>Ga0126369_10000511_pt1 | contig 25508 bp, 20 predicted proteins | sample PanSoiMetaPlot_1_FD_109646 | JGI IMG/M metagenome (GOLD analysis project Ga0126369, IMG submission 109646) | Tropical forest soil microbial communities from Panama - MetaG Plot_1 | ecosystem: Environmental > Terrestrial > Soil > Tropical forest > Bulk soil | place: Panama | collected 2016-02-17
ACTCTGACCGTGCCATCTGCTGTATGAACATGAGCAGGAGAGGCACCGTTTGAACGAGCGGAGCGCCTACCGACTGGCTCCGGTGAACCATGATGCGCACTGATCGTCCGAGAGTCGTGCCCATTTGGTAGAGTAGTCATGATCGCGGAAGTCGTACCTCCGAGAAAGCTTGACTCAATTTCCCTTGAGAAAGCCAAGCGCCCCATTCACGTTGTTTTCGCAGGCATAGGCGAACCAACTCAGGCTCCTCCCAGGGAACATCGTGGTATCCCGAGCGCAAAAACGCGCTTTCCGGATTTCGTAGCCATTCTTGTGGAAAGAAAGCGATGGTGTCGCTCTCTGTCATCTTTGTCGTTTCACTAACGACTCCACCGGAAATTGCTGCATACAAGGCAGCCGGCAGATCACGCCCTGCCCCAAGCCGGAGGTGTCCAACTTGGGTCGTCCGCGGATTTATCTCGATGAGGTATGCGTTTCCAGTCTGTGCTTCCAACATGAAATCAAACCCGTGCAGGCCCGAAAGACGGAGACGGCGCACGACCTTTTCAGTGGCGGAAACCATGTCGGCGTCTTTGATCATTCGCACCACGCTTGCAGGCCCGGTCGGATCATGCTTGCTCAGCACCTCAAAATGGAGGGCTGCCAACACGGAACCCTCCCAGCACGCCACCAGACTCGTCGCTTCGCGCCCTGGGATGAATGTCTGCGCGCTGACAGCGGATCGGTGACGAGACAACATCGGCCAAACCAACGTCGTGTCTCGATCCAACAACACTCTCTTGGCCACGCGTGCCAAAATCGGCGGGGCTTGCAGCCGTCGAAATGCGCGTTCGGCCGCTTGTGCCGTACCGACAACCCTCACGCCTTCGCCGCCCGAAGTGCCGTTTGCTTTTAGCACGGTGGGAAAACCCATTCGGACGCCCCAGTCTCGAAGTTCTTCGATATTCGCGATCACCTGGGTCTTTGGAGCGCGAATACCTTCTTCTTCGGCCAGGTGCATGAATTGACTTCTGGAATAAACAACCGGAAAACTTTCGGCCACACCGATCGATCGCTCGATCAGCGCGCACGTCTTTGCTCCCGCGCTGCCATTGCGCTTTTCGCGGTAATACAGTTCATGCAGATGCTGCACCGCAAGGTCGTCGCCCGGAACAATGAGATCTGGCTTGGCCATGACGATGGCTTCACTAAAGGACATCAATGGCATCAAGCCACGATAGATGTACGTTTCTTGCGCTGCACTTGTTTTGCATAGAGGGTGGTCGGAGGGACAGACAGCCTTGACGGTGTAGCCGGCATTTGCTAGGGCCATCGAGAGCCTAGCGGACGAGAACCACCGGCAAGTCGTAGCGATCAGGACAGTCGGCTTCAGCTTGATTCTCCTCGAGTCACGTACGGCTTGAAACAGTCGAAACGGTTGCGGGCACAATTACTTCGCCTAGGGGTGCAATCGAGCTACCAAAGTCCCGTCGGAGATCGCCGTGGCCGGACAGAAAGATATATTGTTGAAAACAAGCAGCTTATTGACTCTGTCGTTATCGATCGAATCGTCCCCGGCGCTGAATAGCGGGAAATCAATTTCCTTGTTGTTGAAAGCTTAGGCTACCCAGGTCAGCCCAAGCATTGCCTCTAGAGGGGACAAGCATTTCCCCCAACCAGGAGGCCGAGCGACGGATGTCATTGAGAATAGAAATCTTACGCAGAGTCTTATGGCCATCCAAATTGCGAGCCCATCGCTAACGAGAAGGGCTCCACATCGTCGTAGACGGTGAGTTTTACGATTACGAATCGATCCAAGAGGAACTAGAGCAGGCCGGACACTGCGTCAAGACCCGGTCGCACTGTGAGATAGCTCTTGATCTCTACGAGGATCTTGGTGGTCACGGTCTGAACTGGTGGCGCGCCGAGTTTGCTATCGCGTTTAGGGAAAATCAAATCGGAAACTCTTGGCTGCCCGTAACCGATTCCGTGTCAAACAGCTTTCCTATGCCTTTGATGAGGGAGCGCTATACTTCGCCTCAGAAGTGAGAGCTCTCTTCGCTGCCGGACTGCCTGCTCGCTGGAATGGTGAGTCTAGGTATGACGCCGTGGACCTCGGCGGACACCAGACACGCGCCTATTCGATGGAGTTTTTAGGCGCTCCCGGCCATTACCTGGTTGCGACCGATGAACGAATCCAATTCAACCGCCACTGGGATTTTAACTGCCCACGGCCCTGCATTCCCTATCGCAGGCAAGTTGGAGGGAAGCAATTGGACGCGGCCCCTCGAGTCTCACCCAGGGGTAAAACCTTGTCCCAGAGGGATAATAAAGTTCTCCACCACTTCAGTAGCGACTTAGCATCTTATTGATTATACGAGACTTACATAGAAAGTACTCGGCCACAGAATTGCCATTCAAATCTGGACTGCCGGTCACCGGCTGAGATTTGCGCTCAGACTGAAGGGAGTAGCTGTCATTCGACTATGCTAGAAACCACTATCGTTGGCGCGGGTCCTTACGGCTTATCCCTCGCGGCACATTTTAAACGTACAGGTATACCGTTCCGCATCTTTGGGCGTCCCATGGACAGCTGGCTGCGACATATGCCGAAAGGCATGCTCCTGAAGTCGGACGGGTTTGCTTCGACGATTTCCGATCCGGACAACAGCTTCTCGCTGAAGCATTTTTGCGCCGAACGTGGAATTGAGTACGCTGATCTCGGGACTCCGGTGCGGCTTGATACCTTTACTGCTTTTGGCTTGGCTTTTAGAGATCGCATCGTGCCGGAGCTCGAAGACAAGCTCGTCACCGGTCTAGAGCGCTCATCGAGTGGATTTTTGCTTCGACTCGACGATGGAGAGACCGTGAAGGCCCGGCGTGTGGTGCTGGCAGTGGGAATTACCCACTTCGAATACACACCATCCAAGCTGAAGCAACTGCCGCCAGAGTTTCTCTCACACAGTTTCGCGCACCATGACCTCGAGCGGTTCCGGGGACGCAGCGTTGCGGTGATCGGCGGTGGTTCTTCCGCGATTGACCTGGCGGGGCTACTCCACGAGAATGCGGTGGAAGTCCAGCTGGTGGCACGTAGGACCGCGCTCGCGTTCCACGAAAGACAGCAGCCGGATCAGCCACGCTCTTTGTGGGAGCGAGTTCGGTACCCACAGTCGGGGATCGGCCCGGGCTTGAAATCGCGCTTCTTCGCGAATTCGCCGCTGGCCTTCCACTATCTGCCCGAAGGTCTACGGCTCAAGTTCGTACGAACGCACTTGGGTCCGGCCGGGGGATGGTTCGCGAAGGATAAAATTGTTGGTCGTGTACCTCTCGTTCTTGGGTACTCGGTGGAACGAGCAGAAGTCAAAGGCGCAAAGGTACTGCTGCAGCTCAGCGGAGTAGACGGAAGCCGCCGTGAGATTCGCGCCGATCACGTAATTGCGGCCACCGGCTATAAAGTAGATCTTGAGCGTCTGAAATTCCTCAGCAAGGAAATTCGCGGCAAGATCAAGACGGCCGATAGCACGCCCGTGCTTTCGTCGAGCTTCGAATCATCCGTACCAGGCCTCTACTTCGTGGGAGTTGCGGCCGCGAACAGCTTCGGCCCTGTGATGCGGTTCGCTTACGGAGCAACGTTGGCGGCTCGTCAAGTCACACAGACCGTTGCGAAGGCACTGGCTCAGAATCCGATGCCTGCTCACGCAACCCGCGTTGCTAGTGTGGCCAAGTGAGGGTGGTACAGCTGGCGGTCTCTAGCGCTCAGAGGCAAACTCCATGAGGCGAGAAACCATTGCCATTCACGAAGGTTACGAAGGCGACCCAGTAACCAAGGCTGTTGCCGTGCCCATTTACCAAACGGTTGCCTTCGAGTTTGATAGCGCAGAGCACGGCGCCGCACTGTTCAATCTCGAGGTTCAAGGGAACATCTATACCCGGATCGGAAACCCGACCAACACCGTGCTTGAGAAACGAGTCGCAGCGCTCGAGGGCGGAGTAGAAGCGCTCAGCGTCAGCTCGGGAATGTCCGCAATCCACTATTCGATCGTAAACATCGCGGAAGCCGGCAACAACGTGGTTTCTCTTCCTCAACTTTACGGGGCCACGTATACTTTGCTCGCGCACATTTTACCGAAACAAGGAATCGCCGGCCGGTTTGCAAAAAGCGATCATCCCGAAGATGTAGAAGAACTGATCGATGAGAATACGAGAGCGGTATTCTGCGAAAGTGTCGGGAATCCGGCCGGAAATGTCGCGGACATTGAAGGGCTCGCACGGGTTGCGCACAAACGCGGCGTTCCTCTCATCGTAGATAATACCGTCGCCACGCCAATTTTATTGCGGCCCATTGAATACGGCGCCGACGTAGTCGTGCACTCAATGACGAAATTCATGGGCGGGCACGGTACTACGCTCGGCGGAATGATTGTTGACAGCGGGAAATTCTCCTGGCGCGAACATCCCGAACGCTTCTATATGCTGAACCAGCCGGAGCCCTCCTATCACGGCGTTGTTTATACCGAACAGTTTGGCCTGTCCGCCTACGTGGCGCGGTGCCGCACCGTTTGTCAACGAAACACCGGGGCTACCCTGTCGCCGTTTAACGGTTTCTTGCTCCTTCAGGGAATCGAAACGATGGCGCTACGCGTGGAGCGGCATGTGGAGAATGCGCGCAAGGTAGCTGAGTTTTTACGGGGCCATGACAAGGTCGCATGGGTCAACTATGCGGGCTTTCCAGATAGCCCCCTATATCCAATGGCAAAAAAGTATTTGGGGGATCGATGCTGCTCTCTGCTGACCTTTGGAGTGAAAGGCGGATTTGAAGCCAGCACGAAATGCTTCAACGCCATGCGCCTCTTTAAACGCATGGTGAACATGGGGGACGCCAAGTCGTTGTCATGTCACCCCGCGTCAACCACACATCGGCAATTGTCACCTGAAGAACAATTAAAGGTCGGCGTTACTCCGGAGATGATCCGCCTTAGCGTCGGCATTGAGCACATCGACGACATTATTGCTGATCTCACTCAAGCTTTGGAGAGGGCAAAGTGCTGAGCAAACCGAACTCGTTATTGTGATCGGCTTGGGAGGTTGGTCATGTCATTGATGATGGATTGGGGCCGAATTCCTACTAAGTGGGCCGCAAAGAAGAACGGTTACGCCACACGTCGCCCCGACGGCGGCGGAAGGAGCGTCACGAAGATAGCTCTGATCAACAATATGCCGGACGCCGCTTTGGAAGACACCGAACTCCAGTTCTTCGAGCTTCTCGAAACTGCAGCTCTCGGAATTTCCGTGCACGTCGAACTCTATTCCTTACCCGGCGTGCCGCGTGGCGATAGAGCAGCGGAGCATCTGCATAAATTCTACTCGAGTACCGAGGAGCTTTTGGACCGCAAATTTGACGGGGCCATCATTACCGGAACCGAGCCGCGGCAGGCGGACTTGCGGAACGAGCCGTATTGGTCCTCGCTGACCAATATATTTGAATGGGCCGAACGACAAACCACCTCCACAGTCTTGTCGTGTCTGGCTGCCCATGCGGGTGTCCTCCACAGTGATGGGATCAACCGTCACCCTCTGAGCGATAAACAGTTCGGCGTTTTTCATTACAAGCGCGCAAGCAATCACGAATTGATCAGCGGTTTTGGAGATGTGGTGCGATTTCCGCACTCTCGATGGAATGAAGTTCGTGCAGATGCATTGACCTCATCTGGTTACACTGTCCTGACTCAGTCGCTTGACGCCGGTGTCGACATGTTCGTAAAAAAGAAGCGCACCAGCTTGTTCGTACACTTCCAGGGCCATCCAGAGTACGGTGCACGAACTCTCATGAAGGAATACAGAAGAGACATAAGAAGGTTCTTGAGGCGGGAACGACCGACATATCCGTCCATGCCGCAGGGATACTTCGACGTTTCGGCGGAGAAGCTGCTGGATGACTTTCGGAAGAATGCTCTGTCCGATCTGCGAGAAGACTTGATGCAGTCTTTCCCGGAAGAAGCGCTTACGGCCACGCTTCGAAACGTATGGCAGTTATCGGCTACAAGCGTGTATCAGAATTGGCTACAGTACATCGCGACGAATAAGGCCAAAAGTGGCGTGTTCACGACCGGGGCTCGGGTCAGTCACGGGCGATCTGCTTAACGTTCCACGGGCGAAAGATTGGACGGCCACATGAAAGAAGACATTTCAGAGCTTTTGCTCGCTCTGCCTAACCGAATCAGCGACATTGTTAAGCCCTGGGCAGAACGCTCACCTGACCGTCCCGCCCTTATCGAAGCTTCCGGCGCTTGGACCTATGGCGAGCTAGCCACAAAAGTCGCTTATACCCGAATTTGGCTACAAGACCTGGGTGTTCGAGCAGGCGATAGGGTTGTGATCGTCGGCGAAAATTGCCGTGCCTTCGTAGCGATCCTTTTGGCAGTGGCCAGTCTGGACGCCTGGCCTGTTCTGGTGAACGCACGACTTGCAGCGCGCGAAGTGGACGAGATTAGAGATCATTGTGGTGCTCGTCGGGTAATCTACACCACAGGCGTATCAGCGCAAGCGAGGGAACATGCCAAGCGGCACGGCGCAGTCACCTTGGATGCTGCGGGCGTAGGATCAATCGGTGTCGGCCCGTTGAATGAAAGCGTTAATCCAGAACCACTCGAGGACCCTGTCTCCGAACGAGTGGCAGCGATGATCTACACCTCCGGCACTACCGGTCTTCCCAAAGGCGTAATGCTGACCCACCGGAATCTGCTGTTCGTGGCAGCGGTGTCGGCCAAGTTACGGTCGTTGACTCCCAATGACCGCTTGTACTGCATCTTGCCGACGTCTCACGCTGTCGGCCTTTCTGTAATTCTCTTGGGCACTTTATTCAGCGGTGGAACTTGCTATTTGGCAGCAATGTTCGACCCTGTGGCAGCACTTACAGCTCTCGAAAAACACAAACTAACCGTTTTCTTGGGCGCGCCGGCTACTTTTGCGCTGATCGTCGAATACGCCAAGCGGAAAGGGATTTCGTCTTTGAATTTGCCCGCACTACGGATCATCTCGTGTTCGGGAGCTCCACTTCACGCGTCACTCAAGGCCGAAGTCGAGACTTTGTTCGGAATCGTGCTGCATCATGGGCTTGGCGTGACGGAATGCTCTCCTAACATTCTCCAAACTAGGGTCGAAGCTCCACGCGGCGATACCTCCGTTGGAGTGGCTATTCCAGGTGTTGAGGTCAAGCTGGTTGGTCCGGACGGCAGGGAAGTCCTCGACGGGGAGCCCGGCGAACTCAGGGTCCGCGGGCCAAATGTCATGAAGGGGTATTATCGCGCTCCCGGTGAGACCGCGGCGGCCATCGATTCAGAGGGCTGGTTCAATACGCGTGATCTCGCTCGGGTGGAAAATGGCAATTTCTTCGTTGTTGGGCGTGCCAAGGAACTGATCATTCGTTTCGGGTTCAATGTCTACCCCGCCGAGGTGGAAGCTGTGTTAAACACCCATCCGCAAGTTCTTCGGTCGGCTGTGCTCGGTCGAACTGTCGAAGGGGATGGGAACGAAGAAGTCATCGCGTTTATTCAGCCGAACTCAGGCTCAACACTCACCTCCGAGCAGATCGCACAATACGCCGAGAAGCACCTAGCTCCCTACAAACGGCCATCTCAGATCGTAATAGTCCCCACCATCCCGTTGACGCCGACCGGCAAAATTGCGAAGGCTGAACTCGGGAAGATGATGACTTGCGCTCAGGCGTCCTGAACCTAGCAAAAAGACGCCGTAGCCTACAGCCGCACTTCGATCAACGTTGGTCCTTCACCTGCAAATCCCGCCCGCAGCGCCGTGGTAAATTCATCGAGTGAATGAACCCGGTTACCCGGAACTCCCATTCCCTTGGCCAAGGCCACCCAGTCCAGATCGGGACGGCCAATGTCGAATAGCGCATTAGCACGAGGCCCTGGATCACCGCTGTCTAGGTAAGAGAACTCGCGCTTTAGGACGCCGTAAACGCGATTGGCGAAGATGACGATCGTAACCTTGTGCCCTTCACGCGCCATGGTCCACAGAGCTTGAGTCGTGTACATGCCACTTCCATCGGCGGATAGGCACAAAACTCGACGTTCGGGGCATGCTACCGCCGCCCCAACCGCCAACGGGAGGGCGATCCCAATAGAACCCCCTGTGTTCGCGAGCCAATCGTGAGGCAGAGCTCCCTTTGTTGCCGGCATCATCTCTCGGCCTGAAGTCATGGACTCATCAACCACGATCGCATTCTCCGGAAGGAGAGCAGCAACTGCAGTTGCGAGACCTGACAGAGTGATGTTGCCCGTCGGCGCAGCAGGGCGAGCCAACTTTTCTGCCCACGATTGTACTCCCCGAATCGACAATGCGTCCGATAATGCCGCGAGCGCCCGAACGCTATCCTCTGAGGAATTTGAGAGCGTATGAATCTCACAGTCAGCCGGAGTGGGCACGCTATCTTTGCCCGGCGCGGCAAAGTAAGAAATGGGTGCAGCGGCCCCCACTAGGATCATCTGGCGAAATTCTTTGAGCTGTTCTACCGCCTGTTCCAGAATATAGGCAATACGCTCGACGCCTGGGAAACCTGCGCCACGCTCGATTCTCGTAAAAGGATAAGGTGCCAGCAGTTTAGCGTTTGTCGCCGCGGCAATGCGTCCCACTGTTGCAAGCCCCTTACCATGCAACGCATTTCCGGCAAGCAGAATAGCTGTCCGGAACCCTGACCGAAGCATTGCTGCGGCGTGCTCGATCGTTTCGGTGCTCGGTACGGGTGGCTTGGGCAACGGAGGGACTGGCGTGACGACCCCGCCCTCACTCCAAGCGACGTTCGCCGGAACAATCAACGTGGCGATGCGCCCCGGTGCCATGCGCGCTGCGATGATTGCTTCCGCCGCATCATTGCCTGTCTCTGAAGCGGAGCAAGAGGTTCGCAACCACTTCGAATAAGGGCGGGCGATGCCCTCGATATCCGCAGTCAATGGTGTATCGTGCCGCAAATGATATGTCGCGTGTTGCCCAACGAGGTTCACGATGGGCACCTGTGCGCGGCTGGCGTTATGGAGATTGGCGAGGCCGTTGGCTAGACCCGGCCCAAGGTGAAGCAAAGTGCTCGCCGGTTTGCCAGCCATGCGAGCGTAACCATCCGCGGCGCCCGTCACCACACCTTCGAAAAGACCGAGAACGCAACGTATGGATGGAAGACGATCCAATGCGGCTACCAGATGCATCTCAGATGTACCGGGATTTGTAAAGCAGACGTCGATGCCCCCCCCAACCAACGTGCGAAGTAGACCCTCCGCGCCGTTCAAGGGCGAGTACCCCGGCTCTGCACTTGTCCTGACCTGATGACCATAGACCTGTGCCCTTCCTCAGATGGAAACACTAAAATCCACTAAGAGTGCCTGCCTCTAGTTGACTTCACGTAGATGACGAGATAGCACCGAAGCAAGACTACTAAATCGTTCGCTAAGAATTGCGTGGTGATCGCCAGGCACGGTTTCGACCTCCAGGTCGTTCACCCAACGTTTCCAAACCGCAGCCGGGTCTCCTGGAAAAACCGACTTCGCCGCAGCTTTCACAAACTTGACCTTGCCACTGTATGGTCGCGGCTGATATCTCGTCAACGCCACGTAAGCACGGTCTCTTGCTTGCCGCATCGGGACAGTGAAGGGGCTGCGGACAAAGTTCTCGGCGCCCCTTCGAGGAGAGAGTAAAGCGCGCTCAGCGGGATGCAAAACATAGGATAGCGCCTGTCTAGCCGATAACTGCTTCATGATCCAGGCATGATGCTTCACGAGACGCGGGACGAGGCGCGCACGCTGCCACAACCCTAAGAAGCTCTCGTAAGGATAGGCGTCCAACATGGTCAGCAAACTAATCTTCTCGCCCATGCTAGAGAGGCGCTGCGCCATTTCTAACGCGACAAGACCACCAAGCGAATAGCCCATCAGAAGGTAGGGACCGTGCGGTTGACGCTGTTGGACAGCCTCGAGGTAAAACTGAGCCATGTCTTCGATCCGCTCAAAGGCGATGTCAGCCCCGTCGGCGCCCATTGCCTGCAATCCATAGATCGGGCGGCGGGTTTGAACTTTCTCCACGAGACCAAAGAACTCCATCACGCTGCCACCCAAACCATGCGCCGCAAAAACAGGCGGCTCTGCCTCGCCGGACTTCAGCGGAACCAGTGGAGAGAATTTCGGGAGTGAGTGTTGTTCCAAAATAGCGGCCAGAGCAGCGATGGTCGGAGCGTGATAGATAGCCAGAGGTGGCATTTCTCGACCGGTTGCCTTGGCGATTTCGTCAAAGAGTCTGACAGCCAGTAAAGGATTGCCACCTACATCAAAGAAATTGTCTTCCTCCCGGATCGCTGAACGTTGCAGCACGGATTGCCAGATCTGGGTCAGAGCCTCAGTTAGCGAGTAGGTTGGGTTATACTTCACCGTGTAGCTCACGCTTTGCATTCGAATGGATTCTGCCCCATGACAGGACTTCTCTATGCGCATCCATGGTTGAGAAAATTCCTCTCAAAGACGAATGCTTTCTGAACATTATGCGGCAAACTACCCTGCGATTCGGCTAGTGGTCGACGCCGATAGCGCCGTGAGCTCCGGAGTCTGCTTTGAATGGGCAAATGCCCAGTACAGTTCTCGAGCCTTCTTATAGAGGGGCCCAAATTCGAGCGAACGATTTTCGATTCGCGTCACAGGAACGACTTTGGAATAGTTCCCGGTCGAAAAGATTTCGTCAGCCTTCAGGAGATCTTGGTGAGTCAGGGTTTTCTCGACCACTTTCACCCCGGCATCGCGCAGCAACCCTATCACTCGCTGGCGAGTAATACCCGCCAAAAACGTCCCGTTCGCTACTGGGGTAAAGACCACGCCACCTTTTGCCATAAAGATGTTAGACGTCGCGAGTTCCGCGACGTTCCCCAGCATGTCGCAAACGACTGCGTTGTCAAAGCCTCGTGCATGCGCTTCGAACAGTGAACGCGCATTATTGGGATAAAGGCAGCCCGCTTTGGCATCGACAGGCATACTCTCAATCGTCGGCCGTCGATATGGTGACAGTGTTATCGAGAAACCCTTCGGTGTGCGCATCGGCGCTTCGTAAATCGAAAGACACCAGCAAGTCGACTCGGGATCGTGCGCTTGAACCCACGGCCCTTCTTTCTCCGCCCAATACATCGGTCGTATGTAGAGTGCCGCACCCTTCTCAAAACGCGCTATACCTTCATGTGCCAGCTTGACCCAAGTTTCGGTGGAAACCGTCGGCTTCAGGTACAGCTTTGCCGCAGACTCGTTGACACGCGCACAGTGCAACTCAAGATCGGGCGTAACACCCTCAAATGCTCTGGCACCGTCAAACACAATTGAGCAAAGCCAGGCGGCATGAGTGCGCGGGCCCATGATGCCCACGTTGCCTGCGTGCCACCTACCTTCAAAAAAGGTCCAAGTCTTCGATCCTTCCCCATTCATCATTACTTTTCTCCGTATTCACAATCATGCCGACTGCTCCGATTAATGCAACGGTCAGAGTGACATTGTCAATCAGACGTCGGCTCCTCGCGAAATTCATTGCCCAAATGCGTCTCGGCAAGAGTGGAACGGAGCTTCTCAGCAAGCACCTTAACGGCAGGCTCCCTGAGCATATTGAAATGATTTGAGGGCACATGATGCACCTGTACTCCTCCCGCCGCAAGGCTTCCCCATCCCAACATCTCATCGGTGCCATCGCTGACGGACCGCTCGGTCGAGCGAAAGAGAGTCAAGCTGCCTGAATACATCTTGGGACGATAGTTGGTCGCAGCATAGTAGTTACTTTCTTCCATCGAGCCAATCGTCGCAGACAGGGGATGTCCAGGCTCGTCCAAAAGTCTATGCTTTATCTGCAAAGATTTAGCACTCAACAGTTTCTTGAAATATCCGGCACCACCTCGACTGAAAATAGTCTTCAAGTGTTCGTTGAAGACATCCAATCGTTGTCCCGGCCGAAGAGATTCGTCAATTTTCTCACCATATTGCCCTTCGATCGTGTCAAACAATCCCAGCAAGCCGACGCGCCCACCTCGTATGAGAATCTGCTGGGCAACCTCAAAAGCTACAATACCTCCGAACGAATAACCTACGAGATGATATGGCCCTTCCGGTTGGGTAGCTTGAATCGCTTCGACGTAATCGGCCGCAATGTCTTCTATCCGCGTGCGGTAGGATCCTTTCCCATCGATCCCCCTGGGCAGCAGCCCGAACACCGGCTGGTCTTGGCCAAGATGGAAAGCCAACCTATGAAACTTGACTACGTTCCCACCAACTCCAGAGATGACATAGAGAGGAGAAAGTTTACCTTTAGGCTGAATCGGTACAACCGGAGACCACGGCGCGGGTTTTACTTGAGTTTGTTTAGTGTCTTTGCGAATGAGTTGAGCCAACTGACGGACGGTGCGAGCTTCAAACAGTGTCGAAAGTCCCAGGTCCAGGCCGTAGGTGCTCTTGATTTTGCTGAATAGCGCCACACCAATGAGGGAGTGACCACCAAGTTCAAAGAAATCGTCATCCAAATTTACGTGCTCAATATTCAACAACGTCTCCCACCAACTCTGCAGAACAGCTTCCACGCTGTCCGTACATGCGACATCACCAGGTCCGCTCTCGACACCAGCCTTCGTAAGCTTATTTGTCAAATCATCTGGCGATATCGTTAAAATTGGAGCTTCTGAAGAAAGGATCCGGACAAGCGCATCGCCTGCCTCACGTCCAAAGAATTTGCTGTTCTTTTGATGTCCTTGGTTCCCGGGATCGGCCGCCTCGGTTCCGAGTGTCAAGGCAGACTCCCCTGACCTCGGACCCAATTCTCGCCAACCTACCCAGTCAACCGCAAACACGGGCGTGGCACGCCGGACCCTCGCGAAAGAGCGAAAGAAGGCGCTCGCCGCAACCTGTCCCACCTCGCTAGGGGAGGGTGTCAGCGAACTCGCGCGGGAGCAGAGAGCAAAGAACTCCAAAGGAGTTCCTCCTAACGCAGCATCCAACACCAACGCACCTTTAATGAGGGGGTCTAGAGTGCCTCTAGAAGTCTCACGCGCTTTGGTTTGGAACGCCCCCTCTTCGGTCACGCAGGCAGCGTGTATGACACCATTGATTTGACCAAATTCCTGGCACACCTGTTGGAGGGCTCTTTTTATTTCATCCTCATTAGTAACATCAGCGCACACCGTCCGAACTTCGCCGCCTACAGATTTGATTTCCAATAAACGCTTTGGAATCCGCCCACTGTGAATTGCCGTTTCAAAGGGTTGCGATTGCTCTTGCCATTGGTTGGGCGGGGGGATGGGGATATTGTCGACGAGTACTAGTCGGGCATGGAAATTAGCTGCCAGGCTCTCCGCGATCCCAAGTCCCAGATCACCGAGACCCCCGGTAATCAGATAGACGCCCCTGTCCTTCAGCCGCTTATGCAGACCATTCCCGTCAGTGTCAGCAGGTGTTAGGGTTTCAATCCATCGCTCATCGCTGCGATAGGCTACAACTGGGTGAGTAAAGGGGGCACAGTGTTCGGCGATAATCTGCACTGCTACGTAGCTGGTCCCCTGGCCCACCGGATCACAGTCTATGCTACGAAATACTAGTCCTGGAAATTCCTGAGGGATTACGCTAATCGGACCAATCAGGGTTGCTCTAACCGGCTGGATTAGGGGTTCGCCCGACACCGACTGCAACCGGTTCGACACCATGGCTATATCAACTCCGAACAAATCGTAGTTGTGAACTGCTTGGGCAAGATAAAGAGGGCTAAAAAAACTGAGCTCCAGAGTTTCGTCGACTGAGCGCGTGGAATCATCGACGATCGACCATAGGTGAATGAACTTTGTCGGAGATTTCACACGCTTTCCTACGTCTGCCAGGAGTGCATCGTAATCAGCGCGGTGTCCCGCCCGAATGAGGTATTTACCTTTGCCCACACGGCTAAAAGTTTTCCCTGGTCTTACCTCGATTACCTGGTGTTCCGCCCCACTAAGCTGCAAACTTATTTGCGTGCCCAGTCCCATACTGTCCATAAAGATCATCCAGGTAACTGGTTCCAAAGAGACGGCAGCGGGTAGTTCCGTCTGGGCCCACTTTCTGGGATAGACGGAGTAAGCTTTGTCGACCGGGAAGTACGAGGTGGACTGTTCGGTCATTGCCGAAAACGCTTCGCAGGGAGGCTTGACGCAAAGCAATTCACCTCGCGAATCTGTCGAAGCATCAAGGTTGTGAGATTCACGTGTCATCGGTCCAGCCTCCAGGCGGGTTTCTCTAAATCGGCATTTTCATGGCGCCGCTCCCGAATTTTCTAGCCGAATGCTCAGATGCCCTTGATCTGCACTCGCCAGGGCGGCGCACCGAAAGATCTGCTTAGAAAACTACGTTCTCGCCTGCAACTGGTGGGCCACTGCCAACTGTGCTTGACAACTGAAAACAAGTGAGTTGGGAAGAAGTAAACCCAAGCTTCAATGGCTTATGCCCTCCATTGGAAGGAAAGGCTTTTCCATGCGAGACGGTGCCCTATCAAAAAGTGCCTATTCGTTTTGGCTCTTACTAGCCCGAACTGAGGGAATCACAAACCTTGTCTAAGAATGGCCAACAGGCCGACGGGCTCTCCTCAAAGACAAAAGACTAAGGAGGAGGAAAACGTTTCCGGCGAGTACCAAAGCCGTCTCTTCCTGCCTCGCATCAAAGAGCGCTGCTACCGAAGAAGAGACAAGCCTCGGAAGCAACGTCCGAGTGGCAGTGCCGTTCTCGCTCGATTCGACCCGGCCGGAACGCCTCTCCGCGCGGACCGCAATCGTAAAGACTGCCAAGAGAATTGACAAGAAAAAAACTAGTATCGACTTTCGCTTCACGTGGGGGTCTATCCTTACAGGAAGATTCGTTCTTCTGATTAAGCATCCGTCATGCCAAAGGTCAATTCTTCTAACTCATTACAAACGATAGACATAGGAGCTTTCCATCCGATGCCGATGCCCTACCACGAGCAGATGGGTTCACAAACTGTGCAAACGACTTCCCTAGCGCAAGGCCGGTCGAGCGATCGTTTATCCGCCGTTTGCCTCATGCTCGGGAGTTGAGACATTTGTGGGCAATAATTTGCCACTTGGTGGAACTCTAACGGGATGTCCCCGGGTGAGCGCGTGAATCAAGAGGATGTCAGGCCATATCATACTGATGCAAAATGACTTACCTGTCTCAAGTTTAGACCGTCGTGGTTAGCTACGTGCCTTACGTTTCGCCAGAGGGTTCGCCTGACTCCATGTAGCAGCGAAGGCTTATGAGCAACGTTTGCACACCTCACACTCTGAAGACTGATACCGGATTTGTCCATGGCCTTAGTTCCGGCATGCAAGATTTAGGCAAAGTCGTCGCCGATCTTGCGGGGACGGATATTTCCATTCTGCTGATTGGCGAGAGCGGAACAGGCAAAGATGCTTACGCTCGCATGATTCATGGCCTGTCCGGCTTGGACGCTACCTCGCTGAAGAAAGTAGCCTGCGCCCAGGACGATACGAAGGTGCTGATCGAACAAATCCGTTCCACTCTCACCGCGGAGCAACGAGGAACGTTGTTCCTGGACCGCATCGATGAGTTGGAGCCAGCTTGCCAGCGTATACTGCTCTCCCTCCTGCCCGACGGTGAACCTCGGCCAAACAGTCGAAGCGTACCAGTGCGTCTAATTTCTTCCGCGTCTGAGAATCTCGAGCAGCAAGTTGAACAGGGACACTTCCGGCGCGAGTTGTATTTCCGAATCAGTGCGGTGCGCTTGCGACTGCTTCCGCTGCGAGAACGCAAAAAAGATATTCCCGCACTGTTTGACAGTCTCCTGACCCAGCATTCGAACGATCTGCGGCGCACTCCTCCCTTGGTTGATTCCAACGCCATGGACGTTCTCGTTTCGTATCACTGGCCGGGAAACATTCGGGAATTGGGGAATGTAGCCCGGAAGATCGCGGCGTTAGGTAACGTTGATGCGGCACTCGTCGATTTGCGCTGTTCCTCCGAAACGCACCTTCTTGGAACGGGGAAGACTCCGTCTTCCCTAAAGCTCGCCTCCCGAGCGGCTTCCGACAGGGCGGAGCGTGAAATGATTCTCAAAGCGCTGGCGCACACGCAATGGAACCGAAAACGCGCAGCGCGGGAGTTACAGATCAGCTACAAGTCCTTACTGTACAAGATCAAAGAGCTGGTGGTACAGAAGTCCGATACAGAGATTTTGTAGGGAGAAGCCTTTTATGCATTACTCAACAAATCTCGCGTTTGCTCTGTGCATGGCGTTTGTTTTGGGCTACCAAGCGCAGGATGCACAGAAGGCTGTTGCGACAGCGCCGAGTCCAGCTATAACGTCGAGTTCTAAGACCAGTGGCACACCTGCTGTCGAGGCCGCTGGTCCCGATTATGAGATCGGTCCATCAGACGTTCTGCGAATCGACGTTTGGAAAGAGCCGGATATCTCGCGCGTTGTTCCTGTCCGACCTGATGGGAAAATCTCTCTCCCGCTACTGAATGACATCCAGGCAGCTGGCTTGACAACCATGCAGCTGTCAGCCGTGATTGCGACTGGGTTAAAAGAATACATCGCTAATCCGCAAGTCACAGTAAGCCTGAGCGAGATCAACAGCCGGCGCGTATACGTCACCGGCGAAGTTGTGCGTTCCGGCACCATAGCTTTGCTCCCCCATATGACCGTCCTACAAGCGTTGTCCAGCACGGGAGGGTTTACGCAGTTCGCCAAGCTAAAGGGCATTTATGTGCTGAGGAGCGAAAACGGGAAAAAGGTGAAATACCCCTTCAGCTATAAGGATGTCGTGGCCGGTAGAAAGCAACAGCAGGATATCGAACTCCAACCGGGCGACGTCATCGTCGTTCCTTGATGAGGTTCCCTATGAAGTCATTCAGAACAGCTCTTTTGGCATGTGCTTTTTTAGCTTGCTGTTTCATTGGCTCTTCACGCGCTTTGGCGCAAGAAGAAAACACTGCTCCTCCAAAACCGGCTGCACGCGTCTATTCTCCGTTGATCGATACCAACCCACAGGATGAGAGTGTAAACCAGGACCCTAACGCACTTCAGCCGGACAATCGCCCGTTAACCGGCATTCAAACTCCCACATTGGGCTTGCAGCAATTTCGACACAGCTATTGGGTACCGGGATTTCAGTACGGCAACCTCATTAAATCGAGGCCTTTGGAGGCAGCTAGTTCATCTTTGAATTGGGCAAGTAATAATTACCTCGTAGGAAACCTCAGCGTACTGTCGACCTGGAGTCGGGCGCAGCTCGGCCTCAATTACTCAGGGGGTGGATTTCTATCCACTGATAAGGCCCTCGGTAACGGTTATTACCATGCTTTTGGGATCGCCCAAACGTTTAACTGGGGACGATGGCAGCTTGGGTTTCTCAATCAGTTTTCCTATGTTCCCGAAGCCCTCTTCGGTTTTGGGGGAGCTACAGGACTCGGCGTACCCGGAATCAGCGGAAGCCTGGCACCGGCGTTGCCTGGTCTCACAGCAGACCTTGTCCCGAGTCAAAGCATTTTGACCTCGACTGGTACGCGCTACAGCAACGCCTCGGCAGTCGAAGCCACCTATCGACTCACGAGACGTTCATCCTTTACGATGGCGGGGTCCTATGGTCTTCTGCGCTTCTTGGAGGCAGGCAACTTCGACAGCGAAATGACTGCAGCCAATATCGGCTATGACTATGTCCTGACCAGCAAGGACACCATCGGTGTGTTTTACCGCTTCATCGGCTATCACTTTGACGGAGACTCTCAAGCGATCGGGAACCAGAGCGTTAACTTAGCCTACGGTCGAAAAATCACTGGACGTCTCGTTCTTCAGCTTTCGGGTGGTCCCGGAATCGCCGCCTATCGCGTTTCGGTTAATGGAAGTACGAGTCGAGTGGAGCCGTATGCGTCCGCATTGCTTACCTACGCAGTGCCGCGGGGGCAGCTTTCGGTCGGTTACATTCACGGCGTAAGCGGCGGCAGCGGGATCCTCGTTGGGTCAAACACCGATCAGTTAACGATTGGAGGAACTCACCTGATCGGCAGGTCATGGACATTTGTCGGAAACTCGGGATATGCCCGAAATCGGAGTCTAACAACCAGCCCTTCGGCCGCTCAGACCTTTGGGTCATGGGTGATGACGGCCGGACTAACCCATCCATTTGGCCCAAATGCGAGTACGTCTTTTGGCTATACTGCCCTGATCCAAACTTCGAATCAGGCTTGTGTCCCGCCATGCGACGCGAATTCTACGCAGCACCAGATCTCTCTCGGATTTCAGTGGAACACGCGCCCTTTCGTGATTCACTAATAGGATGTCAACTGGCTCAGTGCTTGATTGCTAAGAGGCAGAATTTGAGCTTGCGAACTAGATACAAGGTGTAAGTTGCACCCAAGAAAGGCTGCATAGGGTCCACAGGTCATGTACAAAAGCTTTTTCGGGCTGAAAGATAATCCCTTCGAGGTCAATCCGAATCCGGAGTATCTCGTCCTCACGAAGCAGATCGAAGAGGCGTTGGCCGGTCTGATGTACGGAATTGAGACCCGCAAGGGATTCATTACGCTAACCGGCGAGGTGGGTACCGGCAAGACGACTCTCGTCAATCGCCTGTTGGAGTGGCTTCGTCATCGGCAGGCACGCACTGCATTCCTTTTCAATTCGCGGATCAATTCACTCCAGTTGTTCGACTTCATTTTGGCGGAGTTTGAAATTCCCTGTGAAGTACGCGACAAAAGCCACCAGCTCCTGAAACTGAATAAATGGTTGCTCGATCGCTATCGAGCTGGGGAAAAAGCAGTACTGATCGTTGACGAAGCCCAGAATCTGAGTCATGCGGTGCTCGAGGAAATCCGGCTGCTCACTAACCTTGAAACATCCTCTGAAAAGCTTTTGCAAATTATCCTCTCCGGGCAACCCGAACTCGAAGACAAACTCAAATTGCCGCAACTTCGTCAGCTCCGGCAGCGCGTCATGCTTCGCTGCAAGACTTTACCGCTTACAGCAGAGCAGACTGCCGCGTATATTGCGGAGAGGCTGCGCATCGCTGGGGCTAGCGGCGTGCCAATCTTTAGCCCCAAGGCCGTCGAAACGATTCACATGTATTCTCTCGGCATACCGCGCGTAGTGAATCTCCTGTGTGAACACGCACTGGTCAACGCTTTCACGGAGAATCAACGCACAATCGATCCAAAAATCATCGAGGACGTCGCACAAGAGTTTCAACTCGGTGAGGTCGAACTGACTCCCGCGCCCGACAGCCACGGCGTCGAACGTGACATTTATGATTCAGGCGTATTTTTACAGAATCTCGGAGACGTGCTCAAAGGCTTTCGGATTGGACCGACTTCCCTGAAGGGCATCGATCCTCGTCGGAAGTAAACTGTGACCTTCCGAGTTTTCAACGAGTCCTGGCCTGCAAAAGAGTCAAAAGTTACATCGTTGCGCCCACCAACTCGTTTTGAGTCAGCTTCCTATTTTGAGGTCAACTTGCCTCTGGCATTAACTTGGATTTCCGAGATGTTTTCCGCATTGGTCTGATGCTTCAATGGGTCACTCTTAGTGGCAATCCCAGCCAGCTCCGGCTTGCCGAAAACGATGTGCACGTCTGGCGCGCCGATCTAGACCTCGACCCGCCACTGGTCGACCGTTTCTCCGCACATCTGTCGGGAGAAGAGAAAGCTCGGGCAGATCGCTTCGTCTTCCCTCTTGACCGAAATCGCTTCACGGTCGCACGTTCCATTCTTCGAGAACTCTTGGGAGCGTATCTGCAACTTCCGCCGGCGAAGGTCTCCATCAAAACCTCTCCGCGTGGAAAGCCGGCTCTGCATACGGAGCCGGGGTTGGTCGATGTACGCTTTAATTTGTCCCACGCTGACGGGTTAGCCCTGTATGCCTTCACTTGGCGGCGCGAAGTTGGAATCGATGTTGAGAAGATCCAGCCAGAATTCGCGACAGAAGGCAGGGGCGAACAGTATTTCTCTGCCCGAGAGCGGCATGGCTTGCAAGCTATCCCAAGTGAATTCCGCTCCGAGGCTTTCTTTCTCTGCTGGACCCGCAAGGAGGCCTACATAAAGGCCCGGGGAGAGGGTCTGTACATCCCACTCGACAGCTTCGATGTCACGATCACGCCAAACGAGGCGGCAGTGTTAACCAGCATAGACAGCGATCAGTGGAAACTCCATTCCTTTTATCCGCGACCTGGTTTTGTTGGGGCTTTGGTTGTGGAGGCTCCGGAAAGCCACCTACAATTCTGGGAGTGGCCGAAACCCGATTCGCTCTGAGTCCAAAATCTTCAGTCGCTCCAGCACGGCGTGTTCCTCGGGATTAGCCTCATTGCAAGCTGGAGAATTGCCTGCTCGGGGTGACCATTTTATGGGACAATGTGGATAATTTAATTCCACTGTCTTTACGGTTGGCAGCCAAGTGTGCCCTCTGCTGTTGGGAAAAAGAGCCGACTCTTAACTAAGTACTTTAGTGTGTTATATTTACGAGTTGGGCGCTGTCAGACAATGCCTCACATGCTGGCACGCTTCGTGCATCACAAATCTCTTAGGAAGTCCCTTCGAAGAACTAGAGCCTAGGATATAGTTATGGTACGAAACGGCGATGTCACACTATCTGATGTCAAAAGGCTCTTGCGACGCTTTTGGTGGATTCCTACGGTCACCACAGTCCTTTGTGGCACCTTGGGCGTCGCTGCTGCAGTATTGCTGCCGAAGCGATATAGCTCCGAAGCGATGATTCTGGTCAAGCTGCCTACCGTTCCCGTCGACATTGTAAAGCCGGTTATAACCGGCGATCTGAGTCATCGGTTGGCCTCGATGCAGGAACAGATCCTGAGCCGCACTCGGCTGCAGCCCATCATAGACAAGTTCCATCTCTACGAAAGTGATCGCAACAAACTGTCGGATGACGAACTCGTGGGGCGATTGCGGAGCTCGGTAAAGATCACGCCGCTCGCGCCGATGGAAGGTACGGATAATCGTCAGATGCCCGGGTTTTATGTGGCCGTGGAATTCAATAACCCGGAGCTCGCGCAAAACATTTGTGCCGAGATAACCTCAATGTTCCTAGAGCAGAACACCAATGAACGCGAGCAACAGGCGGCCCGGACAACATCGTTCCTCACTCAGCAGCTGGAAGAAGCAAAGGCGAAACTGAACGAACAGGATGCCAAATTGGCTCAGTTCAAGCGGCAGTTTCTCGGTTCCCTCCCAGAAGAGGAGCAGACCAACCTTAGCCTTCTGTCGGGACTGAATTCTCAACTTGAGGCAAATACCCAAGCACTTAGCCGTGCAGAGCAGGACCGGGCATTCAACGAGTCGTTGCTCAGTGCACAAGAAGCAAGCCCAAAGGCACCCTCAATCGGGCAAGCTGTCGATACAAGTCAAGTTGAGCTGGACACACTGAGGAAGCAGTTGGCGATTCTGCTTGGGCGGTACACGCCCAAGCATCCCGATGTTGCAAAATTGCAGAGTCAAATCGAGGAATTGGAGAAGCACCAATCCGAGTCACCCAAGGCCAGTAGCACGACGAACGACGCTCGCGGATCGGTCAGTCCCAGCCTACAAGTCCAGCAGCTCCGCGCGAAGATTCGGCAAGATGAGATCAACATAGCCGATTTGAGCAAGCGCCAGGAGCAAATTCAGGAACAGACTCGGGAGCTTCAGGCACGTGTGAAAGCAAGCCCAGTTGTCGAGCAACAACTTAAAGAACTAACACGCAACTATCAGACTGCTTCGGATTTCTACAACGATCTTCTGAAGAAGCGCGAAACTTCAGCAATGGCTACCAATCTTGAACAGCAGCAAGGTAGTGAGCAGTTTAGCGTATTCGACCCTCCCAGGGTGCCCGAAAAGCCCTTCTCTCCAAATCAGGGCATGCTGGTCGGCGGAGGTTTCGGCTCGGGGCTGGCGATCGGGCTTGGTCTCTTATATCTGATTGCCTTTAACGACAGGTCATTGCACACAGAAAGAGACGTCGAAAAGTGCTTAAGGTTGCCAGTGCTGGCATCGATTCCTGAGCTTGATTGCGCAGAAAAATCAGATGGCCACAGGACAGCTGTGGGCTTTGCCAAGATGAAGAAATTTGCCTGACCGAACTCTTGGGGAGAACATGAGTAGGATCCACGAAGCACTTTCGAAAGCGGCGAGAGAGAGAAAAGAAAAAGGTCCGACTGAACTTGCCAACACCGTTGTGGATATCGTAACCGGTATGCACAACACTCCCGTTGAAGCAGACTTTGGGACTGTGATTGAGACACACGAAAGCCCGCTCCCCACGTATGATCAAATTGCAATGCGCTGCGCAAGGCCAAAATGGCAACTTGATCCGCAAGCGCATGTATTTCTTTCGACATCATCAAAAAAGAGGGTTGGCGCAGAACGATTTCGCACCCTGCGATCACGTCTTTGTCAGATCTCTGAAACAAGAAAGCTCCAGGCCATCCTTGTCACGAGCAGCCTTCCCTCAGAAGGGAAGTCATTCGTCGCCGCCAATTTGGCCCAATCGCTGGTGCACCTACAGAATCGAAGAGTCCTTCTGATCGATGGGGACATGCGTTTGGCGAGTCAGCACAACATTTTTGGCGCGCCGAGGACTCCAGGACTGGCGAATTATCTTCAAGGCGAATCAGACGAGTGCGATGTGATCCAAAAAGGACTGGGCAGCGATGTGTTTCTGATTCCGGCCGGTGACGAGGTGGAGAACCCAGGTGAGCTACTGCTGAGCGATCGAATGAAGAAATTACTGAAGTTAAGCACCCAGGCCTTTGACTGGGTCATTATCGACTCGCCTCCATCGTTGGTGGTTCACGATTCGAGCCTGTTGGCAGACCTGTGTGACGGGGTCTTGTTTGTTGTGCGTGCGGCAAGAACGGATTTCGAAACCGCCGCCAAAGCCGCAGAGGAGTTTCGCCAGAAGAATCTGCTCGGTGTGGTTTTTAATTGTGCAGAGGAAACTGAATCGTCCTACGGAGAAAACTATTACTCCTAGGGAGTTTCATGAGAGTTAAGATCTGCGGTTACTAGTAACCAGCCCGGGCTTGATCAGTTCATCATTCATAGCTGATAGCCCAGAATTAATGACCAGGCAGCAATCCTCATTGTTGCCTGTTTCACCTGCCAAGTCTCGTTGTTGTAGCGAGGATGTCGACAGAGCCAGCTACCTTCTAGTGGTCGCCAGTACCGAGCCATGCTTATCGTCGGGCACAAAGCGCCATGTCGCATATCGGCCTTAGCTTGCCGAATCGAGTCCCGGTATCACACTGGCAAAGAGGGGAACTCTAGACAAGTTTCTGCCACTAGCGACGCGTCGAAAACGCAGTTGGGGCTTATCAGGAGGGAGCATGCGCATCAGGACGCCCCAGCGCGACTCTGAAATTGAATGCCGGCGGAGCGCACTTGTTTAGGACTGCGATTGCTGGCGTGGCTGTTGCTGACTTGGCGCGAGCCTTGCACGTGGCTACTACGATTCGTGTGCAAGTGCAAGAGATCGGCAGGAGGTCCCTGCCTCGAACCGATTTACGACCTTATGACCGCAATGCACGAGGATTCTGGTATATTCGGGCATGCATAACGACACACTAGTAGGCACGTGGAAACTTCTGTCCGCCGCGAGCCAAACCTCGAGTGGAGAACGAAACGAAGCTCCCTATGGACCAAGCCCCTCGGGTCTTCTAACGTATACTGCAGACGGTCGAGTAACGGCGCTGATCAGCTACGGAGGACGAAAGTTGCTGCAGGCTCGTGCGGCGGTGGAGGAGCAGGCCGAGGCGTTCAAAACCTTTCTAGCCTACGCGGGACGGTATACCCTCCGCGGAGACCAAATAACCCATCACATTGAAGTCTCATCGATTCAGAACTATGCAAACCAAGATCTCGTGCGCACCATTACACTCGCTGGCGATCAAATAATATTGCTTACGCCACCGACGCTAGTGAACGGAAAAGTCCAAACTGTCGAATTAGTTTGGCAACGTCTTCCGACCAACTCCTGACCGACTTATCTCCTAGAAGTGTGCGCTTGAGCTCGGCGGAGGTTCACAGAGTAACCGAAAGACTTTTCAGGCCCCTTAATCCAAATGTAGAAGCCCACTCTGGCCGCGGCCCAACGAGCTTCATCTTTGGAAAGCGTTGGACCAACTGCGAAAGCGCAACCTGTCCTTCTAACCTTGCGAGTTGGCTTCCAATGCAAAAATGGGGACCTGCACTGAACGCTAGGTGTTGGTTGTTCAGTCTTTTAAGATTTAGCTTGTCGGGTTCCTCAAATTGTTCGGGATCGCGGTTTGCGGCACCCAACATGCAAAAGATCGTCCATTTCTTCGGTATCTGCTGTCCACAGATCTCGATATCCTCTTTCAGTACGCGGGCCGTGAATTGTACGGGGCTTTCATAACGCAAAAGCTCCTCCACAGCCGAGCGGATCATCTCCGGATTATCGCGAAGCTCCGCCGTCTCTTGCGGATGCCGAAGGAGCGTGTACATTCCGTTGCCAATCAAGTTTCGCGTCGTCTCGTGCCCCGCGAAAAGCAGCGCAATGCACTGGGCGTATAACTCTTCTTCGGTCAGCACCTCTCCTTCCTCTTCGATGTCGATGAGCAGACTGATCAGGTCTTTCCCCTTATTGTGTCTGCGTTCCGCCACGGTCTTTCGGAAGAAATCGGTTAACGCGATTAGAGCACCCTGCGCCGCCCGTGCCTGTTCCACGGTGCGAACTGGACTGCCTCGAAACTCCGCAATTGCCCGCGACCAATCGGCGAATGTATCGTGCAGTTCCTGCGGTAGCCCCAGCATTTCCAATATGATGCGCACCGGCAGAGGGTTTGCGAACTCACGCATGAGTTCCATTTCGGAGCCGGGCTGTAGTGGTTTCAGCATTCGATCGACGATCGCCTCGACCTGCGGCCGCAACGCTTCGACCACCAGAGGCGAAAAACCCTTGTTGAGGAGTTTGCGCAGACGTGTGTGCTCTGGCGGGTCCATGAAAATTAGCCATAAGCTAAACAACCGCGCGAGTTCGCTGAACTCAGCCTGGGCGCCGAGTGGCAGAAGCGATAACATCTGCTGTGCCCGCTTTGCGGAACATCGGGGGTCTTTTGCGATCGAGGAGCACTCGGCGTGGCTGATAATCGACCACACCGCCCACTTACCGCCAACATCCACGTAATGTAGGGGACCTTCCTGGTGCAAGCGGGCGTAAGTTGGATACGGGTCCTGTAGAATTTCATCGCCGAAAAGAACCTTCTTCTCGGGAGCCGTCACCTTAGGCAAACCTCACCCCTTTCGTAAAACCAAAGTTTCAGAACTTCAGCTGCGTGGAAAATCTTTAAACTCAATTTTAGCACACAGCGACAGAAAGCAAGAACCACAACAATGAACCACAACACCCTGTTGAACCTCAATGATAATGTCCCCTTTTGTCCTCGATAAAAATGTCCCCTTAATACGACCTCCAAAGGGAGGTCGAATTGAGGCGGACAGAAATGAGCAAGAGGGAGCTAGGACGGGTGG
>Ga0126369_10000512_pt1 | contig 25493 bp, 23 predicted proteins | sample PanSoiMetaPlot_1_FD_109646 | JGI IMG/M metagenome (GOLD analysis project Ga0126369, IMG submission 109646) | Tropical forest soil microbial communities from Panama - MetaG Plot_1 | ecosystem: Environmental > Terrestrial > Soil > Tropical forest > Bulk soil | place: Panama | collected 2016-02-17
CCTGTTGGGACTTGCCTGGGGATCTATACGCTCTGGGTTCTCTTGTCGGCTGGAACAAGTGCACAATACCAGCAGATCGTACGCTCGGCTTAATGTCTTGGAGTTAGGCGATACTCTTTCACTGCTCTAACGGCAATTCTCGGCGATGGCGGCCTGAAATGGGATTCGTAAGATTACTGCACCAACCCCTCACGCCGGATTCTCATCAGTCATCGAAGTAATAATATAGAGCGATCCTTCATGCGTTTTCGCCTACTCTGCCTTCTGGTCGCCGGGGCACTTTATGCCGAAGGCCAATCCTTACCCAAACTCACCGTAACGGTGAACGATGAGAATGGCGTGGCCGTGCCATCTGCACTGGTATTTCTTGAATTGCCTTCGCAAACCAGGCGTTGCGAAACCGACTTTTCCGGAAGCTGCCGCTTTACCAATGTTCCTCAAACGAGCGCACGACTCCGAGTAGAAAAATCGGGCTTTTATTCCTTGTCGATTCCTGACCTGCAGGTCGGGGCCACGAATAGCGTCGATGTAGCTCTTTCTCATCAGCAGGAAATCCGCGAAGTCGTGAATGTCACCGAGCCCGCCCCACCCATTGATCCGGCCCAGGTTTCCAACCAGGAACAACTGACAGGGCTCGATATCATCAACCTGCCTTATCCCAGCACGCGCGACTACCGCAACGTTCTCAATTTCATCCCCGGCGTAGTACAGGATTCGAGCGGCCAACCTCACCTTGAGGGCGCTCAAACTTACCAGGCACTCACGCTTCTGGATGGATTCAATATCACGCAGCCCTCAAACGGCTTGCTGGTCGCACGAGTCGCAACCGATGCCCTGCGCTCGGTCAACGTCCAGACCAGCCGCATCTCGCCTGAATTCGGGAAAGCAGGGGGTGGAGTCCTGGCTCTAAACACAGGAATAGGGGATGACCGCTATCGCTTCGCCGCCACCAACTTCATTCCTTCGATTCAGAATCGCAAAGGCTTGGCTTTCGATAAAGTCGACCCCCGCTTTACATTCTCGGGCCCGATTAAGCGGGGCAGGGTCTGGTTTTTCGACGCGATCGATGGTGAGTACGACAACGTTGTTTTCAAAGACCTTCCGGACGGAGCCGATAGCGATTCGGTTTGGAGAGTCGGCAATCTCTTCAAGATCCAGACGAACCTTTCATCGCGCGACATCCTCACCGGCAGTTTTCTCATTAACCATTTTCACGACGAGCACTTTGGCATGTCGCTCTTCGATCCCCCCGAAGCAACCCCGACAGAAGCCGAATCGGCGTACATCGCAAATTTCAAGGAGAGCCACTTCTTCGCCGGAGGAGAGCTGCTTGAACTCGGGCTGGGATTGGTTCACTACAGTGTGACGACTACTCCCGCGGGTGACAGTCCATACTTTGTTACGCCAGACACTGCCGGCGGCAACTACTACTATTCCGCACAAACTCGCGCCCGCAGATGGCAGGGCATCGCGAATCTGTATCTACCTCCGAAGCATTGGCATGGGCAGCACGAGATCAAGCTGGGTACAGACATCGATCGCCCGGGATACGATGCCAACTTTGATCGCACTCCCATCTCTTACCTGCGTGAAGGCGAGCAGTTTCCCGTGAATGGGACCTGTCTCACGCTCAGTCCATCGCCGTGCTCGCGTTATTCGGTCTTCCAAGGCGTGGACAACACGTTTGAGCACAACACTGAGACGAGTGCATATGTGCAGGATCGCTGGGCGATCACCAACCGTCTGCTGGTAGAAGGGGGCCTTCGCTTTGATTGGGACGAAATTGTCCGCGACGCATTGTTTTCACCGCGCCTGGCTGGGACGTACGTATTGGATGAGGCAGGAAACGCCAAGATTTCTGCCGGCGTTGGATTGATATATGACGCGACGCCGCTCTTTCTGGTGGCGCGCCCCAGTAGTGGAGAGAGAATCGACTACTTCTTTGATCCGACCGGCAATCTCAGCGGCTCACCTGTCACTACCAGCTTCGTTGCGGATACAAATCGGTTACAGGCCGCCCGATATCTAAACTCAAGCGTATCGTTGGAGAAAAGATTGCCTTGGAATATCTATGGCAGCGCTTCTTTTGTATGGCGTCAGGGGCTCCATAACCTCGTTTACAACACTGCGAATGGAGCACCAGCAGGTACTTTCATTCTGCAAAATACGCGCGAAGACCGCTATCACGCCTTTCAGGTCAACGTTCGACGCACCTTCCGAACCACTTATGGCGTTCTCGTTTCCTACACGCATTCACAGTCGACTTCAAACCAGGTTCTCGACTTCAGCGTAGACACACCGCTGTACAGCTCTCAAATGCCCGGCCCTTATCCTTGGGATAGTCCGAATCGAGTGATCTCTTGGGGATTGCTTCCCTTCTTCAAAATGCCTTGGATCGGGGCTCTCGATCTCGCCTACTCGGCAGAAGCCCGCACCGGCTTTCCCTTCAACGTGGTGAATGATCAGCTCCAACTAGTAGGGCGTCCTGGGTCAGAACGCTTTCCCTACTTTTTTTCTCTGAACCTTCATCTCGAGAAGCGTTTCCATGCCCTCGGATATGACTGGGCAATTCGCGCGGGCTTCGACAACATCACAGACCGCCAAAATCCCGGCGCGGTGAACAACAACATCGAATCACCACAGTTTCTGACGTTCAGTGACTTCGATGGGCGCTCGTTCACAACTCGTATCCGCTTCCTGGGCCGCAAGTAAGGTCACGAACCATGATTTTTCAATTCGCCGCTCTTGACTTCATTCCAATCCTTGGTTAAAGTGCGCCACCGTGGATGTTAGGCGGTTTTCAGCATCCTCCAATTCCGCGTACGTGTTCGGCAACATGACGTAGCATCCCCCTGCTACGAGCACAGTCCAGAAAGACCTAGGCCCCGGAGCACGGCGAATTCTTGGCTACCTTCGCGATAGCCGAGGACGCAACGCCCCTCCATGCAACAAAAATTCCCGGAACCGGAGCTATATCATGTTGATTTGCGGCAGCCAATTTCGTCGATACGTCGTTGTAGTAGCGGCTCTCCTGAGTCTGAGTGCAGTGTTCGCCAGTCCTGTTCTGGCGCAGACCTTTTCACCGATACCGCCCCTATTTTTCGTTAAGCCATTCGGCGGAGCCAATCCGCTTCCGCAAGTCATCACCATCACATCTACTGACGGTTCCAGCATTCGCTTCACACCTGTGGCTTCCACAAACAATGGTGGAAGCTGGCTGTCTGTTTCTCCGTCCGGCACAGGGTGTTGTTTCACGCCTGAGGCCATCACTGCGACGGTGAACGCCGATAACTCACTTGCCGCCGGTACCTACACCGGACAGATCGTCGTCACGAACTACCCAACGGGCGATAAAACGATAACGGTACCAGTCACTCTGACCGTGGCTCCGACGAACTCTCCATTCTTCGACAACACTGCTGGGGCACTCAGCTTCTCGATGCAGACAAATGCGACAGGCATGCCTTCGCAGTCCATTCAAATCCGCAATGGCGGAACGGGTTCACTGCCCTGGACTGGGGCTGCCAGCACCGCCGACGGCGGCCACTGGCTTGTCGCATCACCATTGAACGGCACCGCCCCGTCAACGGTAACTGTGTCCATCAATTTGCAGAATCTTCCGGGAGGAGGTGCAACTCAGGGGACTTTCATTGGCATGCTCACCTTCAACGCCACTGGAAGCAAAGCTACAGTCCCGATTGCTGTCACTGTTGGCGACAATGTATTCCGCCAGATCAATCCTCTCGCCTTCAGCATGACATTTGGCGGAACAAACCCTCTACCGCAGATTTTGCCTGTCGCCGGTACAGGCACCAGCATTCGATTTACACCGACAGTGGCCACGGCCAAAGGTGGCGCATGGCTGACCATAACTCCCTCCGGGACTGGCTGCTGCTTTACACCCGAATGGTTTACCGTTTCGGTGAACGCGGGCACGCTGGCGGCAGGAGTTTACACCGCACAAATTACCTTCACTCAGTACCCCAATAGCACACCTTCTATCACGGTCCCTGTCACGCTCAATGTTGCGGCCACGAACACCAAATACATTGACAACATGGCCGGCCAGCTCAGCTTTTCCATGCAGACCAGCGCCGGAAGTGTGCCGGATCAAACTGTGCAGATACGGAATGGTGGCACAGGAACCTTCACCTGGACCGCAGCCACCAGCACCGCCGACAACGGCAACTGGTTGCACATCTCGCCGTCAACGGGAGGCACACCTGCCACAATCACCGTCAGCATCGATACCTTGAGCCTGCCCAATGCTGGGCAAATAGCGGGCACATTCACAGGACAAATCGCCTTCCAGACCACGGGCAGCAGTGTGACCATTCCTGTGAGCGTAACGGTCGGCGACAATGTCTTCCGTCAAATCAATCCCATCGCCTTTAGTATGCCGTTCGGCGGAGCCAATCCTCTGCCACAGATTCTGACTGTGGCCGGGACGGGCACGAGTATCCGCTTCACGCCCACGGTCGCAACAGGCAAGGGTGGCGCTTGGCTTTCAGTTTCACCAACAGGCACTGGTTGCTGCTTCACGCCTGAGGCGTTCACTGTCAGCGTCAATGCCAGCACCCTCGCGGCTGGAACCTACACCGGTGAGATCACGTTCACTCAATATCCGAGCGGCAATCTCGCTATCACGGTTCCGGTGACTCTTACGATCGCCGCGACGAATTCGAAGTTCTTCGACGGCGTTCCCGGCCAACTGAGTTACTCGCTGCAAACCAACCAGACCAACGTGCCGTCGCAGAGCTTCCAAATACGCAATGCAGGAACCGGCACCTTCCCGTGGACCGCTGCGACCAGCACCGCTGACGGCAACGATTGGCTCACGGCGACTCCGCTCAGCGGAAACACGCCTTCCATCGTCACCGTCAGTGTCGATCCCTCGAATCTTCCCGGATTCGGACAGCTTGCGGGCACATTCGTGGGGCAGGTCGCGTTCACCTCGGCTGGCGGCAGTGTCACTGTCCCCATCAGCGTCACGGTCGGCGATAACGTCTTCCGCCAGATCAATCCGATTGCCTTCACTATGCCTTTCGGAGGCCCGAACCCCTTACCGCAAGTCATCACGGTTGCCGGAACAGGCACCAGCATTCGCTTCACTCCGACGGCCGCAACTGGCAAGGGTGGAAACTGGCTCACGGTCTCTCCCTCGGGCACCGGCTGTTGCTTCACACCAGAAGCTTTCACGGTCAGCGTGAACGCTTCGACCCTCGCCGCCGGAACGTATATGGGTGAGATCAACATCATCCAGTATCCAAACGGCACGCCTTCGCTCACTGTTCCTGTAACGCTCACGATCGAGGCGAGCGGGGCTAACTACATCGACAACATGCCAGGTCAATTGAGCTTCTCGGTACAAACCGGCGCTACTGCCGTCACCGCGCAAGTCATCCAGATTCGCAATGCCGGCACCGGCGCTCTCCAGTGGACCTCAACTACCAGCACGGCGGACGGTGGTAATTGGCTCACAATTACTCCTACCAGTGGCAACACGCCGAAGGATGTCACTGTCAACGTAACCGCGAGCAATCTGCCCAACCAGGCGCAGATTCCAGGGACGTTCGTGGGGCAGATCGTCTTCCAGACGAACACTGGCAACGCAACCATCCCCGTAACAGTAGTTGTGGGGGACAATGTGTTCCGCCAGATCAATCCGCTCACATTCAGCATGCCTTTTGGCGGGCCGAATCCATTGCCGCAAACGGTCGTAGTTGCCGGCACCGGTACGAGCATCCGCTTTACTCCGACCTTCAATACCGCCAAGGGAGGAAGCTGGCTGACCGTGACTCCAGTTGGCACCGGTTGTTGCTTTACGCCGGAAGCGTTCAACGTTGCAGTGAATGCTTCCACGTTGGCCGCCGGCACCTATACGGGAGAGATCAACTTTATTCAGTATCCGTCGGGAACTCTCTCGCTGACCGTTCCAGTAGCGCTGACCGTAGCTGCATCCGGCACAGCTTTCTTCGACAATATGCCCGGACAGGTCAGCTTCTCGTTCGCGCCCACCACCCAGAATCCTCCTGTGCAAACCGTTCAAATCCTGAATGGAGGTTCGGGTTCGCTTTCCTGGACGCGCACTGCCAGTACGGCGGATGCGAACGGGTGGCTCTCGGCAACACCCGGCAGCGGTACTGCGCCCTCAACAGTCACCCTGAAGGTGACCAACAGCAAGTTGCCTGGTGGAGGTATGATTCCCGGCACTTATATCGGCCGTGTCGCCTTCCAATCCAAGAACGGCGGCACTACCGTGGGTGTCAGTGTTGTCGTCGGCGATCCGGTCTTCACTCAATTGCCAACGGTGACGTTCACAGCGACGCAAGGAACGAATCCGCCACCACAGGCGTTGAACATCGCCAGCACCAGCGGAAGCATTCGCTTTACACCGGTAGCCAGTACCGGCAAAGGCGGAACCTGGCTTAGCATCTCCCCCTCGGGCATCGGATGTTGCTTCACTCCGACGACCATCACAGCCACCGTAACTTCGGCGAGTCTCTCGCCCGGGACTTACGTTGGCCAAATTGTCTTCACGCAATATCCATCGAACGACGAGGCGATGACGGTGGGTGTGATTCTCACAGTCAACAGTCCTCTTGACGCGTTTCTCCCCACGAATTTCCTGACCGACGATTCTCTATGGAGTTTTGGCGGAGAGTGAGGCGGAGGAGCTGAAAAGAAGCTGATAACGGCGGTCCCGCCGAATCAAATGCGGGGCCGCTTTTTTGTAACGGTCATGTTGTCTGTACCTTGATATTACAGGCTGCTGCCGCCGAGCCCCGCAAATCGGCTCATCGTTCTATAATGTAGGGACGAGCTGCACGTGAATCCCTGAACGAAATCCCATCATCTGAATCTGCTGGAGGAAAGAAAAATGGCGTTTGAACTGCCCCCCTTGCCGTATGACTACTCCGCCTTGGAGCCGACCATCGACGCAGCAACAATGAAGCTGCATCACGATATGCATCATGGGGCCTACGTTAAGAATCTGAATGCCGCGATCGAGAAGCACCCCGAACTAGGCTCAAAACGACTCGAAGAGCTGCTGAGCGACCTGAACGCTGTTCCTGAGGACATCCGCGGCGCAGTCCGCAACAATGGCGGCGGACACTCGAATCACAGTATGTTCTGGAAGATCATGAAGCCACAAGGTGGCGGCGATCCCACTGGGGCCATCGCGGACGTGATCAAGAAAGCCTTCGGAAACTTTAACGATTTCAAGACCAAATTCAACGATGCCGGAACCAAGCAATTTGGAAGTGGATGGGTTTGGCTCGCCGGTAAGCCTGGCAGCGGTGACGTCCAGATCCTCAGTACACCGAACCAGGACACTCCGATTTCACAAGGTTTGTTCCCTATCATGGGTAACGATGTTTGGGAGCACGCGTACTACCTGAAGTACAACAATCGTCGTCCCGAGTACCTGACTGCGTGGTGGAATGTTGTCAATTGGGACGAGATCAACAAGCGCCTGGAGATGATGAAGTCGCATTCGAAGTAGTGCCTGCGCGGCGAATTGAACTCCTGACTGTTGCTAAAGCCCCAGAAATGGGGCTTTTATTTCTCCGGCAAATTGCTCTCGGCTCTACGGACTCCGCTGTACATACAAAATGCAGTGCTGCGGTTACGGTGAAGAGGTGCTCCCTTGTTTATGAGGGACCAGCACACTACATCGGAGGTTCCTGATGCTTTGGACAATTTTCGTGATCCTGCTGGTTCTATGGCTTCTGGGGCTGGTTAGTTCCTACACGTTTGGCGGGTTCATTCACATACTGCTTGTCCTAGCCATCGTCGTCCTGGTGATCAACTTGATCAGCGGGCGCAGAACAGCCATTTGACGAAGCCGAACAGACTGCACAGACGGGCTGATGTATTCAAAGCGCCGATCTGAAGATATTTTCTGCACAAAGGAAGAGCCGGTTGTGATCTCAACCGGCTCCCTTTTTTTCCCCGTCGATAATTCTTTGCGTTACGCGCTGCCAATCATGCTGCAGCCGGACTCTTCACCACTCCCAAGACTTCAGCCTTCGCTTCCAGCCAGTCCTCCAGGGCGTGGCCTTCTTCGCTGCCGCGCGCTTCGTAGATCTGGTACGCTCGATTTCGGATTCGATCCTCTAATTCTACTAAGGTCAGTTTGCCGCTCTCCGGATGTGCCGGGCTCAATATCGTTTGCACGACATTCCTCCTTTCTTCTCTGTTAAATCTCACCTGTCGAATCTGAGTCTCTAGCGGGAGTGCGGGACTCAGGCCGCAGTAGTCACGAACTCCTCTGGATTCGTCTCGAACTCTTCTTTACATTCTCGTGAACAGAAGTAGTATCTCTGCCCAGAGTACTGCGTCTGGTACTCAGCATCGTTTTCGCTGATTTCCATTCCGCAAATCACATCTCTCGTCACGATTCACCTCCTATAACGGCGATACAGATTGGATGCAATGCGGATTCCTTTTCAGCTCTGGAAAAAATGTCGCAATGAGAATCGTTTGCGAGGGTGAGTAGAACCTGTGGATAATCTGGTCCGGTACTTTTTTCAATGCGAAGGAGCGCTACTGCTTTTCAACTAGAGAGAGTGAATGTCACCTTCGATGACTAGTGGTGTCCCACTCTGTATTCTCACTTCTGCCTTCTCAAAACACTTCCAGATCCTTGGCCGACACGAACTTTCCTGAGTAGTTGGCCTTCACCTCGTCGATAAGTTCCTGTTCTGTGTGTTTATGCAGCACCTGGTGATAGAGCACCAGCAACTTGGGATGGGCCTTTCGCGCGATGTCCCCAAGCTCCGTGGGAGACGTGTGAAAAGTAGCGAAGTACTGCCTCCAGTGTTCTTCTTTCATTTCGTCGCCATTGGGGTTGTAAACCTCGTGAAACAGCAGGTCGCATCCGTTGCAGGCTTCCACGACGCTGTCTGACGGAGCAGTGTCGCCCGCGATAACAATCTTCCGATCCGCAGTCTGGAATGTGTATCCAAACGCCTGATCCCAAATCCCATGCTTCACCAGGAACGCTGTGACCGTGACATTCGCATCGAGGTACACCACTCCAGGAGAGATCTCGTGCACCACAACTTTGTATCCAGTGTGATTCGCCTGCTCGAGGCCGCGTGTGCGAACGGCGATGTCTTTCTTCCACGCCTTTTCGATGTGCGAGGTCATGTCTTTGAGCCCACGCGGACCATACGCCGTGAGCGGCTCGGCGCGATCGAGCACCCAGGGCGTGAAGATCAAATCCGGCAAGCCTAGCGTGTGATCAGAATGCAGATGAGTGATGAAGACGGTCTTGAGCTTCTCGGCTTTCAACGACGGGAACCCGGCTTTCTCCGCCGCAGCCGCCCGACGCACGACGCCTGCCCCGCAATCGACGAGGTACGCAGCGTCGTTAACCACGATGGCAACCGCAGGTCCTGACCGATCAGGATCGGCGTTGGGGTTGCCGGTTCCGAGCATTACGACTTGGGTGTGCGCTTCGGGCTTTGCAGGTGATGTCGTCTGTGCAGAGCTTGCAGTGATCATGAGACTCAAAAGAAGGAAAGCATTGATCCGAAGCAGGTGATTCATTCAACTTTTTCCAGTGAGGAGAAAGTGCGGCGACCAACGCAGGCCACCTCATGATCAGTGGAGAAGATACCACGGGCAGAATTCGATGGTGGTTTGGAAACGATAACCCGCCGCAGAAACATACCGCAACGGGTTATCAACTTCCGAACCTCACATCTCTGTGCGATTCGGGGCGTTCAATCACTCCAGAGTAAGATTGAGTTTAGATCAAATTGGACAAAAATCAACTGGCGACCGCGATGTCAGTGTTTTGTGACCTCGCCGGGGTAGCTACTATGGCTGATAGTATCAATATTACTAGTTGCTTCGTCTCGCCTTAAGAACCATTCTTAACCAAAAAGTGAAAGAGATTGCAGCACCGGAATTATTAGGCGGTATTCTGCTTGACTCTCAATTCCTATTTGAAGCAGTATACGAGCCACGTTCCAATCAGGGGAGGACCCAACCTCCCAATGGAATCTTGAAACAGATCCAAACTCACTACCAGGAGATACTTTTGACAAAGAAACTTGTGGTAATTTGCACGCTTCTCGCCCTAGCGACTTGTGCGTTCGCTCAAGTACCTTCGCACATCCGCATCATGAAACCATACCGCCCTGGACAGGATCAGGGACAAGCTCTGACCATCACGTACAACGGTGGCCCCATCATGAACAATGGGCTCACTTCGATGTACTACATCTATTACGGTAACTTCACCAACAAGGACCGCCAAATTGCCAATTTCTGGGGTCAGAACATCGGCAACGCCCCGATTTATCTGATCAACACGACCTATTTTGATGGTTCCTTCGTTCACATTCCTGCAGGCATAACTTTCGATCCGGTTGCCAACGTGTTCAACGACAACTACTCGCTGGGCAAGAACCTGACCGACGCAAACGTGCAGACAATCGTGAAGAATGCCATCACAGGCGGAAATCTGCCCGATGACGAGAATGGCATTTACTTCGTTATCACCGCGACGGACGTTCACGAGACGGCTTTCGGCGGCGGCTTCTGCAGCCTGTTCTGCGGTTATCACGGACCCTCCACCACGATCATCCCTGGCGAAACGATCAAGTATTCGTTCGTTGGCAATGCGCAGACGCAGTGCCCGTCAGGTTGCATCGTCAACACCGTTATCGGCGACGGCACCAAGAGCCCGAACAACGACCTCGGTGTGGATGGCTTGCTGAGCGTCGTCTTCCACGAACTTTCCGAGACGGTTACGGATCCGGAAGTTAACCTCCACACAGCCTGGGCCGGTAGCTGCAGCGAGAATGGCGACTGCTGCGCTTGGACCTTCGGCGCGACTCACCAGGTTGCCAATGGTTCGCATGCCAACGTAAAGATCGGCGGCCATGCGTTCCTGCTCCAGCAGATGCTGAAGCTGACCGAAGAGAAACTGCCTACGGACCAGGGTGTTTGCGCTCTGAAGTAACTTTTGTTGATTCTCAGCAATTAGGGCCGCTGCAAAGCGGCCCTTTTTCTTTTGCCTCCGCCGCGGTCATCGAGCGGACCAGCACGGGAAAATTGTCGCGCAATCCGCGGTCTCCATTTTTGTTGATGAAAGACCAGAACGTGTCGCCCTCGATGTAAGAAAGAGGCGCGGGAAGAAGCGGTAATAGCGCCTTCGCTACGGCTGTCTTACCCGCCCCAATGGGACCTGACAGAAAGATGACGCTCACGCCGCCAGTATGGCACGGCGGACTGGGAGCGATCGAAAAGATAACCGTTGAATTGCCGCAGGTTGGTTCACCTTCCCCGACACTAGAAACGAGGGTCCCGAATTTATACTCGAACCAGGAGGACGGCGCTTTTGATGCGGGAACCCTGAGTTTCCGTCTCACGTATCAATCATCATGAGGAATCGCGCGGGTTTTTGGGCCATCATTGCGCTGTCCGCCTACGTAACGTTGTGCTCAGTTGCCGGCATATTTGTCGCGGAAATTGCTTACCATCCCCAAAGAAGACCCGTCCCAACAGAAGACGTGTCTATCCAGCGGGCCGGCCTCAGTTTTTCTGACAATTTCAAGAATGTTGCTATCAGTACTTCTGACGGTGTAATCCTGCGCGCCTGGTTAATTCGTCCGAATCAACTTAATGGCGACGCGGTCATTTTGCTTCATGGCTTATCGGACAATCGTTTGGGAATGAGCGGATACGCGCGTCTTTTGTTGGCACGAGGCTATACGGTTTTGATGCCAGATGCACGTGCTCATGGATCAAGCGACGGAAGCCTTGCCACATATGGACTGCTTGAGCGATACGACATTCATGATTGGGTTGAATGGATCGAGCTTGGTGAGCGTCCCAAATGCATCTTCGGACTCGGGGAATCGATGGGGGCAGCCCAGTTACTACAGGCCTTGGCGGTCGAGCACCGGTTCTGCGCTGTCGCAGCCGAGTCTCCCTTTTCGAACTTTCGTGAGATTGCTTACGACCGTGTCGGCCAATTCCTTCACACTGGACCGTGGGTTGGACGGACAATTTTTCGACCTTTGGTAGAAGTTGCCTTTCTTTACGGACGTTGGAAATACGCCTTCGATTTGGAACAAGCCCTACCGGAACAGGCTATCGAGAACACTAGGACGCCAATCTTGCTCATCCATGGTAAAGACGACAGCAACATTCCGGTGAGACACTCTGAGCGTATCCAAGCGCACAACCGGCAGATTGTATTGTGGGAAGTAGAAAATACCGACCACTGCGGTGCAATCAGCACGCACCCGCAAGAATTCAGCCAACGGCTACTCGCGTGGTTCGACTCGCACCGCAGCTGAAAGGTTCTTGCGCTCCAGACAGGTTTCGACCTCAGATCACCCAACCTTAGGAAGTCCCATGTCGTGTCATCATGAGCGGAGTCGAAGGACCCCACCGTCGCAAATCGCGCTACGAATCATCAGGGAATTCTCTTGAGGCATCGTAAGAATGCCTTTCCACATTTCCGGAACTGCCAAGCGCTATAGCGGCTTTTTCTCCACCGTTCCGCCTTTCATGACGAAATCGACCTTCTCCAGTACCGTGACATCTCCCAGGGGATCTCCGGGCACGGCTACGATATCTGCCAGCTTGCCGTTCTCAATCGTGCCGACCTGGTCTTGCATTCCTAACAACTCGGCAGCTGAGGATGTCGCTGAGCGAATGGCCTCCGACGGCGTCATCCCCCACTTCACCATGTAGCCGAACTCTTTCGCCGGATTTACCTTCCAGTCGAATCCTCCGGCATCGGTTCCGAAGGCAATCTTTACCCCGGCCTTCATTGCCCGCCGGAAGGTGTCCTCATGAATCGCGAGCATCTTCGGCCAGACCGTGGCACCCTCGGCTGCGCGTCCTTGAGCAACATACTCTCCCACGAAAATCGTCGGAACATAGAAAATGCCTTTCGCCGTCATCGTCTTCAGGTCCGCATCGGCGATGTAGTTTCCATGCTCGATGGAGTCAACTCCGGCTTCGACCGAATTGTGTACGCCATTCAAGGCCATGGCATGGGAAGCAATCTTATGGTGCTGGCGGTGGGTTTCATCGACGATTGCCTTGAGTTCCTCTGGCGTGAATGTCGCAATATCGTCCAGCACGCCATCGGGCCGCACGAAGTAGCTGCGGTCGCTATACACCTTGATCCAGTCCGCCCCATGCATGATTTGCTCACGTACGGCCTTGCGTCCTTCATCGGCTCCGTCGACAACCTGTACGCCATGGGGGACTTCGACCTGCGGCGCATACCCCAATAACGGGTAGGCTCCGGTCACATTCATAGCTCGCGTGGCCACCTGCATGCGAGGTCCGGGAATCACGCCGTTATTAATTGCCTTTTTCACATCCACGTCGGCGTAGCCGGCGCCTTCAGTCTCCAGATCCCGAATGGTCGTGAAGCCGTACTCCAGCGCCCGACGCGCATTCACCGTGGCCAGAATCGTTCTGTACTCGGGCGACTGCTTCAGAAGCTGCGCATCGTAATCCGCCGCCGTAATGTCTCCCTGCAGCAGCACGTGGGTGTGGGTATCGATCAGTCCCGGCAGACAAGTTTCGCGGGATAGATCAATCACGGTCCCGCCAGTGCTGGCAGCTCCGACGTCCCGGATCTTCTCGCCTTCAATTGCAATGACGACGTTCTTGCGCGCAACATTCGACTTGCCATCCAGCAACGCGCCACACTTGAGATAAGTGACCGTCAGCGACTGCGCCACAACCATGCCGCTTAGCACAAAGAAAGTGAAGACGCGAATGATCCCTCGGTGCATCTCGATTCCTCCCAAGCTAGAAACTCTGAAACCCTGCAACTTTGAAACTTGTTCTTTTCTGCATTTCCTGTGCGCCATCTGTGGAAATTCGGGAGCGCGATTTCGCCGCTGCATCATTCATCGGTCACTACCGTGCGGAAAACGTGAGTAGCGGCGGCAAATTCGAGCGCGATTTAATTTAATCTTTCTCTCCGATTCCCTCCAGAATTTTTCACCACGAAATCCTCGACTGCACCAATCTTATGGAATTGACCTCGCCCCATCTCTTGCGTAGATTCACTTCACTCAAAACGCAATTCTGGCAGTAAGTCTTGCCCTCGCGACTGCTACTTCGTGGGGAAAAATTGGACAGGACAAATGGATACCAGAGCGAACACAAGTTTCCGCCACGTCGTTGAACCGTTAACTCCCAAACCTCTTAACTCCACTTTCCTTCCGCAAGCAAGAGCAGTGACCGTCATGAGCAGTGAATGGAAGATTTACCGCACTCGCTTTCTCATTCGAGCCAAACAACTCACTGAACCTCTCCGCTTCGTTGACTTTCTCGGCCGCGAACACCACGGCCGGCCTGGCGATTACCTGGTCGAAACTTCCGACGGCGTGCAACGCATCGCTTCCCGGGAAATTTTCGAGGATATCTACGTCGCCATGGGTCCGGCGGAGCTCAAAAAACCAGCCATGCGACAAACTGATTTCTCATTAGCCCAGGGTTCCTCGGCATCAACTTCGGCAACCGCCAGTTGAGCCGATAAGTCCCTGTGGAAATTGAGTCGGCCGATCTCGGCAAGCTCGTAATTCGAATTGGGATACAATATGTAGTAGTACCCTCTTGACAGGCCCAACCTGCAGATGTACTGTTTGCATCCCAAGGCGATGTAAAGGCGCTTTCGGAAAACGAAGGCCGCAAGACAAAAACTGGGGCGTGCGTTGCGGTTAGAGGTGGCCGTGGCTGCCCGCCCACTTTGTAAGTTTCACTGATTACTGAAGCGGTGCGGTGGCCGTTCCCGGTCCGATCGATTCGGACGTCCCCCACGTGGAACGACAGCTTTTACAACGGTTTTGGAGGAATGTCGGTGGGCCGGAGGAACTTCCTCGATGCTCGCCGCCAAACCCACTGAGTTACGGGCTTAGGAGCGAATACCGAGCCTGAAGTTGAGGAGCCCCATGGAAGGTTTGTCCCGTCTCGTAGCTGAATCCCTGGTACGCCACGGTTTCGAAGCCAAACTCGATCCGCGCCGCATCCAGTGGTCCAAGTGGTCCCGCTGCGAATCCAGCTTCAGCGTCCTCTTAGTACCCGGAAAACCAGGCCTGTTCGCCTTGGCAGAAGAAGTGATTGCCCCGGGCGAAACTGCCGCGACCGGCGGCAAGCGCATGTTGGCAGTGTTCGAGATCGCCGAGACCGATGATCTCGGTATCTCGCTTGGCAGGCTCTTCCTTCCCGGAGGCCCTCTTCGCGAGCGCCTCGAGAGTGGCCGCTGCTTTGTTCGCTACGCGGTAATAGAAGATGATTCCCAGCGCCAGTCGGCGCACGAAGCCTTCCAGAAATGGATGACCTCCTCCTCCGATACGGCCTCAGGCCTTGGCCAAAGCAACGAGTTTGTCCTTAAATCTCCCCCTTTTGCCGGCAATGCTTCGTTACCACTGGCAGCCGACGGTGAACTCCAGACGGAGATCTCGCCCCCGGCGTCCATTCCGTCGGGCTTCTAGAAAAGCCCTGTCGGAGGGATTGCCTGTTCATGCCAGGAAAGTAGGGCTTTTCAGGTGCTGCAACAAAATTTTAGCTCCATGCGCCAGGCGTCACAGCAAGATCGAACTTCGTCGGTAAGAATCTAATAAGGAGAGCGAAATGCCAGAAGTGACCGAGAAAATCAACAAATCGACCGATGCCGCCGCTACGCCGGCGACGAACGCCAAGAAGGCAACTGGCCTGTCCTTCCGCCGCCTTTTCACCAAGCCCGGCGTCTCTCCTTATAACGAGGTGGAGTGGGAGCTCCGCACCGCTCAGATCACCGATGCCCAGGGTGGCGTGATCTTTGAGCAGAAGGACGTCGAGGTCCCCAAAGACTGGTCGATGACCGCGACGAATATCGTAGCCAGTAAATACCTCCATGGGACGCTTGGCACGCCGGAGCGCGAGACCGGAGTCCGACAGCTTGTGAGCCGCGTAGCAGAAACCATCCGCGACTGGGGATTGGCGCAAGGCTACTTCCGCACAGCGGATGACGGCGCTACCTTCCATGACGAACTCGTCCACATCCTGATCCGCCAGTATGCCGCCTTCAACTCGCCGGTCTGGTTCAACGTAGGATGCGATCGCATTGAGCCCAACTCTGACGCCCAGAACTGGCACTGGAATCCCGTAGCCGGCCGCGTCGAGTTCGGCGTCACCGGATACAAGACTCCGCAGTGCTCCGCCTGCTTCATCAACTCGGTACACGACTCGCTTGACTCGATCCTTACCCTGGCCAAGACCGAAGGCATGCTCTTCAAGTGGGGATCGGGCACTGGGACGAATCTCTCGCCACTGCGTTCTTCCGCTGAAGGCCTTAGTGGCGGCGGTACAGCAAGCGGTCCGCTCAGCTTCATGAAGGGATTCGATGCCTTTGCCGGCGTCATCAAGTCGGGAGGCAAGACCCGCCGCGCCGCCAAGATGGTCATCCTGAACATCGACCATCCGGATATCGAAGACTTCATCGAGTGCAAGTCGAAGGAAGAAGCCAAGGCTCATGCGCTCGTCGCTATGGGATACGATGGCTCGCATCCCGATTCCGACGCCTACAGCTCCATCTTCTTCCAAAACGCCAACAACTCTGTCCGCGTGACCGACGACTTCATGTACGCCGTCGTCCGCGATACCGACTTCAGCACCAAAGCAATCCGCACCGGCAACGTAGTCAAGACCTACAAGGCGAAGAATCTCCTCGAGAAGCTCTCCGACGCCACTTGGCACTGCGGCGACCCCGGTATGCAGTTCGATACCACGGTCAACCGCTGGCACACCTCGAAGAACACTGCTCGCATCAACGCCTCGAACCCATGCAGCGAGTACATGTTCCTCGACGACTCTGCCTGCAACCTGGCCAGCCTGAACCTGCTGAAGTTCGCTCCGAACGGCACGTTTGACGTCGAAGCCTACCGTCACGCCGTCGATGTAGTCATCACCGCGCAGGAGATCCTGGTCGACAACGCCGGATATCCCACCGAGATGATCGCCAAGAACTCTCACGACTATCGTCCGCTGGGACTCGGCTACGCCAACCTCGGCGCGCTGCTGATGGCCGCTGGCTTACCGTATGACTCCGACGCCGGACGCGACTACGCCGGATGCGTCACCGCCATCATGTGCGGCCAGGCGTATCTGCAGTCGTCGAAGATCGCCGAACTCTGCGAGCCTCTGGTTCCCGCAACCGAGAGCACCAAGAAGAACCTGTCAGAAACCAATCTCGGATCGAATGTCATGCCCGGAGCCGCTTGCCCAGGCTGGTACTTGAATCGCGAACCGTTCCTCGACGTCATCCGCATGCATCGGGCGAGCGTGAACAACATCAATAAGGGCAATGTTCCCGCTCCGCTCTATGAAGCCTCGAAGACCTGCTGGGATGAGGCTCTCGCTCACGGCGAGAAGTTCGGATACCGCAACTCCCAAGTGACGGTTCTCGCTCCGACCGGAACCATCGGCTTCATGATGGACTGCGACACGACCGGCATTGAGCCCGACCTCGCGCTGGTGAAGTACAAGAAGCTGGTCGGCGGCGGCATGATCAAGATCGTCAACAACACTGTGCCGACGGCGCTCTTCAAGCTCGGATACTCGCACGACGAAGCCGACAAGATCGTCAGCTACATCGACGCCACCGGCACCATCGAAGGCGCGCCGCACGTGAAGGACGAGCACCTTGCTGTGTTCGACTGCTCGTTCAAGCCGGCGAAGGGCACGCGCTCCATCCATTACATGGGGCATTTGAAGATGATGGCCGCAGCACAGCCGTTCATCTCGGGAGCGATCTCGAAGACCGTGAACCTGCCCGAGAACGCGACCGTCGAAGACATCATGGAAGCCTACTTACAGGCCTGGAAGCTTGGCTTGAAGGCAGTCGCGATCTATCGCGACGGATGCAAGAAGTCGCAACCGCTCAGCGCCGCGGGCAGCAAGACCGCAAGCTCGGGCAAAGAGGCAGTGACGGTGGTTGCGGCCGAGCCCGAAAACCTCGACGGTCCGCCGCGCGCGGTGCGTCACAAGCTGAAAGAAGAGCGCGCATCGATCACGCACAAGTTCAACGTCGGAGGCCACGAAGGATACATCACCGTCGGACTTTATCCCGACGGCAGCGTGGGCGAGCTCTTCATCACCATGGCGAAGGAAGGCTCGACGGTCAGCGGACTGATGGACAGCTTCTCCTGCGCGATCTCTCTGGCGCTGCAGCATGGCGTTCCGCTGAAGATGCTGTGCGAAAAGTTCTCGCATACGCGCTTCGAACCAAGCGGCTGGAGCGGGAATCCGGATATCGGCTTCGCCAAGTCGATCATGGATTACATCTTCCGCTGGCTGCACATGCGTTTCCTCACCGGACAGCAGCAGATGCTGTTCGAAAACCTGAGGATGAGACCATCTCTGCCGCCGCAAGGCGAAGGAGTAGGCGATTTGAATGGCTCCGCGTCTGGTTCGCTGACGACTGACGACCGACGGCTGACGACCGGCAGCGTCCACGCAGCCGATGCGTTGTCCGGGATCATCGATCTAGGCGACGCGCCGACATGCAGCTTCTGCGGCAGCATCATGACGCGGAATGGGAGCTGCTATCGCTGTATGAGCTGCGGCAGCACCAGCGGATGCTCGTAAAGGCAGAGGTTTCAGAGTTTCAGGGTTGCAGAGTTTCCGGGTAAGTGACTTGTAGCGCGGACATTCTTGTCCGCGCTTTTGTTTTGCTGCCACTCGTTTGTCATCCTGAGCGAGACGGCTACTCCAGAATTGTCATCCTGAGCGAAGCGAGGGACCTGCTGTTATTGTTGCGAAAGGGCAAGGCTTCAGCCGTGCCGCAAGATGTCCTAACCATCGGCTTTAGCCGCTGAGGGTCAAGCACCCGTGTTCTGGAACTCCGCAAAATCGCTCTTCCGATCCGGTGGTGCGAACTACATGGCGGTAACCGACGTCTCAGGCGCGGCGGTCTGGTACAAAGAAAAATTCGGCGTCAAGACAGTCAACATTGAACTCGATGATGGCGACGACTGTCTCGCACTCGGTTTCGATGACGAGAGTTGCTTGTTTGTGATTGGCCCGAAAGGAAAGAGCTCCGGAGAACTTACTGCCAGGCTGTTTACTTCCCGGCTGAACAAGGCGCGGGATTACCTGCTTGCCCGCGGAGTATTTGTAGGCGAACTCCAGCAGGATGCCCAGGGAACACGCTTCTTCGGGACCCGCGATTTGGAAGGCAACCCCATCGAGATCTCTGAAGAACCGTGAAACCGACCCAAGCCTCTGTAACTTGACCCACACACCTCAATGTGTAATCATTTACACATGGCCACCAATCTTGCCTTGGACGACCAACTCATTGAAGCAGCCCAGCGCGCCGGCAATCATAAAACTAAGAAGGAAGCCGTCACCGCTGCGCTCGACGAGTACATCCGCCGGCGCAAACAACTCGAAATCCTTGATGCCTTCGGCCAGTTCGATTTCGATCCCGCCTACGACTACAAGACCGAGCGCAAGAAGCGGCGATGAATATTCTTGTCGACACGCCTGTTTGGTCGCTAGGCCTACGTCGCCGACGAACTGATTTGAATCCGCGGGAACGCTCCACGGTCCATGCGCTCGAGGAGTTGATCCGCGACGGACGCGCCCAGATGATCGGCGTCATCCGCCAGGAACTGCTCTCCGGAATCCGCGAGGAGGAGCGCTTTCGCAAACTCCGCGATTTGCTGCGCGCTTTTGAGGAACCTCAACTCGCAGTCGAGGACTACGAAGAAGCAGCTTTTATGTCGAACCGCTGCCGCACTAAAGGTGTCGCTGGCTCACCGACGGATTACTTGATCTGCGCGGTCTCTCACCGACGCAGTTGGCCCGTCTTCACTCTGGATCATGACTTCGAGCGTTATAGCCGAATTTTGTCGCTCAAGTTGTATGCACCCGATTGATTCGCGTGGCGATCCATCGATTCCGCCACCAAACTACCCCGCAGATTTCTTCTCGCTGAAACTCTGGGCGGGTGGCCCACCCTCATGCGACCTCTTAGTCTGTTCCGAAATCTTCTCAACTGAGGGTGCCCCACCTTCCGCGGTGTTCGAAAGGTGGGGTTCACTTACCCCAGAAGGCATTCCCACCGCGACGAGATTTTGGGAAGTGATGGCGGGTGGCCCACCCTCGTCCAATCTCAAACTCTGTGCCGCAATCTTCTCAGCTGAGGGTGCCCCACCTTCCGCGGTGTTCGAAAGGTGGGGTTCACTTACCCAACTTCTTTCTCATTGACGGAATCCGGCCGGGTGCCCCACGTTTCGCGATTTTCGAAACGTGGGATTCCACAAAGGCCTGGATCAATGGGACTTCACCTCTTGTGTCCTTCTACCGTTTCTCCAACCCTGAACTTGGGCTGCGTTGCCCCGCGTACAGCCGTTAAGTTCGCGTCCAGTTGATCGTTTTGCATGGTTGCCTCACTCCACTCCCACTCCCGCCCTCCGCAATAATCCTCTCAGCGACTTCTCTCCTCCGGCACCGCGCTGCTCCGCGGCGATATTACCGTCGCGATCGATGACCACATAAATCGGATACGAACTTGCCTGGTACATTGCGGCGAGGTTAGTGTCGGAGGTCATCACGATGCGGCAGTTACGTGGATGCTCCAGCAAGTACTGCTTGACCGTCTTCTTCGACTCAGCGACATTCACTGCGAGCACGATGAGTCCCTTGTCGGAGAACTCGTGATCGACCGCATCGACCAATGGTTCTTCCTCCTTGCAGTAAGTGCACCAGGTTGTCCAAAACTCAAGCAGGACGACCTTACCCTTGATGGAAGCGTTGTCGTAAGTTTCACCGGTAAGCGTCTTGGCATGAAACCGCGGGGCAGGCTCCGGATCGTCCGACTGCGGCCAGGCAAAGGCAACCGCCCCCAGGAGCACAGCAGTAACTAAGAGTAGAAAGCGGCGCGCTAACATGGCCCGGCACTATAGCACGGAGTGTTGAGCAAAACCCAGGCAAGTTTCCCGTTGACTAACTGTCCGGCCAAATCCAAAATACCCTGCTCGCTCGGGAGGACCTGTTCAGAATGCCGCGCCTACTTTCAAGACTAGCCCCACCGCTTATCGCTCTCCTGCTGGCGTTCGCCGCCCATGCCCAGACTACCTATGACGTAGTGCCACTGCCCGCCAGACTAGGCGATGGAATATATGGCGACGCAGCATTGAACAACCGAGGCTCGGTCATAGCTGATAGTGGCGAGTACCCAACTAGCAACGGATACCTCTGGAAAAACGGCAGAGTTATCCCTTTGCCATCCCTGGGTGGTACTTTCACTGTGACCCATGGGTTGAGCGAACTGGACCATGTGGTTGGTCTTTCTTGCCAACAGGACAACCTATCCCCGCACGCGGCGTTATGGCGAGATGGTCAAGTCATCGAGATAGAACCGCCTGGATCTTTCGACAGCGGCGCCCTACGAATTAACCGCTTTGATGAGGTTGCCGTTTTTTCCGATGGGCCGAGCGCAACCAGCGCATATAAATGGAGCAATGGCAGCTTTACGTTTTTGGGCGACCTGGGTGGTAGCGTCACCTACCCGTTCGGTATCAACGATGCGGGCGATGTGGTCGGCCAAGCGGCGATCTCGAACGTTCCGGATCCGAGGTTCCATATCCCTCCAAACCACGGCTTCTTGTGGCACGCCGGAACCATGACCGATCTCGGTTCGATATTTGGCGCTGACTTTAATGGTGCCTTTTACATCGACAACGCCGGACGGATCATCGGCATAGCAGATTTGGCGGGTGATCAGGCTGCCCATGGCTTTTTGTGGATCGGCGGCCGGATTACCGACCTGCGTCCGCTCGCTCCACGAGACGTCGTGAGTTGGGCATTCAGCATGAACAAGGCGGGACAGATTGTCGGCAGCTCGGGACTACTACGGGAGCATATTGGTCCACCATACGATTTTATGAGGTGTCCCTGCCATGCGGTGTTGTGGGAGAACGCACAGCCCATCGACCTGAACACGCGCGTAGCCGCCAAGTGGAATTTGGATTTCGCGACAGCGATCAACGACAAGGGAGAAATTCTCGCGCACACGATGAAACCGTTCAGCGCGCCGGTCTTGTTGATTCCTCAGCAGGGCAACCACCCGGTTGTGCGGACGCTTCGGAAAACCGAGCCCTACATTGGTCCGCGTCAGTTACGGCGCGACAGCTCGAACAGAATCGCTGAAGTGTGGTGAAGTGGTGAGTGCTCCGGAAATTTGCGGTGAGCACCACCTCACCAAATGAAGACGCATGCGAAAACGCCTTCTTGTGTTTGCTGGTTGAAGATCCTCATTGCCGGGTGGCCCACCCTCGTCCAATCTCAAACTCTGTGCCGCAATCTTCTCAGCTGAGGGTGCCCCACCTTTCGCGGTTTTCGAAAGGTGGGATTCTACGAGCCCGGAAGGCGTTTCCTTACCTACTCCTTCTCCAACCCCGCATTCAACTTTACCTCTGACCCCGATTGCACCGTGATCTCTCGCGACCACTCTTTGTATCCGGACGCCGCCACTCGCACGGTGTGTTTTCCCGGAGAGAGCTTTAGCGTACTGGGCGCGTTGCCGACGAACGAGCCGTCGCTGTAAACGTCGGCGCCGTCCGGCGTCGATACCACTTGCACCGACCCCGGCGCTTCTGCCGATGCAGCCTGCGAGGCGCTAGTTTTCGCACAACGAAGGTGGTCTTACTTCAGGCCTTCGATCTCCTCCAGCAATCTCTGCTCAAAGCTGTTCACGGCCTGCCGACGTTGCGTGTTGCCGCCCTGGTAAGAACTCCAGATCAGGTTTCCGCGTACGCGAATTCTCTTTTTGAACAGTTCTTTCCCTTCAGCATCCTGAAGAACGAGGTGGCAATCTACGGTGCTACGCCCGGCACCTAAACCCACAATGAAGCGCATGGCCATGCTGCCGGAGGTGAACTCATCAAGCACAATGTGTGCTCGAATGGGAGACTCCCCTACTTCGAAGTCGGCGTCTCGTAGTGCGCGCTTCAGGCTATCCATGACTTGATTTGGCGCATGCTCCTCTTTCACCTTCGAAGAATCTGAGACTTGCGTTTCATCTACCTGAACCGTTTTCACTCCAGCCAGCGGCTTCTTGGATTTCTCTCCTGCCATACCGCTCGTCACAAAAATCAAACAAACAAGCACAAGAACAACATTCTTAATCCATCTCATTGTCGCTCTTGACCTCCTCGCGATAGACGGTAGTCAGTCAATGAGCCTGTTTGAAGGAGCTTCAGCACATACAGGTGTGACTTAGAACATATGGGTCATATCCGGCCTGCGTCAAACAGGGTCTCTCGTGGTTACGTCCTTCTCGCCGTTCCCGTAACGGGCGGAGCGGCTCGGTTTTTTTTCGCACATCACTGACAGCTCCGAGCAATTCCGTGCACACTTACTCTCAAGTTAGTGTGTCCACAAGCGGCTCCCTTGATGGGAGCCGTAAATGTTCTTTGACAGCATCCGGCGTCAGCGTGCGATTGCTCGCGGAGAGAGCAAAGTGATCGAGCAAAAAGACAAACGCGACTAACTGCTTTGTTTGGAAGATTTTGCCTATAACCCTTTATTACGGAAGATTTTACGAACAATTTCTGGCTAAAATCTTGATTCCAATAGATCGAGGGGGGAGGGGTACCCCAGCTTACAAAGCCGAGGCTGACGTCACGCTGCGCGACATTTGGTCGAGTTCTTTGTCGAGGTCAAAATCTGTTCCCGGCTTCAGATGGACCATCAGCAATCCGCCGAAGACAAGTTCCCAATGACCTCCCGTTTGCAGAAGGCGATGGGAAAATAATTCGAAAGCGAAAGTGCAGGTCACGACCGGCCGAATCGCGTGCATCGAGGTCTGATAGGGAGATGGTTGCACGATCCGCCGGAACAGGCCCTCCCGCTCTGACTTGAGTTCGAGTTCGACGACGTCTTGATAACGGATGAATTGTTCCGGTTCCACCATGGGCACGATGCTCGCTTCGACCCGGTAGAGGTTGTCACCAAGCGGCGTGAGCTCGAGAGGTTCGTATTCCGATCCATCCGGGAAAATGATTTTGAGTTCCATGCTGAGATGATTATCGCAATCTTCGCATCCTGCGAAAACCGCAAAGATAGGCAGTCCGCGCTTTAACTAACACATCGACAGCGCGATGTGAACCTGTCTAATCCCTCCCCGCCTACCATTGGCCACATTTTTCTTGAATGGCTCCGAGCAGCGCACAACAATATCGCACCTCAAGCCGAGCGTGACGCTGACATTCGCGTTCATCGGACGTTCGCGTCGGCTGAGTTAGCCAATCCAAACAGGAGCCAACATGAGCATCATCAGATTCTCTCGGGAACACCTCGTCCGTTTAACGCCCAAAGTTGTGTTGCCGTTCGTGCTTGCTTGCGCTGCGGTCACTATGACGTCCGCGCAACAGGCTAAGTTCAAGTCCGTCCATCCGCCCGGATCGACCTACACGACCACGCTCAGCATCAACAACAGCGCCAGCATGGCAGTCGGTGCGTTCGTCGATTCCAGCAACTCAGTGATGAATGGCTTCGCATTCGATGGCGCAAAGTATCGCGTCATTCACTATCCAGGAAGCATTAACTTCACCATTGCGACCGGCGTGAATAAGTTGAACGTCGTGGTTGGAGTCTATGTCGGCAGCGACACCTTGAATCATGGATTCCTGCTTAAGGGAAAGACGTTTCGCCGCTACGATGCTGAGCAAGGGCTTGGCACTGCGCTCTCCGGCATCAATGACCTGGGAAACCTGATCGGGAACGTCGGATACAACGGCGATGTGCGCGGCTTCCTCGACATCGGTGGAACGATCACGCAGTTTGACGCTGCTTCCGACTCGTTGGCCACTTATCCGCAGGCTATCAATAACTCGAATCAGATCGTGGGAATGTACATTGACAGTGCGTTCAATGCGCACTGCTTCTTCCGCGATAGCGATGGAAGTACCCAGAAGATCGACTATCCCGGATCCAACACGACGTCCTGCCTCGGCATCAACGACTTCGGAGTCATCAGTGGCTTCTACCAGGATCACCTCGATAACGCTCACGGCTTTGTCGGCACGCTGGGAGACCTGAAGACTACGGTGTTGCCGGTCGCGTCCGGCATCAACAACGGCGGAACTTACGTGGGATATTACGTTGGACAAGACGGAGTGACCTACGGCTTTGTGCGAAAGCCCGGACAATAACTCAGTGTCCGGCACCAACTGCGGAGCGAGCGGAACGCTCCGCAGGCTTATTGGCGCGTGCGGCGCAGCAGAGCCTTCCATAGATTTCTCTCCGGCCTGCTGCCGAGAGTATGCTACGTCGTATGACCCTCCAGCAATTCCGCGATTCGCTAGCTCAGAGTGAGCCTCCTCCGGAGTTGAACGTCGCCCTCGCCGGACTATGGTGGGATGCCAAGGGCGACTGGACCCGCGCGCACGAGTCCGCTCAGCAGGACGAAGGTCCGGCGGGCGCATGGGTGCACGCGTACCTCCACC
>Ga0126369_10000515_pt1 | contig 25373 bp, 20 predicted proteins | sample PanSoiMetaPlot_1_FD_109646 | JGI IMG/M metagenome (GOLD analysis project Ga0126369, IMG submission 109646) | Tropical forest soil microbial communities from Panama - MetaG Plot_1 | ecosystem: Environmental > Terrestrial > Soil > Tropical forest > Bulk soil | place: Panama | collected 2016-02-17
CTCCTCGTCCCGTTTCTAACGTTGAAGTTTGTCTGCTCTATTCCCCCTGCGATCGCGGAATCCTGTAGAATCTTCGCGCCTAAGACCGAATTGACGATTGCCGCTTGGGGGCTTCCATGAAAAACTCCGTTGCTAGAACACTCCTAGTGGCTGCAGTTGCTTGCGCGCTTCCCATCGCCGGAATGCAGGCACAACAAGGCACACCCCTGACTCAGGAGCAGCGCGATCAGCGCTGGCAGACGGAAAAGGAACTGGAATCCATTGCCATTGTCGAGCGCAAGGTCATGATGCCGATGCGCGACGGGGTTCACTTGGCAACTGACATCTACCGGCCGAAGAACGCCAGCGGCAAAGTGCCCATCATCTGGGTGCGCACGCCCTACAATTTCAATTTCTGGGATGTGCGCAACGGAGTTCCCGCCGATATGAAGACCGTCCTTACGGCCGTTCAGCGTGGCTATGCCTACGTGATCCAGAACGAACGCGGCCACTTCTTTTCCGAGGGCAAGTACGACATTCTCGGCGCGCCTCGCACCGATGGAGTGGATGCGCTGGCTTGGCTCTCGTCCCAGCCCTGGGCAAACGGCAAAGTGGGAACGACCGGTTGTTCTTCGACCGCCGAATATCAAATGGGCATAGCCGCAATGGGCCATCCGGCATATGCGGCGATGAACGTCCAAGGATTCGGCGCGGGCGTGGGGCGCGTCGCGCCGTACTACGAGCAGGGCAACTGGTATCGCGGCGGCGCGGTTCAGATGCTATTCATTGCCTGGCTCTATGGCGAGCAGAACCAGGTGCGTCCCATGTTTCCGCCGAACACTCCGCGGGAAGATTTGATCCGCGCCTCCAAGGCTTTCGATCTTGCGCAGCAGCTTCCCCCGGTGGACTGGTCCAAAGCGTTGTGGCATCTGCCTGCCGAGGACATTCTGAAAGCTGTGGACGCGCCGCCCGGCATCTACGCTGACTCTATGCCCGTGGACACCGGCGGGCGGATGATCGAGCGCACTCCGAACGACGCCGCCTGGTACAAAGGGGGGCTGTACCACGACGATATGCCGCTCAATCTTCCCGGGTTGTGGTTTATGTCCTGGTACGACGTTTCCATCGGGCCGAACCTGGCGCTCTACAATCATGTTCGCAAAACGGCGAAACCGGAGATAGCCGGTGAGCAGTGGGCCGTGATTGCCCCGGTGACGCATTGCGCCTACACGCGGGCTTCGGAGGACACCATCGTCGGCGAACGCAGCATGGCCGATGCGCGCCTCGATTATCAGGAAATTGTTTATGGCTTTTTCGATCGCTTCCTGAAAGGAGAGAAGAGCGCGCGGCTGGATTCGCTGCCTAAGGTCACTTACTTCACCATGGGAATGAACAAATGGCAGGCGTCGGATACCTGGCCGCCCGCCGGGGCGCAGCCAATGACGATGTTCTTGTCCAGTGCAGGCCGGGCAAATTCGTTGGCCGGCGACGGCGCGCTGAAGACTGCTCCGCCTGAAACGGATAAGCCCGACACGTTGACCTACGACCCGATGAATCCGGTTCTCTCTTACGGCGGGAATGTCTGCTGCACGGGGACAGCGGTTCAGCCAGGCGCCTTTGACCAGCGAAAAATGGAAGCCCGAGAGGATGTGCTGGTCTACACCGCCGAGCCCTTCAAAGAAGGGACGGAACTGAGCGGGCCGATGGTGCCCACGCTGTACGTTTCTTCCGACGCAAAGGACACGGACTTCACCGTGAAAGTGCTCGACGTCTATCCCGATGGCCGCGCTTACAACCTCGACGAATCCATTCAGCGCCTGCGCTACCGCGACGGCTACGACAAGCCGCTCGCCTGGATGGAGCCGGGAAAAGTTTACAAAGTCACGCTGCAGCCCTTGAACACCAGCAATTACTTTGAGCCCGGTCATCAGCTGCGCATTGAGGTGTCGAGCAGCAATTTCCCGCGTTTCGATCGGAACCTGAATACCGGCGGGAACAACTACGACGAAGACAAAGGCGTCGTGGCGCACAATTCCGTGCATCATTCGAAAACGTATCCGTCTCAGGTCGTGTTTACAGTGGTCCGGCACGCACGTTGAATTCTGCCGGTTGAGACGAGCCGGTAAGGTAGCGCCTAAGCAAGAAGAATTTACGCTAGCGGATTCTGTTTTTACAGCTGGCCCTCGATGGCGTTCTTGATCTCCTCATAGTCGACGAGGCCTTGCACTTTTTTCACGATCTTGCCGTCACGCGAAATGAGGAAGCTCGTGGGATACCCAAGCAGGCCGCCAAACTTGTCCGCTACATCGTCATCGCCCCGCAGGATGGGGTAATTCATCGGGAGTTTCTCACCGTTCACGTCGAAGCGTTGTTTGGCGGTGTAAGCGGAGACCACGTTATTGCCTTCGTCGTCCACATCCACGCCCAGAATCGTGAAGCCCTTCGACGAATACTTCTGCTGCATTTCAATGAGCCAGGGAATTTCCACCTGACACGGTTCGCACCAGGTGGCCCAGAAGTTCACCAGCACTACTTTGCCTTTGTACTGGTTGAGGGGCACGTCTTGGCCATCGAGACCTTTGAAAGTCACTTCCGGCGCAAGCTTTCCCGTAACCGGATCGGCCTTCGCAACATCCCGGCCGGGGCCAGTGCCCGTGGCTTTGAGGCGTGTTGCGCGGTCCGCATAAATCGTCACGCCAATAAGAACCACCACCGTTGCAATGATTAGGAGAACCTTTTTCATTTCAAATTTTCCAAGGCGCTTAAGCGCACTCCTCTATAGTGTAAAACGATTCAGAAACGTCAGCTTGGTTGCAAGCCAGGTCAGTTTATTAAAAAAGACCAGGCTGCCCACGCACAAGAGCAACGCGCCGCTCGCTACCTCCACAGCGTGTAGATATTTCCGAAAATTCTTGTAAAACGTCATGAATTGGCTGATGAGCAGGGCGGTAAGCAAAAAAGGAATGGCCAGTCCCGCAGAATATACAGCCAGGAGAAGAACGCCGCGCGCAATCGTGTCGCTGGCCGCAGCAAGCGCCAGAACCGCGGTTAGAATCGGCCCGATGCAGGGGGTCCAGCCGAAAGCAAAGGCGAACCCAAGGAGGAAACCGCTCCAGATCCCCGGCTGCGTGACGCTGCTACGAAAGTGCACATCGCGGTTGAGCCACCGTGCCAAGGCGGGGCCGAAGAAGCCGATCAGCGAGAGCGAAAAGAAGTGCATGGCCTTGAGTCCCGCAAAGAGCGGACCCTGCCGCAACAGGGCTGCGACTCCCAAGGCGGCGAGAATAATTCCAAGAATCACTCCGATGCGCAAATTGAGTTTGATAAGCGCCCCGATGAGGTGCAAACCAAAGAGAACAATCAATGCCCCCGCGACCGGGGCAAGCAAGTTGCGATTTTGTTTGAGGAATGCACCGACGGCGCTTGCAGAGGCGCCGAATGCGATGAATACAACGGAGAATCCCGCAACAAAGGCAATCGCTGAGGAAAAGAGTCCCGCACGCGGAACCTCACCCTGCCGCAGCTGTTCCATGCCGATGCCAGAGAGCATGGAGATGTAGCCGGGTACCAAAGGCAACACGCAGGGCGATAAAAAGGAAAATAGCCCCGCGATAAACGCTGCGGCGAGAGAGACGTCAGTCATATTTGCATCATACCTTCAATGGAGAGAATCGCGTAATCCTCGGAATTATTCCACAGACCCTTGGGAAAAAATGGCCGGTTCGATCATTAGACGCGCTTGAAGTGAAAAAGCAACAAGCAAGATGCTTGAAGCCAGCGGCCGACAGATGCAGCGTTTGGCTGGCGTGGCGCTCGCGTGTCTCTTTCCGACGCTTCCCTAATGGCTTGATTTCAAAGGAATTGCCAGACGGCTAATTGGTACCGGAGTTGCCCTCCGAGCCTGCGAGAGATTGTGGAGGCGCGCTTACCATGGGATTCGAATGGACGCCGAACAAGGTGACGCTGCTACGCGTGGCGGTGGGGTTTGCTGCGGTGAGCCTGTTTGGGCGCGGCCCGTGGCCGAATCTGCTGGCAGTGGCACTGACAATTACCTCCATCGCTCTCGACGCGCTGGACGGACACATTGCACGTAAGAAGAAAATGGCCACGCCAGTCGGCGCGCAACTGGACATTCTCGGCGACCGGATGATCGAGAACGTGTATTTCACCTATTTCGCCGTCGTGGGCATGGTTTCGCTGTGGCTGCCGATCTTGTTCTTCGCCCGTGGGGCGGCGACGGATTTTCTGCGTGGCTTGGCGATGAAGGCGGGCCACTCCGGCTGGGGAGCGAACGCCATGGTGCAAACGTGGTGGGGGCGGGCGCTGGTGGCGTCGCGTTGGAGCCGCGGCCTCTATGCCGCAATGAAGTGTTTGTGCTTCTGCTACCTGGGTTTGGAACTGGCGCTGACACGCGGGCCTGTGGCGTTGGTCAGCGGACTCGGCGGAGGCGCGAGTGCGACCATTCGAATGGGAGCGCAGGTGCTCACCATAGCGACCGCCGTGTTTTGCCTGGTGCGCGGCTTGCCGGTGCTTCTGGAAGGCTCCAAATACTTCGCAAACGGCGTCCGTCAGAGCCGTCGCGTGAAAGCCGCAGCCGAGGAGGCAGCATGAGCGCGCGCGTGGCTGCCTTTTTTGATTTGGATGGAACACTGCTGGCGCTGCCATCGCTCGAGCGGCGATTCTTTCGAATGCTGCGCCATCGCGGCGAGATTGCTCCCGGGAACTATTTCTTCTGGCTTGGCGAGGCTGTGAAATTGCTATCACGTGGAATGCGCGCCATTGTGCACGGAAACAAGATGTATTTGCGAGGTGTACACAGTCTTGTGGAGTGTGGCACGCGGAATCAAATCGATCCGCGCATGAGCGGCCACGAAAGAGAGGGACGCCCACCGATGCCTCCGCCGCACAACCCGCGATGCCCTGTCCCTCTCTTCTTTGAAGATGGCGTTCGACGCGTGGCCTGGCATGCGATGCAAGAAAACGCCATCGTGATTGTGAGCGGAACGCTGGAACCGCTGGCCAAGGTTGCGGCACGAGCCTTGGAAATGGAGCTGCAGGCTCGCGGGTTGAAAGTAGGAATTCGCGTATGCGCAACGAAACTCGGCGAGAAGGACGGCAGATGGACCGGACGGATTTTGGGCCAAGCGATGCTCGGCAGGGCAAAAGCACACGCCATTCTTACCCTCGCTCGGGAAATGAACTTGGACTTGCGCCAGAGCTGGGCTTATGGCGACAGCGCACAGGATCGCTGGATGCTCCGATCCGTAGGAAACCCAGCAGCGGTGAACCCGACGCCCAGACTCGCGCGCATTGCGAGCCAACACGGTTGGCCCGTCTTGCGAACGACTAATCGAGTGCAGCTGCGGCCTGCGGAGCGATGCCCATGAGGGAATTTCAGAAAACGAACTGTCAGGCCGGCGATAACGTGATGGTGTGGACGGCTCGGACGGAGCGATTGGGATTCCCCACGTTGATCGTGAAGGAATTCGCCGAAGCGTGGACCGCGTGTGGCGCTTTCGAATGGATTGCATTCGCGTATCTGGGTTTGTCTAGTGGTTTGATCCTGGCATTCGCGGAAAACCTCGCCCATCCGGTGAGGCTGATCGCCACGCAAGCAGGCGTAGCCATGCTGATCCTGATTTTGTGCCGCGTGGAATCGGGCGCCGCGGAGCGGACTCATTGGCTGTACGAATCGTTTTCTTACCGGTTCTGGCATTTCTGGCGCCACTGGTATCCACACCTGTTTTTTCTCTTTTGCTTTGAAGAAATGGGGCGGCTGGTGCACCTCGTGAATCCCGGTTGGGAGGACCCGAAGCTCATCGCATTTGACCATTGGCTTACAGGCGTGAATCCTTCGCTGTGGTTCGAGCAGTTCACCCATCCTGCGCTCACAGAATTTATGCAGTTCGCGTATTTCACCTATTTCGTTTATCTCCTGATCCTCGGGGGCATGCTCTATTGCCGGCGCGAGTTCGAAAGTTATTGGGCGGTGATGACCTATTCCGCGGCTGGCTATGTCTTCGGCTATGTGATTGCCACGCTCTTCCCGGTGCAAAGTCCCTGGTTCACGCTTGCGGGCCAGTGGCACCGCGAACTCGTTGGCGGCCCGTTCACCGCATTGATCAATGTGATCGAGAAATACGGGCGCGTGCACGGAGCGGCATTTCCTTCTCAGCATGTCGCAGGCGCAATGGCCGCGTTGCTGGGGGCATGGCGCCACCGCCGGTGGCTGTTTTGGATATTTCTTCCTTTTGTTGCATGCATGTGCGTTTCGACGGTGTACGTGCGGAATCACTACGTGGCGGACGTGCTGGGAGGAATAGTGACGGGGACATTGGGGTACTTCGTGGGCGGCTGGATCACGAGAGCATGCGAATCTGTCAGAACAGCGGCCGAGACTCATGCTACATACGTTTCTCATGAGAGTTTGCACCCGCAGCCTCCCGTTGGCTGACAAACTGATGGCGTCGGGCCCTGTAGGGCTTTCCTCGATGATCATTCGGCGCTTGCCTTGCGCCCCAATTTGGATGTTGTAACGTACGCTTCTCCCCTGCCAATCTAACTTCTCGGACCTCCCCGCAGGGTTTTCCGGGAAAGGAGCGGCTCATGGCCACCATCTCGACTTCTCCACAAATCGATTGGCGCCAGGAGTGGTTCGAATTTGAGGACGCCACGTATTTGAACCTCGCGGGTCAATCGCCGCTGCCTCGCGTTTCCATTCGCGCTGTGCAGGCCGCCTTGGAAGCCAAGAAGTTTCCACACCACAAAACGGACGCAACGTACTTCGAAGTGCCGAATCGCATTCGGGAGACCATCGCCCGACTCATCGGGGGCCAAGCCGAAGAGATTGCGCTCACCAGCGGTGCGAGTACGGGCGTCGCCGCAGTCGCCTACGCCCTTAAGTGGAAGCCCGGCGACGAGGTCATCACCGCCAAAGGTGAATTCCCCCTGCAGTACACCGCGTGGAAGCCCATGGAAGAGCGCGAAGGCCTAAAACTGAAAATTGTTGCGCCCCAAGGCCGGTTTATTTCGGCGGATGATTTGATCGCGGCCATGACGCCGCGCACCCGCCTTATTTCCGTCAGCTTGGTGCGCTATGACGATGGCTCGCTGCTGGATGCGCCGCGTGTTGCCGCTGCATGCCATCGCCAAGGTGCTTTGCTGCTTCTCGATGTGAGCCAATGCTGTGGGGCGATACCGATGGACGTGAACAGATTGGGGGCCGATTTTCTGGTTTGCGCCGGCTATAAATGGCTGCTCAGCCCGTTCGGCACAGGATTCTTTTGGGTTAAGAGCGAACACCTCGCGACGGTCCTGCCTGGCCCCTTTTATTGGATGGCGGTTCAAGGATCGGAGAATTTTTCGGCGCTGAACTTTGACGATCCCAAGCCCGCGCCAAATGCCAAGCGCTGGGACGCGGCGGAATGGGCGAGCTATTTCAATTTCAACCTGGCCGCCATGGACACTTCAGTGGAATTAGTGTCGCGCATGGGGCCGGAAAACGTGGCCGTGCACAATCGAAGGCTGATCAATCTCATGCTCGAACGTCTTCCGAAAGACAGATGCATTCCCGCTAGCCCGCTCGACCCGGCCGAGCGCGGGCCGTACGGCTGCTTCTCCGCTCGCAGCCGGGAAAAGACCGCCGAACTTTACCAGCGCCTGCGCAAGGAAAATGTAATTGTCAGCCTGCGCGAAGGGAACATCCGCGTTTCGCCGTACCTGTACAATACCGAACGCGACATCGACCGGCTCATCGGCGTGATTACCCAATGACGGAATCAGGGCCCTGGCCCAGAATTGCCGTGGTCGGCGCGGGCGCGGTCGGCGGATATTTTGGAGGACTGCTCGCCCGTGCTGGCGCGCCCGTTACCATGATCGGGCGTCCGCCGTTTGTGGACGGCGTCAAGAAAAACGGGCTATTCCTCGACACGTTGCAGTTTCAAGAAAAAGTTCGCGTCGAAACCTCGGCGGAAATTACCGCCGTGCGCGGAGCGGAAGTGGTCCTGTTCTGCGTAAAGACTCCGGACAATGCCGCAACCGCCCACGCCGTCGCTCCATTGCTTTCGAACGGCGCGCTTGTGCTCAGCATGCAGAACGGGGTAGACAACGTCGAGCAGATCGCGGCTGCCACCGGAATCGACGCGCTTCCCGTGGTGGTCTACGTTGCCGCTTCGGTGCCCGAACCCGGCCGTGTAAAGCACGTAGGACGGGGCGACCTGGTAGTTGGCCCGAAAAACGCAAAGACAGAGCGGATCCGAGGAATCTTTTCCCGGGCCAACATTCCGTGCCGCATTTCTGAGAATATCGAAGGCGAACTTTGGACCAAGCTGGTTTGGAACTGTGCGCTGAATGCCGTTTCCGCACTCGGCCACGCAAAGTACGGCCAAATCGCGGGAAGCGCGGAGGCTTGGAAAGTCGTGGAGACCACGGTTTTCGAAGTGCTTGCGGTGGCTCGCGCGGCCGGCATTCATCCGCCTGGACTGGAGGATCCTAAAGCTGCGCTCGCAGGCGCATTGAAAATTGCCACACAGATGGCCGAGGCGCTTTCTTCCACGGCGCAGGACATGCAACGCGGCAAACTTACCGAGATTGATTCGCTCAATGGCTACGTTTCGCGCCGGGGCGCCGAACTGGGCGTGCCCACGCCGGTGAATCATGCGCTCTATGCGTTGGTAAAGCTCGCTGAAGGCCGTTCCTGAAGCGAGATCGTTAGTAGCGGTTGTCCCGCGCGTGAAACGGAATGTGCACGATGGCTTCTAAATCCACCGGCTCGCCTTGCCGCGTCGCGGGACGGAACTTCCATTGACTCAAAGCATTCATCGCGTTCTTGTCGAGTTCTTCGTCGAGCCCGTGGACCAATTGGATGCTGTCCACTGAGCCATCGCGGCGAATCACAGCGTAAAGAACTACTTCGCCTTCCACGTGCTCGTTAATCAGTGTGGGCGGATATTTCGGATCCACTTTGCGGACCGGGGTGGGCGCGTTTAGATCGGTGGAAGGCAGACGTGGAGCGGAGGGGTCAGTTCGCATTTCGGTGAAATTCAAAATCCAGCTTCCCGTCGCGCTGTTCAGGTTCGGCATATCAATCTGCATCTTGTAAACCTTCTTCGATTCAAAAATCTGCTCCGGCTTGGCACCCGGCGGAAGCGCGGCGAAATTCGGGGGTCCGGTCCGCGCCGGTTCATCAGCGTGCGGCTCCGGCCGCGTGATCAGCGTATGCGGCGGCGGCGCGCTGATTTTTGGAGATGCGGCGAGCCCGGATGTCCCTTTGTTCGGCGGAGGATTCCCGCCGCGAATGCTCAGGTCGATTGGGCCATTTCCTGCATTGTTCCCAGCGCCTGTTCCTCCGCTGCCCGATGTGGTGCCAGCCGCTCCCGCTTCGCCTGCAGTCCCCTTTGGCGAGCCGCCGGGTACGCCGGGCTTCTTGCCTTCCGGCGAAATGGAAACACGCGCCGCGAGATTTCCTTGCGGGGGCACCACGGGAGCTGGTGGTGCGGGCGCCGCCGAAAGCGCGATCAGTGTTGATGAGTTGCCGTTGGCGCCCGCAAGCTCGGTCGCCCCCACGTCCGGAGCCGGTCCTGCATCACCTGTCTGGGCCTTTTGCGCAATGCGCGGGGCCGCTCCTGCATTCAATTCCAGCTTTGGACGCGCCGGCCCATTGGCGGTGACGATCATTGCCACATCGCCCGGTTTTTGTTCAAAAACCGGCACATCCGGTGCAGGCGCATCCGTCACCGTTGCCACGCGCCGCTGTTTCGGATGCAGCTTCGCTAGCTCCTCCTTGCTGATGACCAGGCGCGGTCTCGCTGGTGCTGGCATTTCCTGAATTTGCACGACGTTGGGCAAACTCGGAAGAATTTTGGGCGGCTCGGGCGGGGCGGCGGAATTGATCAGCGTCTGGCGCGGATGGTTCGGATGCACCGGGTCGCTGAAAATGTGCTGCCGCGGATGGAACGCGTCCGCTCCTTCGGGCGGCAGAGGCTTCTCCGCTTCGCCGCGCGGCGCGGGTTTGGGCTCAGGCTCCCGCTTCGGGGCTTTCATGTCCAGCAGAGGCAAATCATCAATCGGTCCCGACCAGGAAAGTTCCACGTTATCGAAGGCCGGATTGTGGCGCGCTCTGGCGGGAAACTGAGGATACGGCATTACGAAAAACACGATGTGCCACAGAGCCGCCGCAACGAGTGCCCGGCGCGGAAGCTTTCCTTCAATCCAGCAGTATTTGAAGAATCCTTCTATGTTGAATTTCCTGGGCACCGGTGATTTGCCGAAAATCACTCCCAGACTGCTCCCGATCCCTTGATGAAAACTTCCCCATGGGATATCGAGTTGCGGCGCCCGGCCCACACGCAGGCGTAGGGGAGCGCGGGCCACAGCGGTGGCTTGTCCGGCGCTACCGCCTGCATTGCCGAGCGCGCCAAAGCGATTCAAGGTCATGTCCCTTTCGATTCCCCCATCGGATTCAAGGTTGCGCGCGTCGTGGCCTTTTGACGCGGCACACCTCTGGAGAAGGTCCTCAGAATACCCTCAGAAATGGATGCTCTGCTTCGGGCGGGTTTACTGAGCAGAGGCGCTTTTGCCGGCAGCTGCGGCAGCACGGCGATAGAAACTTAAAGCCGCATCACCCTGTCTGAGAACGCGGTAGCACTCGAGTGCGCCCGTATCTTCCGGCAACTCGAAGCTGCGCCGGTGCTCCGCAATCACTACGCCGCTGGGCGCGAGAAGATTTCCCGAACCCAGAGATTCTAGCACGCGCGCATAGTCCTTGGCTGCCGTATAGGGGGGATCAAGAAAAACATAGTCGTAGGGAGAACTCTTGCCTTTCTTTCCGGAAACAATTATTTCCAAACCACGAATGGCATCAGCGGCCAGTACCGTTGCGCCTCTTTGAATGCCGAGCGATTCCAGATTGCGTTTTATGAGCGCGGCAGCGGGCGCGTGATTTTCCACAAAAACCACTTCCACGGCGCCGCGGCTTAGCGCTTCAATACCTATTGCCCCTGTACCTGCAAAGAGGTCAACAAATCGCGAGCCGGTGACGCCTGGCCCCAGCACATTGAAGAGCGTTTCGCGCAACCGGTCACTGGTTGGGCGAAGCGCAAGGCCCTTCAGGCTCTTCAGGATGCGGCTGCGGTAGGTTCCGGCGATGACGCGCATGCTAGCCCACCTTTGCCAGATGATACCGGCGCTGCCATTCTCCAGGTAGCATGCGCAAAACGCGCTCGAGTTCCTCACGCTGGGTTCCGTCTTCGACAAGGGCAAAAGCTTCTTTGCGCGCCAGTTCAAGCAGCTCCTTGTCACGAATCGGATTCGCGATGTGAAAGCCAAGTTCGCCGGACTGCCGCGTGCCAAAGAACTCGCCCGGACCGCGAAGCAACAGATCGGCCTCGGCAATTTCAAAGCCATTCGACGTGCGCACCATGGTGTCGAGCCGCGCGCGCGCCTCGTCCGTCATTCGAAACGGTGCTACCAGGATGCAGTAGGACTTCTGCCGACCGCGGCCGATGCGCCCGCGAAGCTGATGCAGTTGAGCGAGGCCAAAACGCTCGGCGTGCTCGATCACCATCACCGTCGCGTTGGGCACATCCACGCCAACCTCCACGACCGTTGTAGTGACGAAGATTTGCACTTCGTTCTTGTGAAAACGCTGCATAACTTCGTCTTTTTCTTCGCTGGAAAGCCTCCCGTGCAGAAGTCCGAGTTTTAGTTTCGGAAAAACTTCCTTCGACAGGCGCTTGTACTCCTCGATGGCCGCTTTCAGCTCGAGCTTCGATTCTTCGATCACCGGATAGACAATGTAGCCCTGATGCCCGGCCGCAACCTCGCGGCGGAGCGACTCCCAGACGCCGGGGAGATGCGTCTCGGTGGTCACCCGCGTAACAATGGGCGTACGCCCCGGCGGCAATTCGTCCAGCACCGAAACGTCCAGGTCGCCATAGAGTGTGAGCGAAAGTGTGCGGGGAATCGGTGTGGCGGTAAGCACCAAAACATGGGGCGCATGGCCGTGCGATGCGGCTTTGTCCATCAAACGTTTGCGCTGCAAGACGCCAAAACGGTGTTGTTCATCAATGGCCACAAATCCAAGGCGTGCAAATTGGACGTTTTCTTCGATGAGCGCATGCGTGCCGATCACCAATTGCGCCTCGCCGGAGCTGATGCGTCCTAGCGCCGCCTGCTTTTCCGCAAACTTCAAGCCGCTGATGAGCAATTCGACTCGGTGGCCTGCCTTGCCGAGAATGCGCCGCGCGGAAAGGAAATGCTGGACGGCAAGTATTTCCGTGGGCGCCATAAGCGCTGCCTGAGTGCCGTTTTCGATCGCGATCACCGCTGCTTGCAACGCAATAATGGTTTTCCCACTGCCAACGTCGCCTTGCAGCAGCCGGTTCATCGGCGCCGGCTTTTCGAGGTCTCGAACCATTTCCGCAAGCACACGCTTCTGTGCCTCGGTCGGCTTGAACGGCAAAATGCGTTTCAGTGCCTCGCGGACGCGATCTTCGCGCACGCGGAAAGCCATGGCGTTTTCTTTACGCGTCAGACGGCGGTCCAGCCCCAGGCTCAGCTGGTACAAAAAAAACTCCTCGAAGATCAGACGTTGCTGCGCGGGCGAGCGAAAGGTGTTCAGCGCATCGAGCGGTTCGTTTGGTTCAGGAAAATGCGTGCGTACGATAGCCTCCCCACGTGTTGGAAACTTGAGCCGCGCGCGCACGCTTTCCGGTAGGACATCCGGCATGCGCGGATCAACAAGTTGCACCGCCGTGTACAGCGCCCGCCGAATCTGCTTGGAACTTAAAGTGCCGATGGCCTCATAAATCGGCACGATGCGGGCAACCTCCGTGGAGTCTATTTCGTCGCTGTTCAGTAACTCGATCTGGGGATTGATCATTTCCAGCCGCGCGGGCCGCAACCGGTCAATTTCCACTTTGCCGTGAAGAATCAAGAGTTGTCCTGGTTTCAAGCGCCCTTCGAGATATCCGCCGTGAAAGAACTTGCAAGGCAGCAATCCCCCAGCCTCGTCCTGTACCAGCAAGTGATAGATGGCGTCGCGGCGGAAGCGCATGTTTTGAACCGCCTGGCCGCTCATCACCCGCGCGCGAATGGTGTACGTGCCGTTCGGCTGAATCTCCTGCACTCTCGAAAAATGAATGCGGTCTTCGTAGCGAAAAGGAAGGTAACCCAGCAGATCTTGGAGCGTATAGATGCCGCGCTCGGCAAGCAATTCGGCGCGCTGCGGCCCGACGCCCTTGACCATGCGCACATCGGTGCTGAGGCTCATCGTCATGGCTTACTCTTTATATCATTGCGGGCTACGCAGTAGCGGCCGGCGCGAAACTTGCGCCGCGGCCCTGCGTACCGATAGAGTGTGGCATTCTTGTTTCACCAGGGTCCGTCACAGAAGCAAATAGGGGAGGCCAGAGTGGCCGGTGATCGCCTGACCAGTTCTGAAAAGCGCGCGCTGCTCTTGTGGGTGGCCGCAGGAATCGTCGGGATGCTCTTCGCCCACAGATACTTCTTCCAAGCATTCCCGGAAGCTTCCGTCAATTTTCAGGTGTCCCGCGAGGAGGCTCTCTCTGTCTCTCGGGCATTTGTCAGTGGACTTGGGGAAAACCTCGGCGGGTACAAATCTTCCATCATTTTCGATGTGGACGAGGACGCCAAGGTCTATCTGGAACGTCAGCTCGGCCTGAATGAAGCTAACCGCGTGATGTCGTCAGTGCTGAACATCTGGTATTGGGAAGTGCGGTTCTTCAAGCCCCTCCAGGAAGAAGAGTTCGAAGTGCGGGTCAGCCCTTCGGGTCAGATTGTTGGTTATGACCACAAACTCGAAGAAGCCCGCGCGGGAGCTTCGCTCGATCGCAGCGCTGCACAGTCCGCCGCGCAGGCTTATCTCGGCGGCAAACTGCGGATGGATCTCCACGGCTGGGATGCTCTTCCGGATGAAGCCAATTCCCAAAAGAGGCCGAATAGGACGGATTGGTCGTTCACCTGGGAGAAGCATGGCTTCCGTGCGAAAGATGCGCCCTACCGCATGCAAGTCACCGTACAGGGTGAACGCGTTGGCGGTAGCCAAGAATTCCTAAAAGTTCCTGAAACCTGGCAACGCAGCTACCGGCGAATGCGCTCCGGCAACGACACGCTGGCATCTGTTTTTTTTGTCCTGTATTTCGCTCTGCTCGCCGTAGCGATATGGCATGGAATCAAACTTACCTTGCAGGGGAAAACGCGTTGGCGTGGGGCCATTCTGCTGGGTCTAGCCGTTGCCGCGCTTCTCTTCCTGCAGAATCTGAATGATTGGCCGCACTGGAGCGCCGAATACAATACCAACGATCCTTACAGCACTTTCCTTGCAGGCAAGCTGGCCTTCGCGTTGCTTTTTGCCATGGTCTCGGCGCTCACGGTCACACTTGTACTCCCCGCAGGTGAGCCGCTTTATCGAGAGTCACAACCACAACGGTTGCGTCTCTCCCGCGCATTTACATTGAGCGGCCTGCGTTCCAAAGAGTTTTTCTCGGCGGCCGTCGTAGGCGTATCCCTGGCCGCCGCGCACATTGGCTACGTGGTTGCGTTCTACGTTGTGGCCGGTCATTTTGGGGCCTGGGCGCCACAAGAATTGAATTTTGACAACTCCGTGAACACCGCCTTCCCCTGGATTTCCGGGGCCGCCATTGGACTGCTCGCCTCTACCAACGAAGAATTCACCTTCCGTCTGTTTGCAATTCCTTTTTTTGCAAAATTTACGCGTTCCCGGTGGATTGCTGTAATCGCGCCGGCGTTTCTGTGGAGCTTTCTGCATAGCAATTACCCGCAGGAGCCGGCGTATATCCGCGGAATTGAAATCGGAATCGTCGGAGTGATTGCTGGGCTAGTCATGTTGCGATGGGGCATCGTTGCAACGCTTATCTGGCACTACACGGTGGATGCGTCGTTGGTCGGCTTGTTGCTTGTACGTTCGAATAGCTTGTATTTCAGAATCTCGGGGGTGGTGGTGGCGGCCGCGGCCCTGGCGCCCCTGGCCTTTGCCTGCATTTCCTACTTGACGCGGGGCGGATTCGAGGCCAATGAGGAGCTGCTTAACCGCGCGGCACGCCCGCTGGACCTGAGCAACGCCGGCGAGCCTGTCGGCGAGACCACCGAGACCTCGTCACGTCGCTACGAGGCCCTTACGCCTGCCATACGGGGATTCCTCGCGATCTGTTTGGTGGCCGGAGGTGTTCTGGTCTGGCGGCTGAAGCCCGAGACCATCGGCGATTACCTGAAGCTTTCCACGGATTCGCGCTCGGCGCGTTCGACGGCTGATCAGCTGATGCGCCGGCGGGGTGTGGATCCCGGCTCCTTTTATCACGCCACGGTATTCGCGGACATCGCTGATCCGATTACCAATGAATTCCTGCGCCAGCGCCTGGGAACCGCGCGCGTCAATGAAATCTATGCGCAGCACGTCCCGGCGGCCCTGTGGCGCGTGCGTTATTTCCGCGACAGCCAGCCCGAAGAGTTCGCCGTAATCCTGCGACCCGACGGGACGCTTCATTCCCTCCGGCACACACTCGCCGAAGAAGCGCCTGGCTCATCCCTTACAAAAGAAGAGGCCGTGGCGCGTTCGCAAAAGTTCTTGAACGATGAAAAGAAGATTGACTTGAAGGATTGGGAACTGGTCGATTCCGCCTCGGACAAAAAGCCTCACCGTACCGACCATACCCTAAGTTGGCAGCAGAAAACGCCGCTCGATCCGGGCGCATCCGGCGCTTCTGGGGACCACGCCTACGCGAGAATCGAGTTGCAGGTTCTGGGAGACGAAATCACAAACTATCGGACTTATATCAAAATTCCGGACGCTTGGCGCCGCGCACACGGAGAGCGATCGCTGGTGCGCGCCCTTCTAAGCTTTGGAGTGCCCATGTTGTTTTTTGTGGGGCTGGGGCTAACCGGGCTGATTCTTTTCCTTAAGAATCTGAAATCGGAGACAGCCGGTTCCATTCCTTGGAAACGCATTATCCTCTGGTCCCTCTGGGGCTTCGCGGGCTACGTTTTGATTCTTACGTTTGGTGATCGCGTGCCCAACTTTCTGAATAGCTATGACACCGCGGTCCCGATGAAAATGTTCTTTGGCTTCTTGGCCATCGGCACTCTTATCGGTGGCCCTTTATACCTGGGGGGGATCGCGCTGTCCTTTGGGGCAGCGTGGTATTTCGCCGTGAAAGCTTTTGGGAAGGAGAGACTTCCGGGTTGGCTCAGGATGCCCTCCGCCTATTACCGGGACGCCTTGTTCATTGGGCTTGGAGGCACGGCAGGGCTGCTTGGTTTGGAGCGCCTTCTTGCCGCTGGTTCAACGCACTGGTCGACCGCGCATCGATACCTCGACGTTGTTTTTGGTCAAAACTTCGATGCCGTTTTCCCCGCCGTTTCTGTCCTCGGCGGAACTCTGTTGCGAGGTTTACTGTTCACCGGCCTGGTGACGCTCATCGCTTCATTCATCGCCGCGCATGTGCGTCAACCGAGTGTTCGCCTTCTGCTCTTTTTGCTGGGAGCGCTTAGCTTAGTCGGCGGGGGTTGGGGCACTCCCGCGGATTTTGCCAAGCAATTGCTGGCACGGCTCATTCTTCTCGGTGTGTTGGTCTTCGGCGTGCGTTTCGTAATGCGGTTCAATCTTCTGGGATGCTTCTTGGTAGTTGCGGGAACCTCGCTGGTCACGGAAGCCGCAGAAATGTTGGCACAACCGGATGCGTTCTACCGGAGCAATGGCTACGCCGTGCTGCTCATGCTAGCGCTGCTGTTTGCTTGGCCCCTCGCGGCTTGGCGGATGAACTCTGCCATTGGGCTCCCCCCTGGCGCAGGCTCTGGCGCAAGCGCCTAAGGGGGCATCTCAGGCTACATAGGCTTGAGCCAGTCAGGCACGCGAGCCGAAACCGGGCCTTTTGGTGCCGTTTTCAGAAACAAAATCCACAGCATTGACGTCGTTACCATAGGGGAGCTACGCTCACACTTCGCGTATCTGTGCGTCCAATTTGGATGATACCGCGGTAGCCAGCCTCTAACGGAATGCAGAGTTGCGCCCTAACGTGTTGTTCTGCAACCACTAAGTTGGCCGCACGCGAAGAGAAAGCGAATCATGCAGCTCCCCAGATGGGCTCTAGCCTTGGCCGATGAAAACGGTTGCTCGGGTAGCACGAACGACGCCCTAGCCTCGGTGACCTCTTTGCCGAATCTCGACGAGCGAGCTCTGGTGGCGGAAGCGCAAGCTGGCAACCGGGCCGCTTTTGAGGAATTGGTCCGCCGTTTCGACCGCGATGTTCTTCGCCTGGCACTGAACCTGATGAAACGTCCCGAAGATGCCCGCGACGTTTATCAGGAAGCCTTCCTCAAGGTTTACCGAAATCTTCATCGCTTTCGCTTCGAGTGCAGCTTCTACACCTGGCTCTACCGCATCGTAACCAACGTGTGCTTGGACCACCTTCGGCGCCGCCAAGCGCGACCCGAGGATCAAGCGCCGGAACTCGTCGCCGGCCGTCATGAAGAAGGCATTACCGATTTTTTTGAACGACAGCGCGAGCACCGGCCCACTCTGGACCCGGAACGCTCGATGATGGGCCAGGAGATTAAAGCGCGAATCGCTCGCGCCATGGAGCGCTTGTCGCCTCGCGAACGCGTGGTATTTGAAATGAAGCACTATCAAGGTTTGAAGCTGCGCGCCATCGGCGACGCGCTCGGCACTACCGAGGAAACTGTGAAAAATTCGCTTTTCCGCGCCACGCGCAAACTCCGCAACGAGTTGGGAGGCTTGCGATGACCTCCTTCGACAAGAATGGTTTTGAGAAGAAGAAAATGACCTGCAAAGAAGTTGCACCGCTGCTGGTTTTTTATGTTTGCGAAGAAGTTAACGACCGCGAGCGCGAGTGGATCGAAGCACATATTGCAAATTGCGAAGCCTGCTCCACGCAGCTTGCCGAGGAAAAGGAATTTCATTCTGCTCTTCTCTCTGCCCCGCAATCCGCCGACGAACTCGATGCGTCCGGAATCCTCCTTTCGCAGTGCCGCAGTGAACTGGAAGAGGCCCTCGACGACCTTTCCGCGCCTCCGCTCGAGGAACGTTGGCGGCCTTTCGGCTGGCTGCGCCGCTGGATGGCTTTGCGGCCGGCTTGGAGCGGGGCCATGCTGGTGCTCGTCGGAATTCTCGCCGGCTCGCAACTCGTTCCGATGTTGCAGCGAAATGCAAACAATACCGGGCAGGCCTTGAATGTACGCGCGCGGAAGCCTTTCACACCCGACCAACTGAACAACCTGGTGGTCAGCGGTGTGAACTTTTCGGCGTCCCCGGGCTCGGACTCTCCTACCGTGCAGTTGCAGGTTAGCGCGGAACAGCCGATGGTCCTCACCGGTAGGGCTGACGATTCCAGCATGCAACAGGTTCTTACCTATGTAGTCGAAAATGGCGAACGCTTCGACGCCGGAGTGCGCTTGGACTGCCTCGAAGCGCTTAAGGCTGCCGTGCGCGACCGGCAGGTACGCAACGCTCTGCTCAACGCCGCGCGCAAGGACCAGAATCCCGCCGTGCGTATGAAGGCTTTAGAGGCCTTGCGTGAAGCAGCGGGGGAAGACGATGTGCGCGGGACGATTCTCGATGCGCTGGAGCATGACACCAATCCTGGCGTGCGCGTAGAAGCGGTGAATTTGCTGGTGGGTTCGCTCGAGAGCGAGACGCCGGAAGCCGACACTGCTCCAGCTGCACCGGAAGCCACGGTCGTGGCACCAACGCCCGCGCCAACAGGTTCTGGGGAGCCGGACTCATTGCAACAAGTCGTCAAAGTGCTTCAGGAATTGCAGCGCCGTGACCCAAACCGCTACGTCCGGCTGCGCAGTGCCGCCGCTCTGCGGCAAATCGGGCCGCGTGAAGTGCAGTAACTAAAGAGCCGTAATCCACCGGGCTCGGGAATTTATTTTCGTGATGAACGCGACTTTCGATCGAAAGGTTTCTTTCCGGGCGCGCTACTCCGCGTTGCTCTGGACGCTGGCTACAGTTTTTTCTGTCGCGCAATTTTCTCCCGCCGCGTTCGCCTCTGATCCGAAAGAACCCGCCCCTTCGCCGGAAAAACCGGGGGAGCCGGGGGCCCCGCGTACTTCCATTATTCGCAATGGCGTGCTGCAAACCAGGGAAGGGTTAACCTTGCGGTTGACGACGGACCTCGGTTCGGTGGTGGTCGTGCAACTCGAGGCTGGCTCCGCTCCGGTGGTGCGGTATACCGTACACGTGGAAACGGACGCGCGGGGATCCGCCGCCGCGCAACTGCTGAACAATTACTCTCTCAAGGCGGGAACTTCTTCGACCGGCGTCGAAATTGCCGGCTTGCTCTTTCCCCAAGGAACGCATCACACCAACGCGCAATTCTGGGTGCAATTCGAAATCACTGTGCCGCGCAATTACAACGTGGAAATCAACACCGGGGCCGGTGACATCACCACCGGAGACATTGGCGGAACGGCATTCTTGAAGACTCAGGGCGGAAACATTACCACCGGGCGCATCGGAGGAATCGGAGTTCGCGAGGTCTCCCGTGGCCGACCGGTGGCCAAACTGGAAACAGAAGGCGGACACATCAAGGTCATGGGAGTCACAGGTGACCTGAGTGCGTTTACGGCCGGCGGCCACATCAACGCAGGGGACATCAGTGGAGACGCTTCGCTGCACAGCGGCGGAGGACACGTTCGCGCGCGGCAAATTGGCGGGCGCGCCGATTTGGAAACCGTCGGCGGCAATATCACCGTTGGGCGGGCTGCTAGTTTCGTGAGCGTCCACACCGGTGGCGGCCAGATCGATTTCGGTGAAGTGCGGGGTTCGGTCCGGGCCCAAACAGGGGGCGGAGGCATCCACGTAATCTACGTTTCCGGGCCACTCGAAGTGGAATCCAATGGCGGTAGTATCTGTGTGACCGGGGCCTCTGGTGCGGTTCAGGCGGCTACTTCCGGCGGCAGCATCACCGCATGGATCAATCCGGGAGTGCCCGCTGAAAGAGGCATGGTGCGTTTGGAAGCTCCCTCGCAACTCGCTTCCGGCACTGGCGACCTCATCGTATACCTTCCCCGGAACCTCGCGGCCAATATTGATGCGCTCGTGGCCAACGGCACCGGCCAGCATATCGAAGCGGATTCGGCTCTGCACCTGACGATGCAGGGCCCCGCAAACGGACTTGGCGTGGTTCGCGCCTTGGGCGTTTTGAACGGTGGCGGCGCCCCGCTAAGGCTACGAACCACCGGGGGCAAGATCCGGCTCCAATATATGGATTCCCAGGCCGCGCTTCGAGACTCGCTGATGCATGAGCAAGTAGATCGCCTCAACAAGCGATTTGTGGAGGTTGGATTTCCCCCTGTTTCGTTCACTTTTATGGGAGCAGGGTCGGCCATCGAAAATCCGGCAAGCAACGATGTGAAGCCCGAACCATCTCAAAGAAACACTGGCGATTGGATCGAAGACTTTCTCAATGACCTGGAGCGCAGGTTTCGCGGCAGCATCAGCGAGGATCCCGACACTTTCCTGAAGCGTTTCACGCATCCTACCACCCCTTCGTATCCGCCGCTTGCGCAGCGCGCGGGAATTCATGGTCTTGTGACGCTGCAGGTCAGGTTGACCAAAGACGGCCGCGTCGAAGTGCAAAAGGTTCTGGAAGGCGAGCCGGTCTTGGCCGACGCCGCCATCGACGCCGTCAAACGCTGGCACGCAAAACCGGCGTGGATAAAGGGAAAACCGTGTGACGTGATTTCGACGGTCAAATTCGATTTTCAATTGCCGTGAGCGCGCTTCTCCCGGCAATTGTGTTGTGTGGTCCTCGGATTGTGGAGCAGTTCGATTCTGTACATCGCAGTTAAAGGGGGTAGAACGTTATGTCACGTCATGGTTTCCGCGCGACAGTGTTTTGTTTTTGCTCTCTTCTCGTGGCCGCTTTTGGCGTCGTTCCCAGCTACGCCATCAGCAAGGACTTCAATCAAACGGTTCCATTGCAACCCTGCGGCACGTTTGAACTGCAAAACGTAAACGGCCCCGTCGACGTTCAGGGATGGGACCGCAATGAAGTGGAAATCCATGCCGTGAAAACGGCGAAACAGCAGGAAGCCGATCTCGAGCGCGTCTCGATTGAAGTCAATGCGCGCCCGGACGCCGTCGCCGTCACCACACGCTACCCCCAAAACGAAGGTGTGGAAGTCGCTGTGGAATACACCATTCACGTTCCGCATCGCGTCCACGTGGAGCACGTCGGAACGGTCAATGGCACTTTGCGAATTTCCGGCCTGGATAATGTGGAAGACCTGCACACGGTGAACGGAGACATTGAGGTGTTCGAGGCCGGAGGAAACGTTCGCGCCCATACCACCAATGGAAACGTGCGCGTCGAATTGGCCCATCCGCCTGACAAGGCAGGAGCCACCGCGGAGACCACCAACGGTTCCCTGGTACTTGCCGTCCCTTCCAATCTGGAAGCGGATGTCGAGGCGCGCTGCCTCAACGGTAACTTTTATTCCGAACTTCCCATGACCATGGAGAGCACCGACCGTCCCCGGGAAATGCGCGGCAAGCTCGGCCGCGGGGGAGTCCCGATTCATCTGCGCACGGTCAACGGAGGCATCCGCCTGATTGTCTTGCGTTCCAGTGTCTGACGATTTGCCCGCTGCTGCGTCTAAGTGCTGAGGAGGATGGGACGAAAATGAACAAGCGCAATCTTTTAATCACGGGAGGGGTCGCGGCACTCAGCCTCGCGCTGATCGCTCTGCCCGCTGCTCCTGCAAATTCTCAAACGCCGTGTCCTCGCGAATCGGTCACGGCCCGGGTCGCGGAGCGATTGGCCCAGTTGCAGGCGACCCTTCAAGGGCGCCAGGACGAAGTGGCCGCTAGGCTCGCGGAAGCAAACTCTAAATTGGCGTCGTCGGAAATGGCTCTCGCGCAGCACCGTCAGACGCTCGAGCAACTCGAAGCGTTTCCCGCTTTGGCCGGCGACGATGACGATGATGGCGTCAGTGTTCTTCTGGACGCAGACGGCTCGAGCTGGCTGGGCGTGGAACTCCATGAAGTCACCGGCGAGACGGCCAAGGAATTGAAGCTTCCCGCCGAGCGCGGCGTGGTTTTGAGCTCCATCGTTCCCGACAGCCCGGCCGCGAAAGCCGGCCTCAAGGAAAATGATGTGGTGACGGAGATCAACGGCCAACGCATTGAAGGCGCGGCCCAGTTCCGCCGCATGATCCGCGAAATCCCGGCTGGCCGCGCGGCGCAAATCACCGTGTGGCGCGATGGCCGCGCTCAGACCCTTAGCGTCACTCTTGGCAAAGCCGAAGAGCGGCGCCACGCTTTCAAAATGTTTACTCCCGCGCCCGGCGCTCCCGGTAGCTTCAAGTTCAGCATGCCCGAGATTCCCATGTCTCCTTCGATGGAGTGGAATGGCACATTGATGATGGGTGGCCAGCCACGGCTCGGCATTGACGCGGAAGATCTCAATGGCCAGCTCGGCAGCTTCTTCGGCGCTCCGGATGGCGAAGGCGTTCTGGTTCGCGATGTGAATCCTGGATCAGCCGCGGAAAAGGGCGGGCTCAAGGCCGGTGATGTCATCACCTCGGTCAACGGCGAGCGCATTCGCACGGTCGGCGACTTGCGGCAGAAGCTTGTGGCAAAGCGCGATGCGAAGGACAAGGATCAGAGCGTCAAGCTCGGCGTCTTGCGCAACAAGAGCGAAGTTTCGCTCACGGTCGAGTTGCCGGCTCCCGCTGCTCGCACCAAGCGCCTCATCTCGCACCGCACAAACATCTAAACTTTCCGTTGCTGGCTCACAGGAATCGAAAGCCCTGCTTTGGGAATGCATGACTCACGAAGCGGGGCTTTGGCTTTTCTGGGGTTCTCTTGCAATGCACGCGCTAGGCAATCCCGTGTCGTGCTTAGCTTTCTTCCTCAGGCAGAGACGCCAGCGCCGCATCAAACGCCGCATAGTGGTGATGGCGCTCTTCCGGCTCATTCAAAGCAACTCCGTTACGCTCGACCCACGCATGAGCTTCCAGGTTTCCGCCTTCTTTGCGGATTCCCACGCGCAGCTGAGAAGTGATTCCCTGCCGCCCGAGCAGCCACCACAGCGTAAGCGACTTCACCAGACACGAAGGATGAACCGGTCCATGCCGATCCGCGGCGTTTACCATATGCGAGGTTAAAGCAATTTGCTTGTCCAAGGCAGTTGGATCCATCCCGGGCGCCGCAGATAAGGCCGTTTTCCGCAGCGTGGATCGCGTCGCATCAAAACCGCGAAGCTTCAAGCTCAATCCCACGGCGGGCAGCGTCACCAGCGCGCGCAGAAACAGCCTTTGCGCCGTGGGCTCGAGCGCGCTAAACCGCCGCAGGCTTTCCAGCATCAGCGGGCAAGACTTGCAGCAACCCGTGTTCGACGAGGTGCCCCAGCAATTCGGTCAGGTTTTCGCGAAGCGTCTCCGGCGGGACGTCGTACTCCGCGAGGAGTTCCTGGTACGCCGTATCAATCGTGGGCGAAGCTGTCACCAGTTGCCACATGCGCGTCCCGGTTTCGTCCAGGCCGAAGTATTTTTCCGTTTCCAGGTTCAGCAAAACGGATTCCTGGTCAAGAAAACGCACCAGCACGTGCGGCGGCGCGGCAGCTCGATCGCCGAATGTCAGCATCCGCAGAACCCCCCTCGCCCCGGTCGCGCTCAACTTTCGTTACGACTTCTTCTTTCTTACATTGACCTTCGTATCGATGCCCGCGCCAAGAGCTTTCAAATCAGTCAAACCTTGCTTTGCCTGGGCGCCCCAAGGACCATTGGGATCCAGCTCTTCGGCCTTTTGATAGGCTTCCACGGTGCCTGGTGCGAGTTGCACTTCTTCTCGGTCTCCCACCTTCTTTGTGGTCATCTTCATCAGCAACGATGCGCCCAGCAAATACCAGGCTTGGGCATTCTTCGGATCCAACTCCGTTGACTTCTGCAACGGCTCTATTGCGTCGGCAAGACGGTTGGCATTGTACAGGCTAATGCCGAAATTCCGCCAAGCCGTCGCTGCGTTCGGTGGATCGAGTTCCGCGCTCTTGCTATAGGCCGCCTTGGCATCTTCGATATTTCCCGCGCGGGCCAGTACGTTCCCCAGATTGTTGTAGTAGCCCGGCACATCCGGCTTTCCAGCAATGGCCTGCTGATACGCTTGCGCCGCATCGTCGTTGCGCCCCGCTGTGTCGTAGGCTTCGCCGAGCTTGGCCCACAGCAGGTGCACGTTGGGATCTTTCTCACCCGCGGATTCCTGGGCCGCTTTATATTCCTTTACCGCCTGATCGGAAAGATCCGCTAGCTTCTGCTTGGCGGCATCGCGCTGATCCGCCTTGGCGTTTTGCAATTCCGTTTTCGCCGCCTTTTCCTGATCCAAAAGCGCGTTTCCCGCGGTAAAGTGCGCCTTCATGCCTTCAAACTTGGCTTTGGCTTCTTCGTTCTTCTTCACCTGCTCTTGAACGGCAGCGCCCTGCTTGGCCATGATGTCCTTGAAATTCGCATCGGACTTAACCTCTTCACCCCCGGATACGCGGAGCTTGGCCATGTCGTAGGCGGCTTGTTTTTCGTTCGGTGGCGGAAAGGCGGTGATGGTGACCATATAAATGCCGGGACGCAGGTTGCTGATACTATATTTGCCGTCGTTGTCGGTCTTTGCCGTCTGTTTCGCTCCTTGCTCGCTCGTCGCTTGAACGGTCAACCCGACCCACGGTTTCGCATTGATGTCCAGAATTTGACCGCTGATCGTGCCCGTCTGGGCCGAGGCGCGCGGCGCAAATAGGAAAGCGAGCGCGGCCACAAGAATTGGCGTCAGCAATACTGGCTTATGGAAGATTTTCATGCTCCCAATCTCCTTTTTTGACGGAGCAGGCCCGGAAACCCCGCCCTTTTCGCCTGCCTGCGGTAGGCAGGCCCCATTATCCCTCTTGTCGCCGTTGGATTCCAAGTCTGCCTGCCCTAACGGGGTCCGCCCGGCGTTTCGACCAAGCCTGCTTACCGCGATGCTGAAACGGCTCGCCGGTAGGGAATCGGATCGCTGGCTCCTGCCTCTGCAAACGCCCGCAGACGCAGCAGGCAACTGTCGCAAGTGCCACAGGCCAGCTCTTCGTCTTGGTAGCAGGACCAGGTCAGATGCAAGGGCCCGCCTAACTCCAGGCCGCGCCGGATGATTTCGCACTTTTTCATCTCAATGACTGGCGTCATTATTTCAATTTGCGTTTCCGGCCGCGTCCCCACGCGAGTCAGCTCCTGAAACACTTTGTAGTATTCCGGCCGGCAATCCGGGTAACCCGAGCTGTCTTCCGCCACCGCGCCAATGTAAATTGCGCCAGCCCCGATCGCCTCCGCCCAGCTCACCGCCACGGAAAGAAAATGCGCGTTGCGAAATGGCA
>Ga0126369_10000517_pt1 | contig 25371 bp, 19 predicted proteins | sample PanSoiMetaPlot_1_FD_109646 | JGI IMG/M metagenome (GOLD analysis project Ga0126369, IMG submission 109646) | Tropical forest soil microbial communities from Panama - MetaG Plot_1 | ecosystem: Environmental > Terrestrial > Soil > Tropical forest > Bulk soil | place: Panama | collected 2016-02-17
CGGATTGCCGAGCGCATCGACCACCCGGCCAAGCAGGCCCTTGCCGACCGGCACGTCCACAATCGCACCGGTCCGCTTGACGGTCTGGCCCTCGATGATCTCGCGGTCCTCGCCGAAAATCACGATGCCGACATTGTCGGTTTCCAGGTTGAGCGCCATCCCACGGATGCCATTCTCAAACTCGACCATCTCGCCGGCCTGCACATTGTCGAGCCCGTAGACGCGCGCAATGCCATCGCCCACCGACAAGACCTGGCCGACCTCCGAGACTTCCGCCTCCTGGCCGAAATTCTTGATCTGCTCCTTGAGGATCGCAGAGATTTCTGCCGCCCGGATATCCATCAACCGACCTCTTTCATCGCCTGCCTGAGTGCATTGAGCTTGGTGCGCAAAGAACTGTCGACCATGCGGCTGCCGAGCTTCACCACCAGCCCGCCAATGATCGAAGGGTCAACCTTGACGTCGATCCTCACATCCTTGCCGGTCACCGCATTAAGCGCGCTGCGGATCTCCTCACGATGCGCCTGCGAGAGCGGCTCGGCCACAGTGACATACCCCGTCACCTCGCCCTTGTGCCGGGCAACCAGCGCCCGATAGGCCTTGACGATGTCGCCAACCGCAAACAGCCGCCGGTTCGCCGTCACCACGCTGAGAAACTGCGCCGCCAGCCCCCCGATCCCCGCCTTCTCCAGTACCGCAGCAAGCGCCTTCGACTGCACCTCGGCGCCAAACACCGGGCTGCGCACAAGCCGCTTCAAATCCCCGCTCTCCGCCACAAGCGCCTCAAACCTCTGCAGATCACCTAAAACCGGATCAACGACATCCGCCTCCAGCGCCAGCTCAAACAATGCCGTCGCATAACGCCCCGCCAAACCGGAATCGATCGCGTATTCCCCTGCCACTGTCGTACTCGTCAAAGGCTTAGTCATTCCCCTGGCGGCGCTCTCTGGGGGGAGGCGCAAGCCCTTGAAATGGATGAGGACTTGGAGTTTTCAGGGATGCCGGATGAGCGTAGCCCTGTAAAACTGCGGGTTTGCTAACACAGCGGGAAGTGCGGTGCAATACGGCGGCTGTCAGACCGCGCCTCCCTGCAGGTGCCGCCTGATGACATCGAGAAATTCGTCGCCGTAGAGTTTGAGCTTCGCTTCTCCGACCCCGTGTATACTTGCCATCGTTTCCAGTGTTATCGGCTTACCGCGCGCCATGTCCAGCAGGCTGCGGTCGGGCAGAATGACATAGGCCGGGACATTCTGCGCCTTGGCGAGCGCCGAGCGGCGAGCGCGCAGCGCCTCAAACAAACCCCGATCGGCGCTGCTCTCGGCGAGCGCCGCCGTGGCAGCGGCTTTGCGCGCGGCCTTCTTGCCGGGCGACGTAGCGGACTGCCGGCGCAGTTCGATTTTCGCCTGACCCTTGAGAACGGCCCGGCCGGCCAGCGGAACCGTCCAGCGGCCATAACCCGTGATGTCGAGCGACAGGACGCCGGCGGCGTAGAGCTGGCGGAAGATCGAGCGCCATTCGTTGCGGCTATGCTCCCTGCCGACTCCGAACGTAGGTAACTGATCATGACGGAATTTTCTGATCGCCTCGGTGTCCTCGCCAAGGAGCAGACTGATCAGATGCTCGGTGCCGAACCGTTCGCCCGTGCGCAGGATCGCCGACATTGCCTTCTGGGCCGCAATGGTGCCGTCAATCATAGCCACGCTACCGGCGCAGATGTCGCAGTTGCCGCAGGTCGACGCAGCCGTTTCGCCAAAATAACCGAGCATGGCCTGGCGCCGGCAACGCGGGGATTCGCAAAGCGACACCAAGGCGTTGAGGCGCAGACGGTCGACCCGCTTCTGGTCATCGGAGGCTGCACTCTCCTCGATCTGGCGGCGGCGCAGCGCGATGTCGCCGGTGCTGTAGAGGGTCAACGTGTCGGCCGGTAAGCCGTCGCGACCGGCACGACCGATCTCCTGGTAATAGCTCTCGATGTTGTCGGGCATGTTGGCATGGCAGACAAACCGCACATCCGGCTTGTCGATGCCCATGCCGAACGCGATTGTCGCGGCCATCACAACACCGTCCTCCTGCAGGAAAACGTCCTGGTTGCGCCCGCGTTCCGATGCATTCATGCCGGCGTGGTAGTGCAACGCCTTGAGGCCTTCCTGGCGCAGGAACGCGGCGATGTCCTCGGCGTTGCGGCGCGACGCGCAATAGACAATGCCGCTGTCGCCGCGATGCGTCGAGACGAATTGCAAGAGCTGTCCACGGCCGCCTGTGCGCGCGCTCATGGCGAGGCGCAAATTGGGCCGGTCGAAGCCATGTACGAACACTCTGGGCGGCTGCCGGAACAGTCGCGACTCGATATCGGCGCGAGTCGCGGCGTCGGCGGTCGCCGTGAACGCGATCGTTTGCGGCGCGCCGAGTTCGTTATGAAGGGTCGACAGGGTCAGATATTCGGGTCGAAAATCATGGCCCCATTGAGAGATGCAATGGGCCTCATCGACCGCCAGCATGGCGACCTTTGCGCGCTTAAGAAGCGCCCTGGTCTCCGGCTTGGCGAGCCGCTCCGGCGCCACATACGCAAGGCGCAGTTCGCCGCGCGCGATCTGCTCCAGAATGGTGCGGTTCTCATCGAAATTGTTGGTGGAATTGAGGCTTGCAGCGGCGATGCCGTAGCCCCTGAGCTGTGCAACCTGGTTGCGCATCAGCGCGATCAGCGGCGAGACCACCACGGTGAGTCCATCGCGCATCAGCGCTGGCAGTTGATAGCAGAGCGACTTGCCGCTGCCGGTCGGCATAACAGCGAGCACGTCGTGGCCAGAGAGGATCGTATCGATGATCTCAGCCTGACCGGCTCGGAAAGATGCAAATCCGAACACAGTATGCAGCAGATTTTCGGCGGCGAGATCGGCCATCAGTGGCAGGTTCAGCGATACGCGTCAGAGGCGGCCGATCGGATCGGATCGGATCGGATCGGTGCGAGGCTCTCTTTTTTAGCGCAGCCTACCCAAGGTTCGAATCATTTTTAAGGAGACCGGCCCGCGAAGGCTGGATTCCCAGAGCACTAAGGTGGAATTTTTCGAATTTCCGCGGATGTGCGACCATTTTAAGGGCGGATGCGGGCCTTTTCGCCGCACGATGTCAACGTGGTGCGGAAGATTTCTGTTCGACGCGGAGCAGCGACTTTTTGCCCCGAACAGGTATTCGGCCGCAGGTACCACACGCCTTGGCCCTCGCCAGCGCGTTGCGCCGCCGAGTATTTCCGACGCTGCATCGTCGAACGCGCCGACGCCGGCAGTAGCGGTACGACCTGTGGTTGGGCACTATCCACGGCCCTATGAGTACTTTGCTTCGTATTCAATGCGCCTTGAGATTTGGTTTGCCGAAGCTGCCTTCTCACCGAAGCGGTGCATGCTCATTTGGAGGGGCAACACACCTCATCTGAATATGCTTTGCTTACAACGAAACGCGGGTTTGCTGATTGCCAGTCCCACAGCTGCTTGTCGAGGTCGAACTTGTCCTTCCCCTCAAACATCCCACACTTTAGTTTGAGTTTCCATTTGGGCCGTCTCTCCTAACACATCCTGCCCGCGGCCAACACACACCGACCGAATCATTGCAATTGTACAGAGCGACACCGTACGGCTGTCGTTGTGATTCTCGCATATCCACAAGCGAGGTTCTTGGGATGCGCCGATGTACGAAAGATTCACCCAGTACGACCGCCACTGGCCTGCCATGTTGCCTGCAAAATTGATGGACGGGCTACATTCGATTAAGTTCGCCGAATGCGTTCTCCGGCGTGGAATACTGAAAGGTGAAAGCGACGCTGGGTGCCTTTTTCCACAAGCACGCGTACCCCCACGCGAGGTTATCAAGGGGCGCGCTGCGTACGCCGATCTGGATGCCCTCACCATTCCAGCCGACGAGTCCCCGAAGCCCGCCCTTCTCATCGACAATGCGAATGAGCCCCGCCGTCACGATCTTGGCGCGCCTTCGCTCGACCCAGGCCAGTAGGACGACGGCCGCGGCGAGCATGAGTGAGGAGTCACCAGTCGATTTGATGGCGCTATAGATCGCGAGCAAGGTGGCCGCGACCGGTACAATCCAACCAAAAAAATCAGGCGTTTCCGAATTCATATCATTCCTCCTGCGCCGCAAGTGCGACGAGACACCCAGGCTCACTCCGCGTTTGCCCTGCTGAACGGGTTTCACGGCTGGTCTGAACCGCCGCCTCACAAAAAACTCATCGGATCGACATCCACCTCAAGTCCGACTCCCGTGCCGGCCTTCGGCGCGTGCGCCAGCCACTCCCGCAGATAACCTGAGAGGTCGAACGCGCGCGGTGCCTTGACCAGCAGCCGGAACCGATGACGGCCGCGCACCACGGCGATCGGGGCTTCGGCGGGGCCGAGCACCCGCACTGCGTCCTCAGCCGGCGCGGCACCGGCGATACGGCGCGCGAAGCCTTCGGCGGAATACCGGTCAGGCCCGGAGATGATGAGGCTCGCGAGCCGCCCGAACGGCGGATACTGGGCGCGCTCGCGCGCCGCGATCTCGGTCGCATAGAAGGCGTCGCGGTCGCCCGCGATGATCGCGCGCATTACCGGGTGATTGGGTTGATGGGTCTGAAGATATCCGCGGCCGCGCCCCGTCTCGCGGCCGGCGCGACCCGCAACTTGCTGCAGCAATTGGAAAGTGCGCTCGGCAGCCCGAGGATCGCCGTTGCTCAAGCCGAGGTCCGCATCCACGACCCCGACCAGGTTGAGCTTTGGAAAATGGTGACCTTTCGCCACCAGCTGGGTGCCGATGATGATATCCACATTTCCTTCGGCGACCTCCTTGAGTTCCTCGCGCAACCGTTCCGCTGTTGCCATCAGGTCGCTCGACAGCACCCTGATGCGAGCCTTCGGGAACAGCGCCGTCGCTTCCTCCTCAAGGCGCTCGACGCCCGGCCCGCAGGCCACGAAGCTGTCGCTTGCCCGACATTTCGGGCAGGACGTAGGACGTGGCGTGAAGAAGCCGCAGTGGTGACAGACAAGTTGCCGCCGAAAGCGGTGGTCCACCAACCAGGCATCGCAATTGGGACAGGAAAACCGGAAGCCGCAGGCACGGCACAGTGTCAGCGGCGCATAGCCACGGCGGTTGAGGAACAAGAGAGCCTGTTCGCGGCGCTCCAGCGTGATCTTTACCGCCTCGGCCAAACGCGGTGCCACGAAGCGTCCACGCGGCGGACCCTCGCGAGCGAGATCGATCGCCTCAATGCCGGGCAGATGCGCCCCGCCAAACCGCGCCGGCAGATGCAGCCGCCGATACCGCCCGCGCCGCGCATTCACCTCAGTCTCGATCGAGGGCGTTGCCGAGGCCAGCACCACCGGAATGTTGGCGATATGCCCTCGTACCACCGCCATGTCGCGGGCGTGATAGTGGACGCCATCCTCCTGCTTGTAGGCGGCGTCGTGCTCTTCATCGACGATGACAAGGCCAAGATCGGCGTAGGGCAGGAACAACGCCGAGCGCGCACCGGCGACCACGTTGACTTCGCCGCTCGTGACCGCGTGCCAGGTGCGGGAGCGACGACGCGGGCTCAGTTCCGAATGCCATTCCGCTGGCCAGACCCCGAATCGCGCCGCAAAGCGATCGAGAAATTGCCCTGTGAGCGCGATCTCAGGCATCAGGATCAGGCTTTGCCGACCGCGCGCAACTGCTTCGGCGATCGCCTCGAAATAAACTTCGGTTTTGCCGGAACCGGTAACGCCGTCGAGCAGCGTCACGGAAAATCCGTTATGCAGCCGATCGCGCAGTGCCGCGCCCGCCACGGCCTGGTCGGGGGTGAAATCCGGCACCGCGTAGGCAGGATCGGGAGGGTTCGCGACCGGCGTGGCGGGCAGTTCCAAAACCTCAAGCGTTCCTTCGTCTATCAAACCGTCGATGACGCCGACTGATACGCCAGCTTCGTGGGCGGCTTCGGTCTTGCCGTGGGCGAGACCGTCAGCGAGCAGGCGCAACACCCGATCGCGGGCTATGGTCATGCGTTGGGGGGGCGGGCCGGCGAGCCTGATGCCGACGCGCCGGCGCTCGGATCCGAGATACTCGCCCATCCGCAACGCCATGCGCGCTACCATGCCGCGCGGGCTCAACGTATAGCTCGATACCCAGTCGACGAACTTGCGCAACTCCGGGCGCAACGGCGGAATGTCGAGCTTCGCCGCCACCTCCTTGAGGCGGTTATCGAGCCGCGGATTGGGCATCAGATTGTCGGCCCACACCACACCCGTACATTCACGTGTGCCCAATGGCACTCGAACAAGGTCGCCGGGAGCAAGCGCCACGCCATCCGGCACGCGATATGAATAGGCATGGTCGAGTGCGACCGGGATCAGCACGTCGACTATGCGCTTCGTCATGGCTGCGGGCCGATTCGGCGTGTTAATGAAGCCGACACGAAAGGGGTGCGATAACGCACGAGGTGTCAAGACTCAAAGGATTTCGGTCCTGTCGTGAACACAGATAGGAAACCCGCCGACGAACTGCCTTTCACGGCGCCTGAGGTGGCGGCCGAAATCAGCCATTGGCTCGCATATCTGGGGGCTGAGCGACGGATGTCAGCCAAGACCGTCGATGCGTACCATCGCGATGTTCGCCAATTCCTCGACTTTCTGGCGATGCATTTCGGCCACCGGGTGACGCTTTCCGGTTTGCGCAACCTCGCAACGCAGGACGTACGTGCTTTCATGGCGTATCGCCGCAGTCAGGGCGCTTCCGGGCGATCCCTGATGAGATCGCTGGCGGGCACGCGCTCCTTCGGGCGTTTCCTCGAACGGCAGGGAAACGGCAAGGTTGGTGCATTGGCTGCCGTCCGGCCCCCCAAGATCGCACGGACCTTGCCGAAGGCGCTGGCGGTTGCGCCGGCGAAGCGTCTTTCGGATGTAAGCCTGCGCGCTGGCGAAGAGCAAGCACCCTGGGTACTGGCGCGGGACGCTGCAGTGTTGGCATTGCTGTACGGATCGGGCCTGCGCATCTCGGAAGCTCTCAGCCTCAAGGTCAAGGACATTCCGGCCCCGGGCCGCGGCGACACCATCGTCGTCACCGGAAAGGGTAACAAGAACCGCATGGTTCCGGTTCTTGTCCCAGTGCTGCAACTCGTCGCCGACTATTTCGCGATCTGCCCCTACGAACGCGCGCCAGAGCAGCCAGCCTTCGTGGGCGCAAACGGTGGCCCGCTGTCGCCTCGCATCATTCAACTCGTGATGGAGCGCCTGCGGGAGGCGCTCAATCTTCCGGAAACCGCAACACCCCACGCGCTGCGGCATTCCTTTGCAACACACCTGCTCGCCCGCGGCGGCGATTTGCGAGCCATCCAGGAACTGCTCGGCCACGCTTCATTGTCGACCACGCAGGTCTATACTGCGGTCGATACGGAGCGACTCATGCAGGTTTACCGCAGTTCCCATCCACGTGCGTCCACCTGACTGGGGACGAATCGGATTCACTTGTGGTGTTGTCTTGTGGCGGTCGCAATATGTACCACATTGGAGACCCTACCTTGCCGCATAGAAGGGGGTGAGTCATGCCTGAAGCGCACGAACAACTAGAACATGCCGAGCATGCGGAGCATGCTGCAGGCGCGAACCGGAAGATTGCGCTCATGATTGCGGTTATGGCGCTTTTCCTTGCGCTGTCCGAGATGTTCGGCAAAAGCGCCAATACGGAAGCCATCACCCGCAATATCTACTCAAACGACATGTGGAACTTTTTTCAGGCCAAGACGATCCGCAGAACCGTAGTTCAGACAGCGGCAGATGAGTTGAAGGTCGAAACGTTGCGCGTCAACGATAACGCCGCCAAGGCTGCTATGAACAAACAAATCGAGGAATGGCAGAAGACCGCCGCACGCTATCGCTCAGAGCCCGAGACCCAGGAAGGGTCTGAGGAACTTATGAAGCGCGCCCAGGCGGCCGAGCACGAGCGCGACACCGCACTCGCTCGCTACCACAACTACGAGGTGGCGTCGGCCGCCTTTCAGATCGGGATCGTGCTTTGCTCGGCCGCGGTTATTACGGGCACCCTTCTGCTGGCGTGGCTGGCCGGTGGGGTCGCGATTGTGGGTATCGCGTTTATGGCGCTTGGACAAGTCGCCCCCCACGCGGTTCACCTGGGTTAGCTGAGCGGATCCGGCGTGAGCCATTCACGACGCCGCCGAAGGGCGCATGCGGCGGCGGATGCGCATCAGACGTTCGAGAAATCGGCCGGAGTGGTGGAGCTGCAGGATCCGCCGCCATCTCCGCAGGCGCCGAATGATCGGCTTGACGGTCTGATCAGACCGCTCGCGGAGCAGCCTGGTTATCGGCGCGATTTTCTCATGCGCCCAGTCGCGCGCCCACAGGAGGAATTCATAGACGCGCCGAAACCAGGCCATCTCCAGGAGCTTGTCTTTTGTGACCTCGAATACGAATGCGGTGACACCGAGACCGACGAGCTTGGCCAGCACCAGCACCACAATGGCAGCAATCCATTGCCGATGCCCCAGGAACCAGAATTCCAGGAACTTGAGGGGTAGCAGAGCGATAAATGGAACGACGAATACCGCGAGCGTCGCCTGAGGCGACAGGCGATCGACCCGCCTGATGAGCGCCGGCTTGATCCATCCCCACGGGATGGCGGCGACGACGCAGGCGACGATCGGCGCGAGTCGATCCCAAAGCCATGCTTCCAACAAAAACAGCAGGGCGAGCACGACCCAGAATGAACGTGCAAGGCGCTTCATGTCGTAAACTCGTCGATATCGCCAACTCCGGCGTCCTTGGTCGCGACAGCTTAACATCGGGTTCGGAAATCCAGCCGCGGCAAAAATCCGCATGCAGCTACATATGAATGGCGCGCTTGTCGACGGCCAGCGCGGCTTCCTTGACAGCCTCGGGTAGGGTCGGGTGGGCGTGGCAGGTGCGGGCGATGTCTTCCGCGGCGGCGCCGAATTCCATTGCGATTGCGGCTTCCGCAATCATGTTGCCGGCGTCCGATCCCACGATATGCACGCCCAGCACCCGGTCAGTCCTGGCGTCGGCGAGAATTTTCACAAACCCGTCGGTCTGCTGATTGGCCTTGGCGCGGCCGTTGGCCGTGAACGGAAATTTTCCCACGTTGTACGTCACATCGGCGGCTCTGAGTTCCTCTTCGGTCTTGCCTACAGAAGCTACCTCCGGCGACGTGTAGATGACGTTCGGAATGACATCATAATTCACGTGGCCCGCCTTGCCGGCGATGATTTCCGCAACCGCAATGCCTTCGTCTTCGGCCTTGTGGGCCAGCATCGGCCCGGCGATCACGTCGCCGATCGCATAGATGCCCGGCACCGACGTGGCGAAACGCCCGTCGACCGGAATTCGGCCGCGATTGTCGAGCTTGAGGCCGATCGCTTCGAGGCCGAGGCCCTCAGTATACGGCACCCGGCCGATGGCGACGAGCGCCACGTCGGCATCGAGGTCAAACGCTGTGCCGCCGGCCACCGGTTCGATGGTTACCTTCAGCATGAGATCATTTGAATCGATCGCCGCCACCTTGGAGGCGAGCTTGAACCCGATCCCCTGCTTTTCCAGGATGCGATGGAACTGTCGGGCAACCTCGGTGTCGATGCCGGGCAAGATGCGGTCGAGAAACTCCACCACAGTCACTTGGGCGCCGAGACGCCGCCATACCGAGCCGAGTTCAAGCCCGATCACCCCAGCGCCGACGACCAGCAGATGCCGCGGCACTTTTTCAAGCGACAGCGCGCCGGTCGAGGACACGATCCTTTTCTCGTCGATGGTAATTCCCTGGAGCTGCGCCACATCGGAGCCGGTAGCTATGACGATCGCCTTGGCCTCCAATACGGTGCTCGGCCCACGGGCTGCCGTCACTTCGACCTTACCGGGCGCCGCGATCCGGCCGACCCCATTATGGGCCTCGATCTTGTTCTTGCGGAACAGGAACGCCACGCCTTTGACGTTGCCTTCGACACCCTCATCCTTGAACCTGAGCATGGCCGGAAGGTCGAGAGCAGGTGTTCCGACTTTGATGCCCATTTTGGCAAAGGCATGTCCGGCCTCGTCGAACAACTCGGAGGTGTGAAGCATCGCCTTGGACGGAATGCACCCGATATTGAGACAGGTGCCGCCGAAGGTTTTCTCCTTCTCGACCACCGCGACCTTCATACCGAGCTGCGCCGCGCGAATCGCACAGACGTAACCACCGGGGCCAGTGCCGATGACGATGAGATCGTAGGAGGGCATATCAATTGACCATCACAAATCCAGCACCAGCCTCGCAGGGTCCTCCAGGCACTCCTTCACTCGCACCAGGAATGTTACGGCCTCACGGCCGTCTACAATACGGTGGTCGTAGGAGAGGGCCAGATACATCATCGGTCGCACTTCCACCTTGCCTGCCATCACCACGGGCCGGTCCTGGACCTTGTGCATGCCGAGAATGCCGGACTGTGGCGCATTGAGGATCGGGGTCGACATCAGCGAGCCGTAGATGCCGCCATTGGTAATCGTGAAGGTACCGCCCTGCATTTCCTCGATCTTGAGCTGGCCATCACGGGCGCGCCGCCCGTAGTCGGCGATCTCCCTCTCGACCTCGCCCAGCGACTTGGCGTCGCAATCACGCACCACCGGTACCACCAGGCCTCGTTCTGTCCCGACCGCGATGCCGATGTGGTAATAGTTCTTGTAGATGATGTCGGCGCCGTCGATCTCGGCGTTGACAGCGGGGATTTCCTTCAGCGCCTGCACGCAGGCGCGCACGAATAAGCCCATAAAGCCGAGCTTCACGCCGTGCTTCTTGTCGAACAATTCCCGGTAATGATTGCGCAGCGCCATCACGGCGCTCATGTCGACCTCATTGAAAGTCGTCAGCATCGCCGCGGTGTTTTGAGCGTCCTTCAGGCGCCGCGCGATCGTCTGCCGCAGCTTGGTCATGCGTACGCGCTCTTCACGCGTCGCATCATCGGCCGGCGCCGGTGCGCGTACTTGAACGGCAGCGGCCGGTTGGGTTGTGGCTGTCGGCGCGGCTGCCGCGTGCTCGATCGCAGCGAGCATGTCGCCCTTGATGACGCGGCCGTCGCGGCCGGTCCCCGGGACTGTGGCGGGCGCGACGCCTGATTCCGTTGCGAGCCGGCGCACCGAAGGGGCAAGCGATGCCTCGGCGACAGCCGTTTTCGGGGGCTGTGATACCGGAGCGGCGACGGCTTTTGCGGGCGATATGGCTTTGGTGGGCTGTTCGGCTTTGGCTGGGATCGCGCGGGCGCCCTGACTGATTTGTCCCAGCAGTGCGCCGACCGCAACCGTCTCGCCATCTTTGGCGGCGATCTCCGACAAAACACCGGCCGCTGGCGCCGGCACCTCGATCGTCACTTTGTCTGTCTCAAGCTCGACCAGCGGTTCATCGACCGCCACCGCGTCGCCCGGTTGCTTGAACCACTTTCCGATCGTGGCTTCCATTACCGATTCGCCAAGCGTGGGTACCCGAATGTCGGTCATGAGGCAGTTTCCCGGTCAGAGTGGCGCACGCGTCGGTTCACGACGTCGCGCAAGGGCACGCTCGGCCCTATTCCAGTGCATCGTCGAGGAGCGCCTTCAGCTGCGCAAGGTGCTTGGACAGGAGGCCGGTCGCGGTCGCAGCGGAGGCGGGCCGGCCGACGTAGCGCGGCCGGCGAGATGCGCCGCCGACTTGGTTGAGTACCCATTCGACATAAGACTCGACGAAATGCCAGCAGCCCATGTTGCGGGGTTCTTCCTGACACCACACGACTTCAGCCTGCTTGAATCGACCGAGTTCCTGCACCAGAGTCTTCATTGGAAATGGATACAGCTGCTCGACCCGTAGCAAATAGATGTCGTTGATGCCCTGTCTCTCGCGCGCCTCGTAGAGATCGAAATAGACCTTGCCGGCGCACAGCACGACGCGTCGGATTTTGTCGTCGGGCACGAGAACGGTTTTTTCGCCTTTGCGGAACTGGGCGTCGTCCCACAGCAGGCGATGAAACGTACTGCCCGACCCCAATTCGTCGAGGCGCGAGACCGCACGCCGGTGGCGGAGCAGGCTCTTCGGCGTCATGAGGATCAGCGGTTTTCGGAACTCGCGTTTGAGCTGGCGGCGCAGGATGTGGAAATAGTTTGCCGGTGTCGTGCAATTGGCGACCTGCATGTTGTCTTCAGCACACATCTCCAGAAAACGTTCAAGCCGCGCGGACGAGTGTTCCGGACCTTGACCCTCGTACCCGTGCGGCAGCAAGCAGACGAGCCCTGACATGCGCAGCCACTTGCGTTCTCCGGACGAGATGAACTGGTCGAATATGACCTGAGCGCCGTTGGCGAAATCGCCGAACTGCGCCTCCCACAGTGTGAGCGCATTCGGCTCGGCGAGCGAATAGCCGTATTCAAACCCCAGCACTGCCTCCTCTGACAGCATCGAGTTAATAACCTCGTAACGCGCCTGTCCGGGAGCCACATAATTGAATGGCGTGTGACGGTTCTCATTTTCCTGATCAATCAGCACCGAATGACGCTGTGAGAACGTGCCGCGCTCAGAGTCCTGGCCCGACAGCCGAACCGGATGGCCTTCCGTAAGGAGCGAGCAGAACGCAAGTGCCTCCGCGGTCGCCCAATCGATTCCATTGCCGGATTCGATCGCCTTGCGGCGGGCATCGAGAAACCGTTGGATGGTGCGGTGCACATGAAAGCCCTGTGGCACTGCGGTAATCTTGGCGCCGATGGTTTTGAGCAATTTGAGGTCAACGCCAGTATTGCCCCGTCGCGGGTCGTCCGACGCATCCGCGACCTTGAACCCGGCCCAGCGGCCGTCGAGCCAGTCGGCCTTGTTGGCCTTGTAGCTCTGGCTTGCCTCGAGTTCGATATCGAGCCGCGCACGCCACTCGCGTTTCATCTTCTCGACTTCGCCTTCGGTGACAACGCCTTCGGCGATCAGTTTCTTGGCATAGATTTCAAGCGTCGTCGGGTGGGCTTGAATTTTTTTGTACATCAGTGGCTGGGTGAACATCGGCTCGTCACCCTCGTTGTGGCCATGACGCCGGTAGCAGAACATGTCGATAACGACAGGTTTCTGGAATTTCTGCCGGAATTCGGTGGCGATCTTCGCGGCGAATACGACAGCCTCGGGATCATCGCCGTTGGCGTGGAAGATCGGAGCTTCGATCATCTTGGCCACGTCTGACGGATATGGCGACGACCGGCTGTAACGCGGATAGGTTGTGAAGCCGATCTGATTGTTGACGATGAAATGTACCGAGCCGCCGGTGCGGTGCCCGCGCAAACCCGACAGCCCAAAGCACTCCGCGATAACCCCTTGGCCCGCAAACGAGGCATCTCCTGATATCAGCAACGGCATGGCGCAGGTCCGATCCTCCGGTGTGGCGCCGAGTTGGTCCTGCTTCGCGCGCGTCTTGCCAAGCACCACCGGATTGACGATCTCCAGGTGTGACGGGTTTGCGGTCAGCGACAGATGGACCTTGTTGTGATCGAACTCACGGTCTGACGAGGCACCGAGGTGATATTTGACATCCCCTGAACCGTCGACTGCATCGGGCGACGAGGAACCGCCCTTGAATTCATGGAAAATGGCGCGGTGCGGCTTGGCCATTACCTGGGCAAGGACGTTGAGCCGGCCGCGATGGGCCATGCCCAGCGCGATGTCTTTCACGCCGAGTGCACCGCCGCGCTTGATGATCTGCTCGAGCGCTGGAATCATGGCTTCGCCACCGTCGAGCCCGAACCTTTTCGTACCCGTGAACTTGAGGTCGCAGAACTTCTCGAACCCTTCGGCTTCAACCAACTTGTTGAGGATCGCCCGCTTGCCCTCGCGCGTGAAGGTGATCTCCTTGTCGGGCCCTTCGATGCGCTCCTGGATCCAGCCTTTCTGCTGGGGATTGGAGATGTGCATGAACTCGACGCCGAGCGTCTGGCAATAGGTGCGCCGAAGGATGGCCAGGATCTGCCGCAGCGTACCGAATTCGAGTCCCAGGACGCGATCAAGGAATATCTCGCGGTCGAAATCTCCGTCGCCAAAGCCATAGGTGCGCGGATCAAGCTCCTGTGCGTCTTTCACCGGTTCCAGGCCCAGCGGATCCAGATTTGCGTGCAGATGACCGCGTGTCCGATACGCCCGAATCAGCATAAGCGCCTTGACGGAATCGCGTGTCGCCTGCTGGACCGCTCCGGGCGAGACTTCCACGCCGCCAACCTGAGCCGCAGCCCACATCTTGTCGCCAACGCTCTTCGCGACCTCCTCCCAATCGCCATCGAAAGCCGAGATGAAATCCCCATGCGGAATGGGTGGCCAGTCTGACCGGTACCAGGATGGACCGCGGGCGTTTTGAACGACATCTCGTTCCGCGTCCCTCAGCCCCGCGAAGAACAGCTGCCATTGCGAATCGACGGCCTGCGGGTCTGCTTCGTAGCGCGCATAGAGCTTGTCGATATAGTCAGCATTGCCGCCGTACAGGAACGATGTGAGGGCGAAAGTCGAGTTCGCGTCCTGGCGTGACATGAAGAGCGATCCTGAGATGCAAATCTGGGGGCCTTTGGTCCCCTCAACCCGGCCGGCCGCACGAATCGTGCCAATCCGACCCCACCGCATTCGTGAACACTACACTACACTGGTATCACCTTATTTAAGTAGTCTTCGCGGTTGCACAATTGGCCTCAAATGATACCGGAAGTCGAAACAATGAACCTTACTTCACTTATTAGGTGCGCGCTACCGAAAGTAGTTGTGATAAGTAAATTCAACTATCTGCTATTGCGACCGCTTCTGATAGGCTCGATGGGGTCAGCGCCTCAAGGCTTCGACCAGGGTCTTGCCAAGTCGCGCCGGCGAAGGCGACACAATAATACCGGCAGCCTCCATTGCAGCAATTTTGGACTCGGCATCGCCCTTTCCGCCGGAAATAATGGCGCCTGCATGGCCCATGCGGCGTCCAGTCGGCGCTGTACGGCCAGCAATAAAGCTAACCACGGGCTTCTTGCGGCCGCGCTTGGCCTCGTCCCACAGGAACTGCGCCGCATCTTCCTCCGACGATCCGCCAATTTCGCCGATCATGACGATCGATTTAGTCGCTTCGTCGGCAAGAAACATTTCCAGTATGGCGACGAAATCAGTGCCCTTGATCGGGTCACCGCCGATGCCTACCGCGGTGGTCTGACCGAGGCCCTCTTGGGTGGTCTGGAACACCGCCTCATAGGTGAGTGTGCCCGACCGCGATACGATACCCACCACGCCTGCCTTGAAAATGCTGCCCGGCATAATACCAATCTTGCATTGGCCGGCCGTCATCACTCCCGGACAATTCGGCCCGATCAGCGTCGATTTCGATCCGCTCAGAGCTCGCTTGACCCTTACCATGTCGATCACCGGGATGCCTTCGGTGATGCAAACGATGATCGGAATTTCCGCCTGGATGGCTTCCGCAATAGCGTCGGCAGCACTGGCAGGCGGCACATAAATGACGCTCGCATCACAGCCGGTGCTTTCGCGCGCCTCCGCGACCGTGTTGAACACGGGAAGTCCTAGGTGAGTAGTTCCGCCCTTGCCCGGTGACGTTCCGCCGACCATTCGGGTGCCATAGGCGATCGCGGTCTCCGAATGGAACGTGCCGTTCTTGCCCGTGAAGCCCTGGCAGATGACTTTGGTGTTCTTGTCGATCAGAATGGCCATCACGCTGTCCCCTTCACCGCTTTGACGATCTTTTGGGCAGCGTCGTCGAGATCGTTCGCCGACGTAACATTGAGGTTGGATGTGGCGATGATCTCCTTTCCCTTTTCCACGTTCGTGCCTTCGAGCCGCACCACCAACGGGACCCGCAGGCCGACTTCCTTGACGGCGGCCACGACGCCCTCGGCAATGATGTCGCACCGCATGATTCCGCCGAAGATATTAACCAGGATGCCCTTCACATTGGGATCAGAGGTGATGATTTTGAACGCTGCGGCGACCCTTTCCTTAGTTGCGCTGCCTCCGACATCGAGGAAATTGGCAGGCGATTCGCCATACAGCTTGATGATGTCCATCGTCGCCATGGCGAGCCCTGCACCATTGACCATGCAGCCGATGGTCCCATCGAGCGCGACATAATTGAGGTCGTACTTCGAGGCTTCGATTTCTTTTTCATCCTCCTCGGTGACGTCGCGCAGGGCCACGATATCGGCGTGGCGGAATAGTGCGTTGTCGTCAAAGCTAATCTTCGCATCGAGGCAGACAATCTGGCCCGACCTGGTGACCACCAGCGGATTGATTTCCAACAGGCTCATGTCCTTGGCAATGAAGGCCGTATAGAGCTTAGCGAGCAGGCCTTCGGCTTGTTTGGCAAGGTCGCCCGTCAAGTGCAGCGCCTGCGCCACTCGACGCCCGTGATGAGGCATGACGCCTGTTGCCGGATCAACTGAGAATGTCAGGATCTTTTCCGGCGTCTTGCGGGCAACCTCTTCAATGTCTATGCCGCCTTCCGTGGACACCACGAAGGCGACGCGCGAGGTGACGCGGTCAACCAGCGCGGACAGATAGAGTTCCTTGTCGATCCCGGAGCCGTCTTCGATGTAGAGCCGGTTAACGACCTTGCCCTTGGGCCCAGTCTGATGGGTAATCAACCTCGAACCCAGGATGCGTGTCGCCTCGCGGGTCACATCCTCGATAGTCTTTACCACCTTGACGCCGCCCGCCTTACCGCGTCCGCCCGCGTGAATCTGAGCCTTGACGACCCAGACGGGGCCACCAAGCTGATGCGCGGCCTTCTCGGCCTCTTCGACCGAGAAGGCCGGAACGCCACGTGGCACCGGTATCCCGAATTCGCGCAACACCACTTTTGCTTGGTATTCGTGAATATTCATGACGCCCGCCCGGAGCTGATGTGCGCACGACCACCCAATGCATGCCGTTACGCGAGAACCGACCGGCCAAAGCCTGATCGAAGAAAATCGCGCTAGGCAAGGCTCGGCGCGATCTTCCGACAAGCCTCGACCAGACCGCGCACCGAATTGACTGATTTCTCCAACATCGTCCGTTCGGCGCCATTGAGCTCGATCTCCACGATCCGCTCGACGCCCTTGGCCCCGATCACCACCGGAACGCCCACGTAGAGGTCCTTTACGCCAAATTCGCCATTGAGGTACGCGGCACAGGGCACCACTCGCTTCTTATCGCGCAGATAGCTTTCCGCCATGGCAATCGCCGACGACGCCGGAGCATAGAAGGCCGAGCCGGTTTTCAAAAAGTTAACGATTTCAGCCCCGCCATTGCGGGTTCGATCGACGATCTCGTCGATCCGCGCCTGGGTCGACCATCCCATACCGACGAGATCCGGCAGCGGAATGCCAGCTACCGTAGAATAGCGCACCAGCGGCACCATGGTGTCGCCATGGCCGCCGAGCACAAAAGCCGTAACGTCTTCGACCGAAACATTGAATTCCTCAGCAAGGAAATAGCGGAACCGAGCCGAGTCGAGCACGCCGGCCATGCCGACCACCATGTGCTTGGGTAGACCGCAGCACTTCTGCAGCGCCCACACCATGGCATCCAGCGGATTGGTGATGCAGATAACAAAAGCGCTTGGGCAGTACTTCCTGATGCCGGCGCCGACCTGCTCCATCACCTTCAGATTGATGCCCAGGAGATCGTCGCGGCTCATGCCCGGTTTACGTGGTACCCCGGCCGTAACAACGCACAAATCTGCGCCATTCATGGCCTCATAAGAATTGGCGCCAAGATAGCGCGTATCATTGCCTTCAATCGGCGTTGATTGGGCAATGTCGAGGGCCTTTCCCTGGGGGATCCCCTCGACGACATCGAACAGAACGACGTCGCCAAGTTCTTTGAACCCGATGAGGTGAGCGAGCGTCCCGCCGATCTGACCGGCACCAATTAAGGCAATCTTTTTGCGCGCCATTTGAAAAATATCCTCGATCTGTCGCCGCAAGTCCGGCCGGCACGTCACGCGTTCACCTTGCGGGTGTTAACCTTTTCGGCCCAAGCGTTCAAGTCGCCCAAAAAAGATGGTGCCGTCAATGCGATCAGGTTTCGACGATTCCTTCAGAGGAACCAGTCACCGCGGGCCGGCGCCCGTGCGGAAGCGCGAGATACTCGGTCGATCCCATCTCGATGAGTCGCGAGGCCGTGCGTTTGAACTCGCTGGCTTCGTAGCCCTCGGTTCCCTGGTAAAGCGCGGCCGGCTTTGCTGCCGCGGAGGCAAGCAGCTTGACGCCGGCGTCATAGAGCGTATCGATCAGCACGATGAACCGCTTGGCTTCATTGCGGTTGGCATATGTCATTGTCGGCACGCGATCGATCACGACAGCATGAAACTCGTGCGCAATGCACAGGTAGTCAATGGCACCGAGAGGCTGCTCGCAGAGGTCACGAAAGCTGAAACGCGCCACTCCCATGGCGGCGGACGGCACGCGCAGCCGGTGGCCCTTTACGGTCAGCTCGATCGGGCGGGCAAGCTGACCGCCCGTAAGGCGTCGCCACGCCGCGTCGAGCGCTTTTGTCGCGATGTCGTCCGCCGGGACATACCATGCCGGTACGTCGATAAGCTTTTCGAGACGGAAATCGGTACGCGCCTGCAGCTTGACGACTTCGAGCCGATCGTTGAGCAGGTCGATGAATGGCAGGAATAGCGCGCGGTTAAGACCTTCGTGGTATAGCTCGGAAGGCTCTACGTTGGAAGTCGCCACCATCACGACGCCACGCTCGAACAGACGGGTGAACAGACGTCGGAGAATCATCGCATCGGCGATGTCGGTGACGTGAAATTCGTCGAAACACAGCACCCATGCCTCTGCGGCGAGGTCGTCGGCTGTGAGATTAATCGGGTCGCCTTCGGATATTTCACCGAACTTCAGCTTGTTACGGTAGCCGCGCAGGCGATCATGAACATCGAGCATGAAGGCGTGAAAGTGCGTCCGCCGTTTGCGCTCGATTGGGCAGGTGGCGAAGAACAGGTCCATCAACATGGTCTTGCCGCGGCCGACGTCGCCCCAGATGTAAAGCCCTTTAGATTCCGTGTCGGCTTTCGCGCGCTTGCCGAACAACCAGCCCAACGAAGATGATTTGCGGGCCAGCCGATGAACGGCCAATCTGTCGTTGAGGCGCGCCAATTTGGCGACGACTGCCGCTTGTCGAGGATCCCGTTCTATCTCCCCGGCCGCAACGAGCGCCGCGTATCGGGCGGAAGTAGTGTTGGCCATTTGCACTTCGTCTTGGTCTTGGCAGGAGACTTCCCAGAAGAGAACGTGGACCGCCGGTTACAGGGATGGGCGCAAGACAGCAACCGCTTTTTTGCAAAGACAGCACCTGATTGCGACACAGTTTGCTGCAATGCAATAAGTCTCATTCTGAGCGTCCGTTTTTCGGATCGGAGAAGGAAACGTTGGGGAGCTCTCGCGACGAAAAGTTCGCAGGTTCGATCAGGAACTACCTGACATCGACGGCGTGATCCGCAAGCTGTGGAAGACCGATGCCGGCGAGTATAGCGGTGGTGTTCACGCAGCAAGCGGATATTCCGCCTCGACGACATAAGGTCCGCCGCCCACGGAAGCGCGTGACGAATACAGCACAAAACGCGAGACCGGAAATGACGACGAGCGGAACGGCTGTCTGCTCGAGAGAAAATCTGCCACCTGGCGGCTGGACGTATCCCGCAGGCGGGCAAGCGTCACATGAGGCTTGTATTTACGTTCGGGCTGCAACCCCACCCGTTGCATAATCCGCTCATGGTCGGCTTGAAGCTCCACGAGCTGCACTATTGGCGGCACAGCCGCCACCACCGCGCGTGGCTTGTGGCCGCCAAACGAGTCGAGGCCATCGATCCGGAGATCGAATGCCGGCCGCTCGACCTTTCCCAGCAATTCGGCGATTTCGTCTGCCAACTTGTCGTCGATGTCGCCGATGAAGCGGAGCGTCAGATGGTAGTTTTCCGGCTCGACCCAGCGAGCGCCCGGCAAGCCGCCGCGCAAGAGCGCCAGCGACTGTGAGATTTCGAATGGAATTTCGAGAGCGGTAAATAGGCGGGGCATGGCGGAAATCGTCAGCGGAACACCCTTCATTTGAGGATTTCGCAGCGCAATGCAACTGCTGCGCCTTTCAATGCGTCTTACGGAACGTGAGACGCTTTGGCGCGGGCAACCAATTGCTCGACTCGGGGCAATATCCGGTCGACGATCACCGCCACCCCGGCAGCAGTCGGGTGAAGGCCGTCGCGTTGATTGAGCTTGGGATCGGCGGCGACGCCGGCGAGAAAGAATGGATAAAGGATGGCATCGGTTTGGGTAGCGAGATCCGGATAGATTGAGTTGAAAGCTCGACCGTATTCGGCGCCCAGATTGGGGGGGGCCATCATTCCGCACAGCAGGACCGGAATCTTTCGCTCCTTGAGACGACGGAGCATCGCGTCCAGCGCTTTGCGGGTTATGTCGGGATCGAAGCCGCGCAACGCATCGTTAGCCCCGAGCTCCAGGATCACGGCATCGGTGCCCTCGGGAATCGACCAATCGAGTCGCGATAATCCCCCGGCGGCGGTATCACCAGACACGCCGGCATTAATGACGTTGATCGCCAGCCCCTTGGCCTCGAGCGCTCGCTGCAATTGCGCCGGAAATGCCTCATTGGCCGGAAGACCCAGTCCAGCCGTGAGCGAATCGCCGAACGCCACAATGTTGATTGGATGCTCGGCAGCCCGCGAATATGTCGCGAGCAGCGTCATTACGACGGCCACCCCGCAAAGCATTGTGACAGCAGCCGGCCGCCCGTCTATCTTCATTCGTCGAGAGAACATCCCATATGACCGCGGCGGCCGTCTCGAACGAGGCCGCGTTAAGGGCGGAAGCTGGAACGACATGGACGACACCTCAGTGGCTATGGGCCCCTATATGCCGGCAGTCTTGCTTGCAGGCGTCAACCTGTCGCTCGGCGAGGGAGCTGCACGCGTTCATATTCTCAAGAATGTGTCTCTCAATATAGGCCGCGGCGAGGCGGTCGGCCTGGTTGGCCCCTCGGGATCCGGGAAGTCAACACTGCTGATGGTGATGGCAGGCCTGGAGCGTCCGGACAAGGGCCAGGTGATGGTTGCCGGTCAGGATATCGGCACGCTCGACGAGGATGCACTGGCGCGGTTCCGTGGCCGCCAGATCGGAATCGTGTTCCAATCCTTCCACCTCATTCCGACCATGACCGCACTGGAAAATGTCGCAGTGCCGCTGGAGCTCGCCGGCGCTCCCGATGCATTCGTCCGTGCCAGGATCGAGCTTGAGGCGGTTGGCCTCGCCGAACGCATCGCCCATTATCCGGCTCAGCTTTCGGGTGGCGAGCAGCAGCGAGTCGCCCTCGCGCGCGCTCTGGCACCGGGTCCCGCCATCCTGGTCGCCGACGAGCCGACAGGCAATCTCGACGAGACCACAGGTGGAGAGATCATCGATCTGATGTTCACGCGCTTCGCCGCCCAGGACATGACTCTGGTCCTGGTCACCCACGACGCCCCGCTGGCCCGCCGTTGTGACCGGGTTATTCGCCTGCGTTCCGGGCACATCGAGGAAGAGATCACGACCGCATGAATGCGCCGATAACTCTACCGATGCTGCCCACACGCGGCAAACCCGGCGTCGTTCTGACGTTTCGTCTGGCGCTCCGCGAACTGCGCGGCGGGCTGCGTGGCTTTTACGTCTTCATTGCCTGCATCGCGCTCGGCGTCGCGGCGATTGCAGCCGTGGGGTCGTTCGCAAGTGGTCTTGCTGAGGGTTTGGCCCGTGAAGGGGGTGTAGTCCTCGGTGGCGATGTGGCGTTTGTCTTAATCCAACGCGAGGCCTCGACGGCGGAGCGCGCATTTCTGGCTTCCCGCGGAGCGCTCTCCACCGTCGCCACGATGCGCGCGATGGTTCGCACCGCTGACGGGCGCACGGCCCTAGTTGAGGTCAAGGCGATCGATCGTGCCTATCCGCTTTACGGAACGGTCGTAACCGAGCCCGCTGCCGATCTTGCCGAATTGTTAGCGCTCCGGGACGGCGCCTTCGGGGTGGCAGCCGATCCGGCATTACTGACGCGGCTTGATTTGCGGCCTGGCGCGCGTTTGACCATCGGCAGTGCTGCGATCGAGCTGCGCGCCGCACTGGTGGGCGAGCCGGACAAACTCGCCGGCGGTATCGGATTCGGACCTCGGCTTCTGATGAGCGAAGATGCGTTGCGGGCCACTGGGCTGCTGCAGCCGGGGAGCCTGGTTCGATGGCTCTATCGGTTGCGGCTACCGACAAGTTCCACTGCTGTACAAACAATCGATGCCGCAAAAGTGCAGTTTCCCGATGCGGGGTGGGAAATACGTAGCCGCAACAACGCAGCACCGCAACTCGAGCGCAATGTCGAGCGCTTCTCCCAATATCTGACCCTGGTCGGGTTAGCGGCATTGTTGGTCGGGGGGATTGGCGTCGCCAATTCGGCCAAGCATTTTCTCGATCGTAAGCGTGACGTCATCGCGACCATGAAGTCGATTGGCGCCACCGGTTCTCGGGTGGTGGCGGTCTATTTCGTCGAGGTGCTGATGCTGGCCTCGCTTGGAATCATCGTCGGCCTCGCGGCGGGCGCAGCTTTGCCATTCTGCGTCGCGGCATTTTTTGGGACGATCATTCCGCTGCCGTTCGCGCCGGCGCTCTATCCGGGCCAACTCGCGCTTGCTTTGACCTATGGTGCGTTGACGGCTGCAACGTTCACTCTCTGGCCGCTCGGCCGCGCTCATGACGTGCCGGTTTCGGCGCTGTTCCGCGACGAGGTCGCGCCGCAGCGGCGCCTCCCACCTCCCCGTTACATCGCTGCCGTCGCTATCATTGCGACCGCATTTGCAGTAACCGCGGTGGCGGCTGCGGTCGACCGCAAAATTGCGATTATCTTTATTGTCGCCGCCGTTATGGTGTTTGGCATACTGCGTGGAATTGCAAGCCTTGTGATGGTTGCCGCCAGCCGAGTGCCCCGACCACGTACCACGATTCTGCGGCTGGCAATTTCTAACATTTTCAGGCCTGGTGCCCTGACGCCGACCGTTATGATGTCACTCGGGCTCGGGCTCGCTCTGCTTGTCACAGTGCTTGAAATCGATACCAATCTGAGTCGGCAGTTCACGGCGGCGCTCCCGGAACGAGCTCCATCATTCTACTTCGTAGATATTCCCTCCAATGCTGTCGATCAATTCGACGCCTTCGTGCGCCAGGAAGCCCCGCGCGCCAAGCTGGAGCGCGTTCCGATGCTGCGTGGTCGCATCATCGGCGCCCGGGGCGTCCCCGCGGAAGAACTCAAGCCGAAACCTGAAGCCGCATGGGTGCTGCAAAGCGATCGCGGCATCACCTACACATCGGAAATACCGGCCGGGTCGCGCCTCGTTGTGGGCAATTGGTGGGCGCCCGATTATTCGGGGCCGCCTTTGGTATCGTTCGAAAAACATATAGCGGACGGCCTCGGCCTAACGATTGGCGATGAGATAACAGTCAACGTGCTCGGACGCAATTTCAGCGCCCGCATTGCCAATTTGCGAACCGTCGATTGGAATTCACTGGGCATCAATTTCGTGCTGGTATTTTCGCCTGCCGCATTTAACGGGGCGCCGCATACCGAGATTGCCACCGTGACATATCCGGGCGGCGGGACGACCTCGGAAGAGACCGCATTGCTGAAAGCCGTAACCGATGTGTTCCCCGGCGTGACCGCGGTGCGTGTCAAGGACGCGCTCGACACCGTCGCCGGCATTGTCATGAATCTTGTGCTTGCGGTGCGGGCCGCGAGTTCGATCACACTCGTTGCAGCCGTGATGGTGCTCGGCGGAGCGCTTGCCGCTGGCCATCAGCATCGTGTCTATGATGCGGTTATCCTAAAGACGCTGGGAGCTACGCGGCTTCAGCTCATGGCTGCCTATGCGCTCGAATATCTGCTGCTTGGTTTAGTGACAATCGTATTTGGTGTTGCGGCTGGATCAATCGCCGGCTGGCGCATTGTGGTGGATCTCATGACACTGCCGTTTCGATGGCAAGGGGGACCGGCCATCGTGGCGGCAGTAATCGCTGTGGTTATCACCATGATATTCGGCCTGATGGGGACATGGCCGGTACTGGGTCGCAAGCCTGCTGCGGTACTCCGAAATCTATAGAGATATTTATGGAAATAAATTTCGCGACGATCGGTCGCGTCATTTTTGACGCACTGCGGTAAGGTGCCGCCGGCCAGTACCCTTGCGACGCCCTAAAGCTCGGCCAATATCGCCAGCCGGCGCAGGTGGTGGCGGGGGATCGGAGCGTAGAGCGTATCAATTATCTATCAGGTTTGACCCGCTTGTAGGCAAAGGTTCGACGCGGGGTTCGATTATGGCGGAATTCAATGGCAATATTGCCGTCAGGCCACTCGGCAGCACCGTAAGCCGCGCGGAAGCTGCAGCCATTGACGCCGGGCTGCGCGCCCACATGATTCGCATCTACAACTACATGGTCCTGGGATTGGCCATCACCGGGATCGCCGCGTTGGCCATTTACATGCTCTCGGTAACCGATGACGCGGCAGCAGCCGCAAAGGTGGCGCGTAGTGGTGCAGAAATTCCAGCGCGCCTTGCCAGCAACATGTATCTCACCCCGATCGGCTACGCTGTATTCGTAAGCCCACTGAAATGGCCCGTCATCTTGGCACCGCTGGCGCTGGTGTTCGGCCTGAGCTTTGGCATCGATCGGCTGCGGCCGGCGGTCGCCCAATTTCTGTTCTGGGTGTATGCGGCCCTGCTCGGCGTTTCACTCGGCTCCATCTTCATGATCTACACCCACACTTCGGTTGTGCGGGTGTTCTTGATTACGGCGGCCTCGTTTGGTGCGTTGTCGCTGTGGGGTTATACGACGCAGCGGGACCTGACCGGTTTGGGTTCATTCCTGGTCATGGGCCTGTTCGGCATCATCATTGCCGGCCTCGTCAACATCTTCCTGGCGAGCTCTGCATTGCAGTGGGTTATCTCAGTGGCCGGCGTGCTGGTTTTCTCGGGCCTGACCGCTTGGGACACGCAGCGCCTCAAGGGTGAGTATATCTATGGCGCAATGGACGGCGATATCGCTGAGCGGACCGCGATCATGGGAGCGCTGTCGCTCTATCTGGATTTTGTGAACCTGTTCACCATGCTGCTTCAGCTGTTTGGCGAGCGCGAGGAGTAGGCTGAAAACTCGGATTTAGGCTTAGAACGCGTTAAAGCTCGCGGTGGGCTCACGCGTGCCAACCCATCAACCGCGAGAGTTCGATGCCGCAGAAGAACGCCAGATGATCCGGCTGGCCCAAAACTAAATCGTCGCAGCCGTCTTCTCGCCCGGTTCCACACGTACTAAATTGGACACGTTC
>Ga0126369_10000520_pt1 | contig 25338 bp, 25 predicted proteins | sample PanSoiMetaPlot_1_FD_109646 | JGI IMG/M metagenome (GOLD analysis project Ga0126369, IMG submission 109646) | Tropical forest soil microbial communities from Panama - MetaG Plot_1 | ecosystem: Environmental > Terrestrial > Soil > Tropical forest > Bulk soil | place: Panama | collected 2016-02-17
ACGTCCGGCGTCCGATCCTGCGTGAGCACCATGCGACCGGCCTGCGGTGACCCCGCGAGCAGCGCGGAGAGGGAAGGGCGGTCCGCGTCGGTCGCCTCGCGGATCATGCGCCGCCGGCGAGGGCCGCGAGGGCGTCGAGGTTCTCCCGGCCGATCGGCCGGGCCTTCTTCTCGATCCCCTTCAGCATCTCGAGCGCCGCGGCGTTGAGCGGTGTGGCCACGCCGCGGAGCCGGCCGCGACGGACGATCTCTCCCGTGACGGCGTCGATCTCGCTCGCTCTCCCCAGCTCGAAGTCCCGCCAGGTGACCGACTTGATGCGGGCGAAATGTGGCCCGACCGCGATCAGGGCGCGGGTCATGATCTCGCGCCACCCCACCTCGCGTGCGGCGATGAGGGAGGCGGGAACGAGTCCAAAGACGGGCTCGAGCTCGACCCGTTCAGCCGCCGCGACGTCCACCCCCTCCGCGACCACCTGGGCCAGCACACGCGGATTCCACTCGATCAGCTCGCCGAAGAGGAGGCCCCCGAGCGCGCCCAGCACGGTGACGGAGTTGACGAGCATCTTCCCCCAGAGGGTACCGCGGATGTTCTCCGTGGATCGCGTCGGGAACGCCTTGGCGAGGAGCTCGCCCGCGGCGCGGAGCCGCTCGTCGACCGTCCCGTCCAGCCGCCCGATCACGAGCTCGCCGGTCGACGTGACCTCGACGTCTCCCGGCGCGTTCCAGGTGGCGCCGAAGCCGACCACGCAGCCGATCGTGCGCTCCTCGCCGACGAGCGCGGCGATCGTCTCCTCGTTGAGCCCGTTCTGCAGCGAGACCACGTCACACCTTGCGCCGAGCTGCTCGGTGAGCGGGGCCAGTGCCCCGCGCGTCGACTGCGAGCGCACGGCGAGGAGCAGCAGATCACAAGCCGGAACGATCCCACCGGCGGCTTCCGGAGTGTGGGCGGCGAGCGGGATGACGTCGTTACCATCGACGCTCCGCAGCTGGAGCCCGGGAGCGCGCAGCCGTCGCACGTGCTCCGGGTTGGCGTCGATGACCTGGACTGCCACGCCCGCGCGCATGAGGCGCGCGGCGATCGTCCCCCCGATGGCTCCCGCTCCGACGCAGCAAACGCGCATCGTCGTCGGTCAGCGCGGTGCGAGGCCGCGCGTCGCGGCTTCGTCGGCAGCCAGCCAGTAGAGGCCACCGCCACGGTCGTGTGCGACTGCGTCCGCCGGGGGCGTGGCACCGGCCCCGCAGAGGACCTCGAGCTCCGTGGCGGCGAGCGCGTGCCAGGTGGTGAAGGCCTCCGCCGGCGTGGGTGCGGGACGCGGAGCGGAGAGCGCGCTGCTGGCGACCGCAGCGAGTGCCTCCTCGTAGCGCTCGTAGGCCTTCCAGCCGGGCACCGTCCGCTCGCCCGCCGGGCCCTGGAAGATCACCGTCGGGAAGACGTAGCGAGTGTGCCCCTCGCTCTCCTTGGCGCGGCCGGAGCCCTCACCCTCGTCTTGGAGGTTGAGCACGAACGCGTTCGGGGCCCGCGCCTCCTCCCAGTCGGCGTGAAAGGCGTCACGGACGCGCGCCGAGGACGAATCGGCGGCGAGACGCTCGAGGTCGAGGCCGGGCACGCCCTGCACGGCCGCGCGGATCCGATCCGGTGTGTCGGGAGGCCCGCCGAAGACGAACGTCGCCTCGCGCAGCCGGCGAAGCACGCGCTCCGCGATCTCGGCGCCCTGCAGCTCGGCCGCCTTGGCGGCGAGGCAGGCGGGCTCGGTGGAGCGGTACATCCACGCGAGCTCGGCGGGGTAGGGCATGCCCGTCGTCGCCCCGACGTGGGCCCAGTAGCGCGAGAAGCCGGGTGCCGCCCGTGCAGCGTCGAAGCCGTCGAGGTAGTTGCGCATGTCGCCGACCAGGCCGCCCAGCACGCGGCGCCAGCGGAGTCGGTCGCCGTGGCGCCAGCGGAGCCGCCGGAGCTTGGGCTCGGATCCCCAGGCCCACGAGCAGCCGGGATCGGTGTACTCGACCACCTCGATCGCCTCCGCCGCACGGGGCACGGCGGCACATCCTAGCCGCGCGGCACGGGTTGTCGAGTCCGTCGGAGTGAGCATAGAACGCGGCATGCAGACCTCCCCCTTCCGCATCGACGTCCCCGACGCCGTCCTGACGGATCTCCGCGAGCGTCTCGCGCGCACGCGCCTGCCGGACGAGATCCCCGGCTCCGGCTGGACCTACGGCACGAACCTCGCCTACCTGCACGAGCTGGTCACCTACTGGCGGGAGCGCTACGACTGGCGCACGGCGGAAGCCCGCCTCAACCGGTTTCACCACTTCCGTGCCCGGGTCGGCGACCTCGGCATCCACTTCATCCACGAGCGCGGCGTCGGCCCGGCGCCGCTCCCCCTGATCATCACGCACGGATGGCCAGGCTCGGTGGCGGAGTTCACGGAGATCCTCGGCCCGCTCACCGATCCGGCGGCGCACGGAGGGGACGCGCAGGATGCGTTCCACGTCGTCTGCCCGTCGATGCCGGGCTACGGATTCTCGGATCACCCGACCGCGCCCGGGATGGAGCCGGAGCGGATCGCCGCCCTCTGGGTCGAGCTCATGAGCGGGCTGGGGTACCGCCGCTTCGGGGCGCAGGGCGGCGACTGGGGTGCGATGGTCACGACCTACCTCGGCGCGCGGCATGCCGCGCAGGTGCTCGGCATTCACCTGAACATGGTGCTCGCGCTGCCCGACGACCCGAAGAATCCGAACCTCGAGGGCGTGACGCAGGAGGAACTCGTCGACCTCATGCACGCCCAGCAGTTCCTCAAGGAGGAGACCGGCTACCAGCGCATCCAGGGCACCAAGCCCCAGACCCTCGCCTATGCGCTCAACGATTCTCCTGCGGGCCTGGCCGCCTGGATCGTCGAGAAGTTCCGCACCTGGAGTGACTGCGACGGCGAGATCGAGCGCCGGTTCACCAAGGACCAGCTGCTCACCAATGTCATGCTCTACTGGGTGACCGAGACCGCGAACTCCTCGTGCCGCCTCTACTACGAGACGATCCACGCCGATAAGTTCCCGCCCACCGGCATCCGCGTCGAGGTGCCGACGGGCTGCGCCATCTTCCCGAAGGAGCTCATCAAGCCGCCGCGTGCGTGGGCGGAGCGCATGTTCAACGTCCAGCGCTGGACGCGCATGCCGTCGGGCGGCCACTTCGCGGCGATGGAGGAGCCGAAGGCGCTGGTCGAGGACATCCGCGCGTTCTTCCGCCCGCTGCGCGCCTGAGCGGGTACCCCGCGCTCAATCCTCCCGGCGCGCCACCAGGTGCGATACCCGCGGCTCGCCACCCTCGATGAGCGCGTACACCCGGTCGCGGACGAGTCGATCGCTCATCGTCACCCGTTCGTGCTGCCGGAGGTGCTCGACCCACGACTCGACCAGGAACGTCTCCAGCCACCGCCACGCGTCGGCGGTATCCTGGAAGAGCCCCCAGCGGATGGCGCCGTCCCGGCGGCGTGTGCGCTCCAGGTCCTCCATAGCCCCGACGAAGGCCTCGGCCCGCGCGGGATCGACGCGGTACTCCACCGTGACCAGCACCGGCCCCTCGTCGAAGTCGACGTCGCCCTGTACGACCAGCTGTCCCATGTGATCCGACGGGCCGAGATCGAGCCCGTCGTGGGCGTCGAGACGGAAGCGCGGTGCCACGACGAGGCTCGCGACGAGGGCTCCCGCGGCGGCGAGGAGCGCCGTGTCCAGCCCCGTGTGCGTCGCGACCACGCCCCACACGAGCGCGCCGGTCGCCATGCTCCCCTGGATCACCAGCAGGCCGACCGCGAGCGCCCGCGCGCGTACCCACGCCGGCACGCTCTCCTGCGCCGCCACCGTCAGGGTCGACATCATCGTCATCCACGCGGTTCCGCCGGCGAAGGTGAGCGCCAGCGCGGGCCGGAGCCCGTGGACGAGTGCCAGGCCGCCGCTCGCGACCGCGAAGAGCACCGTGGCCGCCGCCAGGAGTATCTCCAGTGACACCCACCTGCGGAGGCGTGGCAGCATGAGGGCGCCGCCGATCGCGCCGAGGCCGAGCCCGCCGAGCACCAGTCCGTAGCCGCTCGCATCGAGGTGGAGCTCGGTGCGCGCCACGAGCGGGAGGAGGGCCCACACGGCGCTCGCCGCGAGGACGAAGGCGGCGTCCCGCACGAGCACGGCATGGTAGCCGGTCGCGTGCCGCACGTAGCGCACGCCGGCCCGCATCGCGCCGATCACGCGCTCGGGCGGTAGCTGGGTCGGCTTGCGCTCGCGGCGCCAGTTGGCGAGGACGACCAGCACGCCGAGGAACGAGGCTGCGTTCAGCAGGAACACCGGGCCCGCGCCGGCCGCGCCGACGAGCAGGCCGCCCAGCGCCGGTCCGATGGCCCGTGCGACGTTGACGGAGATGCCGCCGAGGGCGACCGCCGCCGGCAGCTCGGGGCGCGGCACCAGATCCGGCGTCGTCGCCTGCCACGCAGGCGCGGTCATCGCCGAACCGATCCCGATCGCGAAGGTGAGCGCGAGCAGCCGGGGTGGCGTCATGGAGCCCGCCAGCGCGAGGGCGCCGAGCGCCGTCGCCGCGGCGAGCATCCAGGCCTGGGTCACGATCAGCATGCGGCGGCGATCGACGATGTCGGCGAGCGCGCCCGCGGGCAGGGCCAGCACGAAGAACGGGAACGTCATCGCCGTCTGCATGAGTGACACCATGAGCGGCGAGGGCGCCAGCGTCGCCATCGTCCACGCGGCGGCCGTGTCGTGCATCCAGGTACCGACGTTCGACACGATCGCGGCCGTCCAGAGCCAGAAGAAGGCCCGCCGTCGGAGCGGCTGCCAGATGTCGCGGTCGGGCACGGTCGCGACCGGGTGAGGCGGTCTCATGAGTTGCGCGCCAGAGCGGCGGCGGGGGTGCCATCTCCTCGCGGGTCCTTAGGCCCGGCGCCGCGGCATTCCGTGGGAACGCCGCAGCGGGCGTTCGCCGGGCCCCCGCTCGTCGATGGCACCCCCGTCGCCGCTCTGGCGGGTAGTGGAGCTCGACGGCTCCGGATCTCGCACGCTCAGGCGAAGTCTGAGCCGCCGTCGACGTTCACGTCGGCGCCGGTCATGTAGCTGTTGCGCTGCGAGGCGAGGAAGGCGATCACGGCGCCGATCTCGCGCGGCAGCCCCGCGCGACCGAGGTCGCAGGGGGAAGAAAAATCCTCGCCGATGACGCGCATGGCGTCGACGGGGTCGCTCGGATCGATCCCGCGGCCCCCCGCCGTGCTCTCGACGTAGCGTCGGACGCTCTCGGAGAGAAAGGTCCCGGGAGAGACCGTGTTGACGAGGATGCCGTCCCTGGCGAGCGTCTTCGCGAGATTCTTGCTGAGGCTCGTCAACGCCGCCTTGGCCGCCGTGTAGGCGATCAGGACGGGCACCTGCCGTTTCGTCGAGTGCGCCGAGACGTTGACGATCCGCGCCCACGCGGCCTTGCGCATCCAGGGGAGCGCCGCGCGGGCGCAGCGCACCGCCGACATCGTCCCCAGCTCGAAGGCTGCGACCCAATCCTCGTCCGAGAGTTCATCGATCCGGCCGGCCTGGTGCGGGCCGACGGTGTTGACGAGGATGTTGAGCTCACCCCATCGCCTGCCGAGCTCCGCGAAGGCCGCCTCCACCTGGCTCTTGATCACTACGTCGACGCGGAGGCCTACGGCGTCGGGGCTGCCGAGCTCGCGCAACACCTTGACGGTCTCGTCGAGGGTCGACTGCGTGCGGCCGAAGACCGCGACCCTCGCCCCGTCTTCTGCGAAGCACTCGGCGGCAGCTCTTCCCATGCCGCCCGTCCCTCCGTTGACGACCGCGGCGGCGCCGCGCAGCCCCAGGTCCATGCGGCATAAGAGCATGGTGAGGGCGCCGGGTGCCACCCCGGTCATGCTCGTTCTTGCAGACGAGGCGACGTCGATGAGATCGTGCCGAAACGCCCCGTTTGCTTCGCGCCGAAACGGATTTCGCGTCGAAATGGGCCGTTTTGGAGTGCTCGCTTCTCTTGTAGCGAGCGCGCGTGGCGGTCTAAAAGCGTGCGATGGGGCTGACGACCAAGAACCAGACGACGAAGAACCAGACGACGAAGAACCGATGGTTCCGGTGGGCGTACTACACGTCGTGGCGAACGGACCGCTTCGTGCAGCCCTCCCACCTGCGGGACGGCGACTCGGCACTCTTCCTGGCGCCGGTGCTCGCCGAGCGTGGCTACGAGTTCGGGGGCGTCATCTTCAATCCGCCCGCCGAGCCCCCGGCCGACCCGATCGCGCGGAGGAAAGTCGACCGCAGCTTCCTGGGGCCGAACGACCTCATCCTCGTCCCCACCCGACCGCCAATGCACGACCTGCTCGACGGCGACAGGCGGTACATTCGCCGGAGCTTCACCGACCTGGAGCAGCTCGTGTTCGATGCGCTCGGGACCGCGTTCTCGCACTGCTCGCGATCGCAGGTCACGCTCACCGACGCCGCCGTGCGCGGTGAGCCCGAGGTGGCGGAGCGACAGAACAGCACCTTCCACCAGACGTGGGGGGCGGCCGTCGACAGCTACCGGGCGGTGAACGCGACCCGATGGAGCCGCCCGGAGAAGGGGAAGTACGTCACGATCACCTACCTCGCGTACGTCCGACCCGCCTGGGAGAATGGGCCCGCCGTACTCGCCACCTTCGGCATCGGCGGTACGGAAACCCTGGGGTGGAACTACCTGCTGGCGACGCGCTTCCGGAGTCTCGTCTGCGAGGTCCCGTTCGCCATGGCCGAGATCGTTGCGCCGCAGCCACCCGTGCAGCCCCACACGATGGATTTCGTCGACAGCTGGGACGTGAAGCTGCTCGCGCCGCGCGACTTCAACAAGGCGGCGTAGCGAACCGACCGGGGGCCACCGCGCGCGCTCAGCGGCCGCGGAACGGCTGGTTGCCGTAGCGGTCGAGGTGCACCACCTCGCCGACCGGGCGACGCGTCGTCGGACCGTAGCGCCCGCGCGGCCAGCCGAGCGGCACGACGGCGCACGGCGTGACCGACCAGGGCAGTCCGAGCGCGCGGCGGGCGAGGAACGTGCTCCAGAGCGGCATGGTGATCAGCGCCGCGCCCAGACCGGCGGCGCGCGCCGCGAGGAGGAGGTTCTGCACCGAGGGGTAGATCGAGCCGTAGTAGCTGGTGGCGGCGACGGGCGGGAACCAGGGCCGGAAGCCGCGCAGGCACGCGACCACGACGACGGGAATGTCGCCGAAGTGCGTCGCCTGCCACTCGACGGCGTCGAGGATGCGTAGCATGCGCGGATTGTTTCGATTCACGCGGCGTCCGATGCCGCCGTAGAAGCGGAACATTCCCGCGTTGAGCCGGCCGAGCCGCTCCTTCACCACGCGGTCGCGGACGACGACGAAGTCCCAGTTCTGCGCGTTCGAGCCCGTCGGCGCCTTGAGCGCCAGGTCGATGAGGTGGAGGACGAGGGCGTCGTCCACCGGGTCGGTCTTCAGGCGACGGATCGCGCGCTGCGTCCGCATCGCGTCCTCGAGCGACATCGAAAAAGGCGACGCCGCCGTCGCGGCCAGGTTCGTCTCCGGCATGGTGGGTCCCTCCCGGGCGGATCAAAGCACGGTGCGGGCGGCGGTTGCCACCCCGTTCGGAGCCTCACTATAAGGAGAAAGGTCTGCTCGGAGGGGGTCCGCATGCCGGTCGATTTGCGCAAGAAGGTCGCCATCGTGGGCGTGGGTTGCACGCAGTTCGGCGAGCTCTACGACAAGAGCCCGGAGGACCTCATGTGCGACGCGGTGGGCGAGGCCCTCGCCGACGCGGGCTGCCCGCGGGAGCGTATCGAGGCGGCCTGGGTCGGGACGGTCATGTCGACCTTCGGGGGCGACGCACTGGCCGATGCCCTGAAGCTCTTCGGGCGCCCCATGACCCGCGTGCAGAACTACTGTGCCTCCGGCATGGACGCGCTCCGTAACGCCTGCCTCGCCGTCGCCGCCGGCATGCACGACGTCGTGCTCGCCGTCGGCTTCGAGAAGATGCGCGACGGCGGCTTCGCCCGCCCGAACCGGAGCCACCCGGTGCTCGACTTCGGCGAGCGCGCGCCGCACATCTTCGCGCTCTCCGCCAACCGGTACTTCGCCAAGTTCGGCGCCACCAAGAAGACGCTCGCCGCGGTCGCGGTGAAGAACCATCGCCACGGGCTGAAGAGCCCCAAGGCGCACCTCCGGATGGAGGTGAACGAGGAGACCGTGCTGCGCGCACCGATGATCTACAGCCCGCTCGGCCTCTTCGACTGCTGCCCGACGACCGACGGCGCGGCGGCCACGGTCGTCTGCCGGGCCGATCTGGTCCGGGACTTCACCGGCGAGCCTGTGTGGCCCCTCGGCATCGGGCTCGCCGCGGTCTCTGGGCAGCCCTACTACAAGCCGAGCTTCGGCTACGTCGGCTTCGAGGCGACGGTTCGCGCTTCCGAGCAGGCCTACGCCCAGGCGCGCGTGACGCCCAGGGACATCGACTTCGCCGAGGTCCACGACTGCTTCACGATCACCGAGATCCTGAACTACGAGGACCTGGGGTTCTGCGGACGCGGCGAGGGCGGCCACTTCGTCGAGGAGGGACGCGCGTCGCTCGGCGGTGAGAAGCCGGTGAACGTCTCGGGCGGGCTCAAGTCCTATGGCCATCCGGTGGGCGCGACCGGCGTGCGGATGATCTACGAGCTCGCCACCCAGCTGCGCGGAAAGGCCGGGGACCGTCAGGTGAGGAATGCCCGAATCGGCCTCGCCCACAACCTGGGAGGCCCCGGCGCGATCGCCTGCGTGTCGATCCTCTCGAACCAGCAGTAGCCGGTCAGCGGTAGCGGAGGACGAACCGCCAGCCGAGCGGGATCTCGGCGGAGAAGCCGTCGGCGAGCGGGTCGGCCTCCGCGTCGATCACCACGCTCCGCCCGGCGTAGAGCCGACGCACGTGGGCGTCGGCGAAGACCCCGACCCCACCCGCGACACCCACCTGCTCCTGCCCGGGTGTCAGCGCGTAGCCCGCAAAGAGGTGGGGTGCCGTTCCTTCACAGCACCCCGAGCCGAAGACGAAGACGAGGTCGCCGCCGGGATGCGCATCCCGGACACAGGCGACCACGTCTTCGGCCTTCGGCGTCGTCTCGATGTGCACTATGCCCCGAACAGCGCACCGTACCAGAACTTCGAGGCGCGGTTGTCCACCTGGTCGACGTGCACGTGCTTCACCTCGGTGTACTCGAGGATGCCCTCGAGCCCGAACTCGCGCCCGATGCCGCTCTGCTTGTACCCGCCGAACGGCGCTGCGACGGACAGGAGATGGTAGTCGTTGACCCACACCGTGCCGGTCCGCATCTGCTTCGCGACCTCGAGCGCCTTCGCCTTGTCGCGCGACCACACCGCGCCACCCAGGCCGTAGATGGAGTCGTTCGCCATCCGGATGGCATCGTCGATGTTCTTGTAGCGGATCACCACCAGCACGGGGCCGAAGATCTCCTCCTGCGCGATCTTCATGTCGTTCTTCACGTCGACGAAGATCGTCGGCTCGACGTAGTAGCCCTTGGGGAGGTCCTCCGGTCGCTTGCCGCCGATGGCGACCTTTGCGCCGGCATCGACGCCGGCCTTGATGTAGCCGAGGACGGTCTCCCGCTGGCGGGCGGAGATGAGAGGACCCTGCGCGGTCCCGAAGTCCATCGGATCGCCGATGGTGAGCGTCTTGGTGCGCTCGACCAGGCGTGCGATCACGTCGTCGTGGAGCCGCTCGGAGACGAAGAGCCGGGTGCCCGACTCGCACGCCTGCCCCTGGTGGAAGAAGCAGCCGAAGAGCGAGCCGTCGACCGCCATCTCGAGGTCGGCGTCGTCGAGGATGATGTTGGCCGACTTGCCGCCCAGCTCGAGCGTCACCTTCTTGATCGTGCCCGAGGCGAGCTGCTGCACGCGCCGGCCAACCTCGGTGGAGCCGGTGAGGGCCACCTTGTCGACCAGCGCGCTCGTGCAGAGCTCCTCCCCGCACTCGGCGCCGCTCCCGTGGACGACGTTCACCACGCCCTTCGGGAGATCCGTCTGATCGATGATCTTCGCCAGCTCGAGCGCCGAGCAGGGCGTGTCGCTCGCGGGCTTCAGGACGAGCGTGTTGCCGGTGCAGAGGGCGGGGCCGATCTTCCAGACCGCCATCATGAGCGGGAAGTTCCACGGGATGATCTGCCCGCATACGCCGATCGGCTCGCGCTGGAGGTAGTTCGTCGACTGCGCGGGGAACTGCGGGACCTTGATCTCCTCGAGCAGCGGGATCTGCTCCGCCATCTCCGCGAAGTAGCGGAGCTGGGCGGCGCCCAGCATCATGTCGCCCGAGGTCTTCCGGATCGTGCCGCCCGAGTCCTGCGTCTCGACGGCAGCGATCTCCTGGCTCCGCGCCTCGAGGCCGTCGGCGATCTGGTTCAGGATCTTCTTCCGGTCGGCCTGGCTCACTCGCGGCCAGGGTCCCTCGTCGAAGGCGCGCCGGGCGGCCGCGATCGCCCGCTGGGTGTCCGCGCGGGTCGCGCGCGATACCCGGGCCCAGGGTTCCTCCGTGGCCGGGTTGATCGAGTCGACGGTCCGCCCGCCCTCCGCATCGCAGAACTGGCCGTCGATGTAGAGCTTGTACTCCTGCATGGGTACCTCCTTCTGCGCCCCTGGGGGGCGCGCCAGCGCGGCCGGGGAATGTGCGCCGGAGACTCGCACCAACCGGGCGGCGTTGGCAATCCGGTCCCCGGACGTTGGCCTAGCGTTCGTCTTGGGGGCAGCGGTCTCGGCCCACGCGGTCGCGCAGAGGAAGACGACGGCAAGGGCAAGGCGAGCGACGGTCATCGAGATCCCTCCTGCTCGATTGCGCCGAGGGGCGGCGCTCGCCATCCTGTTCGCCTCGGCGTCGGGCAAGCGTCGTGGCCCGCCGGCAGATCGTCGGAGGATCAATGGGGCTGTTCATCGTCCGTCACCAGCATGAGGCCGAACGGTGCCCCGCCACCGACCCGGACCTGGGGGCCATGCTCCTGAACTACCTGAGCCGACCCAACGTCAGGCGTCACGGCGTCACCATCCACGGAGAGGCGGTCGTGCAGGGCGAGCACTCGCTCTACATGATCGTCGAGGCGAGCGACGCGGAGCGGGTGCGTGCCTTCATGGGCCCGTTTGCCAGGGCGGGCACGGTCGACGTCTATCCGGCGTCGACGTGCGTGCGCGTGGTCGCCAGCGGTGGGTGTGCGGCGACGGCGGCGCTGGTCGAGGAGCGCATGCCGGTCTTCGATCCGGAGGAAGCCTGTCAGCGGGCGATCGACGCCGGCCTCGTCGTCCATCGGGCGCATCCGCTGAACTGCGAGACCTCCATCCCCGCACTGATCGGGGGGGTCGTCATGCCCAGGGCGCACTTCTACGTGCGCAACCACTTCCCGATGCCGCGGCTCGACCCGTCGACCTGGCGGCTCGCCGTCGGTGGACTGGTCGATCGGCCGCTCAGCCTTTCCCTCCGCGAGCTCAGCGCCATGCGCTCGGAGACACGCGTCGTCACGCTCGAATGCGCGGGAAACGGCCGCACGCTGCTCGACCCGCCGACCGACGGCGAGAAGTGGAACCTGGGTGCCGTCAGCACGGCGGAGTGGACGGGGGTGCCCCTGCTCGAGGTCCTCGACCGGGCGGGGATCAGGCCAGCGGCTCGCGAGGTGCTGTTCCGAGGCGGCGACGCTGGCGTGGTCCATGGACGCTCCGATGAAATCCACTACGAGCGGAGCCTCACGCTCGACGAGGCGAGGGGCTCCGAGGCGTTGCTCGCGTACGCGATGAACGGCGAGCCGCTGCCGATCCAGCACGGGCATCCGCTACGCCTCATCGTTCCCGGCTGGTACGCGGTCACGTCGGTCAAGTGGCTGACCGAGATCGAGCTCATCGGCCACCAGTTCCGCGGCCAGTTCCAGACCGATTCGTACTTCTACGAGTGGGAGCGCCAGGGGCAGGTGGTGAGGGAGCCGGTGACCCTGCAGCGCGTGCGGGCCCTGATCACGGAGCCACGCCCCGACGACGAGGTCGATCGTGGCGACGTCACGATTCGCGGGGTGGCCTGGTCCGGCGCGGCCGCGATCGCTCGCGTCGAGGTGAGCGTCGGTGGCGGCGCCTGGCAGGAGGCGCGTCTGGTGGGTGAGCGAAAGCGGCACTGCTGGCAGTGGTGGGAGCTGCTCACGCGCCTCGAGCAACCGGGCACGACCATGGTCCGGGCCCGCGCGACGGACCTGGCCGGCCGCACGCAGCCCGAGAGCGCGGAGTGGAACCGGCTCGGCTACGGGAACAACGTGATCCCGCAGGTGCCGGTCCACGTCCGGTAGGCTCTCCCCTTTGACCAGGCGCGATCGAGCGGCTAGGTTTCGCGCCCCAACCATGACGGCTATCGCCCGCGCCTGCATGACGCTGCTTCTCGCCGCGGCGGGTGGCTGCGCGCTTTCTTCCGCGATGCACCACCGGCAGGAGGGTGAGGTGGTCGGGCAGCGACTGCTCACGGCCGGATTTCGCGCCATCCCGGCCGACACGCCGGAGAAGAAGGCGCACCTCGAGACGATGCCGAAGCTCCTCTTCTCCTCCGTCATGCGCGACGGCCAGCGGCGCTACCTGCTCGCGGACCCCTACAGCTGTCATTGCCTCTACGTCGGCGACGAGGCGGCGTACGATCGCTACACCGATATCGAGGTCGGCCGGGAGCTGAGCGCGAGCGAGCGGGCGGAGGCACGCCAGGAGGCGGGTGTCGTGGCGGTGGACCGGGAGCGGGAGTTCTTCGGCCCCTACGATCCCGCCGTCGTCTTTCCGACCGGCGCGGCCCGCTGAGGCGCGGCGGACCCTCTACTCCCGCAGCACCACGTCGAGCGCGAAGCGGACGCGTTTCAGGAGGCGTCCGAGTCGGTTCCGGTGGATGTTCCGCCGGAGCGCGACGAGGAGCCTGCGTTCGAGGGCATACCGCGTCGGTGCCGCCCGCTTGATCGGCACCGGCGCGCCGCGCGCCGCTTCGAGCTGGGCCACGATCTCGGCCCGCGGGTAGCCGAGCGTCTCCAGGTCCGCGGGGTCGAGCTCGTCGACCAGCCGGCTGACCAGCCGCAGCCGGTCCTCGTCGGCCGCGATCTCGGCGGCCCACTTGCTGACCGACGAGGTGACCGGTCGCGTGTGCCGCGCGACGCCGGTCGGATCCCCGAGGCCCTTCGGCGCGTCGCCCTGCTCGCCGTAGGCGATCGCCCCGGGCTCGAACGGGATGCGGAGGTGGTCGCAGACGCGGCGGAAATGCGTCTCGGGGTCGCGCACGAGATCCTCGTAGCGCACGTGGACGAAGGGCACCGGCCGCTCGCGGAGCATGCGCGCGAGCGCCGGGACGTAGCGCGCCAGGACCGGGTTGTGATTCACGGCGACGCCGTAGTCGCCGTCGAAGAAGGACTCGACGTACGAGGTGAGGATCGCGAGCGGGTGACGGGTGAGGACGACGTAGTGCGCGTGCGGGTAGAGCTTGGTGAGGAAGGGGAGGACGAGCGCGTAGGCGGGCGTCTTGTCGAGGAAGAAGCGTTTGCCCGCCCCTAGGGTGAGCAGGCGTTCGTACAGCGTGTCGGTGTAGGCGCGGAGCGCATCCAGGTAGTCGGCTTCCCCCCGGGGCAGGTCGGCGACGATCTCCTTGACCGCCTGCTCGGCGTTGAAGGGATCGTATGGCGCCTTCTGCACCTTCCCGTAGAAGCCGAGGTGCGCGATCGGCGTGATGAGGTGCGGCTCGGCGCGCTGGTAGATCTGCGAATGCGCCCCGAGCATACGCGCGAGGAGCGTCGTCCCCGAGCGCGGCGCACCGATGAGGAAGATAAGCCGGTCTTCCATCAGAGGGCCCGGGGGAGCTTCCCGACCGGGATGGCCGCGAAGCCGTCGTCCTCGATGCGGAGCGAGCGATTGACGCGCGCGCGGAAGTTCTCGAAGGCGGCCTGCGTCGTGAGCTCGACGATCTCCCGGTCCGTGAAGTGCCGGCGCAGGTCGGCGAACTGCTGGTCCGTGATGTCGTTGGGGGAGATGGTCACCATCTCCGCGTAGGCGAGCGCTGCACGCTCGCGCTCGGTGTAGCCCGGGTGGTCGGCGTAGCGGTCGATCGCCTGCAGCTTGTCCTCGGGGATGCCACGTTTCCTGCCCACGGCAGTGTTGATGTCGATTCAGAAGACGCAGCCGACGATCTGGGCGACCCGCAGGTGGACGAGCTTGCGGAGCGCGGGCTCGAGCTGCCACTTGCCGGTCTCGAAGACCGCGTTCAGGACGACGGCCGCGGGGACGGCGCGGGGCGCGTGCGCCCAGATGCCATACGGCCGGGGCTCGCGGCCCATCACGCGTCGCATGAGCCAGCGAGAGACCCGCGTGGCCAGGCTCTGCGCACGGGGCGGAAGCGGAGCCAGCCGTGCCATCCTACCTCCGGGTGGTGACCCACTGCTCGCGCAGGAGGGTCTTCTGGACCTGCTGCGTCGATCCCGTGCGCGGGAGCGCGTCCACGAAGCAGACGGCGCGGGGCTTCTTGTAGCCGGCGAGCCGGCTCCGGACGTGCTCGATCACCTCCGCCTCGGTGAGCCCGCCGGCGTGGCGCTGCACGACGGCCGCGACCGCCACCTCGCCCCAGTGCGGATCGGGGATGCCGAACACCGCGGCCTCGGCGATCGCGGGGTGGGTGAGGAGGCAGCGCTCGACCTCAGCGGGGAAGATGTTCTCCCCGCCGCACTTGATCATCTCCTTCACCCGCCCGGCGATGTGGAGAAAGCCCTCGTCGTCGAGCGTGGCGATGTCCCCGGTGTGCACCCAGCCGCCGCGGAGCGTCTCGGCCGTGGCCTGGGGCATGCGCCAGTAGCCGAGCATGTTGTACTCGCTGCGGCAGACGATCTCCCCCGTCGTGCCGGCGGCGACGTCGCGGTCATCACCCTCGACCACGCGGACGTCGACGTTGAGCGCCGGGCGGCCGACCGAGGTCGGCTTGCGCGCCACGTCCTCCGGGCGCAGGGTCGCCACCGGTCCCGACTCGGTCTGGCCGTACATGATGAAGAGCCGAGGATTCCGGAAGCGGTCGATGATCGTCCGGACCTGCGCCTCGGTCATCACGGAGGTCCCGCTGCCGAGCGCGACCAGCGAGGAGAGATCCGTCCGTCCGAACTCGGGGAGGTCGAGGACGGCGTTGTAGAGCGTCGGGATCAGGTAGAGGTAGGTGACCCGCTCACGCGCGACGCTGCGCAGGATCTCCCCCGGGTCGGCCTTCTCCATCAGCACGACGCTGGCGCCGTTCACCCAGTAGCCGAGCGGCATCGCCCAGCCGCCCATGTGGAACATCGGGAACATGCAGAGCGCGACGTCGTCCTCCCCGAATCCGGTCGGGCGCGGGGTCTGCGACGATTGCAGGAAGTAGCTCCGGTGCGAGAGGAGGGCGCCCTTCGGGTCGCCCGTGGTGCCGCTCGTGTAGAGCATGACGTGGGGATCGTGCTCGCTCAGCTCCGGTTCCGCAGCCGGCTCCGCGTCCGACGCCCGCGACAGGAGCTCCGCCACGCCGTGCGCGCCGTCGAGCGGGAGGCGGTGGCGCAGGGAGGGAACGGCACCCAGCTCCTCGACGACGCCCGCGAACGCGCCGCCGTAGAAGAGGACGCTCGACTCGGACTGCGTGAGCGCGTAGCGGAGCTCGTCGGCACGGTAGCGGAAGTTGAGCGGCACGTGGATGGCGCCGAGCTTGGCGACGGCGAAGTAGATCGCCGGATACTCGAGGCGGTTCAAGGCGAGCGTTGCGACGCGGTCGCCACGGTGTACCCCGAGGGCGCGGAGCGCATGCGCGAAACGGTTCGCCAGCTCGTTGAGGTGCTGGTACGTGACCCGGTGAGGCCCGATGACGTACGCGGTCCGCCCGGGACGGTGGCGCGCGTGCCGCCGCACAATCTCTCCCAGGAGCAGGGCCATTGGGCGCCTCTCTAGCAGAGCGCTGCGGCCGGCGAAAATCGGCGGTCGCACGGCCAGCTGCTCGCGGGCGCCCGCGATGCGCTCAGTGCTGGCGGTCGAGGAACCAGATCTCCTGGTTCTTCACCCCCTTCTTGTTATCGAAGGCGAAGAAGCGTCCGCGGGTGCTCGCGGCGAACTGCTCGACGGTGGTGTTGAAGCCGCCGGCGAAGTTGATGCTCAGTGCCTGCGTCTTGCTGTTCTGTACCAGCGCCGAGCCGGCGTCCTCGAGGAGTTGCCCCTGGCCGGTGGTGAGCGGCGGCGCGGCGCGGCTGCTCCCCTTGATGATGTAGAGCGTCCGGAAGTGACTGGGGTTCAGGCCTTTGTAGTTGCGGTTCGACTCGAAGATGATGTAGCGCCCGCTGCCCGTGACGCGCGGCACGCGGTTGAACCCCGCGTCCGATATCGTGAGCTGCGTGAGACCCTTCCCCTGCTGGAAGATGAAGGCCTCGTCGTTGCCGTTGCACGAGCCACAGCCCGCCGGGTTCAGCTGGGCCTCGCACTTCGACTGCCAGGTGACGAACTTGCCCCGCTTGCTGATCTCCACGCGCTCGTTCGGTGTCGCGCCGGTGCACGGGGCGGTGTTCGTGGTGTTGGTGATCTGCGTGAACGCGTTGCCGCCGCGATCGAAGAGCATGATCTCCCCGTTGCCGTCGTTGCCGCAGGCCGTCATGCCGTCCGCGAGCAGACACGCGGCGCCAGCCGGCAGCACACCCGAGAAGTCCCGCGTGGACTGGAAGGCGATGAAGCGGCCGTCGTTGCTGATCCGCGCGCGGATGTTGGCGCTGGTCCCGTCGCCGGTCGTGTTGGTGATCTGCGTCAGCGCGTTGCGCGATCGATCGTACAGCATGATCTCGGAGTTGCCGTCGCTGTTGTCGCAGGGGGAGACGCCGTCGCTCAACGTGCACCCGAGGATGCCGGCATAGTCTCGCGTGGAGTCGAAGACGAGGAGGGCGCCCGTGTCGCTCCAGTTCACGCTCCTGTTGGCGGTGTCGCCGCCGCCGATCGAGTTGGTCACCTGCGTGAGCGTGCAGGTCGGGGCGCAGGTGGAGAGGTCGATCAGGAAGATCTCGCGGTTGCCGTCGGCGTTGCCCGGGCTGCCCGGGGTGTGATCGCGATCCGAGTCCCAGGCGATCACGGTTCCGTTCTGGTTGATGTCCGGGAACTGGTTCGCGGCAAACCCACCGCCGACCGCGAAGGTGAGCTGTTTCACGGAGTTGGCCGGCTCGGCGTCCGAAGCCGCGTGGCGCCAGAGGAAGAGCTGGCCGTCGGCGCTGTCGACGGCGGTGCAGTTCGCGCAGGCGGGATCCGGGTGCGGCGCACCTCCCAGGGTGAAGTCGTTGCCCGTGTTGTCGAAGTCGAAGGTGCCAGTGGGAGAGGTCGCCACACCAGCGACGTGGTTCACGTTCGACGTGAACACGATCAGATTCCCCGCCTTGTCGATGCTGGAATTCTGGTTCTTCCCGCCCGTGGTATTGGTCACGAGCCTCGGCGTCGGGGCGAAGGTGACCGCCAGCGCGATGACCCCCGCGCCGACGAGCACCATCATTCCAGCGGCCACCAATCGGCAGGAAACCGATCGCCGTGAGCTCATCGTCGCCCTCCTCTCCGGGTGCGGGGGGTTCTCGGCGCCGAGACTGCTTTGATGCGGACTCTAGGTGACCGCGGTTCCCGCACTCAAGGAGAAAAAAGGGCCGTTGGTAAGAAAAATAATCCTGCGTCGCCTGTGGAGCGGGGTCACCGGCCCGATATCATCACGCCCTCCTCCGTCGGCGGATGCCGTCGAACACGGCGGACCCCGAGCTTGGCCAGTGACGCAGCGCGGCGGCGGCCACCGGCACGCCCGATCGCTTCCCGATGCAGACGGAGGTGAGACCGTCTCGCAGTTGCCGCGCGTGACAGAGAGCCCGCGTAATTCCTCCACCGCCCGAAGAGGAACGTGCGGGCCTTCATCGGCGTTCAGCGTGCATCGTGTCGAGTTCCCCTCCGCGCGGATCGATGCGAGCGGAAGCGGTAGTGCGACGCGGCACCTCACTGACATACGACCACGCGCTCCGCTTGATTTGACACTCCCGACGGGAGCGTGTTAGCCCGCGCGTCATCGCTCGGAGGTCGCACGCATGGGTATGCTCGATGGGAAGGTCGCGGTCGTCACGGGTTCCGGTCGCGGGATAGGCCGCGGCATCGCGCTGGCTCTCGCCCGCGAGGGCGCGAAGGTGGTGGTCAACGACGTCGGCTGCGACGTGAGCGGCCGCGGCACGGAGGCCGACCCCGCCGCCGCGGTGTGTAAGGAGATCGCCGCGCTGGGGAGCGAGGCCGTGCCGAGCTACGACAGCGTCGCCGACTTCGACAGCGCCGGCCGCATCATCAAGACGGCGATCGACCGCTGGAAGCGGTGTGACATCCTGGTCAACAACGCCGGAATCCTCCGGGACAAGAGCCTCGCCAACATGAGCCCCGAGGACTTCGACGCCGTCCTGAAGGTGCACCTCTACGGTGGCTTCAACTGCTGCCGGCACGCCCTGCCGATCATGAAGGAGCAGCAGTTCGGGCGCATCATCAACATCGTCTCCAGCGCCGGGCTACGCGGCAACTTCGGGCAGGCGAACTACGGCGCGGCCAAGGCGGGCCTCATGGGCCTCACCTTCGTGATCGCCGTCGAGCACATGAAGGGCAACGCTGAAGGGAAGTACAGCATCACCGCCAATGCGCTCGCTCCCGCGGGCCTCACCCGGATGGTCGGCTCCATCCCCGGGATGGAGGGACGACCCATGCCGCCCGAGATGAACCCGGACCTGAACGGCGCGATGGTGGCCTTCCTCGCCTCGGACGAGGCCGGCCGCGTGAACGGGCAGATATTCGGTCGCCGGGGCTACGCTTTCACGCTCTTCCAGACGCCCAAGCCGCTCGCCGCGATCTTCAAGGAGGGCGGCCTCACGCCGGCCGACATCGCCAAGAATTTCGACGCCGCCTTCGGCGAGCATCTCTCCGTCCCGGGGATTCCCGCGACGCCCGCCCTGCGCCAGGCTCAGGCGGCAGCCGCAGCGAAGCCGGCGAAGGCGGGATAGCTCCGCCGTCGCCCGCGCGTTGCGGGTGTGCGGCGGCCGGTGGTAAGCCGAACCCATGGCGCACCTCGGCTATTCGCACGTGGGGCTCTCCACTCTCGACCTGGAGCGCACGCGCACGTTCTGGGAAGGCGTGCTCGGCTTCAAGGCCGTCCGCTGCGACACCATGGCCATCAAGGAGGGCGGCCAGATCCGGCACGTGTTCTTCGACACCGGACAGGGACAGCTCGTGGCCTTCATGGAGCCGCGCGGCGTGCCGGGCATTCCCACCGAGTACGACGCGGGGATCAACCGGGGGCTCGGGGTTCCGGAGGCCTTCTACCACTTCGCCTTCGCGGTCGAGTCGGTGGAGGCGCTCGAGGCCAAGCGGGCAGAGCTGATCGCGAGGGGCGTCCGCGTCACACCCGTCGTCGACCACGAGTGGATGAAGTCGATCTACCTCAAGGACCCGAACGGGCTCCTGCTCGAGTTCGCCGTCCAGACCCGCGAGCTCGGTGAGGACGATGCGCGCATGCAGGTGCGCTTCGAGACCAGCCTCCGGGGCCGGTCGCCGGTGACCGACTTCCGCGACCGCTAGGCTCACCGCGGGATGTCGCTCGCCGGTTATTTCTCCACCATGGCGCGCAACAACGCCTGGTCCAACTACCGGCTGCTCGCGGCGTGCGCCCTCCTCACGCAGGCGGAATTCGAGGCTCGCCGCACGAGCTTCTTCCCGTCGCTCAAGCAGACGCTGAATCACATCCTCACGGTCGATTGGTACTACCTCGACGCCCTCGAGGGAGCCGGCCGGGGCCTCGCGGTCTTCGACGACGAGACGCCGTGTGCGTCGGTGGCGGAGCTGCGAGCGGCACAGGCCGAGAGTGACCGGAGGCTCATCCGCTTCTGCGATGCCTCGACTGACGACCAGCTCGCCGGCGAGATCGTCCTGGTCCGACCGGGAGATCTCCGGCTGGCGGAGCGGGTCGACCGCACCCTCGCGCACCTCTTCGTCCACGAGACGCATCACCGTGGGCAGGCACACGCGATGCTCGCGGGTACGAGCGTGGTGCCGCCGCAGCTCGATGAGTTCCTGCTGGCGAGCGACGCGTCACTGAGAGCTGCTGACCTCGGCGAGCTCGGCTTCGACGAAGGAGACATCTGGCCGCCCGAGCGCCTCGGCTGCAACGTTCCGTTCCGTCCGTAACCTCACCCCGTGGGGCCCGCGTGCGCGGCACGTCGGCGCGCCGCTTGCTCGAACGGTCGTGCTTCCCACGCTGCGGCTCGTCGTCGGCACCAGCCAGATGGTCCTGTCCCTCCACGCCCTGGCGGTGGTGGTCGGCGTCGCGGTGGGCGCGCTGGTGGTCGCACGCCGGACGCCGGCACCGAGCTCCGGTCTCGCGACAGCCGCGATCGTTGCCGTCGCGGCCCTCGTCGGCGCGCATGGGCTCTTCCGCATCCTGCACGGTGGTACCGGCGGGCTCTGGTCGAGCGGCCTCGCCTCGATGGGCGGCGTCGCCGCGGGACTGGCGGCCGCGTGCGGGGCGGCGCGGATCACGAGGCGTCCCGTGCCCGAGGTGCTCGACGCCGTCGCGCCGGGTGGTCTGCTCGCGCTCGGGATCGGGAGGATCGGGTGCTTCCTGGCGGGCTGCTGCTACGGGAGCCCGACCGCGCTCCCCTGGGGCGTCGTCTTCCCCGCGCTCGGTCTTCCGGCGCGTCATCCGCTCCAGCTCTACTCCGCGGCCGGCGACCTGGGCCTCGTGCTCCTTCTCCGTCCGCGACCGGAGGTGCCGGGGCTCGTCGCGTCTCGCGCGTGCATCGGATTCGGCTGCCTGCGCGCCCTGCTCGAATGGTGGCGGGATCCCGGAACACGCGACCTCCTGCCCGGCGGCAGCATGAGCCTGGCGCAGGCGGCGGCGCTCGTCCTCGTCGTGGCAGGCCTGATCGGCAACCGCGTCTTGCGTGGCCGGGAGGCTTCGACTATGCCTCCGCGCCGGAGGAGCTGACGCTAATGGGTGACGAGAAGAGCGTGAAAGACGCCACCGTCTGGTCGGGCCATCGCGAGATGTCGCTCGAAGACGTGGCGGTGATCCAGCCCGGGCTCGGTCGCATCATGCCGGAGATCGGCGCGCGGACCTGGAAGGCCTACTATGCCGCCAAGGCCGGACACTGGCCGCTCGCCAAGTTCCAGGTGAAGGAGATCCGTGGCCTGATGGAGCTGGGCGCCTTCACACGCCCGAAGTACGAGGACAATCTCAACCAGTTCCTGCAGGAGAACTGGAAGCCGATCGAGGACGCGATCGCGAAGGAGGACTTCGCCGCCTTCGAGGCCCTGTTCCACAAGGCGGTCGAGGCGGCCAACGCCTACCACGAGCTGCGCGACAAGTGGTTCATCAAGTGGAAGCTCCCCTCCCAGCCGCCGCCCGACCTCGACCTGACGCCGAAGAAGAAGTGAGCGGGTTGAGCGCGACGGAGAGCGACTTGCTCAGGTAGCTCGGCCCCGCAAGCGCGCCACTGCCCGCTGCTCACGACGCCTCGGTCCGGGTGGTCGCACCCCGTGGCCGATCTTCTTCAGTGCCGATGCCGATGATGAACGTCGGACACGTGCGCATGCGTGTGGATCAAGGGGGCATGGACGTGATGATGTGCGTGGGGCTCCTCGACGCTGCCGTCGTGATCATGTCGATGGTGCTCGTCGTGGAGGTGGGCATGGTCGTGCTCGAGCGCCTCGTGAGCGTGCGGGTGTGCATGCTCCGCACGCAGCAGGGCGACCACACCGCTCCCCATGATGGCCGCCGCCATCAGCTCGCGGACGCCGAGCCTCTCTCCCAGGAGGGGCACCGCCACGGCGGCGCCGACGAAGGGTGCCGTCGCGAAGTACGCCGCTTCCCGTGCGGCGCCGAGGCGGCGTAGGGCTTCCACGGCGAAGACGACGCTCACGCCGTAGATCCCGAATCCAGCGACGAGCGCGGCAACGATGCGACCCGTGGCCGGCATGGCGTAGCCGCACGCCACGGCGAGGCCGAGGCTCAGCATTCCGGCCCCGATCATCTTTGCGCGCGCCACCGCGACCGGATCGCGAAGCGCGAGACGCTGCGTGAGGTTGTTGTCGATTGCCCAGGAGAGACAGGCCCCCGTGAGCGCCGCCATGCCGCCCGCATCCGAGCTCATGTCCCCGGGCACGAAGCTCAGGATCGTGGCCCCGAGGATGACCAGCGCGGCACCGCCCGCTTCGTACCTGCCCAGATGCTCCCGGAAGATCGTCACCGCCAGGAACATCGTGAACGGCGCCTCGAGGTTGAGGAGCAAGGATCCGAAGACCGCCGAGACACGCTGCAACCCGACCAGCATGAGCACCGGGCCGACGAAGCCACCCGCGACGATGATCGCGAGAAGGACTCCGTAGTCGGCACGCTGTAGCGCGGTTTCTCGGACGACAGCGCCAGGCTCGGCTCTCCTGGCCAGTCCGACGGCAACGAGGCCGAGGCCGCCACCGGAGTAGAGCAGGCCGGCAAGCGGGAGCGGGTCGACCCCAGGAAGAAGCAACTTCGCGATGGGAGCGTTCAGGCCGAACAAAGCGGCGGCGGCGAGACCGTAGAAAGCGCCGCTGACCGGAGGCCGGTCGGCACGCACGCTTCGTCCGCCTAGCAGGCGCTCAGCTTGCTCACCAGACCGGGCGAAAACTCCCCGGTCGTCGCGCGCTCAACCCGCGTCCGGTCGAGGCCATGGCCGTCGTTCATCCGGGTTTCCGCAACCCCCTCAGCGCCCGAGCCACGGCCAGTTGCCGCCCGCATTGCAGTCGCGCGGGACGGAGAGGGTCTTTGACTGGAAGCTCGGGCTCGTCAGGACGACGCCCGAGAAGCCGTCGTCGTCGCCGACGATGACGGCCATCGGCAGGCAGAGCGGATCCTGGACGTTGAGCAGCGCGACGTTGAGGCCCTTGAGCGTGAAGCGGAGCCCGTATGCCCCGCGTGAGGCACCCGCGGCACCAGGACCCGCGATCTGCCAGATGCGGAAGGAGAGGATCCCGCTCGTGGTGCTCTTCGGCGCGCGATAGGTCAGCACCTTCCCCTTGTGCGACGGTTTCAGCATGCCCGCGTCGATGCCAAAGGTGTTGTTAGGCCCGAGCGCGATGAGGATCGGCTCGCGGTCGGGGAAGATTCCGTCCGACGTGGGGGAGAGCAGGAAACGCGCGTGCTGCACCTTCAGAGAGGCGGTGCCCGTCGCGCGGTCGATCTTGCCCTTCGCCGGCAGGAAGCCGAGGACGCCGTGATAGATCGGCGTGGGAGGCGACACGACCTGCGCGATTGCGCGTCGCCCTGCGAAGATGCAGAGCGTGAGCGCCAGGACGGTCGCGATGCGGGATCTCCTCACGCGCGGGATTCTAAGTCATGCGCCACCAACCCCACAAGGCAGAAAACGTATGGCAACCCGCAAAGCATGTGGCGGAAAGCCGCGTCACCCTTCGTCACCCGTGAGGCGAAAGCGAATCGGCACCTCCGCGCGGCTCTCCACGGGTGCGCCGTCGCGGCGCGCGGGGATGAAGCGCCAGTGCGTGCGCACGGTCGACACGGCGGCCTCGTCGAGCATCGCGTGACCCGAAGACCGAAGGACGCGCACCTCGCGGGCGCGACCGTCGGGAGCGACGATGACCTCGAGGAGGACGACCCCCTCCATGCCCATGCGGCGCGCGGGGGCGGGGTAGGGCGGGAGCGGATTCACGCCGTACGCGACGCGCGCCTCGCCGAGCGGTCCGCCGCCTCCGCCGCTTCCGCTGCCCGTCTCGCCCCCGCTTCCGGCGGCGCTTCCGCCCGCCGACCCCGTCGTCGCCGGGCCGGCCAGCATCGTGCCCGTCGACGCATCGATGCTCGGAGATGGCGGGAGGTGCGCGGTGATCGTCGGTCGCGTCGTGCGAGGGGGAGTGGGTGGGTGACGCGGAGCAGTCGTTACCGGCGGCGGAGGCGGTGATGCAGCGGCGACGGGCTCGGACGGCGCGACCGCCGGGCTCCCCCCGCCGCCCCGGCCGGGCTCCGGGACCAGCGCGATGGGGATCGCCTGCAGGGACGGGCGAGCCGGCGCGCGCACGGCCGGCAGAGAAGCGAGCAGCAGGAGGTGAAGGCACGCCGATGCGGCGAGTGCGACGAGGAGACGACGGTCGAGCGACCAGCGCGTCAGCAGGGTGGACTTCATCTCGATCGTCGATCAGCGGGCGACGTCATCACACGGATCCGGTCTCAGAAGTAAATCGTGAGACCCCCCCGCACGCCGATCGGGACGCCCGGCGTGAAGGTGATCTGCTCCGCCGGGTCGACGGCGTTCTTGCCGGGCTTGCTGTAGCAGGCCGCGTTGGGGTCTCGGCTCTGGATCATGTTGCGGGTGCAGGGGGTGTCGGCGAACTGGGCTTCGCGCCAGTCGGTGTTGGTGAGGTTGAAGATGGTCACCCCGAGCTCGAGGTTCCTCCACCGGTACGTGCCGAGGAGATCGACGAGGAAGTATCCCCGCGCGATCAGCGTGTTGTCCTCGTTCGCGGGCCGGTCGTCGAGGTAGCGGAAGCGGAGTCCAGCGCCAAGGCCGTTGTCCCAGTGCGCGATGAACCCGCCGTTCATGAGGAGACTCGGGGCGAGGGGGACGAAGCCGCCGTTGTCGAAGCGGGAGTGCGCCCAGGAGAGATCGTAGTCGACCGAGAGCCAGCGGAAGAGGCGGTAGCGCAGCTCGAAGTCGGCGCCGTAGCGGTCCGAGGCGGGGCTCGGCTGGTCGGTCCCGGCGTCGCCGGAGAAGACGAGCTCGCTGTCGAGAAGGAGTCGCCAGGCGGCGGCCGCCACGTCCAGTCGGTCGAACTGATGCGTGCGCACGCCCAGCTCGTAGCCGGTCGCGCGCGCGAGCGGGGTCACGCTCTGCTGCCCCTGCACCCCCGTGCCGCTCGGGCCCGCGCCCGTGAACGCGGCACCGGCGATGGTCGCGCGCGCGTCGTTGGAGTGAAAGCCGGTCCCGAAGTTCAGGTAGACCTCCGTGTCGGTGAGCGGTGTGAAGATGAGGTTGGCCTTGGGGCTGACGATCCCCTGCGTCGTGCGGCCGTCGATGAGGACCGGGTCGAAGTTGGGATCGGGGCCCTGCGCCGGCAGCCGGTTCCGCACGTCGAAGACAAAGAAGTCGCCGCGGAGCCCGCCTTCGAAGCGCACCCAGTCGGCCGGGAAGAGGGCCTGTCCCCAGTATCCGCTGAAGGAGTGCTCCTGGACGTAGTTCTGGTTGACCCGGAAGAAACTCTGCCGCCGGACCTGGCGCTGCAGCGTCACGTGGATGTCGTCGTTGCGGCTCTCG
>Ga0126369_10000521_pt1 | contig 25295 bp, 25 predicted proteins | sample PanSoiMetaPlot_1_FD_109646 | JGI IMG/M metagenome (GOLD analysis project Ga0126369, IMG submission 109646) | Tropical forest soil microbial communities from Panama - MetaG Plot_1 | ecosystem: Environmental > Terrestrial > Soil > Tropical forest > Bulk soil | place: Panama | collected 2016-02-17
CCTCAGTTCAAGTCATTCCATCATCGTGATTGACGGAATCCGGCTCATCGGAGGCGCCGGGTACCCGGCGCCTCCGATGAGCCGGATTCCGTCAATCACGATGATGGAATGACTTGAACTGAGGATCGGGATGACGATGCCGATCCGCTCCGAGCCGGGCGCGGGGCCGCTATCCAGTCCATAAGACCCGATGAAGAGCGGGCCGTTCCCCGCAGGCGAGCTACGGCCAAGGCCAGGCGGACCCCAGACCAAGAAGGCCGCTGCGGCGAGCACGACGGTGGCCCCGGCGGCGACCAATCGCACGAGCCGCATCGAACGAAAGCCGAAATGCGGCATCTGCCCTCCATGACCAGGTCAGCGGCACGCTATCCAAGCCCGCCAGGGTTGTCCAGCCCGCGTGTGGATGCCGGTCATCGGTCAACTAGGCGGGTTGCTCGCACGTCCTAGTAGGCAGCGGAACCGGGAATGAGCTCCTGACTCCGCGCTGGCAGCCGACAACTCCCGGGAACGAGAGGCAGGGTTGCGGATGCGTGCTCCCGGACGCAGCGGCGGCCGCGGCAGGCTGGCGGCAACCGTGACCGCAGCCGGCATGATCGTCAGCGTGGTTGCCGCGGGTTGTATGCCTGCCGCTCCGGCATGCTCGACGAGTTCGGCTGCACACGCCAGTGGTTCGCAGGCAGCTCCTGGTGCGCCGTTGTGGTTCTGCCGCTATGCCGGTCCGGCTGGCGGCTACTCTGACGCTTCCGCGATCGCGGTCAGCCCGGATGGCAGCGCCGTGTTCGTCGCCGGATCCAGCTTGAGGACCGGGCGACTAGGGCACAATATCGCCGCTCACTATGTGACGGTGGGCTATGACTCTGCGACGGGCAGGCAGTTGTGGGCCACGCTCTTTAGAGGGCAGGGCGACTCCAGGTTGAGCGCCATCGCGGTCAGCCCGGACGGGCGGATTGTGTTCGTAACCGGGTCGAGCCTTGGCGCAACACGTCATGATGAATACGCCACGATCGCCTACAGCGCAGCGACGGGCCGGCAATTGTGGCTGCGCACGTATAGCTGGCCCGTTGGCGACGCCGTGGCCACGGCACTGGTGATGAGCCCGGACGGCACCACCGTCTTCGTCACCGGCTACAACGATGGCTTTCTCACCGGCCATTACGGCGGCGGGTCCACGACCATCGCTTACAACGCCGCCACTGGCGCCCAGCGCTGGCTGAGCGTGTTCAAGGGCAACAACCAGGCGCGAGATATCGTCATAAGCCCCGACGGCAAGATCCTGTACGTCACCGGGCAAAGCCGCAGACCCGCGTCGCAATGGGACTACCTCACCGTCGCCTACAACGCAGCAACAGGCGCGGCGCGCTGGGCCGCCCGCTACAACGGCCCGGCGAACGGCCTCGACTATGCCAACGCGGTGGTCGTCGCGCCCGGCGGCAAGTCGGTGTACGTGACTGGGGGAAGCTGGAGCACGTCAAGATCAATGGGCGCCGAATTCGCCACGGTCGCATACAACGCGGTCACCGGCGCCCAACGCTGGGCTGCCCGCTCCCACGGCCGAGGCATCGGGATGTCGCTGGCGGTCACCCCGAACGGCCGCACCGTGATCGTCGCCGGCCCGAGCATCGGACCGAGCGGCCCGGGCCTCGGGGTCGGGTACGCCACGGTCGCCTACAACGCCGCCACTGGCGCAGCTGTCTGGACGCGGCGCACGCTGGGGTATCCGGGAATCGCCAACAGCAACACGCACACACTGGCAATTGGCCCGGACAGCCGCACCGTCTACGTCACCGGCGTCACGGCTGTCGCCTGCTGTGACTACCACTACGCCACCGTCGCCTACGCGACCGCCACCGGCACGCAGCTGTGGCTGAGCACCGGCAGCGGTCCCGGCAGCAAGGGTGGCTCGGCCAACGCGCTCGCCCTGAGCCCCGACGGAAGTACCCTCTACGTCACCGGCGCGAGCTCCTTCGGGACCGCTACGGGCTTCGCCACCATCGCCTACCAGACCTGAGCCAGGGATGCGCGCGCACACCCCAGGCTGGGCCTCCGCGCTTGGAGCTGAGCGGCAAGCGTGCTGACAGCTTCGAGCCGATTGCCTGGAGGCACTAAGCAGCTCACTTCTAGTAGCCGGCAGGTGGTCCCTGACCGCCGGCTAGCCGCTGTCCAAGTGCGTCGTAGACGTCCCAGCGCAATACGGACGAGCTGGTGGTTACCCGAATGATCGCGAACCCGAGCCCGGCACCCAAGACGAGCGGAACCCGCCTCCTCGTTCCATTGGCCAGCACGAGCACCAAGTACCGAGCGGGGGACGGGAACACCACCGGAACGGACTGCGGATAACTTCCACTACCCCAGAGGGCTCCGCTCGCACGAAAGCCGAGCGGATAGTCGGCCCCGGAATTCGGGCCGACCAGGACGTTGCCCCAAGGGCCCGAGTACAACACCAGGCGCAGGCCGCCACCGCTCACGATCTTGGTTCTGCGGGCGGGCCCGCGGTCACCGGGAGGTAGCCAGCTCAGGAACGCGATTCCCGGTGTGGTTTCAAAACCAGGACCGACGTAGGGAACTGAATGGCCGAGTTGTCGGCGCCCGGCATAGGCGACGGCGTCCACCGGGACGAGCGTTGCAGGCAGCACGATCCCGATCCAGCGGTGCCCGAACGCCCCGACAGGCAGCAGGTCGACCGTGACTCCGTCGGACAGTCGCATCTTGACGAGCGTGACATCGGACCTGACCGGACCATACAGCGCCGGGCTGAAGGTCCAGATGTCCGACGGGGCTGTGGGCCGCTCCCGTGGCCAGTGCTTCACCACATCTCCGACGGTCTCCAGGCAATCCTCCGCCCAGCCCGGATTCGGGTAACACGATCGCTGGCTCGCCAGTGTCAACCTGATCCGCCACGGCTTGCCGTTGACAGTGCCCTTGGCTATGACCCCGCCCGAAGCCTTGGGACCGAGGCGAGCCACGATGAGTTTCGGTGGCTTATGTGGCCACGCCGTGCCTGCCTGGCATGCTGAAACCGTCGCCGTGCCGACAGCGACTCCAGCGACGAATCGCCACCAAGAGCCCGTACCCATGGTGGAAAGTCTCAGCGGAATCGCTGACCTGATCAAGACTTTCGCTCGGCCTGCGCCTCCGGGAGGACACTGACGTGGCCGACATCGAGATAGTAACCAGTGGCGAGCGCCATGATCTCGATGACGAGGCCCGCGCCGCGTTCCGCCCCACCTGGCCGGAATTCATCTTCCACGATCCGGTTAGCGCTCAGTACATTGACCGAGTCGGGGACTACTTTCCTTACTACGACGTGATGCTGCTCGATCAGGGTCATCCCGTCGCGGGAGCTTGGGCAGTCCCCCTCCGCTGGAACGGGCAGCTGAGCGGCCTGCCCGATTGCGGCTACGACGGTGCGCTGATTAGCTCGGTGACCGGACATGAGAACGGCGAGTCGGCAGACACGCTGTGCATTATGGCCGCGGCCGTCCGCGCCGACCGGCAGGGTACCGGCCTGGCAGGCCAAGCCCTGAAGGCCTTGCGAGAGCGGGCCGTCAGCACTGGCCTGCGCCACGTGATCGCCCCGGTCAGGCCCGCTCTTAAGAGCCGGTACCCGATCACCCCGATGGACGTCTTCGCCCGCTGGATGCGCGACGATGGCCTGCACATTGACCCCTGGATCCGCACCCACCAGCGGCTCGGCGCGACCATTCTCGCCCCCGCGCCCAGGGCCATGACCATCACAGGGACTGTCGCCGAGTGGGAAGAATGGACGGGCATGGCATTCCCCGACAGCGGCAGCTACGTTGTCCCCGACGCTCTTGACCCCGTAGACATCGACCGCGAGCAGGACCGAGGCACGTACGAGGAAACCAACCTCTGGATGCGGCACCTCTGACCCACCCGGCATTGTCCGGTTCGGCGCGTCGCTTGGTGAGGTTCGGCGCTGCCATGGCTACGCGGGTGACTCAGGGCTGGCGACTGCCGTCGCGAGCAGATGCGGGCCGGTTCCGAGGAGCTCGGGGACTCTCTCGACCGCTCGCGCGGTCGTCAGCACGATCCGGCGCGATACCGGACTGGCCAAGCGCTCCCCGAGATCATCAAGCAGGAATGCGGCTCCTTCGACACTAACCAGGTCGATGACCTGGAACCCAGCGGTGGCCAACTCCGCGCGCAGCTGGCCGGGGCGATGCGCGTAACCACAGAACGAACCCGGAAACAGCGGCGGAATCCTCCCGGTTGCCTCTATTGCCGCTAGCTCGGCCTCGGCCTGGGGATACGTCTCGTAAACCCGGGCCCGCAGGATGCCGTCCAGGCGTGCCGCCCAGCGGGATATCGCCGCAGCGAACACTGGGCCACCAGCGCGGAGCACGCGCCGCGCCTCGGCCAGCGCCTGCAGCCGATCCCGGCGCTGGCCCAGGTGGTAGAGCGGGCCGAGCAGCAGTACCGCATCGGCGCTGTCATCGGCCAGGTCCAGGCGGCGGGCGTCGGCCACCGCGGACCGGATGCGCGGGTCTGCGCCTGATGCCTCAGCGAGTTGCTCGACGTGCAGGGGGATCATGTCGCGATGCAGCACGTGATAGCCCAGGCCCGCGAGCCAGAGCGCATACCGGCCTGGACCACCGCCGATATCGGCAACGGTCGCCGGCGGCGGCGGCAGATGCCGCAGGATGATCTCCTTGGTCCGCTCGAACTCGAGCTCGCCGCGGGGCTCGTCCAGCCGTCCGGCCTCACCGCCGCGCTCGTAGTACTCCCGCATCTCCGCCAGGCCCGGTTCATCGTGCATGGCAGATCATCGCCGACGCGGCGACGTCAGCGCACCTCCATATCCGCGAGCCGAACGGCGACGCAGAGAACTATGCGAGCATGCCGCTATGGGAGCAGCTGAGGTCTCGGTGCGGCCCGCCGTGGACGGCGACCGCCGCCCGCTTGCGCTGCTGCTGGCCGCCGTGGCGGAGGAACGCGATGGAATCGCGGCCGAGCCGCCGATCGATGTCGACCGGCTGGCGGAGATCTGGAAGGTCGACGGCACGCTGGTCGCGCTGGCGGACGATCAGATCGTTGGCGAGATCAACGTCGATCCGAGTTGGATGGGCTTCGGCGAGATCGGGATGATGGTGGCGGCTGACTGGCGCGGCCGCGGGGTTGGCAGCGCGCTGGTGGCCGCCGCCATCGAATGGGCGAGCGATCATGGCCTGCACAAGCTGGCGCTCAGTGTCTTTCCCCATAACGAGGCGGGCATAGCGCTGTATCGGAAGTTCGGTTTCGCGGAAGAAGGACGGCTCGTGCGGCATGTTCGCCGCGCCGATGGGCAGCTCTGGGACCTGATCGAGATGGGGCTGCTGCTCTAGCGCGATGCCCACCAGGTCCTGGTGGGACAAGCACGTTGGGCCTAGGCTGACGACGACAGCCGCGTCCGCTGCGCCCGGTTGAGCCAACTCACCTTCTGGCATCCCGGGCCGCGCCAGCTGTACCGCGCGGAATTTGTCATTCATCCACGAGATCAAGGAGGACTTCGCGCATGCACTCGTGCGATGGCGGCACTCAGCGGCAGGCTGAGAAGGCGGCGAGCAAGAGGCGCCCGCGCTGGCAGCAACTGCCCGCTCAGGTCCGCGCGCAGATCGAGCACCTGCTCGCGAGCCCGGTAGCCATCGCCCGCAACTGCGAAGGCGGTTTCTCGCCCGGCTTCGCCTCGCGGCTGGCGCTGTCCGACGGGCGGCAGGTCTTCGTCAAGGCCATGGACGCTGACGCTTGGCCCGCGCAGGCGCTCATGCACCGGGCCGAAGCCAACGTGGCCGCGGCGCTGCCGGTCGGCATCCCGGCGCCGCAGTTCCTGGGATCGTTCGATGACGGTCACTGGGTGGCGCTCGCGTTCGAGTGCATTGACGGCGCCGAACCGGCCCAGCCGTGGAGCCGCACCGACCTTGACCGGGTCCTCTCCGCTCTCGGGCAGCTAGCGCAAGCGGGAACGCCCGCGCCGGTCGACTTGCCATGCGACCACGATCGACTCGGCGGCTGGGCCATCCTGGCCAACGACACAGCACTGCGCGCCCGGCTCCCGGCCCAGTCAGCGTGGGCAGCCCGCCACCTGCCCCTGCTGATCACGCTCGAGGAGGAAGGCCTGGCAGCAGCACAGGGGTCGTCGCTGGTGCACTTCGACATGTATCACCACAACATCCTGCTGACCGCCGATCGGGTGGTGTTCGTCGACTGGCCGCATGCCCGGCTCGGCGCACCGTACATCGACCTGCTGATCCTGCTCTCCAGTGCCGCAACGAGCGGGATCGATCCCGAGCCGCTGCTCGCCGGGCAGCCGCTGGCCGACGGCATCGAATCGCCCACGATCGACGCGGTTCTGGCCGCTCATGCCGGATTCTGCCTAGCCCGCGCGCTTCTTCCGGCACCACCTGGACTTGAGCCGATAATCGAAGCCAAGCTCGTCCTGGGCCGGGCCGCCATCGAATGGCTGGCGCGGCGAATCGCTATCCGGTCGGGGCGCTAGGAGGTGGTGACCGGGACCGGGAAGTCGCGGGTGTGATGTGCCTGCGACGCCTGCGTGAGACTCGCCACCTGACCTTCGGTCACCAGGCGGCTGTAGCTGACCTGCCAGTCCGGCATGTCGGCGCTCGTTTGCTCCCAGTCGACGAAGGTTGCCTCGTCACACCAGTCATCGAGGCGGCTCATCGTAGTCAGGTGCGGCTCAGCTCCCACGAACGCGTGCATGGCGCCGCGCTCCCGCCAGGCAGTGCGGGTCCAGAACGTGTTGTTCGCGTCGGCGAGCACGTCAGCGCCGAGGTTGCCCTCACCGCTCTGTGCCTGCTCCATCACGGCAACAGCGCTGGCGAAGAACTCATCGAAGAAGGCATGATCCTTGAGTCTGAGCCTGGTGACGACGATGACCGGCATGACACCCACCCTGCCACACGCCCGCCTGGGCAAGCGGGTTAGCTCGTACTGGCCGCGTCGCTAGCCGATGCCGACAAGCGTGCGCGCCTCGTCGCGGTCCTTGCAGGCGCGCAGGCCGACGATCAGGCCGTCCCGGACCGTCACCACGTCATAGCGCAAGTCGCTCGTCCGGTTGCCATTGAGCTCGCCGATTCCGGGCGTCCTGGTGACCAGGATCACCTGCTCGCCAGCCGCGACGACCTCCTCCACCTGGGCGCGCAAGCCCAGATCGGACTGGCGGCTTAGCGCCGCCTCCAGCTCAGCGCGGCCATGGCGAACCGTTGGCTGGGCGGCTCCTCCTTGCGGCTCGAAGAGCATCCAGTCCAGATCGGGGTGCACGTACTTCATCATTCGTGCGACGTCGCCCTTGTCATAGGCCAGAAACGCCTCGCGCACGATCCACTCGTTCTGGTTGCACATCGTGGGCCCTTCGCAGGTGTTCTTTTGCCTCGCGTCGCCACTGTAGCGAACGCTCAGCAGTCCACCGAAATCACCAGATGCCCGTGGCCTGCCATGGTCACCAAGGCGAACGCTACGCGAACAGGGGGCTAATTCTGGCGTATCGGCCGCCGGTCGCCGAGACGAAGGAACGCCGGCCCGGTACCCGCGGCGAGTTCCGTACACTGCGAACGGTGGCGATAGCCGGCCGGGCTGAGGCTCGCGGCAGCCGCCTGCCACCACCGGACCACCGCATCGGACTGAGACATGGGACTGTACGAGCAGCGAATCCTGCCGAGGATTCTCAACGCCGTGTGCGGCTTTAAGGAGCTTCACCCGCTGCGCCGCCGGGTCTGCGCCGGCCTGGCAGGGGACGTCATCGAACTGGGCTTCGGTTCGGGACACAATGTGCCGTTCTATCCATCTGCTGTGAGCGGCGTTGCCGCCGTGGAGCCTTCCGATGTGGCATGGCGGCTGGCCGGCGAGCGGGTGCGCGCTTCTGCCGTGCCGGTCCGGCGGGCGGGCCTGGACGGGCAGCAGCTGCCATTCGATGACGACTCGTTTGACATGGCGCTGTCGACCTGGACGCTGTGCACGATTCCGGACGCCGCGTCCGCGCTCGCCGAGCTGCGCAGGGTGCTCAGGCCGGGCGGACGCCTGCACTTCCTCGAGCACGGCCTGGCACCGGACGAGCGGGTGCAGCGCTGGCAGCGTCGGCTGGATCCGATCCAGCAGCGGATCGCGGGCGGCTGTCACTTCACGAGGCCCATCGCGAACCTGATCACCACGGCCGGATTCGTGATTACCGAGCTTGACGAGTTCTACGAGGCTGGGCCGAAGGTGGCTGGCGCCGACTCGCTGGGCGTCGCAGAGTCGCCCTGAGCGCCTCGCCACGCGTGGTTCGCGGACCAGCACGACGGGGAAGGCAGGACTCGTGGCGCAATCGGCGGCAGCGGTCCTGGCGACGTACGTGCGGAACGGCCGAATCGTCGCCATACCCGCCAAGCGGGCCAAGCGGCTCGTTCTCCTCGATCATCTCGCGCAGCTCTTCGATGTGGGCGTGCGTTACAGCGAGCCTGAGGTGAACCGCATCCTGAACACGATGCATCCGGATCACGCGTCGCTGCGCCGGTTCCTGGTCGACGAGGGTTTCCTGAGCCGGGATCACGGCGTGTACTGGCGGACCGGCGGTGCCGTGGAGTTTTAGGCAGGCGCTTCGCCGCTCTCGGGAGCGCAGCGACGGGTCACCGTCATTCGGCGCGCTGTTTCCTCGGCGATCTCGGCCGTTGCCACGCGGCTGGCCGCCAGGGCGTCGGCGAACTCAGCCGGGATCTGGGCGTCGAACAGGGCGCTGTCGATCATGATCGGCGCTCCGCTGGCGACGGCGAGGTTCACAGCGTCGCTGGGACGAGCGTCCACCTCGCGCAGCCCCGCCGGACCCCGCACCAGCACCACGGCGTAGAAGATGCCGTCCGCGAGCCGGGTGATCCTGGTCTCGGCCACCTCCGCGCCCGCTGCCGCCACCAGCCCGGCGGCCAGCTTGTAGGTGAACGGGCGTGGGGTTTCCGTCGCCTCGAGCGCGACGGCAAGCGCCATCGCCTCGGCGGGCCCGATCCAGATCGGCAACTGCCGGTCGCCATCGAGTTCGGCGAGGATCATGACGTGCTTGCGCTGCCACGCGTCGGCGCCCTCGTCCAGAGACACCCGGATGCCCAGGGCCCGGACCGGCGTCCATCTCGCTCCATCTGGCTGTGTCATCGGCTCGACCTCCGTGGTGATCGCGGGCTGGCCGCGGGTTGTCCCCGCTCCGCCGGCCTCCCGGCGGGCGTACGGCGCGAGCCGTGCCGCGAGCGCGGCTCTGGCCTGGTGCAGGCGGGCCTTGACGGCGCCGGGAGAGATGCCGAGCTCGGCAGCGACCTCTCGGTGGTTCAGGCCCTGCAGGTAGTACAAGAGCACGGCGTCCTTCTGCCCGTCAGGCAGCGCCGCGACAGCACGCCGCACCCGGGCGGCGGTGTCCGCAATCTCGGCAGCTTCCTGCGGCCCGGGCGCGTCCTCCGCCAGCTCGGACGGCATGCCGAGCACCTCGCTGCGGAGCTGGCGCCGCCACCGCCGGGCGACGTTCAACGCGATGCCGCAGAACCAGGCGCCGAACCGGTCGGGACAGCGCAGCCGTTCCAGGTCGGTCATCGCTGCGATCGCAGCCTCTTGCGCAGCATCGCGAGCAAGCTCGGTCGAGCCAAGCACCCGCGCGCAGAGCAGGACCGCGGTGTCCCAATGCCGCCGCAGCAATTCCTCGAGCGCGGCCGAGTTACCGCCGAGTGCCCGGCCCACTAGGTCGGCGTCCGAGGGCGCCGGTCTGTCTCGCCCCACACCTCATAGTGCCAGCTAGGCGCCCGCAGGTTAGCTCGCAAGCGGCTCGGCGCATGGCTGCGCCCCCTGGGGGATTGGGAGAAGTAGCTCGCTGCTAGCCGACTGCCTTCTGTACGGCGCCGGCCATCGCCTTCTCGCCGAGCGCGTTCGGATGCCAGGGTGCCGCGGGCGCCAAGGGCACCTCGCCCTCGATCCACCTGGTGCCCGGCGGCTGGCATGAGTCGTGGCCGATGGTGGGCGTATAGGTGTCCACGTACGCGGCGCCGTTTGTCGCGGCCTCGTTGCTGAGCATGCGGTTCAGGTTCTTCTCCTCGCCCCGCAAGAACGGGACGTCGCCAAAGGCGATCGGCTCGATTGGGAAGCACCCGTTGCCGGTGTTCGGAAGGATGTCGGGGTAGCCGACCACGAAGATCCTGGCATTCGGCGCGTCCGCGTGGACCTCCTTGAGCACCGTCGCGACCTTCGGCCCGGTCGCGTTGATTGCTGCGACGATCTTGTCCGTCCCGCTGGCGGTGTAGTGATCCGCGCACGGATCGCCAAGCGGGTCGGTCACCGACAGGCTCGTGCAGGTTCCGATGATGCTGGAGAAACCGATGTCGTTGCCGCCGATGCCGAGCGTCACTACGGTCGTGCTGGCCGAGAGCGCAGACAGCTGTGGGGGATTGGTGCCCAGCGGCACCGATTGAGCCTTCGTCATGTTCGCGGTCGTCGCACCCGAGCAGCTCATGTCCGTCAGGGAGGCCGCGCCTATCGCCGCCGACGTCAGCCTCGGGTAGTTGTGCGTGGAGCGCAGGCAGCCGAGCGGGTTGCCGGTCGGGTCAGGGATGAGCGGGCCTGCCGTGTACGAGTCGCCGAGCGAGACGTATCTGATCGCCGTGCTCGCATTCGCGGCCGCGGGGACGGCAACGGTCAGCAGTGCGCTGAGTGCCATCATCGGCAACAGCCGCGATGCCTTACGCAGGCCAGTGTGCATGTGCGCTCCTTTCGCCCCTGCAAACCCGCAGGTAAATCCGATGGTGGGGGCGCATGCCCAGGCCCGTCAATGGGCGGCTCGCCCGAGCGTGCGATTGCGCGCGCCGAACAGCCTCACCCCCGCGGGGTGACGACGGTGCGTAGCCGGGGCTGCCAAGAATCGATCATGAGCGGCGCGGCGCCCACGTCATCGAGCGCCAAGACCGGGGGCACGAGCGCGTCGGCGATCGTCCTGCCGCTCGCGCTCGCCCAGTTCATCGCTAGCTATGCGGCCACGAATATGAACGTGGCCATTGGCGCCATCGCCGCAGACCTGCACACGACCGTGATCGGGCTGCAGACGGCGATCACGCTGTTCACGCTGACGATGGCGTCGCTGATGATCCCTGGTAGCAAGCTCACGGATATCTGGGGCCGGAAGCGCTGCTTCATCATCGGCCTGATCGTCTACGCCACCGGCGGCTTGATCGCTGCTCTCGCGCCCAGCCTCGGCGTCCTGATCGGCGGGTACTCGCTGCTTGAGGGAACAGGATCGGCCCTGCTGATACCTCCGGTCTACATCCTGATCACGGTGGCGTTCCCGGACGTGAAGTCGAGGGCGAAGTATTTCGGCGTCGTGAGCGGCGCCGGCGGCCTGGGTGCCGCCGCTGGCCCGCTCATCGGCGGGCTTATCACGAGCTCGACCAGCTGGCGGGCCTCGTTCGGGCTGCAGGTCGCGGTGGTGGCCTGCATTATCGTGCTGGCGCGCAAGATCTCCGACGCTCCGCCCGCACCGCCGCGCCCGCGGTTCGACCTCGAAGGCGCGGTGCTGTCCGCGGCCGGGCTGTTCTTCGTAGTGCTCGGGATCCTGCTGTCCGGTGAATATGGCTGGCTCACTGCCCGCAAGGACTTCAAGGTCGGCGGAACGGTGGTCATCGCCAAGGGCGGGATCTCGCCGGTCTGGCTCGTCATCGGCATTGGCGCGCTCATCTTGCTTTGGTTCTTCCTGCACATCGCGCGGTGCGAGCGGCGCGACGCGGAGCCACTGCTGCACCTCAGGCTGTTCCGCGATAAGACGGCGAACCTCGGGCTGGGAACCCAGCTCGCGCAATGGCTCGTGCTGCAGGGGTCCTTCTTCGCGATCTCCGTCTACCTGCAGGAGGTGCAGGGCAAGGACGCCATCCAGACCGGCCTCATCCTGACACCGGCGACGATCGGGATCCTCATCTCGTCGGCGGCCGCGGGTCGCTTCGCCAGGCGCCATCCGCAGCGCTGGCTGATCATCGCTGGCTTCCTCGCCACCACAGCCGGGATGGTGTTGCTGCTTGCGCTGGTTCGCCAGCATTCGGGGCCGGCCAGCTTTGTGCCTGGCTTGTTGCTCATGGGCCTTGGCGTGGGAGTGATGCTCACCTCGTCGGTAAACGTTGTCCAGTCGGCGTTTCCAGCACATGACCAAGGAGATATCTCCGGCTTGTCGCGCAGCGTCTCGAACCTGGGCTCTTCGCTCGGGACGTCTCTGGTCGGCTCCGTCCTCGTCGCGGTGCAGTTGCCTGCGGGAAAGCCGTTCGCCACCGCGCTCATCATGCTGCTCTGCTTCACGGTGCTCGGCCTGCTCGCGGCGGTCTTTATGCCCAAGGGCGAACCCGCGCACTGACTCCGCGGTTAGCTGCGAGCCATTCCCGCATCCGGCCGGGCGGGCTAAGGTGATCTTTCATGAGAAGAGAACGCCGTGTTGGAGTGTCGCTCCTGGTGATGCTCTGTGGAATAGCGATTGCGGCGGGGGCATTTCTTTCGTGGGTCAATGCCAGGGGAGCGCGCCCGGCGGCTGGCATCACCCACACGTCCATCACGGGCCTGTTCCATTGGAACTACCAGCACTCGGGCTGGCTCGCCTCGTTCGGCATCGTCATCGCCGCGGCCGGAGCGCTGGTATTCCTCGGCGGCATTGTCGCGTCCAGGCTGGGGGCCGGACTGTTCGCGCTTGTCGCGCTGGCCGCTGCCGGGGCCTGGGTCGGCCTGGACGCAAGCCATTACCACACGAGTGACCTGCCCTATTCGGATTTGCGGCTTGGCGCCTGGCTCGCGCTCGGCGGCGCGCTGATCGGCCTGATCGGATCATTCTTCTTGCGCCGCCGCAGGCTACTGGCGATCTAGATCGAGCCCGGGCCTGACCGCCGCGGCGGACGTCAGCGCCTGGTTGCATGATCGCGGGCGATTCTCAGCGGTATCCGCTGAAGATGGCCCGCGATCATGAAGCAGACAGCTCGTCGCGCGCCGCGCTTATCCAGTGCAGGACGCCGCGGGCGCCTGCTTCGGCCGCGGCGGATGCTGCCTCGTCGAGTAGCGCGAGGGCTTGGTCTCGATCACCGCCCAGGGCGGCGAGCTCGGCAAGCGCAAGCAGCCCGGCGGCGACACCGGGGATAAAGCCGATCTGGCGCCGCAGCCTGACCGACTCCTCGAGGTTCTCCCGTGCCGCGTCAAGTCGGCCGGCCTCCATGTCCGCGAAGCCGAGGTGGCGGACGGCATAGGACACGGTGAGCGCGTCGCCGGCCGCCGCCGCCAGATCCCGCGCGCGCACCAGCAGCGGGACGGCGGTGGCGCTGTCGCCCTGGACAACTTGATGAAATGTGCCGGCCCAGAACAGCGACTCGGCCTCGCCGCGCGGGTCGCCGACCTCATGAAACAGTTCCGCTGCTCGCTCGAAGCACGCAAGCTCGTCTGCCGGGCTCGCAGCGGGCTGCGATGGGCCCGCCTGGCCGGGCTGCGAGGAGCCTGCTGCCCCGGGTTGCGCCCGGGCGGCGGACAGGAACCGTGCGTGCATGATCCGGCCGCGAGCGAGCGCCAGCGCCGCCTCGGCCGCGTCGAGGACCTGATCGGCTTCTGCTAGCGCGCTCGGATCGTCCTGGAAGACCGCTCGCTCATAGAGCAGCCTGGCCCGATCGAAGGTGTCGATGTCATCGACCACGTCCTGGCCACCGCTTTCGTCAGCGCGTCGGAAGATAGCCAACAATCCCCTTGCAACCGTATGGCACGCAGGTGTGCTCTTACCTTCACAGAGCAGGGCGTCGTGTGGACGATCCAGTGCGCGGAAGCGGACAAGCCCAGTGCGCGGCAGCGGACCGGCCAGAACGGAGGTGACCGTGCAGCAGAGCGCGGCCACGGAGTTCGGCGAATTCGCGCACGCCCGATGGCCGGGACTGGTCCGGCTTGGCTATGCGCTCTCCGGCGACCGGCACCTGGCCGAGGACCTCGCCCAGACCGCGCTGGCCAGCGCATACGCCTCGTGGGCGCGGGTCAGGCGCGCCGATGATCCGGATGCCTACCTGCGGCGGATCATCGTGAACGCGCACAGGAGCGCCTTCCGCAAACGCCGGGTTTCCGAGCGGCTTACCGGCGCGCAGCAGGAGGCTGCCGCCGCCGCCCCCGATCTGGCAGGTCAGCGTGACGACCGAGCCGCGGTCGTGGCCGCCCTCGCCGCCCTGCCGTCGCGCCAGCGCGAGGTCGTCGTGCTCCGGTTCTGGCTCGACCTGACCGAATCCCAGGTCGCGGCGGTCCTCGGCTGCTCGATCGGCAATGTGAAGAGCCAGTCGTCGCGAGCTTTGGCCAAGCTCAGGGAGAGCGCGGACCTGGCGGAGTGGAGGACCAAGTGAGCATTCGCGATGAGCAGGACCTGCGCGACCAGCTTGGTGCAGCGCTCGATGACCTGGCCCCCGGCCCGCTCCCGCTACCCGCTGTGGTCAGGCAAGGGAGGTCGGTGATGATCCGCAGGCGCGTCACTGTCGCGGTTGCGGCGGCCGTCATCGTGGCCGCGGCCGCCGCCACCCCCAGCATCCTGCACTGGCTGCGCCAGCCTGCCCCGCCACCGGTCGTGCCGACGCACTACCACGTCACAGTGCTACCGCCGGGACCGGGCTCGTCCAAGGGATTGATCGCCACCGTCGGCATCGACGGCCGCCGCTGGAAGGTGACTGGAACGGCGAACGCGACGGGCATGTGCATTAACGGGTTCACGAGCATTGCTTGCGAGGCGGACGGCCTGCCCCGGGTCTACCGCAGCGGCGACCCGGCGAGCACGGGGCTGGGAAGTGGCAGGTACCCGCTTCTTGAGACCGGCACGGTTCGCGCCAATGTCGCCTTCCTCAGACTGCGCCTTAGCAACGGCCAGGTGCTCACATTGCGGCCGGTGCCGGTGTTCGGCCACGCGCACGCGGCCATCTTCGCCTTCGCCGTGCCCGCCGCCCAGGTGGTGACCCAGATCAGCGCCTACTCCAGGCACGGCGAGATCGGCTACGCGGTGCCGTTCACCGCCCTTGGCAGCGTCGAGCCCGTGCGCTGGCTCAAGCCAGGCCAACCCGCGTTGCCCAGCCCGGCCAGGTACCGGATCGGCAGCGGCAGCGTCGGCGGGACGCCATGGTCGGAGTATCTCTACACGGGACCATGGGGCACGTGCATGGGCGGCGCGGGCGGCGGATCAGATTGCTGGACTGGCGGCGTCGGCCAGCTAGCCCACGTCAAGGTCGCTGATGTGCTCGGAGTTTCAGTGGGATCGGGAAACACCTGGTTCGTGCCGATGGCGGTGGCGCCGACGGTGAGCTACGTGCTCGTCAGCCCCGCCCACGGTGCCTCGTTCCGGGTCCGGCCGGAGCGCACCAATGGAGTGAGGTTCGCCGTGTTCGCGGTGCCGTCCGGACACGGCACCACCCGGTGGGCGGCCTATTCGGCCTCGGGGACGCGGCTGGCCTCGGGGCGACTTCCCTAGCGCCACCGATTCGGCCGCGGCGTTCTGTCGGGCAACGTAGGTCGCGTATCGTTTTGCGCCATGCAGAGCGAATCGTTCGCAGCTCGACTGCGCGGCACTGAGGTTCTCTACGGCGGCTGGCTTACCATCCCCGACGTGCTCGCTGCGGGGGCGATGGCAGCGTCGGGCCTGGACTACGTGGCGATCGACCTACAGCACGGGGGTGCCACCGAGCGCGACCTGCCCGCCCTGACCACCGCCATCACCAAGGCGGGCGCGACCCCGGTAGGGCGGGTCAGGTACGCCCACCCCGCCGACATCTGCCGGGCGCTGGACCTGGGCTGCGCCGGCGTGATTGTGCCCAACGTGGAGTCGGCCGAGCAAGCCCGGGCGGTGGTGGGTGCCTGCCATTACCCACCGAATGGCTACCGGAGCGCGGGCGGCGTGCTGGCCGGCGCGGACGGCCCGTTCTGCTTGATCATGGTGGAGAGCGGCGCGGCGATGAGTGAGCTGCCAGCGACACTGAAGGTTCCCGGCGTCGACGGGATCTATGTCGGGCCGCGGGACCTGTCCTACTCGCTCGGCGGCGAGCTCGACCCCAACGACCCGGTGCTGCGGCCCGCGCTCAAGCAGATCTGGGCGGCGTGCGCCGCCGCCGGTGCGCCGGTCGGGGTGCACGCATCGGACGGCGCCACCGCCAGGATTTACCGCGAGAACGGCTGCCGGCTGGTCAATGTGGCCTCCGACGTGCTCGCCATCGGGCGGTCCATGGCTGCCGAGCTGGCCGCCGCGCGCGTCTAGCCACGCGTTGCGCGTCACCGTCTGGCACGCCGGGCGCAAGCCGCCATTCAGCGAGGCTTTCCTGGTGGGCCGAGTCGGCCACGGCTAGGCTTTGCTCAAGCGGCACGACCTGGGTCATTCCTACCTCCTGCTCGGGAGTTGCTTTTCTCCCAGGTCATAGGCATGGAGGGTGGCATTGCCATGGGACTGATGGACAAGGTCAAGCAGCAGGCGAACACGCTCGCGCAGAAGGCGCAGGAAACCGCGAGCGGCGCCCAGGCGAAGTTCGACGCGTCGCAGCTTGCCAGGAGATCCGACCCGATGCTGAAGAGCCTCGGGCTGGCTGTCCTCGCCGAGCGCACCGGCCGGGCGGCCCCGGACAACGAGGCGCAGATCGATCAGCTGATTGCCAGCCTGACCCAGCATGAGGCCCAGAACAACGTCGACCTGGTAGCGCAGGCGCAGCAAGCGCAGATGCAGGGGGCGGCGATGGGTGGCGGCCAGTACATGTCCAGCTCCCAGGCCCCGTATGACCCGAACCTGCAGGCGACCATGCCAGGAGCACCGGCGGGTGCCGCTCCTGGGTTCCCCCAGGCCGCGCCGGCGACGTCATTCCCGGGCTCCGCGCCTACGTCGTTCCCGCAGGCTGACCCCACCAGCTTCCCTAGCACAGCCCCGGCCGCGGCGTTCCCCGAGGCCGCGCCCCCGACGGCGTTCCCTGGCGCTGCGCCGGCGACTGGGTTCCCGGAGGCCGCGCCCCCGACGGCGTTCCCTGGGGCTGCGCCGGCGACTGGGTTCCCCGAGGCCGCGCCCCCGACGGCATTCCCCGTTGCGGGGCCGGGGCTTCCTGAGCCGGTTCCGGCCGAAGAGGCTGCGGATCAGCCCCAGACGGGCTTCCCGCCCGCGGGCGGTCCGACGGCGTTCCCGCCGGCATCCGGCGGCTGATTTCTGCCGCGGATTCCCAGGCGGGCTGGCACCGGCAGGCGGCTGCTGGCCATGGCTGACGATCGCGGTAGGTATGGTCATCTGCGCCGCGAGGCCGCGGACGAGGTGAGCTTCGGGCGGCCGCGACCGCGGTTGCGGCTGCCGGGCTGGGTGAGTGACCGTCGCGTCGGCGCTGGCGTCGCGCTGGTTGTCGTCGCGGCCGCGGTGGCCGCTGCCGTGGCAGCCAGCGGCCACGGCCCGCGTCGCCCGCCGCGGGCCGCGGCGGTGACCGTAATCCACGTCGGGCACCGCCTGCTGGGCGTCCGGGCCAACTGGGACCTGTTCGCGGCCGGGCCCGGAGTCCTGCTGCGCATCCGGCTCGCAGCCGGGGTGATCACCCGGACGGCGGTGCCCCCCTTGCTGAGTTCCGGCCCGGTATATTTCGTCGTCGGCCTGCGGCAGGCCATTATTCGGCCCTTGGATATCGTGCCCGGTTACCTGATTCCTGATGGGCTGCGAGCCAGGCCACTGCCCGCCGCGCTAGGGCGCGGAGGCCAGGCATTCCCCGGGCCAGGCCCTGGCCAGCTCTGGGTGCAGACCGGCTTCAGCGGACGCGGCGTTCTGTCGCTAGAGAATTACCTCGGCCAGCGCCTCCGCAGCTCGATCACCTTCCCGGGGCCCTCGCCCTACCTGCCGGTACCCGATGGCCGCGGCTACTTCCTGGTCCAAGACGGCGGCGTGGTATACGACGTCCGGCCAGGCCGCCCATGGCGGGTAGGCGCCGGCACAATCGACGCCGCCGGTCCGTCGGCCTGGCTGGTCACCCGGTGCAGGCACGGGCGCTGTCGATACGAGGTCATCGATCCCGCCAACGGCGCCCGGCGGCTCGTGCCAGGCCGGGCCGGGCGGCCCGCGACCGCTCCATCAGGAGTCATCTCCCCGAACGGCCTGATCGCCGCGGTTGTCCGGAACGGGCCGGGCGGCCGCTGGTCCGTGCACCTGATCAACCTGGCGACCGGAGCGGCCCTGGTCCCGCGCCTCAGCGCCAGCAACTCGGCCGGCCTGGCCGGCAGCACGCCAAGCCTCGCCTGGTCACCCGACAGCCGGTGGCTGTTCGCCGTGACCTCGACCGGCTCCCTGGTTGCGATCGACCCGGCGACCGGGCAATCCCGCGGCCTCGGCGTGGCACTGCCGCCCGTAAGCCAGCTCATGATCAGAGCCGCGGGCTGACGTCAGACGGCGATGAGCAGCATTCGGCTGGCCGCGGCGGCCGTGGCGGCCAGGCTGTCGCATGCAAGGCCACGCACGATCGGGTCATCGCGGATTGCCCAGAGCAGGAGGCTGTTGTTCCAGGCCAGATCCCGGGCAGAGTTGATGGACCAGCAGGCGATGAGATTGTTGACTGCCTGCAAATGGCGATCAACGGCGAGCTCGGGCGCTGATTCAAAGGACTGCCGCACCGATTGCTCCGCGGCATCCAGCAGCTGGTCCACCTTCTGGTAGTCGGCGAGGTGCGCGCCTGCCGACGGGGAGGTTCCCATCGCGGTGCAGGTGGCCGTCACCGCCAGCGGCAGGTCATGGTTGATGTGCGCGTTCATGCCAGCCAGCGCGAACTGGATTGGCTCGATCCCCCGATGAGCGCGCTGCTCGATGAGCGGACGCCAGGCGAGCGGCACCGCAGATGGGTCATCCGCGTTGGCTACCGCCTCCAGGTACAGGTTGGCGAACGTGACATCGAGTTGGGTCATGAACGCCGGATCGGCGAAGAAGCCCGCGCCAAGATTGCTCTGCACTTGCCTGGTGACCTGAAGGTACATGCGGTTGAAGCAACTCAGGCCATCACCGGGCGGGGCTGCTGCCCCGATCGCCTCCATGCGCGCAATGGCCTCGGCGACCGACGTCACAGCCTGCACGGCAGGCAACGCGGCTGGCATTGCGTCACTATACGAGGAGCGGAAACTTCGCTACGAGCGCGGTGGCGGCTCCGGGTCGCGGGGCAGGCCGAGCATTCGCTCAGCGATGATGTTGAGCTGGACGTCGGTCGTGCCGCCGCCAATGGTGAGCGCTCTGGTGAGCAACACCTGCCGGGCCCACTGCGCTCCGTTGGGCTGGCCATCGGAGCCGACGGACGGCCCGCCGGTCGCTCCGAGCGCGCCGGTGCTGCCGGACATCGCCCAGCAGAGCTCACTGACCTGCTGGGCATGCCGCATGCCGAGCAGCTTCCGGACGCTGCCTGTCGCGCCAGGCTCGGTGCCGGACAGCCGCTTCAGCGTCGCTCGCAACCCGAGCAGGTCGATCGCCCGGCCGTCGCTCACCAGCCCGCCGACGTCGGCCAACGGTGGCCTGGCTACGGCCCTGGTCACCTCGATGAGCTCGGGCACCCCCGAGCCGAACGTCCACGATTGCGACAGCGAGACACGCTCATTGGCCAGAGTGGTCCGAGCGATCTTCCAGCCACCGTTGACTTCGCCGACGAGGCAGTCGTCGGGCACGAAGACGTTGTCCAGGAACACCTGGTTGAACAGCGCGTCGCCGGTAATCTCGCGCAGCGGCCTGATCTGGACGCCCGGCGAGAGCATGTCCAAGAGGAAATAGCTGATCCCATCGTGCCGGGGCGCGGCCGGGTCGGTCCGCGCGATGCAGATCGCCCACGATGCCTCGCGCGCCAGGGAGGTCCAGATCTTCTGGCCGGTGATGCTCCAGCCTCCGTCGACTCGCTCGGCCCGCGTCGTCAGCCCGGCCAGGTCGGAGCCCGCGCCCGGCTCGCTGAAGAGCTGGCACCACAGGTAGTCGCCGCGCAAGGTAGCGGGCAGGAAGCGTTCTTGCTGTTCAGGCGTGCCGTACTGGATCAGCGCAGGAACGACCCAGGCGCCAATCGCCAGGCCCGGCGCCCTGATCCCGGCGGCGCGCATCTCCGAGTCGATGACAAGCTGCTCTAGCGGAGTGGCGTCGCGCCCCCACGGCCTGGGCAGGTGCGGGGTAACCCATCCGCCGGCGGCCAGCCGGCGCGTCCGCTCGGCGCCGCCGAGCGCGCCGATCTCAGCAAGCTCGGCTCGCACGACGGCCCGGAAGTCCGCATCGCCTTCCGGCAGCTCGACCCTGACCGGCGTGATCGCGCCCGCCACGGCGAGCTCGGCGACCTGTTCGCGTCGCTCTGTCGACGGGCCGAGCACGGCGCGCAGCGACATCGCCCGGCGGTAATACAGGTGCGCGTCGTGCTCCCAGGTGTAGCCGATGCCGCCGAGGGTTTGGATGCAGTCGTGGACCGCGTCGACCGCAGTGTCCGGCGCCACGACCGCCGCCACCGCAGCTGCGAACTGCCGCTCCGGGCCCGCCGCCGCCCGCGCGGCATCCCAGACCGCGGCCGCGGCGAGTTCCGCCCGCGTGAGCATCCGGGCGCAGCGGTGCTTAACCCCCTGGAACTGGCCGATCGGCCGGCCGAACTGGTGCCTGATCTTGGCGTACTCGGCGGCCGTGTGCACCGCCCAGTCGGCGATGCCACAGGCCTCGGCACCGAGCATGATCGCGGCCAGGCCGTCTATGTCGGGTCGGCCCACATCCGTAAGGACCCGGTCCGCGGGCACGGCGACCCCGTCGGCGCGCACGGTCGCCACCGGCCTGGCCAGGTCCAGGGCGCCGACGGGGGTGATGGTCAGGTCGGCTGAGTCGAGGACGACGACGGCCTGGCCGGTAGCGAAGACTGCCTCGGCGATGATCAGGTCAGCCATGGTCCCGGCCAGCACGGGGCCGGCTTCACCCGAGACGACGAGCCCGCCATCGGGGCCTGGCTCGGCCGTGAAGTACGCCCCCAGCGAGACGGTGGCCGCCAGCGAGCCGTCGGCCAGCTTGGCCAGCAGGCCATCGGGTGGGCTGGCCGAACGCGCGAGCACTGCCGAGGCGAGAACGGTGGGCACGAAGGCGCCGGGCACTAGCGCCCGGCCCAGCTCCTCGACCGCCACGGCCAGCTCGGGCAGTCCGAATCCCTGTCCGCCTTCGGACTCGGCCAGGTGCAGCCCGAAGAGCCCCTGCTCGGCGAGACCGGATACCAGCGCGTCCCGGTAGCGGCCGGCGCCGCTGTCCGCCGACTCGGCGGCTTCCCTGACCACCTCGGGCGGGCAGTGTCGCTGCGCCCAGCCACGGACGGCCGCGGCAAGTTCGGAGTGTTCGGGGGTGAGGCCAAGGGCCATCGGTTCACCTCGCTGGTCCGGGGTCACGACGTTCCGATGCCGACACTGTAGATCGAGAACGTGTTCTAGGGAACGGCATGACCGGCGGCGGGAGCGGCCCGGGGCCGCGGATGCTCGACCCCGCTCCAGTCCCGCTTGGCATAGTTACCACTGGGTAGTATACTAATATTACTCATGAGTAACTTACAGGGCCACTGGAGACGCTGGGGCGTGCTGACATGACCCATTTCAAGAGCAACCTGCGTGACATCGAGTTCAACCTGTTCGAAGTGCTGGCGCGGCAGGATCTTCTTGGCTCGCCTCCGCACGAGGACCTGGACCCCGAGACAGTGCGCGGCATACTCGACGAGGTCGAGCGGCTGGCGTCCGGCCCCCTGGCGGAGTCCTTCGCCGATGCCGACCGGAATCCGCCTGTGTTCGATCCCGCGACGCATTCGGTTCGGGTGCCCGAGTCGCTCGCGAGGTCATTCCATACTTTCATCGAGGCGGAATGGTTCCGGCTGGTGCTCCCGCCCGAGCTGGGCGGCAGCGCGGCCCCCAGCTCGCTGTGCTGGGCAGTTGCCGAGCTGATCCTGGGCGCCAACCCGGCGGTCTGGCTGTACTCGAGCGGCCCGACCTTCGCGGCGTCCCTGTACGAGATGGGCACGCCAGAGCAGAGGCGCTTCGCCGAGCTGGCCGTCGAGCGGAACTGGGCCGCGACCATGGTGCTGACCGAGGCCGACGCGGGCTCCGACGTGGGCGCGGGCCGCGCTAAGGCAATCGAGCAGCCGGACGGGACCTGGCACATCGAGGGCGTCAAGCGGTTCATCACCAGCGGCGAGCATGACATGACCGAGAACATCTTCCACCTGGTACTGGCCAGGGCGGAGGGCGCGGGGCCGGGCACCAAGGGGCTGTCGATGTTCCTGGTTCCCAAGTACCTCGTCAACGACGACGGCACGCTCGGTGCCCGAAATGGCGTCTATGCCACCAACGTCGAGCACAAGATGGGCCTGAAGGCCTCGTCCACCTGCGAGCTCACCTTCGGCGCCGAACATCCGGCGATCGGCACCCTGGTCGGCGGCGTCCACGACGGCATCCGGCAGATGTTCACGATCATCGAGCACGCCCGCATGCTCGTCGGGACGAAGGCCATCGCGACGCTGTCCACCGGATACCTCAACGCGCTCGATTACGCCCGGACCCGGGTCCAGGGCGGCGATCTGGCCCGGATGACCGACAAGACGTCGCCGCGGGTCACCATCATCCATCACCCTGACGTGCGCCGGATGCTCATGCTGCAGAAGGCCTATGCCGAGGGCATGCGCGCGCTCGTTCTGTTCACGGCTACCTTCCAGGACACGCTGCAGCTAGCCCAGGCGGCCGGCGAGGCCGATCCGCTGGCCGCGGCGGTGAACGACCTGCTGCTTCCGGTGGTCAAGGGCGTCGGCTCGGAGCGGGCCTACGAGATGCTCGCCCTGTCGCTGCAGACCCTGGGCGGATCGGGTTACCTGCAGGACTACCCGATCGAGCAGTACATCAGGGACGCGAAGATCGACAGCGTGTATGAGGGCACGACCGGGATCCAGGCCATGGACCTGTACTTCCGCAAGATCACGCGGGATCAGGGCGCGGCGCTGGCCTATCTGATGGGTGAGATTGCCAAGACGGCCGACGCCGAGAGCGGCAACGGGCGGCTGAAGCGGGAACGGCTGGCCCTGGCCAGGGCGGCGGAGAACGTGACCGCGATGGTCAGTGCCATGAACGGCTACCTTGGCCGCAGCCTCGACCAGCCAGCCGAGATCAACCGGGTTGGCCTCAACGCCAATCGTCTGCTGCTCGCCCTCGGTGACCTGATCATCGGGTGGCTCCTCATCCGCCAGGCCGAGGTGGCGACCGCAGCGCTGGACGGATCGGCGCTCGACGGGTCGGCGCCGAAGGCTGGGGCCGGGCGGCCTGGCGACGAGGCGTTCTACCAGGGCAAGATCGCTGCCGCCCGGTTCTTCGCCGAGACGGTGCTGCCGAGGCTGGCGGTCGATCGCGAGATCGCCGAGACCACCTCCCTGGACCTGATGGACTTGCCCGAAGCGGCCTTCTGACGCATCGGCTGGGCAGAGGCGGGGCGCTGCCGCGAGAGCGGCGCGACGCGGTGCGGCGAGAGCAGCGCGCGCACCGCAGGCGGAGCGCGCGCGCCCGGACAGCGCCCAGCCGCACGCGCCGCCCGGCCACATACGCGCCACTAGCCTTCAGTCGCTGACGTCGCACGGACTTCCCGTACGGACAAAGGGCTTAAATCGCTCGGGCAGAGTGCGGATAAATCGGCCAGGGCCATGACAGCCATGCACGTGAGAGACCATGCGGTACTCACGGCGGGCGTCCGCTAAGCAGTAGGTCGCCGCACCATGAACTCGCTGGTTCCATCCCGCGCCGAGACGTGCTCCTTCTTCGAGCTGGCGGGATGCTGTTAACCTTTCGGCCTCCCCAGGCCTCTATTGGAGTGTGGGACGTGCGCGGCAAGCGGCCAGACCAGGTACGGCCGGGTACGGCGGTCGATTACGAGCAAGTGTTCCGGGATGCCGCCCCGGGCCTGTGGCGGACGATCTACGCTTTCGCGGCAGCACGCCGCGCCGTGGCCGACGACGCTGTGGCTGAGGCCTTTGCCCGCGCCCTGGAGCGGGCCGGCCAGATCCGCGACCCAGTGCCCTGGCTATATCGCACCGCTTTCCGCCTGGCGGCTGAAGATCTCCGGCGAGAGCGCCGGGAACCGGAGCCGGAACCGGAGCCGGACCAGGCGGCTACCTCGGCCGGCGGGCTCGCAGCCCTGGTGCCAGCCCTCCGCCAGCTCAGCACCGCGCAGCGCGCCGCCATCGTCCTGCATTACGAGGCCGACCTTCCGGTCCGCGAGGTCGCCCGGCGGATGGGGACCTCCGCCGGGGCGGTCAAGGTGCACCTGCTCCGGGGCAGGCGCCGGCTGCGCGAACTGCTGGGGGATGAGGAGACAGACGATGCCTGAACGCTGGCAGCACGAACTGCGGAAGCTCAGGGCCTTGGAACCGCCGGCCGGCCTGTGGGACCGGGCCATGGCCGGGCCACGGGGCGAGCCACCGCGGGCGCGCAGAACCTGGCGAGTGGTTGCACCGATCGCGGCCGCGCTGGCCGTTGTGGTGGTGGCCGCCACCCTTGCCCTGGTCCGGGCCTTCGGCCCGTCGCCCGCCCCGCCCAGTTACCCGGCTCACCGCCAGGCAGCGCGCTTCATCGATCCGCACCTCAGGTGGACCATCCGAGTCCCGAAGGGGCTGCGGACGCGCCATTTCCTGATCCCCGGAAGGGTTACCATCGACGGCGTCCGCGTCACTAGCTTCCTGCCCGACCTTCGGGTCCCGAACAACGGCTCGCCGCCCATGGGCTGGTTGCGCAGGTTCCCGGCCGACGGGGTGGCCGTGCAGATCTGGTCCGGCGAAGGAGGGCCGCTGGCGCCCCCGCCGCTGCGCGACAGCACGTTCCCGCTGTCGCCGTCGTCGTTCAGCCGAGCCAGGCCCTACGTGGGTGGCACCGAACCCCGTCCCTGGTATTGCGACTGCGAAGGGGACGGATTCAGCTTCAGCGCCGCCGTCTGGATCGGCCCGCAGGCCAGCCGCGCCGAGCAGCACGCGGCCTGGGCCGTGGTGCGGTCGCTGCGCTTCCCCAGGTTGCGAGAACGCACGTTCTGGCACGGCACCTATTACGTGCTCGGCCGGGCGTCGCGATACCCAACCGGATCGGTCACGACGTTCCCGGCCTCGTCCCTGCCGGGCAGCCGCGCGGTCGCGGCCCACGTCCGAGAGGGCTTCTACCTGATCCACGCCCCCCGCGCCTTCTACGTCATCCACCGGCTCGCCCAGCAGTCCACGAAGCCCTATACCACGTGCACCCTGGCATTTGACCGGAAGACCTTCATTTTCTACTGCCCCGGCACCGGCCTGCGCTGGAGCCGCGTCGGGCAGCCCACCGGC
>Ga0126369_10000527_pt1 | contig 25107 bp, 25 predicted proteins | sample PanSoiMetaPlot_1_FD_109646 | JGI IMG/M metagenome (GOLD analysis project Ga0126369, IMG submission 109646) | Tropical forest soil microbial communities from Panama - MetaG Plot_1 | ecosystem: Environmental > Terrestrial > Soil > Tropical forest > Bulk soil | place: Panama | collected 2016-02-17
GCCGGCCCCGACCGCGGAGCAGAGCGCCGACGCGGACACGAACTTGTCCTTGATCACGGTCGACGCCATGTTCGAGGTGTCGACCCACACCGGGGTCAGCAGCACCGCGGGCTGCTGGTTGCCCGTGACGCCCTTGGGGGGCGTGGTGTTGCCGTTCACCAGCGCGCTCGGCGGGGACTGGCCGGCGCGGAGGATGGTCGCCAGGGAGACCGCCGCCTGGGCCTCCAGGTAGATGGGCTTGTACACGGAGCCGCACTGGAAGCCCTGGAGGACGTTGATCATGCCCTGGTTGGTCGCGTCCTGCCCGGTGGTGGGGATCTTCTTGGCCCCGACACCGGCATTCTTCAGAACGGTGATCACCGCGTTGGCGAGCCCGTCGTTCGCCTCCACCGTCGCGTTGATGTTCGGGTGGGCGGTGAACTGCTGCTGGAAGATGGTGGCGCCCGTGGCGTTCACCCAGCCGGGGGTGATCTGGTCACCGACCAGCTTCCAGCCCTTGCTGTTGGTCGTGCCTGGCGCCTGCGGCGTGGTGTCGTTGCCCCAGAGCACCGAGTTGTAGCCCTGCGCGAAGGAGACGGCGTTCGGGTCGGTGTCCTGGCCGCCGTTGAGGACGAAGATCATCGGGTTGGCGACGTTCCAGGCGGAGACGCAGGACGTGAAGCCGTTGCCGATCAGCTTGCCGACCTGGACGTTGTCGAAGCTGACGTAGTAGGTGTTGGTCCCCGTGAAGGTCGCGCGGTCGTAGCTGATGGTCTTGACGCCGTGGGACGCGGCGTACGCCTGGATCTGGTTGCCCACGGTGCTGTCCAGGGGGTCGAAGACCAGGACGGTGGCGCCCTGCGTGATGTCGGCCTGGGCGAGGGCCAGCTCCGTGGCGTCGCTGCCCTGGGCGTTGTCGATCTTGTAGCTCGTCGACGAGTACCCGGCGGCCTGGAAGGCCCGCTGCAGGTACGGCTGGTCGAACTGGACGTACCGGGTCGACGTCGTGGTGTCGGGGAGGATGACCCCGACCAGGCCCTTGCCGGCCGTGTAGAGCGGCTTCAGCGAGCTCATCACCGTGAAGCTGCTGTCGAAGTTCTTCACGTTGATCTCCGACGGCACCGAGGTGCTGCCGGACGACGAGCTGCTGCTGCTGCTGCTGCCGCCGCACGCGGCCACCACGAGCGCGATGGCGGCGCACCCCGCGATGGTCAACCGATGGAGCTTGAGTCGCTGCATACGATCTCCTCTCTCACTTGTACTTTGAAGCAGGGGCCTCGCCCGTAGCCTTCCCCTGCCATGGCGCGCTCGACAGGGCGAGCACCAGGGCGCCGAGCACCTCGGCACGCTCTCCCAGCTGCCCCGGCACGATCTCCACCGATTCGGCTGCCGCTCGCACCGCATAGCGTAGAAACGAGTCGCGGAGCGGCGCCAGCAGCAGATCGCCAGCGAGGCCGAGCACGCCGCCAACCACCACCCGCCCGGGATTGAGCAGGTTGCAGAGGTTGGCGACGGCCACACCGATGTGGCGCCCGGCGTCGGCGACCGCGCGGCTGCACGCCGGGTGTCCCGCGCGGGCCTGTGTGACGATGTCGGAGAGCGTCAGGCCGCGCCGCTGGCTGCGCTCCAGCATCTCGACGATCGCGCACCCGCTGGCCAGCGTCTCCAGGCAGCCGCGGTTGCCGCAGTAGCAGAACGTGTCCCCGTCGTCCACGCGCAGGTGGCCGATCTCACCGGCCGTCCCGGCGGTGCCGCGGTACGGCCGGCCGTTCACGATCAGGCCGCACCCGATGCCGCTCGAGAGCTTGAGGTAGGCGAGGTCCGAGCAGCCGCGGCCCGCACCCAGCGTGTGCTCCGCCAGGGCGCCGAGGTTGGCGTCGTTATCCATCTCCACCGGCAGGCCCAGGCGCGCGCTCAGCTCTTCGGCGGCGCGCACGCCGATCCAGCCGGCGAGGACGGTGGCGGAGCCCACGGCGCCGCGAACGCGGTCGACCGGGCCGGGCACCCCCATGCCCACGTCGAGGACGCTGGAACGCGGGACGCACGCCTCGGACAGGACCTCATCGACGAGCTCGGCGGCGAGGTCGAGCGACGCCTTCGCGTCGGGGTCGACCTGGAGGCTCCGGTCGCGCTCCGCCAGGACGTTGTGGCCGAGGTCGGCGACCGCGACCCGGACGTGGCTGTGACCGAAGTCGACGCCCAGCACGGCGCCCAGCGACCGGCTCAGGCTGATCGGCACCGGCGGCCGGCCGCCGCGGCCCTCGGTCCGGGCGCCGTCCTCGGCCGCCTCGACGACCAGGCCCTCCTGGCGCAGCTCGGCCACGACGCCGGACACCGTCGTTCGCGACAGCCCTGTCTCGCGCGCGATGTCCGCCTGGCTGACCACGCCCCTGGCGCGGAGCAGGGCGATGACTCGTGCCCGGCTCCGGTCACGGACCGAGGCCCGTGCCGGGCGACCGTCCAACCCGCGCGCAACCTGCCGACTCAAGACGAGATATTTGTTCCGATCCTGAAGAATTCTGTCAAGACTGACGTCTGGTGACCTCCGGAAAGCGGTTACTTGACTACCGCGAACAGAACGCCTGGCAGCGGCCGTCCGCCGGCATCCGATCTCGATAGTCGGTCTTGACTATCAGGCCGCTCGTCTCTATAGTCAGCGCTGACTTGTCACTCGTGGCGCCGCTCTCTCACAAGTCGCTGCTCCTGCTCGGCCTGCTCCGGCGCGGGCCCATGAGCGGCTACGACCTCAACCGGATCGTCCGTTCCCACGGCCCCCTGTTCGCGGACCTGAAGAAGGGCAACATCTATCACCTGCTCGACCGGCTGTCCGGCCAGGGCCACCTGCGCGTCACGGTCGAGCCGGGCGCCCGTGGACCGAGGGGCGAGCGGCTGCTGTACGAGCTCACCGCCAGCGGCCGCGAGGCGCTGCTCGCCCTGGTGCGGCGGGCGATCACCGTCTTCGAGCCGGCGGACACCGGTCTCGCCGGCGCCGTGGTGTTCCTCACGGAGGTGGACCAGGAGGAGGCGGCCGGCCTCCTCCGCCGCCGGCGGGAGGTGATCCAGCAGCGCCGCGCCCGCGTGACCGCGGAGCTCGGCGCCCTGAGCCGGCCGCTGTCGCGCCTGGCGGGGGACCACCAGCTGGCGCTCATCGACGCTGAGCTGGCCTGGGTCACGGCGGCGATCGGCGTGGTCGAGGACGGCGGCTGGCCGCGATGAGCTGGCCCGAGATCGAGGGCACGTACGTCGTCGGGGACCCCGCGGCCCCGGTCGCCGTCTGCGTGCTGACGAGCACCGAACTCATGGCGCCGCTCGCCGCCGCTCCCGGCGTGGCCATCGCCGGCGAGGTGCAGACCGCGAACCTCGGCCTGGAGCGCATCGTGCTGAACGTCGTCGCCAACCCTGCGATCCGCTTCCTGCTCGTCTGCGGCAGGGAGTCGCGCCTGTTCCGGCCGGGTCAGTCGCTTGCGGCGCTGGTCGAGAACGGCGTCGACGAGACCGGCCAGGTGCGGGGCGCGCAGGGCCACGAGCCGGTGCTCCGCTCCGTGCCGGAGGGGTCCGTGCGGCGCTTCCGGGAGCAGGTCGAGCTCGTCGACTGGACGGGCGAGCTGGACGTCGACGAGCTGTGCCGCCGGGTCGAGTCGCTGGTGCGGCGCAGCCCGACCGCGCTCGCGCCCGGGGAGGAGGTGCCTGCGGCCCCTGGCCCGGCGTTCGCGCTCATCGCACCCGGCGGCCGCCGCGAACCGCTCCGGTACGACCCGAAGGGCTACTTCGTGATCTCGGTGGACCGGCCCGTGTCGCAGATCGTCGTGCGCCACCACCTGCCGGACCACGCGCCCGCGCACGAGATGCGCGGCCGCACCGGCTCCTCGATCCTCCTGGGCCTGATCCGGGAGCGGCTGGTGTCCCAGCTCAGCCACGCCGGGTACCTGGGTGCCGAGCTCGCGAAGGCGGAGGCCGCCCTGCGGCTCGGGCTGCGGTACGCCCAGGACCGGCCGCTGCGGTCCGACGCCGCCGAGGGCGACGCCGCCGCGGCGCGGCCGCCGATGACCGCGCCCGTGGACGCGGAGCACCTGGCCCGGTGCCGACCCGGCAGCGAGGTGGAGCTCGTGCTCGTGGTCCGGGAGGCGCCCGAGCCCGGCCGCCTCCACGGCGTCCTGCTGGAGCCGGTCGAGCCGTGCGCCGGGCCGCGCTCGTTCTGGGTCAGCGACCGGCCGGTGCGGGCCTCGTGGGACGCCGAAACCCGGATCGCGATGGGCGGCCAGGACGACCTCACCGCCGGCGCGGTGCTGCGCGTCCGCGGCCGCCTGCACGAGGCGGACCTGGTGACCGCGGATGCGATCGCCGTCCTCACGAACGTGGCGACTGTTCTGCCGGCCCGCGGCTGACGGCCGAGAGGTAGGCGACGGCCCGCCGCTCCGTTCCGATCCCGCCCTCCACGAGCGGCCGGAAGTGCCGTGCGTACCGCTCGATCTCGGTCGGTGTGAGCGTCTGTCGCAGCGCCTCCTCGAGGGTGGGCGCCAGCGGGTTGGGTGAGCTCGCGAGGTAGGAGGCCCAGTCGCGCGCCGCAGGTGGCCGTACGTCGATGTCGAGCCGCGCGTGCAGGTCCGTGAACCCGGCCCGCTCGGCGTGCTCGAGGAGATCCCGCTCGCCGAAGCTCATCATCGGCCCGTCCATGGGATTGATCCCCCGGTACACGGCGATGACGCGACGGGCCAGGTCCTCGACCGCGGCGCTGTCGTAGGTGGGCGGGAAGCGGCCGTCCGCGTCGACGAAGTAGCGATTGATCGGCTCGAAGAGGGAGATCCGGCCGCCGGGGGCGAGCACCCGCGCGAACTCGCGCAGGGCACGCGCCTTGTCGGCGACGTAGATCAGCACCGAGCGCGTGGTGACGGCATCCACGGAAGCGTCCGCCAGCTCTGCCAGGTCCTCCGCCCCGACGCGAACGAACCGGCAGCGCTCGAGCACGTCGAGGTCGCCGGCCATCTCGCGACACCGGTCGAGCAGGTCCTGGGAGACGTCGCTGAAGATCACGTGCCCCGCGCCCCGCTCCAGTGCGCCGAACGCGATCAGCCCGTCTCCGCAGCCGACGTCGAGGATGCGGGTGTCCGGACCGAGCGCCGCGGCGTCGAGCACGGCGTCGCGAATCGGGTGGAGGTACTCCCGGATGCGCTCGGCCGCGTGGGGGTCGCCGCCGCTCCGCCGCTCCAGCAGCCAGCTCGCCCACCTGTCTCTCGTCATACCGGTTGGTGCCCTCGGGGCTGCCGCGGGTTGTCCATGATCGCCTCCATCGCGTCCCACAGCGCGGGCAAGAACGCGACGGTGGCCTGCGCCCGATTCGCGAGGTCGTCCGGCGAGCGGAGACGGAGGTCGCCCAGCATCGCGGCGAAGGCCGGACCGCGTTCGCGGTCCAGCTCTGGGGCGTCCGCCGCGAGGATCTCGTGGCACCGGCTGTACGTTGCGACCAGCCAGAACACGACTTCGCGGTGGTTGCCCAGCCGGATCTGCTCGCCGATCCCGTCGATCGCCACTGGCCGTGCGATGGCGCTGATGTCGGAGCTGAAGCCGAACTTCGTGCGGGCGACGCCGGTGGCGGCGTCGAACGTCAGTGCCAGCTCCTCCAGGTGGTGCTCGGCGCGCTCACGCGTCAGGTCGCGGCAGCCCAGCTGGTCGAGCAGTTCCGGATACCGGTCCGTCAGCCCGTGCTCGGCGAGGACCTCACGGGCGGCCAGGTAGCGAAGGCGAACGGTGGGGTTGCGGAGGTCGGCGACCAGCAGCAGGAGCGCCGTCCAGCTCGTCTTGAATGCCCAGTCCATCACCTGGCTCGGCCAGGGCGCGTGCGGATCGAGATCGCCCAGCGCCTGCACGGTCGCCGTCCAGAGCCCCCGGCAGCGCCGGCGCACCCGGCTGGGCTCGGCGAACTCGCGTACGACCACGGCCCGCACTGCGGCCAGCCGGCCGCTGGGGTCGGCGATGATGCTGTCGAATCGCAGGCTGTGCGCGGAGTGGACCGTGTCGACCGAGGCGAACGTGCTCCACGGCTGGCTGCTGGCCTCGATCAGCGCGCCGTCGTGAACGAACTTCGTCCTGCCGTGGGACGCGCCCTCCCGCTCGCTGACGACCATGACGTCCACGTCGGACCCGACCGGCAGCTCGGCGTCCAGCGGCAGGTACACGGTCGAGCCGCTGAAGTACGCGCCGACGAACCCCGGCTCGCGAGCGGCGTGCCGACGGACCCAGTCGGCGGCGGCCGCGCGCGCGGCGCTCACCTTCACTCCCCGCAGCCTGCCACGGCGCCCCCGCCTTGCCGCAACCCCCCCGGCTGGTGAGAAAATGGACAGGGAGAGGTGAGGCCCACGTTCCTGTGGCCGTGACGAGGCTGGAAGACGCCGTCGCCGGGTTCATCGAGGCGTGGAACGTCGACGACGACGGCAAGCGGCTCCGCCTGCTCGAGTCGGTCTGCAGGGCCGACGCCGTGTTCGTCAGCCCGCAGGGGATCACGACCGGGTGCGGGCCGATGTGCGCCTCGATCGGGGCGTTCCGGAGGGCGTTCCCACGGGCCCGCGTCGTGGCCGGTTCGGCGGACCGGCATCACGGCTACGTGCGCTTCCGTTGGACCACGATCTGGAACGACGGCCGGCCTGACCTCAGCGGGGACGACTTTGCCGCGCTGGACGCGGACGGCCGGATCCGCGAGCTGGCCTCGTTCGACGGCCGCCCGCGCGATCCGGAGGATCCACCAGCTGCTGGCTGATCTAGCGGGTGACCTCGGCCAGCCGGCCGGTGCGCACGTCGTAGACGAATCCCCGGATGTCCGTCTTCCGGGGAACGAAGGGACTCGCCTCGATGCGCGCCATCGACTGGCGCACGTCCTGCTCGAGGTGCCCGAACGCCTCCAGGGCGAAGTGCGGACGGATTCCCGTCTCCGCCTCGATCTGCGCCTTCACCTCGTGGTCCTGGAAGGTGAGCATGCCGCAGTCCGTGTGGTGGATCAGCACGATCTCCTCGGTGCCCAGGAGCCGCTGCGACAGCGCCAGGGAGCGGATCACGTCCTCGGTGACCACGCCGCCGGCATTGCGAATCACGTGGGCGTCGCCCTCCTCGAGCCCCAGGAGCCGGCCCACGTCGAGCCGGGCGTCCATGCAGGCGACGACGGCGGTCCGCCTTCGCGGCGGGAGGGCCAGGTCGCCCTTGGTGAACGACTCGGCATAGCGGGCGTTGCTCTCGAGCATCTGGTCGGTCGCTGACATGTTCCCCCCTCCAGATCGGCGACGTTGAAACGCGAGACCCGAGAACTATAGCCGCGCCACGGGCGCGGGCCGCCGTCAGCCCTCCGTGGGGATGAGCAGCCCGCGGCCGGCGAAGCCGGCCATCCGGTCCAGCGTGGCGAGGTAGTCGGCGCTGAGCTCCGGCCTGTCACGGAGCTCCCACAGGACCTCGGCATTGACCCACGCCGCGTCCCGCGCCTTGCGCACGTTCCACATGGCGATGACGTCGCCGAGGCGTCCCAGGTCGTGCGCCATCCTCCCGATGATGCCCGTGGACATCGCTTCCATGGCGCGGATCTCGACGGCCTCCAGGATTGCGTTCACCCGTTCGTAGTCGGCGTGCTGCCTGGAGTCGGCCTGTGGGGCGATGCCGTGCTTCTCGCACGTCCGCACCACCGCCACCGGCAGGTCGCGGTTGATGTGCGCGCTCATGCCGGCCATGCCGAACTGGACTCGCGCGATGCCCGGCCGGTGGCGCCGCTCGAACATGGCGGCCCAGGCACGCGGACACTGATCGGGGCTCTCGATCCAGGCGACGATCGCGTCGAAGTAGAGACGGGCGAACAGGACGTCGAGATCGGTGAGCCAGGGCCCGTCCTGCCACCGGTTCTGCACGATGTCGGCCAGGATCTGCTCGGTAACCATCCGGTAGAGGAAGTTGAACCACTTGAGCCCGTCCTCGGCCGGGAGCACCGCGTCCAGCGCCCGCATGCGGGCGACGACGTCCGGCACGGAGTCCACGGTCGCGCCGACGAGCGCGCCGAGCACCGCCTGGTCGACGGAAGTGTTCGTCGCGTCAGCCGCTCGTCCCCCGCTCATGCCAGTTCTCGAGCAATGCTCCGGCATCGGGTCGGAGCCGGCAATGGTCGTCTTGGCCCTGTCGCCGGGACAAGTGCGCCCAGCTCGCGACCGAGGCGTGCTACCAGGAGGGGCCGCCCCGGTCGTTGCCGCCGAGGTCGACCACGAACGTCCGCATGTCGGAGGCCGGGAACAGCAGGGCGCTCGCCAGCCGGCGGGGCCAGGCCGGCGGATCGTCGTAGCTCTCGGCAATCGTGAGGCTCAGACCCCGTGCCGGCCACACCAGCTCGGTGGTCGTGGCCCCGGAGACGAGGTAGCGCCCCGCCGCCTCGCGCTCGGGCGGCCCCAGCGCGGTCAGCGCCGCCTCCAGGTCCGGCCAGCTCGAGGGCCCGACGACCTGCACGAGCACCACCGTGCCGTCGCCGTCGAGCCACCACCGCAGGGTCGGCTCGCCACCGGCACGCACGGTCCGGAGCTCGCGCCGCCGGCCCGACAGCTGGCCCGTGCCGCGCTCGACCAGCGCCGCGTCCACCCCGAACGCCGAGGTCACGGCGGGGTCCGTTATGCCGCGTTCGAGCCCGTCCCAGTCCGACCAGCGGCCCGCGGCCGCCACGCTCAGGGACGCCATCAGTGCACCGGGATCAGGAGCAGCGTGCCGGCCGGCACGGGCGTCGTCGCCGGCGCGTGGGCCAGGCCGTTGGCCTGTTCGAGCTGCTCCAGGCTGACGCCGTTCTGGTTCGCGACCTGGCCGCGCGTGTCCTCGGCGATGGCGGTGTGCCAGCGGATGCCGGGCACGATCAGCCGCTGCCCGGGCCGGAACACGTGCGTCGGGTCCACCCAGACCGTCCCGCCCGGCTCCTCGACGTGGGTGCTCCCCGTCCGCCGCTGCACGTCGGCCACCGTCTCGCCCGCGGTTCCCACGACATACACGTCCGGCTCGCCGTTCCCGCCCGGGCGCCAGCTCGCCAGGCCCGTGAGCGGCTCCTCGCTCTTCGACCCCTGACCGATTCCGAGGTCCTCGACGTGGCCCATGAAGAACGCAGCCCGCGCGTTCGGCTCTCCGACGCGGCTGCTGATGTCGTCCGCCTGCGCGCGCTCGTCGTAGACGCCCTCGCTGGCCCCCTGGTCGGCCATGCCCCCGGGCCCGTAGTCGGCCGCGTCGGCGGGCGACTGGAAGTAGGGGCCCTCGACCGTCTGGCGGAGCGCCGTGTTGCCCGCCAGCCCCGACAGCACGTGGTTCCACACCTGGAAGCGCATGTGCTCGGCCATGCCCTCGATCAGGATCGCCCGGCCCTCGCCGCCGATCGCGTCAGCGGTGCGCCCGTAGTTGGGATGCGTCACCAGGTGCTGGAATTCGTGCAGCAGCGTGCCGAACAGCTGCCACATGCCCTGGCGGTCGTGGTAGTGGCGCAGCTGGATGAAGACCGTCCCGGATCCCGCCTCCGCCGGCCAGGAGCGGATCATCTGGCGCACCCTGGCGCGCCCGCCGCGGTTCAGCCAGGCGTCGCGGACCCGGTCGTGCTCCGCCCGGTCCGGCCGCGACCGCGAGTTGTCGTAATGATGTGCCAGGCCCACGGCCGCGGGCGGATAGCTGCCGTTGTCCATGAAGTAGTCGGTCCAGCCCAGGATGTCGCCCTCGTCGAGCGGCCGGGTCGTCGCGTCGGCCAGCCCCTGCTTCGAGCTGCCCGGATGCCAGTCCCCGGTGGGTCGGCGGCTGGCGAGCGTGATCGAGCCGGCGAAGAAGTCCTCCGCCGCCTGCTGGGCGGCCTGGCCGATCCGGTCGGCGTGGCCCATCGTCGTGCCCGGAGTCGCCGGCACGTTCGACAGCACGTCGTGGGCGAGGTCGTCGAGCGCGTCCAGCATCTCGGTCTCGTAGGCGCCGCCGCGGCCGATGCCCGTCATCGGCGGAATCACGTTCGACGGCCCGGTTCCCCCCGGATGCAGGATGCCTTCGATGACGTCGTGCTCACTCTGGGTCACGGGCCGGGTCGCGTCCATCGTGGCGGTCGGCCCCGCGATCGACTGCTGCGCCAGCTGGTCGAGGATTCCCCAGGTGCGCCGGCCGACGATGCCGTCCACCGCGAGGCCGTGGCGGCCCTGGAACCCGCGCACGGCGGCCTGCGTGAGCGGTCCGAAGATGCCGTCGACGTTCAGCGGCGGCTGCGCGCCGTCCGTGTTCAGGCGGGCCTGGAGGTCCTCGACCGCCGAGCCGCGCGCGCCGCGCGCCAGCTGGCCGTGGGCCGGGGGCTTGTCCACGACCCGCCGCTGGACGAGGAGGGCCTGGACAGCCAGGTTGCCGGCGGACGTCTGGAGCGCGTCGAGCACCCCGGCTGCCTGCGTCGCGTGGAGGTGGGGCAGCGAGGTGACGCGGGCGACGTCGGGCGCGGCCAGGCCCCGTCCGGGCGCCACGGGACCGGAGGGCGGTCGCCTTCGCTCGGGCTGCAGCCTGCGCTTCCGGTCTCGATCGACGGCGCGGCGCACGAGGCCACGATTGCAGAGCGCCCGTTCCGTTCGCAAGGGACAAGACGGCAACTCGCCGGCTCGCGGCACGCCCGTCCGTGCGAACGTTGACGTATGAGAGCGCGGAGGAGAATGCCCGCCAGCGTCGCGACCCTCCTCACGATCGTGGTGGCCGCCGCCCTGGTGACCGGGTTCCTGTTCCTGAGCGGCCGGGCGTACCTGCTCCCGGGGCTGCCCGCCTCGCCCACACCGGCCGCGGCACTGTCAGGCACGGTCGGGCGGTCGCCCGCCGGCACGTACTGGGGTGCCTTCCTGCCGGGCGCCGACCAGGACCAATCGATCGTGTCGAAGTTCACGTCGGACGTCGGGCGACAGCCGGCCATCGTGAGCATGTACCAGCAGTGGGCGGGAGAGCCCTCGTTCCCGACCACGTTCGCCCGCTGGCTGGCGGATCGGGGCACGGTGCCCCTCGTCGCGTGGGAGCCGTGGCAGCCGGGCGGCGTCGTGCAGCCGGCTTACCGGTTGTCCGTGATCGCGGCGGGCGGCCTGGACAGCTACGTGCGGCGGTACGCGGACCAGGTCCGGGCGTACGCCGGGCCGCTCTTCCTGGAGACCCTCCACGAGATGAACGGCAACTGGTATCCGTGGGGCGGGACGGTCAACGGCAACACGCCCGCCGACTACGTCGCCGCATGGCGGCACCTGCACGACGTCTTCCGGCAGGAGGGCGCGACCAACGTCACCTGGACCTGGACCCCGAACGGGGAGACGGTCCCGGACACGGCCGCGAACCAGCCGGAGCGCTACTGGCCGGGAGCGCAGTACGTGGACTGGGTCGGCGTCGATTCGTACAACTGGGGCGCGTCGGCGCACACGCAGTGGCGGACGTTCGCCGAGATGTTCGACGCGAACGTGACGGCGCTGAGCACGTTCGGGAAGCCGATCATCCTCGCGGAGACGGCCTCCGTCGAGCGGGGCGGCGACAAGGCGGCGTGGATCACGGCACTGTTCCAGACGCTGACCGGCGCCGACCGCGACGCGGTGAGCGGGGTGATCTGGTTCGACAAGGCGATTCCGGGCTTCGACTGGCACACGAACACGTCCGCCGCGTCCCAGGCGGCGTTCAACGCGGGTGTCGCCCGGCCGGGGATGCTGTCCGCCCGGCAGCTCCGCTTCTCCTCGAAGTCCGGGTGATGGCCGCACGGTACGACGGCCACGCGCAGTGGTACGACCAGACCTTCGTCGAGTACGGCGACCTGGAGCGAGCGGGGTCGAGCTCGGCGCAGCTCGCCGATCTCCTGGGTGCCGGCGAGGGGTGGTGCCTGGACGTGGCGTGCGGGACCGGCCTCCACTTCCGCGCGATCGCGAGCACCGGCCGGAGGGTGATCGGCGTCGACATCTCGCGCGACCAGCTCATCGTCGCGCGACGCCGATCCGCGATCGTGGTGAGGGGCGATGCGGCCGCGCTGCCGTTCAGGTCCGGGTGCTTCCCGGCGGTCGTCTGCACGTACCTGCACACCGACGCGGAGGACATGCGGCCGGTCTTCCGGGAGGTGTTTCGGGTCCTGCGGTCCGGAGGACGTTTCGTCTACCTCGGCGTGCATCCCTGCTTCAGGGGACACTTCGTCGACGTCTCGGCGTCCGATCGCCGCGTCGTGCTGCCGGGCTACTGGGAGACCGGCTGGCGGGCCAGGAAAGTCGGTCCGACGAGCGAGATGCGCCGAAGGGTCGGGGCGCGGCACGTGACCCTCACGGAGCTGCTCGGAGCCCTGCTGGACAGCGGCCTCCGACTGGTCCGTGTCGACGAGGGCGACGTGCGGGAGCCGTTCGCCGAGCGGCTCGGCCTGGTGGCCGTCAGAGACCACGCTGAACGGCGGCCCTGAGCAGGGCCCCCGCGGTCAGCACCCACGCCGCCAGGGCGAACCACACCTCGACGCCCGCGATCGCCTCGAGGGCGCTCAGGCCGGCGACCTGACCGAACGCTTTGCTGGCCGCGGCATACATGCCCAGCGGAAACACCATGCTCCAGAGCGCCTGGTCGTACCTGAACGGCACGCGGCGGACGACGTGCCGCCAGACGCCGAGCACCACCAGCAGAGGGATCCACCAGGTGCCGAACGCCCACAGCGCGAAGGCGGTGTCCCGCACGGCCGTCGCGTCCACCGGAAGCTCGCCCGGCACCACCAGGATGCGCGACGCCGCGAACACCGTGATCGCGGTCGCGCCCATCGTGATCCAGTACGGCGGCGTGAGCTCCTCGGGCGTGACCTCGACCAGGACGAGCCGGCTCATCACGACGGCCATCAGCAGCAGGTAGAGGACGACCGCGAACCACCACAGCGCGACCGCCAGGAACGCGAGGACCGACACCGCGCCCGGCTGGTGCGGCGCGAACGTCGCCGCCGAGGACGCGACCGACTGCGTGCCCACCACCCAGATCAACCACGTGCCGTTGACCGCCCGCAGCGGCACCGGCTTCGGCCGCTCGACCATCAGCTGGGCGGGGATCGAGTAGCTGAGCAGGACCCAGGCGGCGCCGGCGATCACCGCGAGGGCGGCCGCGAGCCCCGCGGCCCCGGCCGCGTAGAGCCGCAGGCCGACGACGTCCGTGGCGGCCACGAAGGTGAAGAAGGCGAACGCGCGATCCGGCGCGCCGGCGTCGGCCAGGACCCGGAGCGGATAGCTGACGAGTCGCCACGCGATCAGCACGCACAGGACCGCGTACGCCGCGGCTGCGACCACGAGCAGCACCGCCGAGATCACGGGCTGCCCCAGCTCGAGGGTGGCGGTGGACAGGATTCCGGTCGCCATCACGATGGCGAAGGAGCCGGGCGCCAGGCCGGCCACGCTCCCCGCGACACGCTCCCGGGCCGCCGCCGCGCCTGCGAGGAGCGTCGGTCGCGGCTCGCCCATCACCTCCTGCCCGCGGCGTACCGGCTGCGGTAGAGGATGTACGGCCGGCCCAGGTACTGCAGCGGCAGGCTCCAGACGTGGACGAGGCGGCTGAACGGCCAGAGGGCGTACAGCAGCCAGGCGCTGGCGGCGTGCACCTGATACAGGAGCGGTGCCGACACCATCACGTCCGTCCGCGGATCGAGGACGAAGATGCCGCGGAACCAGATCGCCACGGACGCGCGGTAGTCGTAGGCAGAGCCGAAGGCGTTCACCACCAAGGTCTCGGCGAGGCCCAGCCCGATTACGACCGCCAGCAGGACGTAGACGGCGACGTCCGTCGGAGACGTCGTGCGCCGGACGCGCGGGAAGTATGCCCGGCGCACCGCGAGGATGACCAGGCCGGCCGCGCAGGCCACGCCGGCGATCGAGCCGGCGACGGCCGACAGGACGTGGTAGGCACCCTCCGAGATGCCGACGGCCGCCGTCAGCCAGTCGGGGATCAGGATGCCCAGCACGTGCCCTGCGATCGCGGCCAGCGCACCGTAGTGGAACAGGTTGCTGCCCCAGGCGAGCCACCGGCTCTCAAGCAGCTGCGTCGAGCGGCTGGTCCAGCCGAACTTGTCGGAGCGGTATCGCCAGACATGACCGGCCACGAAGAGCGTGATCGCGACGTACGGCAGGACCACCCAGAGGAGGACGTCGGTGGTTCTCACCGTCTCGCCTGCTGGGCCGGCATCACCTCGGGCGGGGCGAACGGCTGGAGACCGACCTCCTCGGTCGGCGGGCCCTCCGCCGCGATCGTGCGCAGCCGCTCCAGCTCGCCCGCCGCCGGGCGCGGCAGGTCGGCGCACACGACCTCCACCAGGGCGAGGTAGGGGCTGGCTCGCTCGCGCAGGCCCATGCGCAGCAGCTCGAGCCCGGCGCGATGCTCGGCCAGGAGGCGCCGGCCGTGGCCGTCGGGCGCCAGCGCCGCGAACTCCAGCATCACCGGCAGGTAGTCGGGCAGCTCGGAGCCCTCCAGCGACAGCCCCCCGGCCGCGTACAGGCGCTTGAGCCGAAGCAGCGCCATGCCGCGCCGGCGGGTGTCGCCCTCGGTGCCGTACGTCAGGTAGAGGCTGCACCGCCGCTGCAGGTCGAACGTCTCGACGTACTCCTGCTGCAGCTCGACGGCCGGCGCGCCGGCAAAGCGCGCGAAGAAGCGTTCCAGCCCCGTCCGCGCGGGCGACGGCGGCAGGGCCGCGATGGCCTCGGCGATCGCCGGCCGGTTAGCCAGCACCTCGTCGCCCGGGTACTGCAGCAGGAGCGAGAGCAGCTTGAACGGCGGCCGCGCCCGCCGCCGCAGCACGCTCATCCGTCCGCCGGCCGATCGACGACCGGGAGCCGCCTGGTCAGCATGAAGTTCTGGTTCAGGCCCGTCGCGGGACGGGGCAGCGCGCCGCATCCCCCCGGGCCGCCCTCGAAGTCGAGCCCGCACGTGCCCGGCAGCTCCGCCAGCCGCTGGGCCAGTTCCGTGTGTGCCTGCGGGATCACATAGCGGTCGTCGTACTTCGCGATCGCCAGCAGCCGGTACATCGCCTCCAGGTCGGCGGGCGCCATGCCGGCGCTCGCCGCCGCGGCCTCGTCCCGCTCGCCCAGGACCTGCTGCTTGCGCATGTAGGCCCGCATCGCCGCCAGCCTTCGGAGCACTCCCCGGACCACTTCGGGATCGCCGGCCGCGAGCAGGTTGGCCAGGTACTGGACCGGGATCCGCAGGCTGTCGATCGCCGGGAAGACGTCGTCGGGGTCCGCCTCGAAGCCGTCCCGCTCCAGCACGTTGACGACCGGCGAGAGCGGGGGAACATACCAGACCATGGGGAGCGTCCGGTACTCCGGATGCAGCGGCAGCGCGACCCGGTAGCGCATGGCGAGCGCGTACACGGGCGAGCGCCGCGCGTGCTCGATCCAGTCCTCGGGGACGCCGTCACGGCGCGCCCGGACGCGGACCTCCGGGTCATCGGGGTCGAGGAACACGCTCAGCTGAGCGTCCAGCAGTTGCTTCACGTCGGGCGTGGAGGCCGCCTCCCGCACCCGGTCGGCGTCGTAGAGCACCAGGCCCAGGTAGCGGATGCGGCCGACGCACGTCTCGGAGCAGATCGTCGGCTGGCCCGCCTCGATGCGCGGGTAGCAGAGCGTGCACTTCTCCGCCTTGCCCGTCCGGTGGTTGAAGTAGACCTTCTTGTACGGACAGCCGGAGACGCAGAACCGCCAGCCGCGGCACTTGTCCTGGTCGACCAGGACGATGCCGTCCTCCTCGCGCTTGTACATCGCTCCGGAGGGGCAGGAGGCGACGCACGAGGGGTTGAGGCAGTGCTCGCAGATGCGGGGCAGATAGAACATGAACGCCTGCTCGTACGCGAGCTTCACCTGGTCCTCGATTCCGCGCAGGTCCGGGTCCTGGGGTGCCGTCTCCGGCGCGCCCGCGAGCATGTCGTCCCAGTTCGGCCCAGACCGCACGCTCATCTCCCGACCCGTGAGCTGGGAGTACGGACGGGCGACCGGGTCGCGGTCCGACAAAGGGGCGTCGATCAGCGTCTGGTAGTCGTAGGTCCAGGGCTCGTAGTAGTCGTCGATCGTGGGCAGGTCCGGGTTCCAGAAGATCGTCAGCAGCTTGCGCAGGTAGCCTCCGCCCTTGAGCCGGAGCCGGCCCCGCCGGTCGAGCTCCCAGCCGCCCTTCCACTCCCGGTTGTCCTCCCAGCGCCGGGGATAGCCCAGCCCCGGCTTGGTCTCGACGTTGTTGAACCAGACGTACTCGGTGCCCGGCCGGTTGGTCCAGACCTGCTTGCACGTCACGCTGCACGTGTGGCAGCCGATGCACTTGTCGAGGTTCATGACCATCCCGACCTGCGCCCGGACCCGCATCAGAACCGCACCTCCGACCGGCGCCTGCGGATCACGGTCAGCTCGTCGCGCTGGGACCCGGTCGGCCCGTAGTAGTTGAAGGCGTAGCTGAGCTGCGCGTAGCCGCCGACCAGGTGGGTCGGCTTCCACACGATCCGCGTCAGCGAGTTGTCCATACCACCGCGGTTGCCCTGCAGCTCGGTGAGGGGCACGTTCAAATGGCGGTCCTTCGCGTGGTACATGATGCAAACCCCTCGCGGCAGGCGGTGGGTGACCACCGCTCGGCAGGCGATCACGCCGTTGCGGTTGAACGCCTCGATCCAGTCGTTGTCGCCGACCTCGATGGCGGCGGCGTCCTCCTGGCTCAGCCAGATCACTGGACCGCCCCGGAACAGCGTGAGCATGTGCAGGTTGTCCTGGTACTCGGAGTGGATCGACCACTTGGAGTGCGGAGTCAGGTAGCGGAGCGTCACCTCCAGCCTGCCGGGCTCGTGCGTGCGCTGGTCGCCGTAGTGGCGACGGTAGTCGAGCGGCGGCTTGAACACGGGCAGGCCTTCCCCGAGCTCCAGCATCCACTCGTGGTCGAGGTACAGGTGCTGCCGGCCCGAGAGCGTGTGCCACGGCTTCAGCCGCTCGACGTTCATCGTGAACGGCGCGTAGCGGCGGCCGTGCGCCTCGATGCCCGACCACTCCGGCGACGTGATCACGGTCCGCGGCTGGACCTGCGTGTCGGCGAACGTGATCCGATCGCCGGCGCGGGGCCCGGCCAGGTCGGCCAGCTCCACACCGGTGGTCCGCTCCAGCGCGCGGAAGCCCTCGACCGCCAGCCGGCCGTTGGTCGTGCCCGACAGCGCGAGGATGGCCTCGGCCACGTGCTCCGCCCGGTCCAGGCGCGGCCGCCCGGCAGCCGCACCGTCAGGCACCGTGCCGTTCTGGCGCGCGAGGTACTCCACCTCCTCGGCCGGCTTCCAGCTCGCGCCCTTGGTCTGGCTGCCGAGACGCTCCACGAGGGGCCCGAGCGCCCGCATCCGCTCCGCCACGGCGCCGTAGTCGCGCTCGACGACGACCAGTTTGGGCATCGTCCGGCCCGGCGCCGGCTCGCACTCGCCCGCCCTCCAGTCCAGCACGCGCCCGAGCGGCTGCGCGATCTCGTCCGGGCTGTCGTGCGCCAGCGGCGCCGCGACGACGTCCCGCCGCACGCCCAGGCGTCGGGCGGCCAGCCGCGAGAAGGCGTCCGCGACCAGGTTGAACGCGACCCAGTCCGTCCTCGCCTCCCAGGGCGGGGGGATCGCCTGGTTGAAGCTGTGGACGAACGGGTGCATGTCCGTCGAGGACAGGTCGTGCTTCTCGTACCAGGTGGCCGCCGGCAGGACGACATCGGAGAAGAGCGCGCTGGACGTCATGCGGAAGTCGATGGTCGTGAGCAGGTCGAGCTTTCCCGTGGGCGCTTCGTCCCGCCACACCACCTCCCGCGGTCGCACCTCCGGCGGCGTCTCCTCCGCCCGCACGGCGGGGTCGGTGGTGCCGAGCAGGTGCTTCAGGAAGTACTCGTGTCCCTTGCCCGAGGAGCCGAGCAGGTTGGACCGCCAGACGGTGAGCACCCTCGGCCAGTTCTCGGGGGCGTCGGGATCCTCGGCCGCGAAGCGCAGCCGTCCGGCCCTGAGCTCGGCCACCACGTGGTCCGCGACCTCGCTGCCCGCCGCGCGGGCGGCGTCCGCGATCTCGAGCGGGCTGCGGTCGAAGCTCGGGAACGAGGGCGTCCAGCCGAGCCGCGCGGCGAGGGCGTTGCAGTCCGCGAACTGGCGACCCGCGAACAGCCCCCGGCCGAGGGGCGAGGCCAGCTCCTCCACGCCGAACGTCTCGTATCGCCACTGGTCGGTGGCCAGGTAGAGGAAGGGCGTGGTCGCCTGCTGTCGTGGCGGCCGCACCCAGTCGAGCGCGAACGCGATGGTCTGCCAGCCGGTGAGCGGGCGCACCTTCTCCTGGCCGACGTAGTGCGCCCAGCCGCCGCCGTTCACGCCCTCGCAGCCGCAGAGCGCCAGCAGGGCCAGGAAGGCCCGGTAGACCAGGTCCGAGTGGTACCAGTGGTTGGTGCCGGCGCCCATGCAGATCATGGACCGGCCCTCGGTCAGCTCGGCGTTGCGGGCGAACTCGCGACCGATGCGTGCCGCCAGCCCGGCGTCGACAGAGGTGATCTCGGCCTGCCAAGCGGGCGTGCACGGCGCCGGGTCGTCGTACGCGGCCGGCCAGTCGCCCGGCAGGCCGTCGCGGCGCACGCCGTACTGGGCGAGCAGCAGGTCGAAGACCGTGGTCACCAGGTGGCCCCCCACGCGCACTGCCGGCACCCCGCGCCGGATCGAGCCACCACCCTCGTGCGATCCCACGTCGAAGCGCGGCAGGTCGACCGCGGCGGCCTCGCGGCGGCGGCCGTAGACCGTCAGCGCCGGCCGAATCGGCCCGAGATCGAGGTTCCAGTGACCCGGTTCCCGCTGGTAGCGATGGCCGACCGAACCGTTGGGGACCGCCGGCTCCCCGGTCGCGTCGTCCAGGACCACCGTCTTCCAGTCGGGGTGCTCCTCGGCGACGCCGAGGTCGGAGGCGCGCAGGAAGCGGTCGGGCACGTGGGCCCCGTCCCCCTCGCGGAGGGTGACGAGCATCGGCAGGTCCGTGAAGCGCCGCGCGTACTCCTCGAAGTAGGGCACCTGCCGATCGACGTAGAACTCGCGCAGGATCACGTGGCCCATGGCCATGGCCAACGCCGCGTCCGTGCCCGGCTGCGCGGGCAGCCAGTGGTCGGCGAACTTGGTGTGGTCCGAGTAGTCCGGCGAGACCACGACCACCTTCTGGCCGCGGTACCGCGCCTCGGTCATGAAGTGCGCGTCGGGTGTTCGCGTGATCGGCAGGTTGGTTCCCCAGATGACCAGGTAGCCCGCGTTCCACCAGTCGCCGGACTCGGGCACGTCGGTCTGGTCGCCGAAGACCTGCGGCGAGGCCGGCGGCAGGTCCGCGTACCAGTCGTAGAAGCTGAGGATCACGCCGCCGATCAGGGACAGGAAGCGCGTGCCGGCCGCGTACGAGACCATCGACATGGCCGGGATGGGAGAGAAGCCGACCACGCGATCGGGGCCGTACCGCTCGATCGTGTGGACGTGCGCCGCGGCGATGATCTCCGCCGCCTCCTCCCAGGACGCCCGGACGAAGCCGCCCTTGCCCCGGTGCGACTTGTAGAGACGGGACCGCTCGGGGTCGGCGACGATCTCGGCCCAGGCGTCGACCGGGTCGCCGCGCCGGGAAAGCGCTTCCCGCCACATCTGCAGGAGGCTGCCCCGCACGTACGGGTGCTTCAGCCGGAGCGGTGAGTACGTGTACCAGGAGAAGGACGCGCCGCGAGGACAGCCGCGCGGCTCGTAGTCCGGCATGTCGGGACCCGTCGACGGATAGTCGACCGCCTGCGACTCCCAGGTGATGATCCCGTCCTTCACGTAGACGTTCCAGGAGCACGACCCGGTGCAGTTGACGCCGTGCGTCGATCGGACGACCTTGTCGTGCTGCCAGCGGTCGCGGTAGAAGGACTCCCAGCGCCGGTCCTTGGCCACCAGCTGGCTCCAGCCCTCGGCCGAGACCGGTCCGCGCCGGAAGAACTGGTGGGCCTCGAGGAGCGGGTTCGTCTTCCCTGTGGTCATCGCTCGATCACTCGATAGTCGCATCGCGGCCCGCCGGACTTCCAGTTCGAGCGTGCGCTCAATCGTCCGCCAGGCCCAGGAGACGACCGCGGCATGCCGATGGGAGCGCGCGTCCGGGAGCGGATCTCGGCCGCGAGCTCGGCCATCCTGGGCGGGAGACCGGCCCGCGGCCCCCTGGACATCACGGAAGCTGCGCCGCCGCCTCCCGGATCCGACTCGGCGGCACCCCGAACTCGCTCAGCACCCCGAGCCGAATCGCGTCCTCGAGGGAGAGCAGGGGCACACCGTAGAGCTCGGCCGCCTGTCGCAGAGCGGCCGCGCGCTTCCCGCCGGGTTCACCGACGCGCATCAGACGGATCAGACGTTCCCACCACCCGGGCCGGCGTTCGGCCGCATCCGGGAGGCGATCCGAGATCGCGTCCGTGAACAGGCAGCGGACCATCGCGTACTGGGACCGGAACCCCTCGTCGCCATGGATCGCCACGGTGCCCCATCCTGCCATGAGCCCGATCACGACGTCCCGGCTGTCCCATCGCTGGGACTCCTCGCGAGCCTTGCGGGCGCAACGGCCGTAGTCCCAGAGCGCCCACAGACCGCACTTGCAGTTCATGCCGGGCGGGTGCGCACAGCGCCCCCGAGACTGGTCGAACACCGACGCCGGGTGCGTGCTCGCCAGGCATCGCGCCTCGTTGGGTCCGGCCTCCCAGTCCTCGTCGACGACCCAGGAGCGCAGGCGACCTCCGTGCAGCCTCCAGAGCCGCCAGCCGAGCAGCGGCTGCTGGCCGGCCGTCACGCCGGCACCCCGGCGGGCTCGACGGGGACGTCGGGCGACGGAGCCGGCTCGGAGGACGGAGCCGGCACCTCCAGCGGTGTGGGCGCCGGCACCTCCAGCGGTGTGGGCGCCGGCACCTCGATCCGCTCCGTCTCGGGCGTTTCGACGCCCGACCGGGTGTGCCCACTCATCTCGCACAAGATGCCATCGGGTCTCCGCGCCGTCTGTTGGCCGCCACACAATCGGCGACGAAGGCGGGCGTGCTGCTCACGCCGGTGCCTTAGATTGAGTCCATGCCGGAGGGCTGCCTCGCCCGGATGAGGAAGAAGGGTGCTCTCTGACCAGGTGGACCGGGTGCTGAGCCAGGCAGTGTTCCGCAGCCTGGCGTGCGACAGACTCCGCTCGTGCGTGCAGCCGCTGCACGTGCGCGAGTACGCTGCCGGCGAGACCGTCGCCGAACCGAGCCGCCGCCGTCCGGCCCTGCACCTCCTGCTCTCCGGCCGGCTGCGCGTCTTCGAAGTGTCCGGCACGGGGCGGCGGATCGTGCTCGACTACATCGAGCCCGGCGGGATCGATGGGCTGTTGACCATGGCCGGACTGCGCGGGCACTTCACCGAGGCCGTCCTGCCGAGCGAGGTGGTCACGATCACCCGGCCGGCGTTCGACGACATGATCGCCGCGGAGCCCAGGCTGGCGGTGAACCTGCTCTGGATCATGAGCCGGCGTCTCCGCCGCCGGGAGGACCAGGTGACCCGTCTGATGCTGCGGGATCCGGGCCAGCGCATCGCCGCGCAGCTTCTGGCCCTGTCGGACCGGGCGGACGGCCAGCAGGTCGAGGCGTGGAGCCCGCGCCTGTCCCACGAAGCGCTGGCCGACCTGCTCGGGCTCCGCCGGGAGACGGTGACGCTGCACCTGGCTCGCCTGCGCCGCATGGGCGCGCTGCGGGTCGAGGAGCGCCGCTTCCACCTCGACGTCAGGCTCCTGGAGGCGATCCGCGACGGCTCTCGAGCAACGCAGCCGGCAGCCGATCCCATGTAGCGCATGCCTGGCGGTTCCGGCGTCACGACCGAGGCACCGAGTGGAACTCGGTCGCGAGCGCGCCGGCCCAGCCGCCGTCGCGCAGGGGATGCACCTTCACCCAGACCTGGCCCTGGCACTCGTCGAGTTCCAGCGTGCCTGCCCGGCCGGGAATGCCGAGGTGCCAGTGACGGCCGCCCTGGCAGCCCCCCAGGGGCCGCTCGCTGCGGACCACGAGGCCACGACGCCCGCACTCCTCGAGAAAGCGCTCGGCGCTCATCTCGACGCTGAGGCGCAGCACTTCAGTACGCCACGCGGAACTCGGGCAGGTCACCGCGGGCGGGCTGCCAGGCGACCTCGACGTCGCTGACGGCGGCGGCGCGAGGGCCCTCGCGGAGCTCGCGCACCAGGCGCTCGAGCCGCGGCCTCGGACCCTCTGCGACGCACTCGACGCTCCCGTCGCCGCGGTTGCGCACCCAGCCGCGGATGCCGCTGCCGACCACTCTCTCGAGGACGTAGTACCGGTAGCCGACGCCCTGCACCGAGCCGTGCACGATGGCGTGGAGGCGGGCGCGGCGATCGGCCTCCTCGACGTCGTCCCGGCGCATCGCTGACTAGCATGCCGGCATGCGGCCATCCGTCGCCCGCGTCCACGAGATCGTGTCGGCCATCGAGCCCTGGGACGACCAGGAGGCCGAGCAGCAGGCGGACGTACTGAGGTGGCTCGCGTCGGGAGTTGACGTCTACCGCCGCGCAAGGCCGGCGACTCCGCCCCGACACCTGGTGTCGTACGTCGTCTTGGTGGACGCGGCCAGGAGGTCGATGCTGCTGGTCGAGCACCGCGACGCGGGCCTGCACCTGCCGCCGGGCGGCCACGTCGATGCCGACGAGGATCCCGCCGCCGCTGCCCTGCGGGAGGCGCGGGAGGAGCTCGGCCTGACAGCGTCCTTCGTCCCCGGGATCGGGGCGCGCCCGCTGATGGTCTCCCAAGCGACGACCGTGGGCATCTCGGCCGGGCATACGGACGTCGACCTCTGGTACGTGGTGGTCGGCGATGCGGGGATGCCGCTGGAGGCGGACGACGGAGAGTTCGCCGGGTGGCGCTGGTGGACGTTCGACGAGGTCCTGGCCGCGGATCCCGCCATCATCGATCCGCACCTCAAGCGCTTCACACGCAAGCTGGCCGCACTGCCGGTCCAGGGCTTGCGAGATGGCTGACCGACGCACGACCATATAGCCCCGCTGCGGCATTCTCCACCTCGAAGCCCTGTTCAGCGCCCGTGACCCGCGTCGCATGCATCAACAGCTCGTCAAGGCGCTGCCCCTCGTCCCAACCCACCAGGCCGACTTCGACCGCGCGGCCGAAGTCATGCTGCTCCTTGCAGATAGTGGCCACCATCGCGCGGTTGGCGCCGCTGATCTAGTACTGGCGGCAGTAGCCGAACGCACGGAGCTGACGATCCTGCACTACGATCGGGACTTCGAGCACGTCGCTTCCATCACTGGTCAGTTGGTCGAAGCGGCAGCTCCCCTCGGCTCGCTGCAGGCAGTTCATCCCTGAGTGGCTGAACCACAACATCGATGGTGGACCCGAGGGGATTCGAACCCCTGACCTTCTGAATGCCATCCCCAAGGGAGTCCGTCCGGCAAACGTGGCCGCGTTCCGCGCAGATGAGCCAGCCGTGTCGATCCGTCCGCTGCTGATGGTTCTGGCGGCTCCCGTCCGCTGGCTTGGGGGTCAGGATGGGGGTCAGGGTAGGCTGGCATCGGCCGGCACCGAGATCGTTAGACTCTACCGCGCTCATCGAGATGCAGGACCCGATTAAGGAGCTTGGGGAAGGAACGCCTTATGCCTTCGCGGACTGGCCTGTCCAAGCGGTGCCAAACGCTCCCGGAGTCTATTCGATCTGGCGGGGCAGCAACTTCCTCTACGTAGGGATGGCTGGCCGACCTGGTTCCGCGACCGGCTGCGCCGAGGGGACGCCTCGGCGGTCGTCTGGATTGCGCTAGCGGTTGGACAGTCACGCATCCGGTCGGCGAAGCGGCGATCAGTTCTGCGTCTACGTCTGCGACCGCCTAATCGTACCGGCGCTTACTCGCAATCAGATCGAGCAGATTGGGCAGGGGCGGCTCTTTCTCGACAGGCTAACTCGCGACTTGATCCGAGCCAAGATGACCTTTCGATTCATAGTCGCGGACGATGGCACGAACGCTCTCGCAGTCGAGAAGTTGATCAAGGCGCAGGGGCTGCCCGTGGCCGGCCGACCAATGCTCAAACCCGGGTCTGCTATCCGATTGATGGGAGCGGGCGGGCAATGCAAGGAGTGGAGGATGTCAGCTTAGTCGAGCTAGTCAGTGACTTTGCCGGAGGACTCAAATCAGCAGATGCGATGGCGCCGCAGGCTGTCAGCTTCCGATCTGGCAGGACATACCAGCCGGGCATCGGACCACATGGAGAGAATGCAGCTGTCCGGCTCGCGGTTGAGCAGATGCGCCAGGCCAAGCCACTGCTCTATGGAGCTGCTGGACCCGTGCCTTATCCTGGTGGTCGACAGCAGTGTGATCTTGGTATCGGCGATCCCCTTCAGTGGGCCATTGAAGTCAAGATGGCCCGCGCTTATGGAGACAATGGCAAGTTAGACGATACCTACCTTAAGGACCTGCTTTCACCATACGAGAGCGACCGGAGTGCGCTCACGGATGCAGCGAAACTGGCACGGTCGGGCTTTGCATATCGCAAGGCTATTCTCATCTACGGCTTCGACTACCCAACACGGCCGCCTGATCCTGCGCTTGATGCCCTACAGCTCCTGCTAGGACAGGGAGTCAGGATAGGTCCCCGGCAAACCAGTGCCTGCGAGGGCCTGATCCATCCCGTACATCACACGGGACGCGTCGTGGGCTGGGAGATACATGCCGCTCTCACCAGCCGATTACGAGTCCGGGCCGGGCGAGCCGCGGGAGTTCGAGAATGCATCCGGCACGGGCCGGCTTGAGTTCGCGTCGTCCGGGGTAGTCCGGCCGGACTGTGGTCAAAACTGTGGTCGGTCGGACGGTGCGATCTACCTGGGCGACGGGTAGCGGCTCGCTGCGGCGACGGCTCCGACCATGGCAAGCACCAGCAGGGCGGCGACGTTTGTTACTGGGGTGCCATCGCCCCGAACCAGCATGACCACGATGCCCCCGAACGCAAGCAGCACGGCGAGCAGGACGATGACTCGTCCCCAGCGTCTCCCCCTCGTCATCGCGATGCCGCCGACGATGGTCGTGATGGCCGGCAGCACGAATGTCAGGATCTGGTCCACGACGAGGCCACGGAGGTCACCCGGCATCCGGAACGTGCCGCCGGTGCGGGTGACCA
>Ga0126369_10000528_pt1 | contig 25096 bp, 22 predicted proteins | sample PanSoiMetaPlot_1_FD_109646 | JGI IMG/M metagenome (GOLD analysis project Ga0126369, IMG submission 109646) | Tropical forest soil microbial communities from Panama - MetaG Plot_1 | ecosystem: Environmental > Terrestrial > Soil > Tropical forest > Bulk soil | place: Panama | collected 2016-02-17
AATGGCTATCTAGGGATTCTTCCCGGCCACGCGCCGTTGATGACCGAACTCGGCATCGGCGAATTGACGTTTCAGGGCGCGGCCCAGGGGGCACCCCTTGCAATCGTTCGCGGCTTCGCAGAGGTTTTGCCCGATCGCGTCACCGTCCTCGCGGAAACCGCCGAACTCGCCGCCGAAATTGATCTCGAGCGCGCGGAAGCCGCGAAAGCACGCGCCGAAAAGCGGCTCGCCCAAACCGCCCCGGACATCGATTGGGACCGTGCCAGCGTGGCGCTTCAGCGCGCCCTCATTCGCATTCAGGTTGCCCGCAAATTCCGCGGCGTCCCTGCCAATTCCCGCTGAAGTTTGCCTATTCGTGGCACTGCCGGTCATTGGTGATGCGACACGCCGGCAATTCATCTATTCTGGTAGTGGACAAACGTATGGAGCCCATTAAGCCCATCACGATTTACACCACGGCCTGGTGCCCGGACTGCCGCTATACCAAGATTTTCCTGCGCGAAAGAGGCCTTGCTTACCGCGAAGTGAACATTGAAGAGGATGAGGCTGCGGAAGAAATCGTTCTCAAGGCTAACAACGGCTTGCGCAAGGTGCCGACTCTTGAAGTTGCGGGACGTTACTTTGCTTGCAGTCCCTTTGATCCCGAAGAGCTCGCCGAGGAACTCAACCTCCCTCTAAATCCATAACTCGCACAATGCCAGCCTATGTTAATGGACCGGCAGGCCCCGCGCCCACACCTCGGTCACCCGCAGGGACGGGTCCAGCAGCAGGACATCCGCATCGGCGCCAACCCGCAAAGATCCTTTTTTGAATTCGATCCCCAGCAAAGTCGCGGGATTCAAAGTCAGCATGCGAACCGCGTCCGCCAGCGGAACGCCCAGATTCACGACGTTTCGCAGGGCGCGGTCGAGCGTCAGAGTGCTGCCGGCCAGAATTCCCGCCGCATTGCGGCAAACCCCGTTGGTCACCGTCACCTCAAAACCGCCCAGCATGTATACCCCGTCTGGCATCCCGGTGGCCGAGAGCCCGTCGCTCACCAGCGTAACCCGCTCATAGCCCTTGGCTTTCAACAGCAGCTTCATCGCGCCTTCCTCAACGTGGACCCCATCGGCGATCAATTCCGCATTGATTTCCGGTGAAGTCAGCACCGCGCCGATTACGCCCGGGTCACGGTGCGTGAACGGACGCATGGCGTTGTAGGTGTGCGTAGCGCTGCGCGCGCCGTGGGCGATGGCAAAACGCGTTTGCTCGTAGTTCGCATCGGTATGACCCACGGAAACGACCAAGCCTGCACTCCGAGCCGCTTCGATGCACGGGGCCGCTCCCAGCACTTCGGGAGCAATGGTAATCAGCCGCGCCTTTCCTTGCGCGGCCTGAAGAAAACGGTTGAGCAGGTCCTGTGACGGAGGCTGAATCCATTCCACCGGATGCACTCCCCGCCGCTCTTTGCTGATGAACGGTCCCTCGAAGTGGATGCCCAGGACTTCAGCCCGGGACTCTTTGGCCGCATGCTGCTGCGTGATGTACAAGGAAATTCCCGCCGTCGCACGGATGGTGGCGTCAGGAGCCGCAGTGACCGTGGTGGCTAGCAGGGACGTGGTGCCGAACTCCGCCACCTTCCTCGTGACAACGCCCAGCGCATCACCGTCGCCTTCCATGACGTCGCGCCCGCCGGCACCGTGAATGTGAATGTCAATGAATCCGGGAATCGCCGTCTTCTCGGTAGCTTTGAGTTCCGTCGCCCCTGCGGGCAGACTCATTCCGCTGCGCGGCCCAATCGCCGCGATGACGTCGTCGCGAATCAGTATTCCTGCGTCGTTGACTTCCGAAGTGGGAGTTAAGACACGCCCGGCATGGATTAGAGTGGTCGGCATGATCGTTCAACATCGTAGCGGAAATGCCTGACCGGACAAAACAAAACGGGCAGACCTGCTATTTTGGTCTGCCCGCTTGTTGAAGATTAGAATGCTGCTGCTTACTTGCCGGCCATATCAATGCTGGCCAGCTTCAGCGTTTCGCCTTCCACCGTGCCCTTGACGGTCACGTGATGGCCGGCATGCTCTGCTACTTTGTCCTGCGCATCGACCGCGTACACTTTCTTGTCGGCGTCGTTCACGAACACGTACTTTGCGCCATGTTCCTTGACGCACTTGGTCGTGCACTCGCCGGCTTTCTCATTGGCGCCCTTCACTCCGCACTGGCTGTCAGAAATCCAGCCGGTCATGGAGCTGTCAGCCGCCAGCAGCAGCGTCCCGGTGAAGAGCGTCGCTGCAAGCGCCGTTGTGAGTCTTAGTTTCATTGTTTCCCCCTCCAGAAGTCCATTTGTGGTGGTTGAGCTGCCGGGCCGTCTCTGTAGCTTCGCATAGCCACGGTTCCGGTGTCCAGTCACTTCGTAAACCGCTCCAGGTCCTATCTTTATTCCCAACAGAGCCCAAAAAAGGGGGGAGGATTCTTCTGGAATCCTCCCCCGATCGGCCCCCGGTACCTAATTGTCTCTAGCTGCTTAAGCGAACTCCGGCTTACTGGCCCGAAGTCGCGTTGCTCGCCGAGGCTGTAGTCGAGCCCTTCAGCATGCTCAAGTAGCCGGTCGCGCTGCTCTTGGTGACTTTGTTGACCACCAGCTCCAGCGCGGAGCGGCTCCCGCCCGTGTAGAAGAAGATGGGCTCGTTCACCGAGCGGTTCTTCTTCTCGAAGCTGTTGTCGTCCGCCAGCACGTTCAAGGTGTACTGGTTTTTCCGCGGATTCGTATCCTTCAACACGAGCTGAACGCTGCCCACTTTGGTGGCTCCGCCCTTGCGTTGCACGGTGAATTCAAAATAGTCGCGCTGGCCGATGCGACGAAGCTGATCGATTTCATCGTGGTTGCGCGCAATCAGCGTTCCCATCTCGCTGCGCGCCATCTGGATGCTGCTCTTGGTGGCGTCGAGATCGCCCTTTACGCCAGTAACGTCGGTATTCAACTTGGTCAGGTCATCCGCGCTCGCCTTCGTGGCAAGCTCCGCCTTCATCGAGGTCGCAAGGTTGTCGACCTTCTTGTCCACGGCGCTGGTTGCGTTCTTGGTCTGTTTGCGCGCGGTGATCAGTTCGCCTTGTGTGACGTTCAGCTTGTCGGCGATGACCTTCAGGTCGCTTTGGAGTTGCTGGTTGATGTCATCTTCCTTTGCAAGGCGCTGGCTGAGCGCATCGTTGGCTTGCTTTGAGGCTATCGTAGTCTGCTCCAGGCTCCTGGTCTGACTATACCCGGTCCATCCCAGTCCCAATCCGATAATGGCAACCGCGCTCAAGACGCCCAGTGCCAATCCGACCCAGCGAGGCGTCCCGGAGTTAGTCGTGTGGGAGAATTCCTGAAATTCGCTCATAAACGTTCGTCTCTCCTTTAGGTAGGCGACTTTGCCTTGTGAATGGAAAGCGAGCACCCGTGGCACCAAAAGGATCCCTTGCTACTAGTACTAGCTAAGTTTTGTGAAATCAAGGGGATGAGCCCTACCAGGTTGCCGTAGATCTAAATTCTAGACGTACTAGTACGTGTAAAGCTTACTCAAGTAAGTAGAAGGCACTCAACCCACAAAAACCTTCGGGTCTTGCCATGGGTTTGGCCGATCGACAAAAGGGAATAAACCGCTGCACCTAATAACAGCTTCGGATTGAAGGGCTTACATGTGGAAGGATCAAGCTGCCCGAAACGCGTCTGCGGTCATTTCAGTGCGCTCAGCGTTGAAATAGCAGTCGAGGGTGTTCACCGCGGCCTCGAGCACCAGACGGCAGTCGGAGCAGCCTTCAAGGTGGCGCTTGATCTCGGTCTCAACACCCGAGGACAAACGACCTTCTAAGTACCAGCAAATCAAGTGGATTGTGTCGCGACAGCTCATTACCCTGGCCCCTAACATCTCCCCCGAAACGATGACTAGGCATGGTTTAGCGTTGCACTTGCGACACCAAAAGGTAGCCTGTGAGGTGTTGGCTGTGAACCTATTGAAAACAAAAGGCTTCCTTGTCTCTTGGGGCTTCCAGAGGAACCGCCTGCGACGATGCAATTCTGAAAAGATTACACCCCAAATGGACAAAATGGGCACGGATTCGACGAGGCGACTAAGCCTATCCCGGAGCTTACCTATTTGGAACGATGGTCATTTCCCGAAGCTTGGCAATTCTGTCAGGCAAGGCCGGGTGGGTGCTAAGGAGCGTCGCTAACGAGCCACCTCCCAAGAGCGGCTTCACGATACAGAGAGACGACGTTGATGGCGAAATCGCAGACGTTGGGATGCGCTTGTTATATGCGCCCAGCTTTTCCAGGGCGCTGATCAAGCCGTAGGGATTGCCGACCATCCTCGCGCCGGTCGCGTCCGCCGAGTATTCCCGTTGGCGGGAAAGACCCAACTGCAAGAACATGGCTGCAATTGGGGCCAGGATGAGCATCAGGATCGCGGTGATTCCACCACCGTCCCGGTCGTCGCGGTCTCCTCCGTATCCTCCAAAAATCATAGCCCAGCGGCCCATGGTGGCGAGATGAAAAATTGCTCCGGCAATGGTCGCAGCAACCGAACTGATGAGAATGTCGTAATTTCGGACGTGTGAAAGCTCATGAGCGATGACCCCTTCGAGTTCGTCGTCGTTCATCAATTCAAGCAATCCCCGAGTCACCGCCACCGAGGCGTGGTGCGGATTCCTTCCCGTTGCAAACGCGTTTGGCGCAGCCTCCGGAACGACATAAAGCTTCGGCACCGGCAGATTCGCTTTGGCAGCAAGGCGTTCCATCACGGCATGGAGGCGCGGCAACTGTTCGCGGGTTACAGGTTTGGCGCCACTGGACATCAACGCGATTTTGTCCGAGAAAAAGTAAGCAAAAGCGTTCATCACCACGGCGAGCCCCAGAGCCAGCACCATGCCGTTGCGGCCGCCGAAATACTGACCAATCAGCATCAACAAGAGCGTAAGAGCTACCAGTAAGAAGGTTGTGCGAAAGACTCTCATAATCTCCTTCTATTCTACGCGCGCTTCATTGGCGCGCGAAATAACGCCTGCAACCGTTTGAAGAGCAAATGGAACATTTCCTACCACACTTCTCCCCTCCACATTAGATTCGGGCCGCGGCCGCGGGTTGTTTCGCAGGCTTCCGATCGAAGCGCAGTACGTCTTTCTGGCCGTCGCGATCGACGACGACGTGGTCGCCGGGAAGCACCGCGCCTTCGAGAATCTCAAGTGCCAGGGGATCCTGGATTAGCCGTTGAATCGTGCGCCGAAGTGGCCGCGCGCCGTAAGCCGGATCGTAGCCTTCTCGCAAAAGCAATTCTTGCGCCGCAGGCTTCAGTTCCAGAGTAATCTGCCGTTCCGCTAGCAGCTTCTCCACGTTCTTCATGAGCAGCCCAACGATTTTGCCCAGCTGCTCTTTTCCAAGCGGGTTAAAGATCACAATTTCGTCGATGCGGTTGATGAATTCCGGGCGGAACGACGTGCGCAACGCTTCCATCGCTTCTTTTCGCGCACGCTCGGGGTCTTTACCGGCCAATTCCGCAATCGCTGTCGAGCCGACGTTGCTGGTCATCACCAAAACAGTGTTCCGGAAGTCCACGGTTCGGCCCTTGCCATCGGTAAGGCGGCCGTCTTCGAGAATTTGCAGCAAGACGTTGAATACGTCGGGGTGTGCTTTTTCGATTTCGTCAAAGAGAATGACGGAATACAAATGACGCCGGACCTGCTCAGTAAGCTGTCCGCCCTCTTCGTACCCGACGTAGCCGGGAGGCGCGCCGATCAGGCGCGAAACGCTGTGCTTTTCCATATACTCGCTCATATCAATGCGAATCATCAGCTTTTCGTCGTCGAAAAGGAATTCCGCGAGGGCGCGAGCGAGTTCCGTCTTTCCGACGCCGGTAGGCCCAAGAAAAATGAACGAGCCAATCGGGCGCTTGCCATCGGAGAGTCCCGCGCGGCTGCGGCGAACAGCGTTGGCGACACGAGCGAGAGCGTCGTCCTGACCGACAACCCGCTGCCGGAGGCGCTCTTCCATGTGCACCAGCTTTTGGGCTTCGCCCTCAAGCAGGCGCCCAGCCGGAATGCCTGTCCACTTGCTGACAAGCTTTGCGATGTCTTCTTCGTCGACCTCTTCCTTCAGCATGGGAGCGTTTTTTTGCACGGAAGCAAAGCGCTGCTGCGCTTGTTGCAATTCGCGTTCCGCAGCGGCGATTTTTCCGTAGCGGATTTCTGCCACTTTGGCCAATTCACCGGCACGCTCGTACCGCTCCCCTTCGGCCTTGAGCTGCTCGATCTGCTCCTTCAGTTTGCGGATTTTGCCAATGGCCTCCTTCTCGTTTTGCCACCGCGCCTTTTTGGCGCTTGATTCTTCCTTCAGCTTGGCGAGTTCCTTCTCAATCTGCGCGCGCCGCTCCTGGGAATGCGCGTCGGACTCTTTCAGCAGGGCCTGGCGTTCGATTTCGAGCTGCAGGATGCGGCGTTCGATTTCGTCAATCTCCACGGGCAGGGAATCAATTTGCATGCGCAGGCTGGCGGCGGATTCGTCAATCAAATCGATGGCCTTGTCCGGTAAAAAACGGTCCGAAATATAACGGTTGGACAGCGTCGCCGCCGCGATGATGGCGGAATCCTTGATGCGGACCCCGTGGTGCACTTCGTAGCGCTCTTTTAAGCCGCGTAGAATCGCAATGGTATCTTCCACGGAGGGTTCAGAGACGAGCACGGGCTGGAACCGGCGTTCGAGCGCGGGGTCTTTTTCGATGTGTTTCTTGTACTCGTTGAGCGTGGTTGCGCCAATGGCGCGCAGCTCCCCCCGGGCCAGCGCAGGCTTGAGCATGTTCGAGGCGTCCATCGCGCCTTCAGCCGCGCCGGCGCCCACCAGCGTATGCAGCTCGTCGATGAAGAGAATGATCTGCCCCTCGGCCTCGGTGATTTCCTTGAGAACGGCTTTCAAGCGGTCTTCAAACTCACCGCGAAATTTCGCTCCGGCCACCAGCGCGGCAAGGTCCAGGGCCACAATGCGTTTGGTCTTGAGCACGTCCGGCACATCGCCGGTGATGATGCGCTGCGCAAGGCCCTCGACGATGGCCGTTTTGCCGACGCCGGGTTCGCCGATCAGTACCGGATTGTTTTTTGTGCGCCGCGCAAGAATCTGCATCACGCGGCGAATCTCTTCATCGCGGCCGATGACCGGATCGAGCTTTTGCTTCCGAGCAAGTTCGGTCAGGTCGCGCGCGTACTTTTCCAGAGCCGCGTAGGTGGCTTCTGGATGCTGTGACGTCACACGCTGATTGCCGCGCACTCCCGCCAGCGCCTGCAAAATCGCCTCGTGCGACGTGCCCTGGCGCTTCAGCAATTGGCCGGCCGGATCGCGGTCGCGTTTGGCTATCGCGAGAAGTAGATGTTCGGTGGAGACGAATTCATCCTTGAAGCTGTCCGCCTCTTTGAACGCTTGCTCGAGGACGTCGTTGAGTGGGCGACCCATGTGTTGCTCGGCGAAGCCCTGCACTTTAGGCAAGCGGCCTATTTCCCGTTCAATTTCTTGAATAAGCGCTTCGGTATGAATCCCCAGACGGGCGAGCAGGGGGGGCACCACTCCATCGGTCTGCGCCACCAAAGCCGCGAGCAAGTGAATCGGCTCGATCTGCTGATTCTCGTGGTGCGCAGCCACTTCCTGGGCGCTCTGCACAGCCTCCTGGGCCTTTACCGTCATTTTTTCAAATCGCAACATGGGACCCTCGATCTGAATTCTGTCTATCTATATGTCGGTCGCAAAAAAGGGGCTGGCCCTTCCGCCAGCCCCTATTCTTACAGCTTGGGTACTTGCTTTGCAGCCTTTTCGCCCCTACCTGCCGGAGGCAGCCGCGGCCGCGGCCGGATCGTTCACATTGACCTTGATCTGTTTCGGCTTCGCTTCCTCACGCTTGGGAATCGCGAGCACCAGTACGCCGTTTTGATACTCGGCTCTGATGGCGTCGGGATTCACGGTATTCGCAAGCGTGAAGCTGCGGGCAAAGGAACCAAACGATCGCTCTACGCGCAGGTAGTTCTCTTCGTTCACTTTCTTTTCGAACTTGCGCTCCCCCCGAATCGTGAGGAGATTGTTCTCCACGCGGATGTCGAGATCCTTGGGATCGACATCGGGGAGATCCGCCTTCACCACGAGTTCCTGCTCGGTTTCGTAAATGTCAACGGCTGGCGCCCACGCGCTGAGGTTGGACTGTTCGCCGGTTCGCTCAAAGGCATCGCTGAACAGGCGATTGATCTGCTCCTGCAGGGTAGTAACGCCGCGAAAGGGTTCCCATCGGGCTATCGTTCTCATAGTCGTAAGCACCTCCAATAGGTGAATTCTAAAGGATCATAAAATATGAGTGTCTACTTGTCAAGTACAATTTAGTTGACGCTAGGCATGTTGTAAAGCAATTATTATCAATAAGATAGAGAATACAAAGTCTGGCTTCCGGAGCAGAAGCCATTGCAGGGCGCTTGCGGCGGCAGCCAGTTAGCCGGACAAACAATCTGGCAATTCAAAGCTTGTACGCTCAGGGATCACTGGCTTGTACGACTGTCTCAATTCATGAAAAAGACTCGTCTGGGACCACCAGTGCACGGCGAGACAAGAGGCGGGTTCCTGCTAGACTACGCTGCTCATGCGCCTGGACGAGCTTGACTACCATCTGCCGCCGGAGCAAATCGCGCAACGGCCCCTGGACCGTCGCGACGCCTCACGGCTCCTGCTCTTGAAGCCTTCCTCGGGTTCGTTCGAGGATCGCCAGTTTTCGGAATTCCCGGACCTCCTGGCAGGCAATGAGCTGCTGGTGTTCAACAACGCGCGGGTGATCCCAGCACGTCTCTTTGGACGGCGTGCGGGGGTCCGCTCGCAGAAGCCTTCGCGTTCCACGCGGGGGGAGCACTTGACCGGGAAGGTCGAGATTCTCCTAACGCGCCGGGTAGATGGCGAGACATGGGAAGCTCTGGTTCGGCCAGGCCGAAAAATGCACCTCGGGGAGCGCGTTCTTTTTGGAAAAGGGGAGCTCGAAGCCGAAATAACCGCGCGGGGGGAGTTCGGCCTACGCACGCTGCGGTTCGTCTCTCATGATGGAAGCGCTATGAACGAACACCTGGAGCGGCTCGGCCACATACCCCTGCCGCCGTACATTGAACGCGCGGATGAAACGGCGGACCGCGAACGCTACCAAACGGTGTTTGCGAAAAATCCGGGCGCCATTGCCGCTCCCACGGCTGGTCTTCATTTTTCCGAGGAAATACTGAAACGAATCCGCGCGCGGGGTGCGGAGATCTGCGAGCTGACGCTGGATGTGGGACTCGGCACTTTTCAGCCGGTTCACGGGGAAACACTGGAAAGCCACGTAATGCATTCCGAATCTTACGAAATTCCCCGTGAAACGGCGGAACGGATTAATGCCGCAAACGGGGCGGGGCGTCGTGTTTTGGCTATTGGAACGACGGTCGTACGCGCCCTGGAGGACTCAGCATGGCGCGCAGCGGAAACGAGCTACGCAAACGTGGTGACCGCAGGAAAGGCCGAAGCAAAGCTATTCATCACGCCAGGATTTCGCTTTCGCGCTGTCACTGGTTTGTTGACCAACTTTCATTTGCCCCGGTCCACGCTGCTGGCGTTGGTTTGCGCCCTCGCGGGTCGCGAAAAGGTTCTTGCCGCTTACCAGCACGCGGTCGAAGCCGGCTACCGGTTTTATAGTTACGGAGATTGCATGCTGATTCGCTGAGGAAGAAAAAGGACGGAACGAAGGAGCTCTGTGCGTAGCGAGGAAGATCGCGCAGAAGAAATGTGTAGACTCTTCTTGCGGGCCCACACTTGCGAAAAGGAATCTCCTAGAATCTGCGGACGATAAGGAAGCTGTGGCTGGCCGCAGCCTCCTCTCGTCGTTGGGAAAAAGTTAAGAATAATTCCTTACTCACTGAAAACAAAGACGCGAGATTGGCCGGAAAAGCGAACTTCCTTGACCTGACCATTTTCGCTGATGAGCACAGAATCGTAGCTGGATTTGGCGCTGCGATCTTCCCAGCGCCCTTCGGATTCCGCAACCACCTTGCCGCCCTTCTGCACCGTGGCTTTGTTGCCGTCGATCAGCAGGCGATACTCGCCGGCCTGCAGCTCGGCCTTGCCGAGCTTGGCGGTCTGAGCGAGGTTGATGTTCTTCGAAAAAGGCTTGGCGAAAACGGGCACTGCCAGCGCCATGGTGGCGAGCAGGGCCATGCAGCGGAAAAATGAGCTGTTTTTCATGCGTGTCGAATTCCTTTCGGACGGGATCGAGTCAGCTGATAACAAGCTGCCCCGGCAAGATGGAGTTGACACGCAAGCGGCGGGCGAGTAGTCTCCCCCGTGAAGACACCTCTTCTTCCTGGACTAACGGCCGGAAAAACTGCGTGTCAAGACCCCGCGGCTGCCACCGCGGGGTTTTTTCTCACTCTCGCCTTGAGCAGCCCAGTAAGGAGCTGCGCCTGTATAGACGAAATAACGAAGAGGAATGTTTCGCGGTGCTGCGATAAAATCTTGCAAAGATGCGAAAAATCTCGGCCGAGAGATTGATTTTCCCTCAACAAAAAATCCTTTTGCGATTCCAAGAGATAAACTTCGCCTAAAAAATAAGGGAAAACAGTCCTGGGTCTCTTCCCGGACGAGATTTGGGTGCGTTTTTTTGCAGAAAGCAGCGTCGCTCCGTGCATTAGCTAGCTTGTTCATCTATACTCTAGGTCATTTTTTTAAGGACGACGATGCGAATTCTGATTCTCAGCGATTTGCACTCCAATGGCACAGCGCTGGATGCGGTTCTCGATGCCGCGAAGAATCATTGGGATGCGTCCGTGTGCCTTGGCGACGTGGTCGGGTATGGCCCAGACCCCAATTATGTGGCGGCGAAATTGCGCGAATTGGGCACAAAAACGATTCGTGGCAATCACGACAAAGCCGTGACCGGTTTGATGGCCACTGAGGATTTCAATCCCGTGGCCAAGGCGGCCGTAGACTGGACGCGAATTGAACTCAAAGCGGAGCATATGGCATGGCTCGCGGCTTTGCCAAAGGGACCGCTGGAGACGGATGGAGTCGTCCTGGTTCACGGCGCGCTTCAGGACGAAGATGAATATGTGTTCACGCCCGAACAGGCGCTCGATGGGCTGCTCGATTCGAACGCCCTGGTTACTTTTTTTGGTCATACGCATCATCAAGGAGGCTTTTCGTACCGAGACTCACAGCTCGAAGTTCTGCAGATTCGTCCACGCGCGGCAGAATCCTATGCCGCGCTGCGCGTCGAGCCAGCGCGGCGGTATTTATTGAATCCTGGTTCGATTGGGCAGCCGCGCGACGGGGACCCGCGCGCGGCTTTTGCCATCGCTGATCTTGAGCACAAAGTAGTTCAATTCTGGCGCGTGCCGTACGATATCGAAGTGGTTCAAAAACGCATGCGTTCGGCCCACTTGCCCGAACCATTGATCCAGCGGTTAGTGGTGGGCAGATAGCCTTCTACAACTGCCCTGCAGAAAGTCCTCGGCGCTAGGTATTTCCAAGGTACGGGCCCGGGGAGTGGTGCGCGTGGTCATGCGCCAGTAATCTCATTGCCTGCGTATTGTGCCAGGTCGCAAACATTCCCTCGGAAGAAGTTCTCTCATCGCTGGGCGTCTCGCAGTACAATCTTGCCCCCGACCGAGAGGACACGCGTTGTCGAACGGCACATTCACAATTTCCATTCGACAGAAGGGTGCAATCTCCGTCCTGGACGTTGCAGGGCGGCTAACATCGTTCGAAATTGCCGCACTGCAAGGCGCCATCACGCGGCTCTTGAGAGAAGGGCGCAAAAACATCGTGCTGAACCTGGGGGGGCTGGATTATCTGGACAGCTCGGGCATCGGGGAATTGGCGCGAAGCTACGTCTCGGTGGTGAAGAGAGGCGGCGCGATGAAAGTAGTAGGCTTGTCGGCCAAAGTGGAAGAAGTCCTGAAGATTACGCAGCTATTCAGGGTTTTCCCTGAATTTCCCAGCGAAGAAGAAGCAGTAGGTAGTTTTCCGGAATCCGGGCATGAGGGAAAGACTTGAGGGGGAGGAATTCGCTTATAAAAGGAGAGAAGCGGTTAGGGGCAAGCCCTAACCGCTTCCCGGGGTGTGTCCTCGAAGTGGTTTGTAGTATTAGATGTACGGGGGTGAAAAAGGTTTCCTTGGGCTACAAAAAAAATATCAGCAAATCGATTTAGTGGCCACAAATCTCAATAAAACAAGTATTTACGCCAGCGGTCGTCGCGATGGCCGATCAAGCGCATCAGTTGACGGGAAGTGTGCAGCGTGAAGGGCCGGGGCTTGCGAGCCAGCTTCAGCCCAGCCTCTTCAGGCGTGCGGTCCCCCTTTGTGTTATTGCAACGGTAGCAGCAGGCGACCAGGTTTTCCCAGGAAGAGCGGCCCCCGCGTGAACGGGGCAATACGTGATCCAGAGTCAACTCGGAACTGGGAAACACTCGACCGCAAAACTGGCAGGTGTTGCGGTCTCGCAGCAAAATGTTTTTGCGCGACAGCGCGCGGCTCTGCTGAGGAATGTGCCTATAAGCAAGCAGGCGAATCACCGAAGGAACTTGATGAGCGTGGGCGGCGGAATGAACCTCCGCGCTGTGCAATTCTTCGGCTTGCGCCACGCCTTTCAGCATCAACACCATCGCGCGGCGCACGGCGGTTACGTTGATCGGCTCGTAGGTGGCATTCAGCACCAGCACGGGTTCCTGCATCAACGATGCCCGGCGCGAAATCGAATTGTGGATTCTACTGCCAGCGGGAGTTTCTGAACTGGGCGCAGCCGCGCGAGCCGCATCGGGGGTATGAGCCCCCCGGGAATCGGCCGCCATGTGCCGGTTTGATCCCATCGAGCTTTGCCTACGACCTATTCTACCATTCCACGGAGCTTCGGAGTGGATTTCTTAGTGCACGCGCCGCGCTAAGTGCAACCACTGACTTGGCTCCCGCTCGCGCGCGGGCATCCAAGTTCGCTCCAGTGCAGCAAAAAGAAGGGCCGACAAGTTGACCATCTTCGCGTCCTACTGGAAGAAAGCGAGGCAATTCGCGCAGATAGGTACGCGCCTCGAGTGCGCGAGCATTTCGCCGCAAGTTCGGCAAGCGGCGGGGGAATTATGCTGAGCAGAACGTCGCTGCCGGTTGTCAGCCTTGAGCGCAAGACCTCGCGAGGCCTCGACTTCTTGGTCCGGGGGCTTCGAGGGAAGATAGCGTTGGATGTGCCTGGTTTCGCCATGGCAGGGAATATTCAGCTATCGTTCTAATTGAAAAAGAGGTAAATCAAAGTACAGTAAGCGAACGGCGGCGGTCTTTGCGGAAAGATGATCGGCCTCTTCCCTACAAGAGGCCCTGTTCCATTTTCTCCTGGCATGCGATGCAGTGTTTGGCCCAGGGCACAGCTTCCAGCCGTTTCTGCTGCATCTCTTCCTGGCAGTTGGCGCAGACTCCGTATTCATCCTCCTGGATGCGCTTCAAGGCCGCATCAATCAGGTTCAATTGTGAACGGTCGGTACTAGTCATACCGAAAAGAAATTCCTTGGTGTAGGAGTTGGCTGCTTTGTCCGCCAGGTCCACCGTGGGGTCTTCGTCCGCCGTTCTTCCCTCTTCTTGCGTTCGGGCGATGGTCTTCATCAGTTCTTCGCGCCGCGCCAGCAGTTTTTTCTTGTAGTAATCGAGTCGTTTCTTGTCCATGTAAGTCCCGCCCCTATGCATGCTATTCGGGGCCATCTAAAAACTCCGTAGTTTAGAACGGCTTTGAAATGAAGTCAAGAAAGGCACTTTGATGGAGCAGTAGCTCAGCCTTCGGAAGCCGATTGGGTGCATGAGACTTGTTCGCGGGATGCGCCGATATCCGAGGTTAGAGTGGTGCGCTCGCCCCGGCGTATTAAGATATTGGTTTATGACCGCTCCCACTTTTTTCTCGGTTCGCGCGTTGATCTTTGATTTGGACGGCACGCTGATTGATTCCAAGCAAGACTTGATTCGTTCGGTCAACGCCATGCTGGTGAAGTCGGGACGCGACCCGTTGCACGAAGATACGGTTTCCAGCTATATCGGGCACGGAGCGCCCCGGCTGGTGGCGCGAGCACTGGGAAATGGGGCCACCGAAGAGGAGTGTGAGCGGTCGCTGAAGTTTTTCCTGGCGCACTATGACGAGCACAAACTGGATTCGACCTGCGCCTATCCGGGCGTTCCCGAGGCCCTGGAAGAACTGCGCGAATTCCCCATGGCGGTGCTGACGAACAAGCCGGTGCGGGTGAGCCGGAGGATCTTGGACGGATTGCGCCTGACGAAATATTTTCGCGCGGTCTACGGCGGCAACAGTTTTGAAACGAAGAAGCCGGACCCGCTGGGAGCGAAGAGGATTCTGGAAGAACTCAGCGCCGCTCCCGCTGAGGCCCTCATGGTTGGAGATTCCGAAGTGGATGTGCAAACGGCGCGAAACGCCGGGACGCTGGCGGCTGCCGTGAATTATGGATTCGGCACGCACGACCGCGCCGCCTATCCCGCAGACATTTATCTTGACCGCTTGACCGATTTAACAACTTTGCTCAGGAACCACAAACCATAGAGCTCCGGGTACGCCTAATGCTAACCATCAAGCACGGACACCAAGACATGGCTTGCCAATAAGCGCGCCAGTTGGCAGACTCAGCGCGTGGTTATAGGTCTGTTCCCAGAGCTAGATGCACCCGGGGGGGTGCAGCGCGTGGGGCGCCATTTGGCGGCGGTGCTGACCGAGTTTGCTTCCAGCCGCGGTTGGGACTGCCGGCTGCTCAGCTTGAACGATTCCCCAGAATTGCACCGCGTCACCGTGGGTGGGCGGGAATTTGTGTTTACTGGTTGCCAGAAGGCCAAAGCGCGCCTTGCGGTTACCGCCCTGCGCGCTGCAAAACGTGACGCGAAGCTCGTCATGGCCGGACATCCGAACCTCGCGCCGGTAGTGCAGGCGATGCGCGTGGTGGCCCCGAAAATGAAGAGCATTGTGTGCACGCACGGCGTGGAAGTGTGGGAACCGCTGGGACGCTTGCGCCGTGCTGCGTTGCGGCGCGCCAATCTGGTGCTGGCGCCGAGCCGGGATACGGCTGAGCAAGTAGCTACACAACAGGAAGTGGCGCGAGAACGCATTCGCGTGCTGCCTTGGGCGCTGGACCCGCAATTCGAGGCCATGCTGGCAAATACTGCCTCAAGGCCACCGAGGGAATTCCCGAACGGGCGAGTAATTCTTGCGACGGGACGCTGGGTGGCGGCCGAACGCTATAAAGGCATGGACACGCTGATTACCGCCTTGCCGCGGCTTCTAACTACGTGGCCAGAACTCCAATTGGTTCTAGCGGGCTCCGGAGATGACCGCGCGTGGCTGGAAGACTTTGCGGAGAAAAACGGTGTGGAGCGCCACGTGCATTTTCTCAGCGGGCTGACAAACGCGGAATTGGCGGCATGCTATAAAGCTTGTGAGATTTTTGCTTTGCCCAGCCGAGGAGAAGGATTCGGGCTGGTGTATTTGGAGGCCATGGCCTGCGGTAAGCCCGTGATTGGCGGGACCCACGGAGGGGCGCCGGAGCTGATTCAGGATGGCGTTACCGGCTATTTGGTGCCGCACGGCGATCCCATCCAACTTGCCACGGCCCTGCAAGCTCTGCTCGGGGACCCGCAACACGCCAGAGAAATGGGCGCGCGTGGCCGCCAAACCGTGGACCACGAATACCGCTTCCAGAACTTTGTGAAGGCTCTGAAAAAAATCCTGCGCGATCAATGCGAATCCTGAACGTCACGGAAACCTACACGCCATTTCTGGAATTTGGAGGGCCGCCTGTGAAGGTGCGGGCGTTGGCCGAAGGCTTGGCGCGGAACGGGCATCAAGTGACGGTGCTGACAGCGGACTGGGGGTTGGAAAAACGCGTGGCAACGGGAGAGAAAAGCGCCTTGGAATCGTCGCCGTTCGGCTGGCAGCGCAATGAAAACAGGATCGCAACGATTTACCTGCCAACTCGGCTGCATTATCGGCAAGTGAGCTGGAACCCCGCAGTGAACCGATACTGCAGGGAGCGGCTGGGGGATTTTGACGTTGCGCATATCTTTGGTTTGTACGATCTGCTAGGTCCGGCCGTTGCGGCGGAGTGCCGGAAGCGCGGCATCCCTTATGTCGTCGAACCCATTGGGATGTTTATCCCGATTGTGCGAAACCTGTGGCTGAAGCGCATTTATCATGGTGTGTGGGGAACACAAATGCTTCAAGGAGCAAGCGCCGTTGTGGCCACTTCGGAGCAGGAAATCGAAGAGCTGACGTCCGGAGGAATCCCGCGATCGAAGATCGTCATGCGGCGAAACGGTGTGGAAGAGCCGGCGTCGGTGCCGAAGCCCGGAGCCTTTCGGAGCAAACTTGAAATACCAAAGGACATGAAACTTGTTCTCTTTCTTGGACGTCTATCTGAGAAAAAAAGTCCGGAATTGTTGCTCCGGGCTTTCGCCGAAGTAAGGAAGCAATTGGAAGAAATAAGACTAGCTTTTGCTGGACCTGACGAAAGTGGGATGCAGGCGCGACTGCAGCAAACGGCAGAGCAACTGCGAGTGAGCCGGTATGTCCAGTTCCCTGGGCCGCTGTTTGGTCAGGACAAGTGGAATGCTTACCGGGACGCCGACGCTTTTGTTCTTCCGTCACAGAATGAGAATTTTGGAAATACGGCCGCGGAAGCGGTTGCAGTCGGCACACCGGCCATTGTGACCGAACAATGCGGAATCGCCCCCCTACTCGCAAATCAAGCTGGGTTGGTGGTGAAACACGACGTGCGCGAACTGGCAGACGCGCTTGCGCGTATTTTGACCGATAGCGAACTCCGTAGACATCTGCAATCCGGATGCGCTAAAGTCACGAAGGAATTGGGATGGGAAGGTCCGGTCTGCAAAATGGAGTCCTTGTACGATGAGTGTGTCTCTCGCAAGGGAAGATCGGGAGAAATCCTGCAAATAGAATAGGTTTCCAGTGCCCCAACCAAAACATCCCGTATTTCGTTCCGTATGGTGGAGTTGCAACCTGCTGCTGGCGGTGGCCGTCTTTGCTCTAGCTTACACGGGAGTCCGGGAATTCTCGGTCCGGCGCTACCTCGATGGATATTCGGACGCTATTGTTCCAAACTTCCTGCCTGACCAGAGCAAAGTGGAGGCGATTCTCGATTGGATGCGCAAGGAACCGTCGCGGGGCATCGCGGATAATCCTTCGGCACTTCCGACGCGGGACCCCGAAACCACCCTCAACTACGCGCAGTTGTTAAAGGTCTGTGGCACAGCAACGAATGCCTTTCTGAATCTCGCGCGCTCTTCAGACCTGCGGGCGCGCAGGCTGCTTCTGCTATCGCCCGATCGCACCGCCAAGCATGTGGTGGCCGAAGTTTTGATCAACCAGCGCTGGGTCGTTGTCGATCCCACGTACCGCACGATCATGAAGGATGCGCAAGGCCAGTCTTTGACGCGCAGGGAATTACAGGATCCCTCGATCCTTGTGCAAGCTGTGAGCAAGATCCCGGGTTACCCGGCGGAGTACACTTACGAGAGCGTCGCCCATGTGCGAATGGGGCGGCTCCCGGTCGTTGGGCCGTTTTTGCGGCAGGTTTTCAATTTCCTCTATCCGGGCTGGGAAGAGTCGGTGGACTGGAGCCTGCTGTTGGAGCGGCAGTCATTTATATACCTGGTTCTGGCCTCCGCAGTCACTCTCTTTTTCCTCGTAATCAGGCAAATCCTCGGGTGGTATGCGGACAGTATGCTGCGCATTCGCCGCTTCCGCTTTCGGGAGAATATAGTCCGCGCGGGCGCGGCCTTCTTCTCGACGCCGGAGATTAAAGAATAGCGTGTGCGGGATCTGCGGAGTCGCCTTCACTTCGCGCAATGCTGAGGCGGAATCGCGAGTCAAAGCCATGTGCGCGGCGATGCGCTACCGCGGGCCGGACGAAGAAGGATTCCTCGTCGACGAAGCTCGCGCCCCAGGGCTTGCTCTGGGCATGCGTCGACTGAGCATCATCGACCTCGGCGGCGGCCACCAGCCTATTTGGAACGAGACTAAAGACGTCGCGGTAGTATTCAACGGTGAGTTGTACGGCTACCGCGATTTGCGCGAGCGCCTGATCCTCTGCGGACACCGCTTTGCCACGCAATCCGACACGGAGATTCTCGTCCACGCCTGGGAAGAATGGGGCGAAGATGCGCTGAACGAACTGCGGGGTATGTTCGCGTTTGCGTTGCTCGATCTGCGTGAGCGCTACGCCACCGCCCCAATTCTCTTTCTGGCGCGCGATCCGTTGGGTATTAAGCCGCTCTACTACACGCAGACGCCGGATGGGTTTGCGTTCGCCTCGGAGGTACGGGCCTTGCTTTCCGCTGGGGTTGTTCCAAAAAACCTGTCGCGGGATGCGCTGACCTCTTACCTGCTATTCGGCAGCGTGAGCGAGCCGGTGACGCTCGTCGAAGGCATCTTCAGCCTGCCTCCGGGCCACCGCATGTTGCTGCACGTTCCCGAGCGTCGCCGCGTACCGCGCGCTCGGCAATGGTGGGATCCGGCGCTGTCTCCTTCGGCACGAGACACCAGGAAACCACGCGACCTTCCCACAGCGGCAAAGAAGTTGCGTCCGATGCTCGAAGATGCCGTGAAGACGCATCTGATCGCGGATGTTCCGGTGGGCTTGTTCCTTTCAAGCGGCCTGGATTCGGGCGCCATTGCCGCGATTGCCGCAAAAGCGCAAGCGGGAATTCAAAGTTTCACGGTCACCTTTCCAGGGACAGCCTTTGATGAGGCAGCGGCAGCGCGCGTGATTGCGCAACATTGCCGGACCAAGCACATCGAAGTGCCGCTGGACGGCGGAGCCATGGTTGAGCGCATCGATGAAGCCATCGCCGCGTCGGACCAGCCGACCATGGATGCCGTGAACACCTATTTTGTTTCGTGGGCGGCGAGGAAAGTCGGCTTGAAAGTGGCACTCTCCGGGCTCGGAGGGGACGAGCTTTTTGCCGGATACCAGACGTTTGCGGACACTCCTCGACTGGCGAGGCTGATTCGCACGGCCTGGTTTGTGCCTGCGATCGCAAGGAGCATGACCAAGCCGCTTGTTGCCGCGCTCGCCGGAGGGGGCGGTTCACCTGATGCGGGGCGAAAAGTGGCGGCGGCCTGGGTTTCTCCCGACGCTCTTCCCCATCCTTATTTTTTTGCTCGCACGCTGTTCCCACCGGGAAGGCTCGAGCAAATTATCGAGCCGCGATTCCGGCCCAGCACGATCGGGCCGGATGGTGTAACGCTCGAGCCGACCTGGCTCGGATGGCTGCAAAGGTCCGCTGACGAAGCACGGAAGCTAGAACCAGTTGCGGGAATTTCCTGGTTAGAGATGCGCAGCTACATGGCCAGCACGCTGCTGCGGGACACGGATTCCGTGAGCATGGCGCAGTCGCTCGAAGTGCGCGTGCCTCTGCTCGATACACTGCTGGTGGAATTTGTGGGCGCCTTGCCGGACGTGGCACGCCGGCGGCCGGGCGCTCAAAAGGCGCTGCTCGTGGAGGCCATGGGAGACTTGTTGCCAAAAGAGATTCTCGCTCAAAGGAAACGTACCTTTACGCTACCGTGGGAGGAATGGCTGCGGGGTCCGTTGAGAAAAAGGCTGGAAATGAGTTTCGCAAATCCTGCGGCGATTTTGGCTCCTGCATTTCGCTCTGGGGGGGTACAAGGAGTATGGAATGAATTCCTCGCTGCAAAAACTACCTGGTCGCGTCCCTGGTCTCTCTACGTTCTGAATGAATGGTGCCGCAAGCATCTCACCGCATGAACTGTTTGACTGGGGTACACTGACTCATCACGCGATGAACATTCTGGGGATCAATGCCTATCACGGAAACGCTTCCGCCGCGATTGTGTGTGACGGCCAGCTGGTTGCAGCGGTGGAAGAGGAGCGTTTTAACCGCGTCAAATATGCGGCGGGGTTTCCCACACAGGCCATTCGCTATTGCCTGAAGGCGGCTGGACTGACACTAAACGAAATTGACCATGTGGCCGTGCCACGAGATCCTTACGCGCGGCTGGCCACGAAGATTTTTTACGCACTGCGCATGCCTTCGTTCGCACGCGAACGCGCCAAAGTACTGGTCAAATTTCAAGGGATTCCCGAGGCGCTGGCAAAGGCCTTCGCCACCGCCCCAAAGAAGATCCGCGCGAAATTTCATCGCATCGAGCATCACCAAGCTCATCTGGCGAGCAGCTTTTACTGTTCGCCATTCGAACGCGCGGCGCTTCTTTCTGCTGACGGCCTCGGTGACTTTGCCAGCACGATGTGGGGAACGGGCAGTGGCAGCCGCATGAACATTGAAGGCGCCATCGCCTTTCCGCACTCTTTGGGACTCTATTACAGTGCCATCACGCAATATCTGGGTTTCTTGAAATTCGGCGACGAATACAAAGTCATGGGGCTGGCGGCCTACGGTCAGCCCGAACAACCGGAACTATTCCGGGACATCGTGCGCTTCGAGAACGGCTCCCGCCGCTACGGCTTCCGGCTGGGGCTGGATTACTTTTCCCATCACCGCACCGGGCCCGAAATGTCCTGGTCGGAGGCGGACAAGACGCCTACCCTTGGCAAACTGTTTTCCGAAGGCATGGAAAGGCGGCTTGGTCCGGCGCGCTCGGCGGACCAGGCTTTGGAGCAGCGCCATCGCAACCTGGCCTCTTCGCTGCAACTGCGGTTGGAAGAAGTCTATCTCGGCATGCTGAAAAAACTTGCGAGCCGGACAGGGATGAAAGCCATTTGCCTGGCGGGAGGTGTCGCGTTTAACTGCGTGGCCAACGGAAAAATTCTTGATGCAACGCCATTCGAGCAGGTTTACATCCAGCCGGCTGCCGGAGACGGCGGTCTCTCCGTCGGCGCTGCTTTCTTTGTTTGGCACCAGATCCTCCATAAGCCACGCTCGTTTGTGATGGATCATGCTTATTGGGGGCCGCAATATTCGCGCGAAGAAATTCGCAGAGTCGTGGATTCGAGTGGCTTGGCGCAAAAAGGTTGCGCGGTCTCGGAATTTGGCGACGTGGAATTGATGCGCCGCGCAGCGGCGATCATCGCCGATGGCCAAATCCTGGGGTGGTTTCAGGGACGGGCTGAGTGGGGCCCACGCGCGCTCGGCAATCGCAGCATTGTTGCGGATCCGCGACGGCCGGAAATGAAAGAGATTCTAAACAAGCGCATTAAACACCGCGAAATCTTTCGCCCCTTTGCTCCTTCCATTCTTGCGGAAGCTACGTCTGCGTATTTTGAAAAATCCCATCCTTCGCCCTTCATGACGCTCGCTTATGGCGTTCGACAGGAAAAGCGCGACAAGATTCCCGCACCCACGCACGTGGATGGTACGGGGCGCCTCCAAACTGTCACACGAGAAGCGAATCCTCGCTACCATGCGCTCATTTCCGCTTTTCGCGATCTTACGGGCGTGCCGGTGGTCCTGAACACGTCCTTCAACGACAACGAACCAATTGTATGCTGCCCAGAAGAGGCCGTTGACTGCTTCCAGCGCACGCAGATGGACGCGTTGGTGCTCGGCGACTTTTTGATCACAAGACAGTGAGCAAACAGCGACGGCGCCCAGGATGAAGATTCTTCTGCTCAATCTCTACTATCCGCCGGACACCTCGGCGACTGCCAAAATGGCGCACACGGTCGTGGACGCCATTTGCGCGCATCATCACATCACCATTCTTTGTGGGCGCCCGTCGTACGATCCCACCGAACGGCGTCCCTGGCGCCCGTATCAAACGGAAAGTGACGGCCTCGTGCGAATCATCCGTGCCGGCGCGACGGCGTTTCCCCGTTTCAACATGAAAAAACGGCTGATGAATTACTTGAGCTACGTTTGGCTCGCTGTTCCTCGCGCCCTTTTTCTGGATTGTGACGCCGTTTTCGCCATGACCGACCCGCCATTCCAGGGGATCGTTGGAGCGTTTGTGGCCATGCTAAAGCGCAAACCCTACGTCTACAACATCCGTGACCTGTATCCGGACATGGCCTTGGGCGGCGACATCGTTCGGCCCGGATTGCTCGCCCGCCTCTGGGAAGGAATGCATCGCTGGTCTTTGCGTTGCGCCAAGAGCGTCATTGTTCTTGGCGAAGACATGCGCGCACGGATCATCGCAAAAGGAGTAGAGCCTTCACGTGTCACAGTTATTCGCGACGGAGCGGCGCTTCCCGAAGCAACGGAATCCTTGCCCTCTCCCGATCCGGAAATCATCCGCGCGATTCGCGGCGGTTTTTCGTTTGTCCTGTTGCACGCCGGCAATCTCGGCTTTTACGGCGCTTGGAATACTTTGATTACCGCTGCCCGCAAGCTCGCCAACGATGGAGTGGGCCTGGTTTTCGTGGGCGGCGGTGTGATGCGCAGAGAACTGGAAATTTCGGCTGCCGGCGCCGAAAACATTCGCTTCCTCGATTACTTTCCGGCGAGCAAGATCCCCTCGGTGCTTGCAGTCGCGGATGCGCATGTCGTTACGGTTAAGCGCGGTCTCGAGGGCGTCGTTGTGCCGAGCAAAATGTACGGGATCTTGGCCGCAGGGAAACCGATTGTCGCCGTTGCCGCAAAAGAAACAGACGTTGCGTCGCTTGGCGCGAAGCAAGGCTTCGCCATTGCTGCCGACCCGGACAAACCCGCGGAACTCGTCAACGTGATTCGCGCTCTTAGCGGCGACGCTAAGAAGCTAAGAGCAATGGGAGAAGCAGCGCGTAATGCCGCACCTTCCTATGACCGGGCCGTGGAACTTCAAAAATATCTTGAAGTTTTCGAGCGCCTGTACGGCCCGCTAGGCGTCTAGGCGCAACACGCTCGCACGGAAATGCGCGCGCCCTGGCGCTCACAACCATCCGTTGGCGACTCCGTCGATGCTTCCCGGCGCCATCACCGCAGCGAAATGGAGCAAGCCACTTTTCTGGGATTGCCGCACGACAAAAATCGCAGTATGGTGTTTGCGCTGCGTGGGAACAGCCATTTCGAGTTGCTAACTTGGGAGCCGGACCCAATCCCGGCAAGAATTACGGAAGTTGCCCGCCAAACAGCCTGGGGCGGAATTCGTCTCCGTATGAAATGGGGTTGCATGGCCGCAGGCCTGCTCGCTTTCTTCGTCGCTCTCTTCGCTTCCATGATGTTGGTTGTTCCCGTTCGCGCATTTGCTCTGCGCGTGGGAATGGTGGATCTGCCCGGCCCGCGAAAGGTTCATCGCACACCCATTCCTCTACTCGGCGGCTTGGCTATGTACGCCGCGGTCGTTATAGCCGTCTTGCTGGCATTTGAGGGACCGGCGCGAGCCCAAATCGCCGGCATCTTAATTGGTGCAACTCTTGTTGCCTCCGTCGGCATTCTCGATGACCGCGGCCTCCTTCATCATCAGGTGAAGTTATTTGTTGGCATGCCGGTTGCCGCCGGAATTCTGCTTCTTACCGGCGTTCGTGCTCAAGTTTTCAGCGTGCTCGTGGGTGGCCGCAGCGGCGAGCTTCTGGACTTTGGACTGACGGTCCTTTGGGTTGTTGGCATTACCGCCTCGTTCAGCATTCTCGATCACATGGACGGCTTGTGCGCCGGCGTTGCTGCGATGGCTTCCGTGTTCTTCGCCCTTCTTGCCTACCTGAACGGACAGACGCTGGTCACTGTGCTTGCGGCGGCGGTTCTTGGAGCAGCCACAGGATTCCTGCGCTGGAACTTTAAGCCCGCCAAAATTTTCATGGGTGATGGTGGCGCGATGTTTTTGGGATTCCTGATGGCTACTTTGGGTCTCAAGCTGCGTATCGAAAATGCCACGCATCTCTCTTCATGGTTGGCGCCTGTATTGATTCTGGGTACAGCCATTTTTGACACCACCTTGGTCACTATCTCTCGCGCACGCCGCGGGTTGCTGCCCTTTGCCACCCCCGGCAAGGACCACGCTGCCCATCGTCTCTCCAATCTTGGTCTCGGCCATCGCGGAGCCGTGATCACTCTCTATCTTCTCGGTGGGCGACGAGGCAGTGCAAAAGAAATCGACGGCTACCTCTCGACGGGCGGCGCCCTGGCCTTGGGAACTCTGGCTCTCGGAGTTATCTTGCTGGCCGTCGCCTATCTCGAGCGCGCCCCCTATGAGCGCCAGGAGCGCAACTCTTCTCTTTCTTCCTAAAACTCGGTCGCTTCATTGGCAGGGTCTTCGACCTTGCCTAAACTGCCTCTTTCTTTGCACTTACAGATCGTTTCTGTATACTTACAAAGCCCCTCCCACCCATTTCCGTTAGAGGTCCCGCAAGGGTCGGGCGGAAAGCAAATCCAATCTTTTGCTTCGGTTCTCTCGGCAACGAAAGGAGAGACCGCACACCATTGGGAACGTACAGGACTGTGAACGAGAGTAAGATCGAGCAGGGGAATGACAGCCAGTCGCGGGAAGTTATTGTCGTCGGGGCCTCGGCAGCCGGACTCTTTACCGCCGCCAGCGTAGCCCGCGGCGGACGCCACGTTCGCGTGCTGGAATCCAAGCCGCAACTTGAACCGGCGTCGCGCACGCTGATTGTTACCGATCATTTTCGTACCCAAATGGCCTCGGTGGCCCGGCACAGCGTCGTCAACGAAATCCGCTGCTTTGAACTTTTCACCGATGGCCGCTCCGCGCAAATTGCCCTCAAAAAGCCGGATCTGGTTATTGAGCGTTCGAGGCTAATTACCGCTCTCGCGCGTGAGGCTCAACAAGCAGGAACTTCATTCTCTTTTGATACCCGTTTCCTGGGTGTGGGGTCGAATGAACGTGGCTTGCGCCTGGAAATCGAAAGGGGCGGCAAGCGCGAAGAACTGCACGCCGACAGCGTTGTCGGCGCGGATGGCGCGGCGAGCCGCGTGGCGCGCGCGGCCGGCTGGCCGCCGGTTGAGACCGTTCCGCTCGTGCAAGCTATCGTCCGCCTTCCTAAGGACTGTCCCCCGGATACCACGCGCGTATGGTTTATTCCCGACGATACGCCCTATTTTTATTGGCTGATTCCCGAATCCCCGGACCACGCCGCACTCGGCGTAATTGGCGAGCACGGCCGCGACACGAAACGCTGCTTCGACAGTTTTCTCGAAAAGAAAAAG
>Ga0126369_10000530_pt1 | contig 25069 bp, 20 predicted proteins | sample PanSoiMetaPlot_1_FD_109646 | JGI IMG/M metagenome (GOLD analysis project Ga0126369, IMG submission 109646) | Tropical forest soil microbial communities from Panama - MetaG Plot_1 | ecosystem: Environmental > Terrestrial > Soil > Tropical forest > Bulk soil | place: Panama | collected 2016-02-17
AGGAAGCGGCGAAGATCAGTCCAGAACACCCGAAGGTCAAAAGCGGCCTGAAGAAGGCCCGATGGCTGTTTTAATCCCCTAGGACCTACCGACCATGGCCGACCGAGACGCGGTGATTGGGATCGACCTCGGCACCACCAACAGCGTGGTGGCCACAGTTCAGGGCGATCAGCCGATGGTGATCCGCAATCGCACCGGCCAAAACCTCACCCCGTCGGTGGTGGCGATCTCCAAGAACGGAAAGCAATTGGTGGGACAGCTTGCGAAGAGGCAGGCCATCACCAATCCCGAGGGGACGGTCTATGCCACCAAGAGGTTGATTGGGCGCAAGTACTCGTCCGAGCAGGTGGTCGAGGCCCTCAAGGTGCTCAGTTATCCGGTGATCTGTGGCGAACACGATGACATCCGGGTACGCCTCGGTGGCAAGGATGTCTCGCTCCCGGAGATCTCCGCCAAGGTTCTCGGAGAGCTGAAGCTCGACGCCGAGGAGTTCTTCGGTCACTCGGTCACCAAGGCGGTGGTCACGGTACCGGCTTACTTCAACGATGGTCAGCGCCAGGCGACGAAGGACGCGGGAAAGATCGCCGGACTCGAGGTGCTGAGAATCTTGAACGAGCCTACAGCCGCCGCTTTGGCCTACGGCTTTGGGAAGAACATCAACGGGCGGATCGCGATCTTCGACCTCGGCGGCGGAACTTTCGACATCTCGGTGCTCGAAGTGAGCAAGGGCGTCTTCGAGGTGATTGCCACCGGTGGCGACTCCTACCTGGGAGGGGAGGATTTCGACCATCGGGTTTTGGAGTGGCTGGTGTTCGGCTTCGCCAAGGAGCATGGCGCTGATCTGCGAAAGGATCGGATGGCGTTGCAGCGCTTAAAGGACGCAGCGGAGAAAGCCAAGATCGAGCTCTCCGAGACCAAGTCCTCGACCATCAACTTGCCGTTCATCTGCACCCCGCTGGGAGGCGGCGCTGCGCTTCACCTGCAGCGCAACTTGACCCGCGAAAAGCTTGAGGAGCTGACCGCGGACCTCTGTGAGCGCACGCTGTCGATCACCACCCAGGTCCTCGAAGAGGCGAAGGTGAAGCCCAGCGACTTGAAGGAAGTGATCCTCGTCGGGGGCATGACGCGGATGCCTCGGATCGCCGAAGAAGTAAAGAGATTCTTCCGCCGCGAGCCGTGCAAGGCCGTTCATCCCGAGGAGGTGGTGGCGCTCGGGGCGGCTGTTCAAGCGCATGCCCTCACCAGCAACCAGGCCCCGGTGTTGTTGCTGGACGTCACGCCTCATAGCTTGGGGGTGGCGATCGCCGGCGGCTACGCCCGGCGACTGATCACCAAGAACACCACCGTTCCCACCTCGGTCACCGAGGTCTTCACCACCTCCAAGGACAATCAGACCACGGTGAAAATCATGGTCCTACAGGGCGAGAGCGACATCGCGCACGAAAACGAGCTGCTCGGCGAGTTCTGCCTCACCAACCTTCGGGCGGCGCTGCGCGGCCAGTTGCAGGTGGACGTCACTTTCGACATCAACTCCGAAGGAATCGTCTCGGTCTCGGCGAAGGATCAGGAGACGGGCCAAGAGGCGTCGATCACCATCACTCCCTCCGGCGGCCTGACCGAAGATGAGCTCCAAGACATCATGGCCGAACAAGAGGATCTGATCGCGGAAACCACCGAGTCCGACGACACCACAGCCAGAAAATCAGAGCTTTCCGAGTTGGTCGGCCGAGTGGAGGATCTCTTTCCCCAGGTCAAACAGGTCCTCACCGATTCCGAATTCGGAACCGACGCGGTGAAGCGGGTGGAAAAGACGCTGAGCACGGCTCGCAAAGCGCTCGGGGCCAAGCGGATCGCGACCGTGAGCCATTCGATTGAACAGCTCACCCGGACGCTTCAGATGTTCAAAGCGCTCCAGGAGCGCGTCGGCGCCATCGTAGAATGAGCCGCTCCCGAGCTGAGCAGCTGATCGAAAGCGGCCTTTGGCTCCGCCTCAGCGGCGATCTGGAATGGAGCCAGCGGCTCTTCGAGGAGGCTTTTCGCCTGGATCCAGCTGCAGCGGGGGCTCAGCCCACGCAACATGAGCCCAACGGCGCTTGGAGCCTTGCGTACCAGGCGGAGCTTTGGTCTCTATTGCCGATCAAGGTTTCACCTTGGCCCGATCCTTTCGCTTCACCCGGCGCAGTTACCGCGGCGGACAGCGCAGCGGACACCTGGAGCCAGAACCCGGCGTGGCAAGCGCCCGCGGCCGCCGCCGTGAATCCGGTTCCAGATGTCGATGCGGAGCCCCTCGAATTCGAGGAGTTAGAGCCGCCGGTCGAGAAACCCGCCCCAACGCCGTCGGCCCCGCCGCAACCGTTGGAAACCGGTCCGGACGTGGACAATCTCTTGCAAGCCGCCGAGGACTTCATCGAGCTCGAGGATCCGGAGGCGGCGATGGAACTGATCGGCAGAGCGGAGCAAATCGCCCCCGATCATCCCGACCTTCGCTTGATCCGCGAGCGCGGTGAGGCTGCTCTTCACGGCCTTTACGAGGACCGCCTTGGCCCGCTGGATGCGATTCCCAAGGTCAGCCTGGGCGCGGAGGAGATTGTTGCTCTCAACCTGGATCACCGCGCGGGTTTCGTACTCTCCCAGATCGACGGCGTCTCGAGCTTCGAGGATCTGTTTTCGCTCTCGGGCATGTCCCGGCTGGACACGGCGAGAATCCTGGCGGAACTGCTCGAGCAGAACGTGATTACCCGAGCGTAGCGCGCAAGCTTCACGAGCCACGCGCGATGGCGGTCCACATTGCTCGTACCGCCAGCCGATCGTTCTGGTTGGTGGACTCGGTGGTTACGATCAAGAAATCCTTCCCTGCCTTCTCGTAGATTTGGGAGATCCACCCGATGGTGACCAGTGTGTCATGGGGTCGAATTGGTTCAAAAAATTCGAACTCTTGTTCGCCGTGGACCACGCTCAAGACGTTGATCTCCAACGCCGGATCGGTGACTGCGGCGACGAAGGGCTGAATCGCGAAGGTCACCACGAAGGTCGGGAAGGCCAGCCGAGGTGGATCATAGAAGATCGGATTCAGCCCCTCGGGAGGTGGAGCAAAAGCCGTGGAGGGAACACCGCCCGCGACGGCGAAAGCGAACTCCTTGACCTTTTCGACGCCGACCTCGTATCGGTAGGGACCGTACCGCTTGCCGATGTGTTTGCGATCCAAGTCGTCCTCAACGAGGGTCGGAGATCGAATACTCCACCACCGCCCCCTTGAGCACTTCTTCCCCTCGTTGATTGCGGGCGGCGATCATGGCAACCAGAGTGTCGGAAGAGATCTCTGCAACCGTTCCCTCGAAAGTGACGACATCTCCGATCATTACGGGCCGAGAGAAACGGACGCGCACTTTCTTGATCCGTGCCGGATCTTCCAGATAGGTCAATGCCGCCTCGACCGCCCAAGCCATGGTGCACATCCCGTGGAGAATTGCGCCTCCGAGTCCAACCGCCGCGCCCGCCTCCGAATCGATGTGAATTGGGTTGAAGTCCCCGGACGCGGCTGCGTAGTACGTCGGACGGTATCGGTCGCACTCACGAGCGTGCGTGAATCGATCTCCAACTTTGTACTTGGCAGTTGCGCTCACCCCTGGCTCCCAGAGCTGAGGTCGGGAGGAGCTAGCGGATCTTCGATGGGCCCGACGATTCCTTCGCGCTCCCGTCGCTGTTCGAAGTACGTGTTCAATGCGTCGAGGTAACTGGTCAAAGGTGGGCAACGGATACCCGTGCCCTCCAGCAACTCGACCGTATTGCGAGAGTTATAGAAAGCCAAATGGTTCAAGTAACTGAGCGCGGTCCGCTCGGGCCGGGCAAGCTTTTCTAGAATTGGAAGCCTCAAAAGTACGTCCGCGGCCCTGGCGGATAGGCTGAATCCGGGAATGCGGCGGTTGGCCTTCTCGGCGATCAACTCGCAGATCCGGCGGGTGCTCATGGGGTTGGGATCCACCAAGTGGAAGGTTCGGCCGATTGCGCGCGGATCGCGTGCCAGAGCCCAGATCGCATCCGCGACGAAGTCGACCGGCGCGACATTGAGCGGCGCCGTCCCATCGCCAGGTAAGGGCAGGGCGAGCATGATCGGAGACCGGACCCACTGAAGCGCCAGATAATAGGGCCCCTCGAAGCGATCGATTTCTCCTCTCTTGCTGTCGCCGACCAGACTGGATGACCGGTAAATCGACACCGGAAGGTCCCCCGACGTGCGATTCACAAGCTTCTCAGCGCCAAAGGCAGCGGCTTCAAGCGCGTTTCGGAATTCCTGGCCCTGATCCAGCTCGTCCTCGGCGATGACTCCAATCCGTCCCCCTGAGACGTAGCAGCTGGAGAGGTAGTTCAAACGTTCGAAGAAAACACAGTCGCGGGCGAATTCCAGGATGTTGCGAGCGCAGTCGCTCTGGTAACGGGCCGGGGACTTGATCAGATACGAAGGCGCGACCAGATGGAAAATCTCGGTAACCGTTTCGCAAACCCGCTCGTACTCGATCCCTGAAAGTCCGAGGTGCATGTCCTCGGCTTGCCCGGAAAGAAGCTCGAGTCGGCTCCCGATGCCCTCGAGCGCACGCTGCGCGTCGTTGGACACCGCCGGCGGAGCGAGCACAAAGCCGCGCTCCCCAGCCGCTACGGCCTTGGCGATCAAACGGTTTGCCAACTCCCCGGGATATCCGGTGATCAGGCAGGCGGAGTCATTGGTGGATTCATCAGCTGGTGGTTTGGAGCTCATGGCGCCCGTCGAATTTCATCCCAGATTTTGGTTAGGCGAGCGCGCGTCGCCGAGAGATCTCCAGAGTTATTCACCACCCAGCGAGCGCGGCGGGCTTTTTCCTCCAACGGCATCTGCGCCGCGATCCGGTCTTCGGCTTCGCGTTGGGTCAGGCGGTTGCGTTCCATGAGGCGGGAGATTTGAACCTCGGGGGGGACGGCGATCAGAATCACCCCATCCATAATCTGGTCGAGATCGTTTTCGAACAACAGCGCCGCATCATAGAGGATGACTTCGAGACCTTGTTTCGCCAACTCGCCAGCTCGTTTCAAGAATGCCTCGTGTACCCGCGGGTGAACGATCGCGTTCAGCGCGGTGCGCTCGTGCTCTTGCCCGAAGATTCGATCGGCCAGCTTGGCACGATCCAAACGGCCGTCGGCACCGACCGTGCCAGGAAACCGCCGGCTGATTTCCGCCAGTGCCGGCGATCCGGGCTCAACCACCTCCCGGGCCAACGCATCCGCGTCGATGACTGTGGCCCCCATCTGCGCCAGCATCGCACTGGCGGTGCTCTTTCCACTCGCGATGCCGCCGGTGAGCCCGATGATCCGCATCGGCGACGCTGTAGCTGAAGATTTGAGTGTAGGGAAGCTGGCTCAAACCTTGCCGGGTCCGGCCCGCGTCTGTTACTGACCAGGCCGATGCGAGCGGCACCCATGGTCTTGGTGATCGGGCTTTTTTGGGCTCGAGCGCTCTCCGCAGCCGACTCTCTCGGCCCGGAAAGCTGTCAGGGCTGCCATCCGCAGGCATACGCCATCTGGAAGCATTCAAAGCACGCCCGATCGGCTGCATCCCTTTCCCCACAGCAGCAGCGAGACGCCAAGTGTCAGACTTGTCACTCCCCCGGCTCGAGCGAACAGAACCTTGCGAGCGTCAGCTGCGAGACCTGTCACGGCGGCGGCCAATACTACGTGGCAAGCTACGTGATGAAAGATCCGGAGTTGGCCAGGTTGGTGGGTCTGCAGGATCCTTCCGAGAAGAGTTGTCGCACTTGCCACGATTCCTCCTCGCCGTCGCTGCGCCCCTTCGAGTTCGTCGAAAAATTGAAGGCGATTGACCATTGGAGCAGCGAGCGGGGCAAAAAGGGTGCTCAAGATCGTTGAGGCGGACTTCCTCACCACCGCTGTAGACGCTGGAGGCTACCCCGCCGACAACGAACCCGAGGCGGCGGTGGTTGGGCGCTCGAACGTCGGCAAGTCTTCGATGATCAACGCTCTCACCGGTCGGCGAAAACTGGCGCGCACTTCGAAGATGCCGGGACGGACGCGGGCTCTCAACTTTTATCGCGTCGAGCTCGACGCCGATGGCTCGCGCCGCCACGTGCGGCTGGTTGACTTGCCAGGGTATGGCTTCGCTAAGGTTTCCAAAAGCGAGCACCGGCGCTGGGAGCAGATGGTGTCGTCCTATCTGCAGCAGCGCGAGCAACTCAAGGTGGTGATCGGATTGGTCGACGCGGAAGTGGGCGCCACTTCGGCGGATGAGCAGATGGTGCGCTATGTTCACTCCACCGGCCGGCCCATTCTGATCCTCGCCACGAAAATGGACCGAGTTCCGAAGGCGAAAATCAAGCCCAAGCTGTCGGATCTTTCTCAACAGCTCGATCTCACGCTCGAGCAGGTTCTTGCCTTTTCTGCAGTTACGCGCACTGGCGTCGACGGGGTTTGGCGGGCGCTGCTGGCGCGTCTTTGTTAGGCACGGGGGGTGGTAGCAACTTCGAAGGGCAACGGCTCGGATCCAGGGCTGGAGCTCAACCTCGAATTACAGCGTTACGAGGCCTTGGCCCCTGGCGAGCGGCTCGCAGCGGTGGCGAGCTCGCCTCGGGCGAAGCAACTGGTGCGAGCGATTCCCGCCCAGCTGTTGTTCCGGGACCTCGCCGAAGCAGGTCTTGCCCACTGGACCCAGATCGTCCGGCTTGCGTCGCCGAAACAGTTTCGAGTCTTTATCGATCTCGCGGGTTGGAAGAAGGACCGGATCGAGTTCGCCGAGGTCGTGCGCTGGCTTAGAGCCGCCCGCGGCAGCGATCGGGAGGAATTTCTCGCCAAGGTACACGGGCTGGACACCGAGTTGCTCGAATACATCCTCAGCACGTCTACCCGGGTCCATTCCGTGAGTGAAGAATCGGACGTCCAGACACGGGGCGATGTCCTCGAGACGCCGGATGGCAAGTACTTGGTCGAATTTTCGGTGGAGGGGATCGAGCTCTCGGCCATTCGCGGGCTTTTGGCCGATCTGGTGTCCGAGGACCCATTTGGTGCGTCAAGGCTGCTGGAGGCTCTGCGCTGGGAGCTCCCGAGCGAGTTGGAAGAGGCCTCCTACCGATTCCGGATGGGGAGATTGGAGGACCTTGGGTTTCCGTCCCTGAACCAGGCGGTTTCAATCTTCGCCTACCTGGATAAGGACACGGCCAAACAGTTTCCCTTGGTCGAAAGCAGCGCCCGGTCCGAACTCGCCCGAGGCGAGCCCGTCGACCGCTGGTCACGCGCGTTGCAGGGGTTGGGCCCGGGGCAGCGGCAGAGGCTCGATGAAGAGCTGCGCTACTTGGTGAATTGCGCGCTCGTCGCAGAAGGCGCCGAACCCGGAGACATGGAGGCGATTCGGCGGGTCACTCAAATGGTCCGGAACGTGCTCGGGCTAGGGCTTGAATTCCTCGGCGCAAGCCTCGGGGAGGTGTCTGCCAAGTACGTCTTCCAGATCGGATTCTCGCTTGCCCTTCGCCTGAAATTCCGTGCTGACCGGCTGGCTCGGCAGCCGTTGGCGATAATCCGCGGGGAGTACCTGGTCTTTCCGGATCAGCGCGCCACGCTTGTGGCGCTTCGTCGAAAGCGGCCGGGACGCCAGGCGAGCGATGAGAACAGTCCGGTCGAGCCCTTCCGTTCGCTTGCCGAGATTGCCGAGGCCGAAGCGTCGCTGGCGCGCGCCGAACAACAGGTGGCGATCTTCACTGCATTGCTCGGCTCGGATCGGGGCGCGGCCGAAACACAACTCGAACGCTTTGGAGCTCCGTTGTCGGTCGTTGGTCCCGAGATGCTCTTTCGCGCTCTGATCGCGAATGCCATTTTGTTCGGCGAACCTCGGCTTGTTCCCCTTCCCAGAACGCAGGTCGGCGAGCTTTGGCAAAGGCTTTTCACCGATTCAAATGTCGCCGAGCGCGCGCTTTCCCCGTTGAAGAGCCTGGTTCCAAAATCTGCCGTCCCTGAATTAGAGCGAGCCGTGGCGCGGTCGATCGAGGTTTTTTCTGAAGAGTGGGGCGACGCGTTCCGCCGTGGAACCGAGCCTGTATCTCAAATAGTGAGCGCGGTGCTTCCACTTGAGTAGCAGAAGTGACGAATCCCCCAGTGTAATCAAGCGCTTGGGGTGAGGCCGCCTTCGGCGAAATCGATCGACGAAAGCGGTCTAACCTTCAGGGCAATGCCCTCTGCGATGGGTTAGCGCCTACCTCACCGGGCCCTCCATGACAGCAGATGGCCAGGACCCTCGACTCCGGATGAACTGCAACAAGAAATAGCTTGTGTCGGTGTCCTCCGGATAATCTGGCTCCAGCGGGGGAAACAACGGGAGGGTACATGCAACGGTGTTGTGGTGTTTGTCTTGTCCTGGCAGGAATGATCTGCGCCTGCGGCAGCAGCGAATCCACCAGCGTCACGCAGCAAGCGAATACTGCGGAAACTCGGACCGACATGCTTCGCTCCATGCCGGAGCGCATCCGAAACATGCCGGATATCTGGAGGCAGTACCACGGCTGGTTCGACAACGAATTGACCGCTCGGTACGAGCAATGGCTTCAGGGCTGGGTCGATCCTGACGCCGAACCGCTTGATTCGCCGGATCAAGGAGAGGGCGATGTGCGGATGTCGAATCCGAGCTTCGCGGGAAGTCAAAACGAATTTCAGATCGCGATTAATCCAATGGATTCCCGGTTCGCGATCGGCACCTCGAATGACGGGCGACGAGCGGGCGTCGGCATTTATGCCACGGCCGACTCCGGACTCACTTGGACCGCTCAGGACGCCCCGCTGGGCGGACTCGCCGGTTGCTGTGATCCTGCCGTCGTGTACGGTCAGGACGGAGTTGCCTATGTCGGCATTCTGAACCCCCCAATTACTTTCACGCTTCGCTCCGACGACAACGGGGACAACTGGCAGCTGATGACCAACGTTGCGACGCCGGATCGGAACAACCTCGCGGTCGATCCTCGGGACAGCAACGTCATCATGATCACCTACAGCGACCTTCCGGCGACGAACCGAATCAAGGGGTATCGCTCCACCGACGGCGGCTTGACGTGGGGACCGTCTTTCTTCATCGGGGACCTGCCACCGCCCCAGGGCTACGAGCAGTCGAGTCAGCCTCGAATTCACAACGATGGAACCATCTACGTGGGTTTCCAGCAGTATTTGAATTCCGGTGCCGGCTGCAACGCGGGCGTTCAGAACGTGGTGGCCAAGTCGACCGACGACGGGCAAACGTGGACCCAAACGGTGATCGATATCATTCAAGGAGGAGCATGCACGCCGAGTCAGGCGGGTCGAGGAGTCTTTTGTATCAACGCGGGTGGTTCCGGCTTCCGAACTCGCAGCCACCCGATCATCGGCATCGATCCGGTCGATTCGAACATCGTTTACATGGTCTACTCCGGTGGCGAGCTCGAGCTGCCCTACAGCTGCGGAAGTGCCACCGGGTTTCACGGCGACACCCTGTTCCGGAAGTCGGTTGATGGCGGCGCCACTTTTTCCGACCCCATTGCCATCAACCAAGACGGACAGGGCTCCGACCAGTACTATCCGTGGCTCGACGTCACCGCCGATGGCGTACTCTACGTCGGATGGAATGATCGTCGAGATGATCCCAATAATTTCAAGTCGCGTTGGTATCAGGCGTTCTCAACCGATCAGGGAGACACCTGGACCGAGTACCCGGTCACCGACGTAATGACCCAGCCATCTACCTTTATTGGCGACTACCACGGCATGGCGGCTCAAGCTGGTCTGCTGTTGGGGATGTGGTTCGACAGCCGGGACAGCGGTTCCGGGGACCCGTATACCCATCCCGCCACGCCCTAGCGGTGGTCCGCGCCAACTGCGTCGCGGACTGAACCGAAGCCATCGCGCTCCAAGCGCTGTCGTAGTTCACGAAGGATGCGAGCAACGACAGCTGGCCCCTCGTAGATGAAGCCTGTGTACAGCTGCACCGCAGTCGCGCCAGCTCGGATCTTTTCGTACGCGTGTGCCGCTGTGAAAATCCCGCCCACGCCGATGATCTCCAAACGTCCACGAGCGCGTTGGTAGATCCGACCAATCACCTGCGTAGCGATCTCGCGCAAAGGTTCCCCAGAGAGCCCGCCTTCCTCATTCGCGAGCCGATGGGGAAATGGCCTCGTCAGAGTGGTGTTGGTGGCAATCACCCCGCTCACCGGATGTGCCAAGGCAACATCCACAAGCTCGTCGAGCGCCGAGTCGTCGAGGTCTGGGGCAATCTTGAGAAACAGCGGCCTTGGATGGGTACGGCCAAGCCGCTTACCCACGGCCCCCAACAGCTCCGAGAGCCGCTCAGGTTCCTGGAGCTCTCGTAGCCTCGGCGTATTCGGGGAGCTGACGTTGATCACCAGGTAATCGCTTACTGTCGCAAGCAGATCGACGCTCTGCAAGTAGTCGTCCACGCCTCGCTCTAAGGGGGTGTCCCGGTTCTTGCCGATGTTCACGCCCACTGGCCCGGGTCGCCACCGCAGAGTGCCAAGGCGCCGAGCCGCTTCTTCCGCGCCGCAGTTGTTGAATCCCATCCGGTTGATGAGCGCATGATGCGAGGCCAGGCGAAACAATCGCGGGGAGGGGTTGCCGGGTTGAGGCCGCGGCGTGAGGGTACCAACCTCCACGGAACCAAATCCGAGTGCAAACAAACCCTGAACGGCCTCTGCGTCCTTGTCGAACCCGGCGGCGACGCCTAGGGGATTTGGAAACCGAAGTCCGGCGATCTCGCACGCCAGGTCCACGTCGCCTTTGAGCGCCCTTCGCCTGGTTGCCTTCGCGATCGAGACGCTCTTGCCAAGCCACCGCAACGCCCAGATTCCAATGCGATGGGCGGTCTCTGCCGGAAGCAGGAACAGAAACGCGCGGAGGAGGCGGTACATGTCATCAGCCTGACTCCCGCTCGCTACTGGATGAAGGAGTACTGGCGGGACCACGCCAGCGTCTGGTCGATTTGCTCGGCTGTCAAGATACGGTTCTTTTCAACGAACTCGATCTCCTGCCTCATGGTGGTATCGAGCAAATAGGGTCCATCGGTGTTGATGGTGATTTTCACGCCACGGTCCATCAGCGTCTGCGCGATGTGGGCCATCTCCTTGACGTCCTCAACTGCCTTGGTCTGCAGGTTGGAGGTCGGGCAAATCTCGAGGACCACGTCGCGCTGTTTGAGCAGCTTCATCGCGGATTCGTCGTAAGCGGCGCGGATTCCGTGACCGATGCGGTGCGGATTGAGCTTTTCAACCACCGAGATCACGCCCTCGGCTCCGGTGCCCGCGGTTTCGCCGGTGTGCACGGTCGTTTTCAGTCCCACTTTGCGGGCTCGCTCGTAGAGGTCCTGGTAGGGGGCGAGCACCTCGGGCTTGAGCTCCAAGGCCTCCCTTTCGGTGCCGGCGAGATCAATCCCCACCACTCCCCGAGTCCGGTACTTGATGGCTTTTTCCAGCATGATGCTGTTGAGGTGATGATCGAACTCGCGTGCGAGGCAGAAAATCAGCCCCGCTTTGACGCCGTATTCGAGGGTCGCCTGGTCCATGCCTCGAAGCGCGGCGTGAATGATGTGATCCAGGTCCAGCTCGGAATGGAGGTTTCGCTTCATCGGATTGAAGCGCAGCTCGATCTGGGTGACGTCGCTTCCTCGGTATTCTTTGCCGATCACCTCGTAAACCGAGCGCTCGATCGCCATCGGCGAGCTTTGAATCTTCTCGGTCCAGGTGTGCATAATCGCCAGGTAATCCTCCAGGCTCGACAGTCGACCGGGGCGGACGGTGATCAACTCCACGAACTCCTGGTAATTCTTCACCGGGAGCTTGAACCCTTGCTGGTGAGCGATCGACCAGAGGATGTGAGGTGCGACTGCTCCCCCAAGGTGGATATGGAGATCGATGAGCTCGCGCGCCATGGTGAAAAATAGCCACAGGAGTCACTCCGCGTCGAGCGCTGTTTCGCATACAGTGCAGAAGTGATGGCGACGCTGATCGATGGAAAAGCAATCGCGGCGCAGGTGCGCAGCGAAGTGGCAGAACAAGCCAGACGTCTTCGCGAGGTACGCGGAATCGTGCCGGGGCTTGCCGTGGTGCGCGTGGGTGAGGATCCCGGGTCCAAGATTTACGTTGGTGCCAAGCGCCGGGCCGCTGAGGAAGTGGGCTTTCGTTCTTGGGAACACCACTTCGATGCGAGCGTCAGCCAATCGGAAGTGCTCGAGGCCGTCCGGAATCTCAACCGAGATCCCTCGGTGCATGGCATCTTGGTTCAACTGCCGCTGCCGCCTCAGCTGAGCGTGGAGGAGGTCATTTCGGCTGTATCGCCGGAAAAGGATGTGGATGCTTTCCACCCGGTCAACGCCGGTAACCTGTTTTTGGGCCGTCCTCGAATTCAACCCTGCACGCCGGCAGGAATTATGAGGCTGCTGGAATGGACGCGCTGCGAAATCAAGGGGAAGAGCGCAGTCGTCGTGGGGCGGAGCAACATCGTCGGCAAACCCACGGCGATGCTTTTGCTTGCGGCCAACGCGACGGTCACGCTGTGCCACCGGCAAAGTCGACTCGAGCAGGAGGTCGGCCGGGCAGACATTCTGGTGGCTGCAGTGGGTGTCCCGGAGCTGATCAAGGGTCACTGGATCAAGCGCGGCGCCGTAGTCATCGATGTCGGAATAAACCGCACCCCGGCGGGAAAGCTGATCGGAGACATCGAGTTCGCGGCGGCGTCAGCGCGCGCTTCGTTCATCACTCCCGTGCCGGGAGGCGTGGGTCCGATGACGGTGGCAATGCTGATGCGCAACACGCTTTTGGCCGCTGAGCGCTGACAGCGCACCTTGTCCTCGCATGTCGCTGGAGCGAGGGCGACAGGGCCACCTGGATGTGCGGCGTTGCCAGGTGAGATGATCTCCTGCAATTCGAGGAAGGAGCTTCTTGCGCAGATTGCTTTGGCTCGCCTGCTTCGCCATCGGCTGTACGGCTGCTCCAACGAGGCAAACTACGGACACAGACAAGGACGGCGGAGTTGACGCGGGGACGGATGCAGGACTCGACGCTGGGTGTCCGGGAACTCCGGGCTACCCAGTCTATAGCGAGAGCTTCGCCGGCACAGAAGGCAGCGATTGGCCAGCGCCCTGGTATCCGATTGGAACCCACCTGGCGTGGCACGACATTTACAACAACCAGGGGCGATTTCGGTCTGATGGGCTGGATGCGTCTCCGGGTCGGATGCAGCTACCGAATACAACCCTCTGTGGCTTTAGTGCCGATGCATGGTGGACCGTCAGCTTCGAGGATCCGAACAATCAGGGCTCGGGCTTGTACGTGCGTCAAAACGGCCAGTACATCGGCGAAGGATATGAGCTCTTCATCGACGGCTCGAGCTATGCCCCGACCCATTTGACCTTCTGGTACGCAGTCAATGGAGTCGAACACAGGTTCTTCGAGGCGCCGGTTCCGGCGCCGGCGCCGCTTTTAGCGAACACCAAATACCGGGTTCACTTCCAGGTGTATCAGGTGGATTCCGCAACCACCAGCCTGCGCGGAAAAATCTGGCCGGCGACAGATTGTGAGCCATCCGCCTGGCAGATCGAAACCACCGACACGACGCCGAGTCTTCAATATGTCCGTGGCAACTTCGCCTTCGACGTATACAACTACAGTGGCACAGCGAACGTTTTGGTCAGCGACCTGGTCATTACACAACCTTCGTGTACTCGTTAAACGTCCCTTCGTCCGTCACGATTTTCGCGCGCGAAGCGCAGAGACGATCATCCGCGTCGCCGTCGAGCGGTTCAAAGTGTAAAAGTGAATCCCCGGCACGCCGCGGTCGAGCAGCTCCATGCATTGTACGGTCGCGTGGGCCACTCCCAGCTGGGTGATCGCTCCCGGGTTGTCCTTCACTTTTTCCAGCTCCAGCGCCAAGCGCATCGGGACGGTGGCTCCGCACATCCGAGTGAAGCGGTTGACCTGTTCGTAGTTGGTGATCGGCATGATGCCCGGAACGATCGGCACGTTGATTCCAACGCGGCGTGCCCGCTCGACGAAATCAAAGAAGAAGGCGTTGTCGAAAAAGAGCTGAGTGATGATGAAGTCCAATCCTGCGTCGACTTTTAGCTTTAGGTTTCGAAGGTCGGTATCGCGCGACGAAGTTTCGACGTGGCCCTCGGGATAGCAAGCGCCTCCAAGGCACAGCGTATGATCCAGGCCGCGGATGAAGCTCACCAGCTCGGCGGCGTAGCGGAAACCTCCGGGCACCGGCTCGAAGCTGGTGCGTCCTTGCGGGGGATCTCCTCGCAGCGCGAGCACGTTTTCGATCTTCGCGTCCCTAATACGCCCCAGAATCTCCTCGAGCTCTTCCCTGGTGTGTCCCACGCAGGTCAGGTGGGCCATGGCCTCAATTCCGGTCAGCGCCTTGATCTGCGAAACCAGACCCAAGGTCCGATCCCGAGTGCTTCCACCCGCTCCGTAGGTGACGGAGACGAAACCGGGCTCGAGTGGAGCCAGCTCTCCCAAGGTGTTGAGCAGGTTGGCGGCACCTTCATCCGTCTTGGGCGGAAAAAACTCGAAGGAGAAACACGGATTCGACGGATTCAGGCGGTTTCTAATCTTCATCAGATTCGGCTCTGCAACCCTTCCTTGATTGAGGGGATACGAACGTTATAGTCCAGCTCCCTCCGCCCCGGAGATGGTGGGGAATGTCTCGAAAAACGCCACTATACGATGCCCACATCAAGCTCGGGGCCAGGATGGTCGATTTTGCCGGCTGGCAGACGCCGGTTCAGTACACCTCGGTAATTGCCGAGCACGAGGCGGTCCGGGGCCACGCTGGATTATTCGACGTTTCGCACATGGGCGAGATTGAGATCCGAGGCCCCAAAGCTCTGGAGGTCTCCAATCAGCTCATCTCCAACGATCTCGTGCGGATCAAGGATCAGCAGGCGCTCTACGCTGCGTTGCTCAACGAGCGAGGCGGCTTCGTTGACGACGTTGTGACGTATCGATTTTCTCCGGAGCGAATCTTCATCTGCGTCAACGCAAGCAACCGAGACAAGGATTTCGCTTGGATTCAGAAGCATTCGAAGGGTGTCGACGTCCTCAACCGCAGCGATGAGTTCGCTCAACTGGCATTTCAGGGTCCGCTGGCGCCGACGATTCTGCAACGCCTCACTCCCGTGGATCTCTCCAAGATTGCCACCTACCACTTCACCGAGGGGGAGGTCGCGGGTGTGCGCTGCATCATCTCGCGCACCGGCTACACCGGCGAGGATGGGTTCGAGCTCTACTGCGACCCGGCGTCGGCGGAACGGCTCTGGTTCGCAATTCTCGAGGAGGGTAGGGCCGAAGGCGTTCAGCCGGCGGGCCTGGGAGCGCGCGATTCCCTGCGCACCGAAATGAAGTACGCCCTCTATGGCAACGACATCGATGATGATCACACCCCTCTCGAAGCTGGACTGGGGTGGATCGTCAAGCTGGACAAAGGCCCTTTCACCGGGCGAGAAGCTTTGCTCAGGCAGAAGGCCGAAGGCGTTCGGCGCAAGCTGATTGGGTTTGAGCTCACCGGAGCGGGCATACCGCGGCACGGTTATTCCCTCTCCAAGGAACGGACTCCCATTGGCGAGGTCACCTCGGGAACCCAGGGGCCCTCGGTCAAGAAAGCGATCGGGATTGGTTACGTGAAGGCGGAGCTTTCGCCGGAAGGTTCCACGTTTGACGTGGACATTCGCGGTCGGCCAGTTCCGGCGAAGGTTGTTAAAACCCCTTTTTGGAAGAGATCTTAGGGAGAAGGCATGGCGAACTATCCAAGCAATTTGCGGTACTCGAGCGAGCACGAATGGGCCCGCGCGCAGGGAAAGGCTATCGTGGTGGGCGTGACCGACCACGCTCAGGAGGCGCTCGGAGACGTGGTCTACGTCGAGCTTCCCAAGGTAGGCGACTCCGTCAGCGCAGGGAAACAATTCGGAGTGATTGAGTCGACCAAGGCCGTCTCGGAGCTTTTTGCTCCGGTGAGTGGGAAAGTGACGAAGGTCAATTCCGCCTTGGTGAACTCGCCGCAAACGGTCAATCAAGATCCGTATGGCACCGGATGGCTCATCGAGGTTGAAGCGTCCGATTTGACCCAACTCGACAAGCTGCTGGACGCCTCCGCTTACGAGAAGCTCGTTTCGAGCGCCCAGGGGTGACAGCCTTCCTTTGTACTTCCACGACACTGAAAGCACAGCGCCGGGCGACGGCTGGGGCCGAGGGCTAGCTACCGATGGGCATTGACTTGAAAAAACCTGATTCGTTCGTGAACCGTCACTTGGGTCCGGATGCGGAAGAGATCGAGCAAATGCTCAAGACATTGCGATTGGGCTCGCTCGAAGAGCTGGTGGACCGCGCCGTTCCGAAGTCGATTCGCTTCAAGGGCCGACTCCGGCTGCCGGAACCCTTGACCGAGTACGAGTTGATTTCACAGCTGCGGGAAATCGCGTCCGCGAACCAGCTCTACCGGTCGTTCATCGGCATGGGCTACTCCGGCTGCATCACTCCCCCGGTGATCCTGCGCAACGTCCTGCAGAATCCCGGATGGTACACGGCGTATACGCCCTATCAGCCGGAGATCGCTCAGGGCCGCCTCGAGGCGCTGCTCAACTTCCAGACCATGGTGATCGACCTCACCGGACTCGAGCTTGCCAACGCTTCGCTGCTCGATGAGGCCACCGCCGCGGCGGAAGCGTTGCATTTGATTCAGCAGGTGAAGAGCTCGCAGGGGGCTTTCTTCGTCTCCGAGGATTGCCACCCACAGACGATTTCGGTGGTGAAGACGCGGGCCGAGGCTCTCGGAATCGGAATTCTGGTGGGGGATGCAGCCCGCTTCGATTTCTCGAGCGTTTTTGGCGCGCTGCTGCAGTACCCGACCTCGGATGGTGCAGTGCTCGACTACCGATCGATCTGCGACCGGGTGCATGGCGCGGGTGGCTTGGTCGCGGTGGCCGCGGACCTGCTCAGCCTAGTGATGCTCACCCCGCCCGGCGAGTTCGGAGCCGACGTGGTCCTCGGAAACACCCAGCGCTTTGGGGTGCCGCTCGGCTATGGCGGGCCTCACGCCGCCTACTTTGCCACTAAGGCCGCGTACGCGCGCCACCTGCCCGGGAGAATCATCGGCGTTTCCGAGGACGCGCAAGGTTCACCGGCGCTTCGAATGGCCCTGCAAACGCGCGAGCAGCACATTCGCCGCGAGAAAGCGACCAGCAACATCTGCACCGCTCAAGTGCTGCTGGCGGTGGTGGCCAGCATGTACGCCGTCTACCACGGGCCCAAGGGGCTGAAAGCGATCGCCGAACGAATCCATGCGCTTGCCGTGCTGATGGCACGTGGCCTTATCCGCCTGGGCTATCCGCCCAAGCACGAGCGCTTCTTCGACACGGTGCGAATCGAGTTGAGTCCTGAGCGAGTCCGCGATGTGCTCCAGGCCGCGAGGAGTGCGCGAATCAATCTGCGCAAGCTCGACGACCGTTCGATCGGGATTTCGCTGGACGAAACCGTCACGCCCGCCGAGGTGGAGAAAATCTGGAACGTCTTCGCGCTCGGGAAGCGAATCGACTTTTCGATTTCGGATTTGGCCCAGAAGGAGATCCCGCCGTTCGAGCCACCCTTTGTTCGGCGGAGCGCGTTTCTTACCCATCCGGTCTTCAACACCCATCATTCCGAGACCGAGATGCTCCGATACATCAAGCGATTGGAAGCGCGGGATCTCTCGCTGGCGCAGTCGATGATTCCTTTGGGCTCCTGCACCATGAAGCTCAATGCCACCGCGGAGATGGTGCCGATCACCTGGCCCGGGTTCGCCGACATCCATCCGTTCGTTCCGTTGGAGCAGACACAGGGCTACCAAACGTTGTTCCAGCAGCTCGATGCTTTCCTGGAGGAGATCACCGGGTTGCCTGCGGTCTCCTTACAGCCGAACGCCGGCTCCCAAGGAGAGTACGCGGGGCTCTTGGTGATCCGCGCTTACCACGAGAGTCGCAAGCAGGGACATCGAAACGTTTGCCTGATTCCGTCTTCCGCGCATGGCACGAACCCTGCCTCGGCAGCACTCGCGGGCTACCGGGTGGTGGTGGTGCAGTGTGACCTGCATGGCAATGTCGAGTTGGGGGACCTCAAGGCCAAGGCCGAGCGGTATCACGATGAGTTGGCGGCATTGATGATCACTTACCCGTCGACCCATGGGGTTTTCGAGGAGGATGTGCAGCAGATCTGTGCCGTGGTGCACCAACACGGCGGCCAGGTATACATGGACGGTGCAAACATGAACGCCCAGGTCGGGCTGTGCCGCCCGGCCGAAATTGGCGCTGACGTTTGCCATCTCAACCTGCACAAGACGTTTTGCATCCCGCACGGCGGCGGTGGCCCGGGGATGGGGCCGATCGCCGTTGCATCGCATCTGGCGCCGTTCTTGCCTTCTCATCCAGTGATTAAGATGGGTGGAGCGCAGGCCATCGGCGCGGTATCGGCGGCTCCGTGGGGCAGCCCGAGCATCCTGCCCATTTCCTGGGCGTACATCGCGATGATGGGTTCGCAAGGGCTTACCCTTGCAACTGAGGTGGCGATCTTGAACGCGAACTACATCGCCAAGCGACTCGAAAACGACTACCCCGTCCTCTACCGCGGCAAAAATGGAATGGTGGCCCATGAGTGCATCCTCGATATGCGCCACCTGAAGCGCTCCGCCGGGATCGAGGTGGAGGATGTTGCCAAGCGGCTAATGGATTACGGCTTCCACGCGCCGACGGTGTCCTTCCCCGTGGCGGGGACGATGATGGTGGAACCCACTGAAAGCGAGTCGAAGGCCGAGTTGGATCGCTTTTGCGACGCGATGATCGCCATTCGCAACGAGATTCGCGAGATTGAAACGGGCGCTGCGCCTCGCGACAACAACTTGCTCAAAAACGCCCCGCACACCGCGCGGGTGGTCGTGGCTTCGGATTGGAATCGCCCATACTCGCGAGAACGCGCGGCCTTTCCAACGGCAGGGTCCCGTCAGTTCAAGTTCTGGCCCGCGGTCGGACGGTTGAACAACGTGCTGGGGGACCGAAATCTGATGTGCTCCTGCCCGCCCGTGGAGAGCTACTCGGACGGCTCAGTTGCTGCCGCGAAAGAGTCGAAGTCTGGGTCCGCTGCCTAACTCGAGGAAGAAACCGAACTGGAACCGAACCGTAGAGTCCGCTGATAGCAAGCCGGGCGGCGGATTGGGGAACGGCTGTGCTCTCTGGAAAGAGGCGATCGCTTCCATGTCGAGGAAGTCCACCCCGCAGCTCTTCTCCACGAGGATCTCTTTGACCATCCCCTTTTCGGTCAACGCAACGCTCAAAATGGTGAAGCGATCCTTGCCCCCGTAGATGTTGAGCGACGGATCCCGCATCCGCAACTGGGTACCCGGATCCCAATGCATTCCGACGCTCTGCTTCACCCGGTTGAAGAAGGTGGAGTATTTCCACTCCTTGGTGTTGAGATACGTGCCCTCACCCTCGTCCACGTCCGCCAGATGGTCGTTGGGAGCGGCTCCGGAGAGCTTGTCCAGCACTGAGTACGAAGGAACCAGATTGGCGATTCCGGGCGTGCCGCGCTTTCCGGCGGAACCTTCCTCGCTCTGGTCGCCCGGAGCGCCCGGCTGAATCTTCAAACGGTTCGAGTTGCCGACGACTTGCGCGCTCTCGCTGCGGTTTTGCACGGGTGTGCCCGGACCTTCGCCGCTCTTGTTCTCGCGCATTGCCACTTCTTGCCGCCACTTGACGTCTGGAACCTCGAAGACGTTCTTCGCCGCCTTGTCGCGGAGCGGCCGATCGTCGTTCGCCAATCCGTTGTTGCCGACGATCAGCTCGCGGTCGGCGTTCCCATTGTTGTTTTGAGGCGTTGAGCTGGTCCGGTGCGGCATCGCGTTTCGGTAGAAGGCGGTCTGGTCCTTTGCGCGAGTCTCCTTCGCCACCTTGTTATTGCGTTCCGCGAGGTACTTGGCGTCGTCCGGCGGCGTCTCTCCGTTGCCGGGTGCAGTGTCAACCACCTGTCCGCGCGGCCTGGCCTCCGGTTTCCTTTCTTCTTTACGAGTCTCCTCGCGCTTGGCCAAGGCGGATTCACGCTCCGGCCCGGGACGCGGCGATGCCGGATTGCGATTCTTTGCCCATTGCTCTGCGGTCAGGGGCCTCAGCGTCACGGGGCGCGGAGGATTCCTGCGCGCCACTTTGGGAACATTCATCGTGATCAGCGACAAAAACAGGATGATTCCAACAAATACGAAGTGCGAAGCGACTGCGAGAATCAGGGCAACCGCCACCCGTCGAAGTCGTTCCGGCCGTTTCGGCCCACGTCGCGATGGAATCAGCAGGGACGGCATGCGCCTATAATAGCTTCTCCGGAGCGGGTCGCTTCCTGCCCCGAACGTTACTTAACACTCTTTGGCTCACTGACACTTCTCGCCCCGGAACGTTAGGCGAGCGCTCGGCCGACCGCGATTTTCCTTTCACCTGGGTCATCGGCACCTCAGTACAACGAACCGGGCTCTGCGCCGCTGAAGTAGTGGCTCAAAATCGCCTGAAAGTCATGTCCAGCTTGGGCCCGACCGATCGCCCCCAGCTGGCACATCCCCACGCCGTGCCCCCAGCCCCCGCCCCGGAAATTCCAGCCCTTCACTCGCCCCTCCCCGTTGCGTTCCGCCTCTACCAGGAACATTGAGCTGTTAAGCATTCCGAAAAGTTTCCTAATTTCAAGCTCACCGCGCACCTGCCTCGCCTTGCGGCGCCCCGCGAGCGTCACTGCTTTGGCTCGCCCGGAAACCCCGCGCTCCGTGACCGAGATTGCCTCCAGCGAGCCGAGATCCAAGGACTCCGTCAGTCGATTCATTTCCTCGCTGGTGAAATGGCGCCTCCAACGAAACTTGTCGAGTTGGACGAAGGTTGCAAGGCGGCACGCCGCCGGGAGAGCGGCAGATAAGAAGTCCACCAGGTCCCCTGGCAGCGGATATGCCCTTGAATCCCCAAGCAAATCCGACTTGCCGCGAAGATTGGGGTCCGGCATTCCTCCCCAAACAGACTCGTTATTTTCGGTATGGCCGCCGCAAACCGCGCTGTACACCGCGTTCACCAGTCGGCCATCGGCCGAGAACAGGGCATTGCCGCGGGTGCCATCGACGGCCGCGTTGGTGGTCGGGGTTTCTCCTGAGATTCCGCGGTATACGGCGCAATGCTGCTCAGAGCACAGAAAGTACGGATCCGCCAAATGGCGGGTTCCAATCTTCGCCAGCACTTCCGCGCGCGCAGTTACCGCTTGGGCTTTCAGGGCTTCCATGGGAGCACGTGAAAACATTTCCGCGGGCACAAGGCCCCGCAACAGGTCCTCCAACGGCACGACGTTCACCACCGCCATCAACCCTCGGCGATCGATGAGCATCTCGATGACCCCCCGATAGCTGCGGTCCTCGAATCCATGGAACTCATACCCGACGCCATACTCGACCTGGCCCACCTTGAGGGGACTCGGGTCCAGAGCTTCGATGGTGACGCGATCTTCCGCTCGTCCCACGATGTGTCCGGAACTGTCTGTCACCTCCAATGCGCCGCGTGCCGGCTCCAGGAGCTCTTCGAAGAGCAGTGTCTCGCGCCCATAAGTGTGAAAAATCGTTTCCTGTTGGCGCTCGGCATCCTTGGCGCTCGCTGCCGGCGGCAGCAACACCAGGTGCCGGCGGTTGTCGATCACCTTGCCGCGGATGCCATAGAGTGCGCCGCTGGTCTCGGTGCGGACTTTGAGCCCACGGCTTTCCCATGACGCAATCTCGGCGGCCAGACCGGAGCTGTCCGCGAACGCCAACTCCGCAATTTGAACCGAAGTTCGCACCGTGGCCGGCTGGCCGGAAATGCGGCGAATGCTCCATGACGACGGCGCCTCCTGGATATTAGTGGTGGCTCCAACCCTGATTCGAACCGGGCCGAACGAGGCGATGGAGACCACTTCGCGACCTTCCATCAACCGTACCGGGATGAGTGGAACGCCTTCGCGAAAGTACAGCTGCTTGGAGTAAAGCGCCGAGAGCTCCTGGGGGAGGGGCAATTCAGCGGGCTCAGCTACTTCTTTCGAGCTGCTCGAATGCTCGGTATTCTGGCCATTGTCTGGTGCCGCTAAAGTGGGGGCTTCGGTAATACCTGAATGCCTACAGCCCAAAGCGAAACAGGTTAGGGCTACAATGAACGCAGACCTGATGAGCATCAGCACGCCAGGGACCGGCTCTGGTTCCACCTTCTGCGTCCCGGGAAAAGATTGCGAGCCGTGGGAATTGCGTTCTCCTTTCGGCCCCTTGTACCACGAGCACGGGTGCGCCCGTTGAGAGTTGACGCTCCTCCTCAACGAGAGTCAGCGGACGTTTCGAGAGCCAAGCTCCGGGACGAGGCCGCCGAGCTTCAGATTGCCACCTCTGGTTTTTTCGTCTTGAGAACGCCGCTGCTGCCGTTTTCCGCCTTCGACGCCTGGAGCGCGGGAATCTCGGCACCGCTCGCCGTCGGCGAGCGCGAGAGTTTCGCTGCGGCTTTGGAGGCGGATCGCCAGCAACTCCGCCGCAAGCTGCGCGAGCTGATCGCCGATCCCATTCTGCGTGAAGCGCTGTTCGTGGCCTCGCCCTCGCTGGACGAGAGCCTACCGACGTGGATCCAAGATCCGCGGAGCGAGCGGGGACAGAAGGTGGAGCGCACTCTGGTTCGGTACTTTGCGCGCTTGAGCACCCGGCCCACGCCCTTTGGGCTTTTCGCCGGCTGCTCGTTGGGAACGGTTTCCACAAACACGCGGCTGGTCATCGGGCCGCGCGCCTCCTACCTACGGCACACCCGGCTCGACATGGATTACCTGACCTCGATGATCGAGGCCCTCAATCGGGATCCCCAGATCCGCGAGTCGTTCCGATATCGCCCCAACTCGAGCCTGTACTCGGCCGCGCAGAGGCTTCGCTACGTGGAATCGCGCCTCGACGACAAGACGCGCTCGTATCACCTCTCCGCGGTCGAGCCGACCGATTACCTGTCCCTGGTCCTTGAACGAGCGAAGCACGGGGCGCTTCTGTCGGAGTTGGCGCGCGTGCTTCGCGACTCCGACCCGGAGCTTGCGGAAGACGAAATACGCGAGTACTTGACGGCGTTGGTGGACAACCAGGTGCTGGTTTCCGAGCTGGCGCTGGCGGTCAGCGGCGTTGAGCCGACCCACGATCTCATCTGCCAGCTTCGACCCAGTGTAGAAGGGTCGCGCACCGGGGCGGTTCTGCAAGCGACCGTGGAACAGCTCGAGACTTTGGATCGCAAACTCGGCAACGATGCGCAGCAATACCGAGCCATCGCCGAGGGTTTGCAGAACCTCCCCGGCAAGGTGGAACTTCCGCGTCTGTTCCAGGTGGATCTTCACAAGCCGAGTCCTGAAGCGGAGCTCGGAGGCCCGATACTGAACGAGCTGATCGGCGCGGTCGGGCTTCTTCATCGACTCACCCCGCGGCGCGGCGCTCAGCGCCACCTTCAACAATTTCGCGAGGCATTTACCAAGCGCTACGAGAGCCGGGAGATGTCCCTGGTGGAAGTCCTCGACGAGGAGGCAGGCATCGGCTTTCAAGCCTCCACCGCGCCGACGGCCGAGGCGTCCCCACTGCTTGCGGGCCTTTTCTTTCCTTCCGCGGGCGACGAGGAAGCCCCCTGGACGGGGCGCGATCTCTTCCTGTTGAACCGCATCGAGGAAGTGTTGCGCGGAGAGGGTTTGGAGCTCGAGCTCAACGAAGAAGATCTCAAAAAACTCGAAGCCAAGGAGCCCCTTCCCCTGCCGGACGCCTTCGCCGCAATGGCCACGGTGCTTGCCGCGTCGGCCGAGGATGTCCAGCGCGGGCGATTCAAAATCCTCGTCAGCGGGGTGGACGGCCCGTCCGGTGCGAGGCTCCTGGGTCGGTTTTGTTACGGAGATCCGCAGCTCGCGGACCTGGTGGGCAAACATCTGCGGCAGGAGGAATCGCTTCGACCAGACGCCGTCCTGGCCGAGATCGTTCACCTTCCCGAAGGACGCATCGGTAATGTGCTTCTGCGCCCGTCGTTGCGGGAGTACGAGATTCCCTATCTAGGTCGTGGCGGGGCGCCCATCGAGAAACAGATTCCGGTGACGGACCTGTTGGTTTCGGTGGTTGGCGACCGTATCCGGCTTCGCTCGATGCGGCTCGGAAGGGAAGTCATTCCCCGCCTCACCAACGCCCACAATTTCGGGCTTCGCAGCCTCGGCATCTACCGCTTTTTGTGCGCGCTCCAGCGCCAGGGAGTGGCCGCCTCCCTAGCCTGGAGCTGGGGAGCCCTGGAACGCGCCAGCTTTCTACCGCGGGTGGTGCTTGGGCGGATCGTCTTGTCCCGCGCGTGTTGGCACCTCGGCGAACCCGCGCTCAAGGCGGTGAGCGAGAAGCAGGGCGAGGAGCGGTTCTTGGAGGTTCAACGACTGAGGGAACGGCTCAAGTTACCCCGCCGAGTGTTGCTGGCCGATGCCGACAATGCGCTCCTAGTGGATTTCGACAACGTCCTCAGTGTTGAAACCTTCGTGCACCTGGTGAAGGGCAGGAGCTTGGCCCGCCTCGAGGAGTTTTTTGCGGACGAACTTTGCGCTGAGGGTCCCGAGGGTCGTTACACCCACGAGTTGATCATCCCCCTGGTGCGCACCTCTGGTGAAGCGCCTGCGAAAAGCGCCCCGGCTGCGGTCAATCTTCCGGTCCGGCGGACTTTCCCGCCGGGAAGCGAATGGACGTACGCAAAACTTTACACCGGTACCGCCAGTGCCGACCAAGTGCTGCGCGAAGTGGTGGCTCCCCTGGTCAAGCAGGCCTCCGACGGCCACGTCATCGATCGCTGGTTTTTTATTCGCTACAGCGATCCAGACTGGCACGTGCGCCTTCGCTGCCACGGGGCGCCCGATCGAAGCCGCGCCGAGTTGGTTCCGCGTCTGGAGTCGGCGGTGGAGGCGCTCTTGGCCGATGGTCGCGTCTGGCGCTTCCAGTTCGACACCTATGAGCGCGAAGTCGAGCGCTACGG
>Ga0126369_10000531_pt1 | contig 25029 bp, 22 predicted proteins | sample PanSoiMetaPlot_1_FD_109646 | JGI IMG/M metagenome (GOLD analysis project Ga0126369, IMG submission 109646) | Tropical forest soil microbial communities from Panama - MetaG Plot_1 | ecosystem: Environmental > Terrestrial > Soil > Tropical forest > Bulk soil | place: Panama | collected 2016-02-17
ATGTTGAATGGGCTCTTCCGTCATCCTGGCTCCCAGCGATCGCAAGAACTCAGGCAGCGGCATGCGCGTCTTACGCGCTTCGTCCATGGCCTCCTGCAACTTGCCTAGCTGCAGCTCCCCGAAAGCTAGAAGAATGTGCTCCTTGCTTGGGAAGTAGTTGAAAAAAGTGCCTTTACCAACATCGGCGCCGTTCGTGATGTCCTCCACCGTGGTCTCAAGGAAGCCCTTCTTGCCGAACTGATCCAGCGCGGTCCGGAACAGTCGTTCTCGCAACTCGGCACTGCGGCGGCTTCGCCGGGATGAGTTTTTAGCGGACAGGGATGGCAAACTAGAAGCCATGATGACCTCGATTCATATATGACTTTAGGTCATATTTGGCCGGACGTCAAGCCAAAGGAAAAGCCCTGGGTTTCTCCAGGGCCTCTCGTCAATTTCTCGGGGTCGGACAGCTCTTCAGAACTCCTTGCCGGAGGATTTATTTTTGGGGGATTTCTTATTTAGGTAGGCAACCATCTTCTGCGCGCCTGTTGGTACCGGAACCACACCCTTGAAAATAATGTCCGACGCGCTGACGCTCTTGTTGTACAGCTTTTCATTCGCGCGATTGTCCGGCCGCACCGTGGATCCGGAAAGTGACACGCCCGCAAACAAGCCGCGTGCTCGGGAATACGACAGGATTTCCGCCCGCATGGTCACATCGGTAGATGCCTCCGCGCTTCGCCCCTTTGGCCCGGCAGCTGCCGAGGCGTCTGCGCCCAGCTTTACCTTGCTGCTTAGAATCGCCTTGGCGCCGCCCTCGTTCATCACCAGCAGCACGAAGTCGGTCGCCTGCCCGCCAATTTGGAACCCGAAACTCCCTCCTTCCAACGCCATCATCGTCGGAGCACTCCACGGCCCGTTGAATTTCTCGCCCGAGCGGCAGGTCATGGCACCGCGTCCGTAACTGCCGCCAAAAATGAAAGCGCCTTTCAGCACCGACGGATACACGATAACGCAGTCGGCCTTGTCAATCAGGTCCTGGGGTATATCGTCGGGGATATCCATGATTTCCTGAATCACCGACCCGCAGTTTTCCAGCCGGTCTTGTTCTTTCTTGTCGTTCGCAAGCAGCGCGGGGGTTGCAAGTACAAGCGCAAGGACAGAGGACAAAGTTCGTTTCATGCGTTTTTCACCTTTTCCCGTTCGGCCCCACTGGTTCGAGTGATTCGCTCTAAGGAGTAATCATGGCGGGTCCGGGTTAACTGCGCAAGGTTTTGCCCAGTTCTGACCGCCGAATAGCGGGGCCGGCAGCAGCCCCTATAGGCTTTCGAATATACTTTCAGACCATGGATTTTGCCAATAGCCCCTCTGTGGATAAACGACTTCGTGGCGGCATTTCCCTTGCGCTCGCTTTTTTGATGGTTCTCGCTGTGCCTGCCCGTTCGCAGGAAACGCAGCGCTCCACGCCCGCCGAGCGCTTTGCCGCGCGCGCCGACGTCTTGCTCGGCGCCCATCCCGTCAGCAAAGGGGAATGGGGCCTGTTGCTCGTGGATGCCGCCAGCGGTGAAGTTCTTTACGAGAAGAACTCCGCGTCCTATTTTGTGCCTGCCTCCAACATGAAGCTGCTCACCACCGCTCTCGCCTTGGACAAACTCGGGGTTAACTATCGCTTCCGCACCACCGTGGAAACCAATGGGGTCCTTTCGCCATCCGGATTGTTGAGCGGCGATCTGATCCTCGTTGGCCGCGGCGATCCCAATCTCTCCAATCGCAAGTTTCCCTTCGAAGCAAAGGAAGAGTTTAACGGCCCGCCTGACAAGGTCCTGGCGGAACTCGCCGATCGGCTCATCGCGCGCGGCTTAAAGCAAATCTCTGGCGACATGGTCGGCGACGACAGCTATTTCCCGCGCGAGCGCTATCCCGACGGCTGGGAAATCGACGATATGGTCTGGGAGTACGGCGCGGCCATCTCCGCCATCGTCGTCGACGACAACACCGTCACCTTGACGCTCACCCCCGGCGAGCATTCAGGCGATCCAGTCAACGCCTTGGTTGACCCGGCTACCCCGGATTTCACCGTGGAAAACCAGGTCGTCACCTCTGCTGCCAAAGAAAAACCCGATCTCCGCCTCACCCGAGAACCCGGTGCGCAAACCGTCCTGGTCACCGGAATTCTCCCGGCCAACAGCGCGCCGCGCAAACTCGTCCTCGCCATCGAAGAGCCCGCGCAGCATGCCGCCACCCTGCTGGCGCAATTGTTGGCGGATCGCGGCGTCAAGTTCACCGGGAGAGTCCGTGCCTTGCATGATCCTGATCCCGCCACCGCTTCGCGCACCGTTCTCGCCGAGCATCTTTCCTTGCCCTTGGGAGAGACCATCAAGCTGGTCAACAAGATCAGTCAGAATCTGCACAGCGAAGTGCTCCTGCGCACCGCCGCGCGCCAGCTGGGTCCCTGGGCAACTCCCGAAGACCTGCTCAAATTTCCGCAAGAGTTCTACGCTCGCGCTGGTATTGCCGAGGACGACGTCATCCAGACGGATGGCTCCGGCCTCTCGCGTCACGACATGGTTACTCCGCGTGCCCTCGTTGCCCTTCTGCAGTTCGCGCAAAAACAGCTTTGGTTTCCTGCTTTCTACACCTCGCTTCCGGTCGCCGGTGTCGATGGCACTTTGAACGAGCGCATGAAAGACTCTCCGATTACCGGGCGGATCCACGCCAAGACCGGCTCGGTCTCGCATGTTCGAACGCTTTCGGGCTATGCTGATACTCCCAGCGGGCGCCGCCTGATCTTTTCTTTCCTCAGCAACAATCAGGGCGGGAAGAGTCACGAGACGCACGATGCGCTCGATGCATTGTGTGAAGCTATGATCCAGGAGTTCGACGCAGCACCGGTCGCCGCCAAGCCAACTCCATCTACCCCACAAGGACAACCATCGCCGTGAACGAAGAGCGAATCATCACCGTCTTTGGTAGTTCCCGCCCGGCGGAAACTCACCCGGACTACCACGAAGCCTGCCAAGTGGGCCGCCTGCTGGCCGAGCATGGCTTCGCCGTCTGCAGCGGCGGATACGGCGGAGTCATGGAAGCGGTTTCGCGCGGCGCCAAAGAAGCCAACGGAAAGACTTACGGCGTAACCGCGGAATTCTTTTCACGTCACGCCAATCCCTTCATCGACGTCGAGGTTCGCGTGAAAACCTGGGAAGAGCGCCTCTTTAAACTGATTCGCCTCGCCGACGGTTTTGTCGCTTGCAAGGGGGGCACCGGTACCCTGGTCGAACTCGCCGTCGTTTGGGAAATGCTGAACAAATCCGTGATTGCGCCCAAGCCCGTAGCCATCGTTGGCAATTTCTGGCAGCCCATCCTCGATCGCCTGCGTGAAGTGGAACTGGGGCCCCGTGGCTCATCGGAGTCGCGTGTTTGGAACGAAGCCAGCGGCAACCTCATTCATTCCGCCACGACCCCGGAAGACGCCGCGAGTTTCTTGGCGGCGCAAATGAAGAAGCATTGACGAAAATGTCTCGACCAGCACAAGACGTTCTCGAGTTCGACAAGTTGCGCGAATTGCTGCGGCTCCGGACCACCTGCGCCCCGGGCCGCCGTCGCATCAGCGCATTGCAGCCCGACACCGACCGTTCCTCGCTGGAAAGCGGCTTCGCGCTCATTCGCGAGGCCTGTGAGTGGTTGCGCGCGGAACGCGAACTGGGCTTCGGCGCGCTCGCCGATCCGGAACATTGGCTCGCGCGTCTCGCAGCACCCGGCGCGGTGCTCGAACCTCCCGACTTCCTCGACGCGGGCTCGTTGTTAGAGACCGCAAGCTGGCTGCGTCAGCAATTCCGCGAAGAAGCCGCCAAGTTTCCGTTGTTGGCCGCACAAGCCAGCAGGCTCACTGATTTCCGCGACCTGCAAGCCGCCATTAAACGTTGCATCCTTCCCAATGGCGAGATCAGCGACGACGCTTCCACAGCCCTGCGCAAAATTCGCGTCAGCATTCTGCAGACTCGCGATTCCATTCAAAAGACCCTCAAGCTGATCCTGCGCTCACGCCAGGCAGAAAGCGGAGAGGATTATGTCACGCTGCGCAACGACCGCTTCGTCATCCCCGTCCGTTCCGAACAGCGCCGTTCCGTACTAGGCGTTGTCCACGGGGCCAGCGCCACAGGCCAAACCGTTTTCGTCGAGCCCTTTGAAACCGTCGAAACCAACAATCAGCTCGTTCAGCTTGCCGAAGACGAAGCCGCGGAAGTTTTTCGCATCCTGAAAGATCTCACCGGCCGTTTGCAGACCACGCTCGGTCCCTTGCAATCCGCCTCCGCAACCATCGCCGAACTTGACAGCGTCTTTGCCCGCGCCCGTTTTTCCCGCGACTTCGATGCCTGCATCCCGGAATTTGTTGCCGACGCCCAGCTCCAACTCGAAGCTGCGCGCCATCCTGTACTCGAAGACAAATTGCGCCGTGAGAATCGTTTCATCGTTCCCATCTCCCTGGCTCTCGGTGGTGACGAGCGCCTTCTCGTGATCAGTGGCCCAAATACTGGGGGAAAAACTGTGGCGCTGAAAACCACCGGCATGGCGGCGTTAACCGCCCAGGCTGGCATTCCCGTTGCCGCACAGCGCGCCGTGCTGCCGCTCTTCGACCGCGTGCTCGTTGACATTGGCGACGAACAATCCATCGCCGCCGATCTCTCCACCTTTTCCGCTCACATGCTGAACCTGAAAGCCATGCTCGATGAGGCCACTCCCCATTCCCTCGTGCTTGCCGACGAAATGGGCACCGGCACAGCTCCCGAAGAAGGTGCGGCGCTGGCTGTCGCGCTTCTCGACGAATTCCGGAAGAAGCGTTGCTTTGTCCTGGCCACCACGCACCACGACCGTTTGAAAACCTACGCGTCCACCACCCCGGGCGTCGTGAATGCCGCCGTCGAATTCGACGACCTCAATCTTCGTCCCACCTATCGCCTCATGGTCGGGGTGCCCGGCGGGTCCAGCGGCATCGCTATCGCCAATCGCCTCGGCCTTGCAAAAACCATCATCGATCACGCGCGCTCGTTGCTCACCCCGGAAGCGCACGAAGCCGCCGACTTGATCGCCTACCTGCATCGCAGCCGCGATGAACTCGACCGCATGCAGAAACGGATGGCCGAGGAGCGACATGGGTTGGAACAAGAACGCCAGAAGCTGCGCGCCGAGTGGGTTGACCGCCAAAAGCAACGCATCGTTGATCTGGAACAGAAGTTCGCAGAAATGCAGAAGCGCTTCGAGGAAAATGTTGCCCGCGTCGTCGATGCGGTCAGAGAACGCGAACTCCGCTCCCAGTTGGAAAAAACGGCCCGCCGCAAAATGCAGGACGCTCGCGGCGAAGCCAAAGAAGAATTCAACGCCGCCATCGTTCAAACCATCTCGGATTCCCAAAAAGACCTGGGCACCAAGCTCGAGTCGCTTGAGGCCGTGAATCCAGAGAAGCTTCTGCCGGGGGCCCGCCTTCGCGTGCGCGGCTTCAACCAGCCTGTGATTCTCCGCCGCGTTGATGGGTCCAGCGCCGAAATCGAAGCTGGCCCTCTGCGCATGAAAGTGGCCGTCGACGAGATCACCGCCGTCGAAGCAGGGCCCTCGGGCAAAGCAGCCAGCGTAAGGAAGCGAGGCGACATCACCGTAACTTCCGCCCCCGGCGAAGGCTCTGCGACTGGTGAAATTAACGTCATCGGCATGACCGTAGAAGAAGCCACCCAGCGCGTCGACAAATTCCTCGACGAAGCCGCCCTCGCTAATCGCACTCGCGTGCGCATCATCCACGGTCACGGCACCGGTGCCCTCCGCCGCGGCCTGGCCGAATTCCTGAAAACGCATCCCTTAGTCTCTAGCGTCTCCTTTGCGTCCGAGGACCACGGCGGAAAAGCCATCACCCTTGTAGACTTGAGAAGTTGAGAAAATGGAAATGTAAAATGGAAAATGGCCAAGACCGAATTGTCACACAAGAGCGCGCGATAGTTCGTGACTTCAAAGACCCGGTCACTTGGCGGTTTGCACGGAACTTGCGCACCATAGATTACGCGATAGGCAAGCGCTTTCCTCAGCTGCCCAGATGCGTCGAGCGGCTATTTCGGTGAGCGCGAATATTGCAGAAGGATAGGAGAACATCCTGTATAGCCGCCGCCGCCTCGGATCCGTCGATGAACTCGCAGAGCGTCTGACCAGTGCGTTCGACGCAGGTTATCTAACGCAATTTGCATACGCGGAAATCGCTGCACTGGCCGTGGCGGTAACAAGTTGATCAACGCCTAGAGCAGATCCACGGGTCCAAAGAAACAGAAATCTGAGGCCTCGAGAAGCGCATCTGAAAGATCAAGGTAATTGCCGAAAGGTATTCTGGGCTCGAATTTTGAATTTTCTGTAGAGTTGGGGGTATGGCCGAAGCCGGATCATTTGCGGATCGCGTCAAACAACAGGCGGACATCGTCCGGGTGGTGGGCGAATACATCCGCCTAAAGAAGAGCGGTCAGAACTTCACCGGCCTCTGCCCGTTTCACGGTGAAAAAACTCCTTCCTTCGCGGTTCACCCTGTCAAACAGATTTACCACTGTTTTGGTTGTGGGAAAGGTGGCGACGTCTTCAACTTCGTCATGGAAATGGACAAGGTTCCATTCCCAGAGGCCGTTCGCATCGTTGCCGAAAAGTGTGGCATCGCCATTCCGAAGCCCAAGGAGCGCTCGCCCGAGGAACGAAAAGAGAATCAGCAACGCGCTGCCCTGATTGAGATGCACCGCGAAGCGCAATCCTTCTTCGTCAAGCAACTGGAGTCCACCGCCGAAGGCCGCGCCGCCCGTGCCTATCTCGAAGATCGAGGCCTAAACGCGGAAGCCCTTTCGCGATTCGGCATCGGCTATGCTCCAAGCGGCGGCGACGCTCTGTTGCGCTCTGTGAAGCAAAAATATGCCGAGAAACTGCTCGTCGAGTCTGGGCTGATCTCTCGCGATCAGAGCGGCGGTCGCCTGTTCGATCGCTTCCGACGTCGCATCACCTTTCCCATCGCCAATGAGTCCGGCAAAATAGTGGCCTTCGGTTGTCGCGCCTTGGGCGACGACCAGCCCAAGTATCTCAACTCCCCGGAAACTCCCATCTATTCCAAGAGCAATGTGCTGTACCACATGGATCGCGCCAAAGAAGCCATTCGCCGTCAGGACTTCGCCATCCTGGTCGAAGGTTACATGGACGCCATCGCCGTGGCCCGCGCCGGAATCGCCAATGTCGTCGCCAGTTGCGGCACCAGCCTCGCCGATCCGCAAATCAAGCTCCTCGGCCGATTCACCAAGCGCGTCATTGTCAACTACGATCCCGACGCGGCCGGTCAAGCCGCCACGGAGCGTTCCATCTCTCTGCTCCTCGAACAGGATTTCGAAGTTCGTGTCCTCGCGCTTCCCGCCATTGGCGACAAAAAGGCTGACCCCGATCTCTTCATCCGCGAAAAAGGCCCCGAGTCTTATATCAAGGCCCTGAAGGATTCTCCCCCTTACGTCGATTATCTGATCAGCCGCGCCCGTCAGATGGATCTCTCCACCGGAGAAGGGAAGTTGCGCGCGCTCAATTTCCTGCTCCCCTATGTCCAGAAAATTCCCAACCGCCTGCTCCGTTCGGAGTGGGCCACGCGCATCGCCCAGCAGCTACGCGTTGACGAACCCGTCCTCCGCGCGGCTCTCAGCAAAGCCGCCAACGAGCGCCGTGGCGAAGTGAAAACCCAGCCGGAACTTGTCGGCAAAGCCGCCAAGCCCATCGAGCGCCGCCTCATCCGCATGCTGGTTGAAGCCGAGGGCTTTCGCCGTGAGATTGCCCAGCGCCTCCAGCAGGCCCGTCTTTATGAGGGCCTGGAGACGGAGAAGATCCTCGCAGCTCTGGTCGTCGCGGGACTCTCGGATCAGCCCATGCAAGCCACAGAGATTGGCGCCCTTCTCGAGGAACGCGACCGCCGCCTCTTCTTCGAAATCCTTTTCGAGCCCGCTCAGCAGGGCACTTGGCAGGAAGCTGAAAGCTGTCTTGAAGGCCTACACCGCCGCCAGATCGAGCAGGAACTTCTCCGGGTCCAGCGGGACATCGAAGCTCTACCCGCCGGTCAATCCATTCGTGAACTTCTCAGCCGCAAGCAGGAACTCCTGAAGCGCTTGTCCGCCGCCGATCACGGCTAAGCTTTTCAAATCAAGCACATGCCGCCCTTCCACAGCTTTTCCGCAAGGAACTAATTGACTTGGCACGACTTATCCGTGTAGCGTAGAAGGGTTCGGCGGATAACGGTTTCACTCTTCGAGGCATCTATTCAGAAGTGCAAACGATGCTACAGGACCAGTCCGCGAGAGCGCGGCAGGCGGCACGGCGTGGGGCAGTGGCAAGCATTTAGCGCGGCACACAGGGCTTCACAGCAAAATTTAAATCTTTTCGGAGGATATATCTTTCCTCCCTCTGTCGAGCATGGGCTCTCCCCTTTCGCCCTTTGCGCAGAGCGCCTTGAACTGTGGCCAGTGTGTGCACCATCGAAATTGGCATTAAGAGTTTTGGAGGATTGTTGTGGCGGCAACGGGCTTAGAAGAAAAATATGATGCGGTAAGGCAGCTCATCGCCGTTGGCAAAGAGCGCGGTTACCTGCTCTACGACGAAGTCAACGATTCCCTTCCGGCGGAAGTCCATTCCTCGGAAGAGATCGACGACCTGCTCACTACTTTCGAGCGTAATGGCATCGAGATTTACGAAGACGCTGCCTCGGCCAAAGCTGCGCGCGCTGTCGAAGTCTCTTCCGAGCACGGCGACCATGAAACCGTGGTCAAAGATGACGCTCACGCCGAAGAAGGCGGCAGCGACCTCGACCTCACTCCTGGCTCTCTCGAAAAGACCAACGATCCCGTCCGCATGTACTTGCGCGAGATGGGTACCGTGCCGCTGTTGACTCGCGAAGGCGAAGTCACCATCGCCAAGCGCATCGAGCGCGGCCAATTGGTGGTAATGAAGGCCATCACCCGTTCCCCCATCGTCATCAAGGAATTGATCGCCGTCGGCGACGATCTCCGCAAGGGCGCTCGCTCCATCAAGGAAATCGTCCAGTTCGATGATGAAGAGTTGACCGAAGAGAAAATCGCCAACAAGACCAAGCAGACTCTCAAGCACATCGACAAGATCGCCAAGCTCTACGATCAGGCCCTCAAGCAAGCCGTCAAACTCGATAAAACTGCTAAATCCAAAAAACGTCCCTACGTCCGCGCCAAGTGGGACGTCTCGCGCACCCGTATTGAAATTTCTCTCGAAATCCGCGGCATCGACTTCAACCCTTTTGAGAAAAAGCGCCTCATCGACAAAATGCGCGGCACCGTTGAGCGCCTGCAATCCCTCGAACGCGAAGCCGGCCGCCTCGAACGCCGCGCCGATGTTTCCAAGGGCGAAAACGCCGCCGAAGCCCGCCGCGAACTGCGTACCCGTCGTTCCGAACTGAAGGACATTGAGGAAGCCAGTGAAGTCGGCCTCACCGAGCTGAAGCGCACCCTCACCATCATTCAGCGCGGCGAAGCGGAAGCCGAACAAGCCAAGAAGGAACTGATCGAGGCGAACCTTCGCCTGGTCGTCTCCATCGCGAAGAAATACACCAACCGCGGTTTGCAATTCCTCGATCTCATTCAGGAAGGCAATATCGGCTTGATGAAGGCCGTCGACAAGTTCGAATGGCGTCGCGGCTACAAATTTTCCACCTACGCTACTTGGTGGATTCGCCAGGCCATCACCCGCGCCATTGCCGACCAGGCACGCACCATCCGCATCCCGGTTCACATGATTGAAACCATCAACAAACTGGTTCGCACCAGTCGCCAGCTTGTTCAAGAACTCGGTCGCGAACCCACCAGCGAAGAAATTGCCAAGCGCATGGACATCCCTGTCTCCAAAGTGCGCAAGATTCTGAAGATTGCCCAGGAGCCGATTTCGCTCGAAACTCCTATCGGCGAGGAAGAAGACTCGCACCTCGGCGATTTCATCGAGGACAAGGCCGTCGTCTCGCCCTCCGATGCCGTTATCAACCTCAACCTCAAGGAACAGACTTCCTCGGTGTTGAAGACCTTGACGCCGCGCGAGGAAAAAGTCATCAAGATGCGTTTCGGCCTCGACGATGGCAGCGAGCACACTCTCGAAGAAGTCGGCCAGTCCTTTGCTGTCACCCGCGAACGCATTCGCCAGATCGAAGCCAAAGCCCTTCGCAAGCTTCGTCATCCTTCGCGCTCGCGCAAACTGCGCGCCTTCCTCGAAGGCCCTTCCCGCGACTATCTATAGAAAGAATCGAAAATCGAAACTGGAAATAGAAATTACGCTCAGATCGTTGCAGGCAGGCGGCAGCTTCGTTACAGCACCGCGAATCCCGGTGACCTGGGATTCACGATTCTCTCCGTTTCTCAGGGAACGCCGGCTTAGGAATGCGATTGAAGTGACGCAGCAGCAATATCGTCCAGATTCCCATGAATGCCACGAACCCGCAGAGCACCGCGAACGTTGCCCCGATAGCAAACTGTCCATGCGAAGGCATGTTCGCGTTGATTGCTTCCGCAGTCACGAACAGAAGCAAGAACAGCACCGCGCAGGCAAACCATCCCATTTTCATGCTCAGATACCGCAGCGTCTCTTCGCGCCGTTCCGCGGCTAACCAGTATGCCTTTTGCGGCAGATTTACCATGTTTGCGGGGAGCACCCCAATCAACCGCGGAACAACAAACCCGGCGACAAACGAGAGGCCCACCACCACGAGCATAGTCATGAAGAACTGTTCCCTACTCTGCCAGTTGGTCACTTCACCGTGCGGACCGAAGTGCGACGCCATGCGCGCTGGCAGCAGCGGATATCGCCGCACGCCATCAAGCACTCCAATCGCCAGCAAAAATCCGTAAACTATTCGTGGAATGCGCGGGTCGTTCATCGGTGTTCCTTTGCTTCAGCCTATTCGTCCCGCCCGCGCGCCACAATCCTTTTGCGACAAGCTGTGCTCACTAAGTTCTTGCCTTTCTCTGTTGAATGCCCGAAATTGGAATGTATCCAGCAAATCCATTCACAGAGTTGAGGAGCCGCTCTCTTCGAATGCAACGTCGCCACCAAATCGCCGCCTCTCTTATTTTCCTTCTGATCGTTGCAACGCTGTTTGGTATCTGGCACACCCGTCAAGCGAGTTCACTCTCCGCGTCGTCACCGGCCAAAAATTCCCAGCAGGCCAATTCTTCCCTCACCGTGGTGGATCAGACTCCGCTGAAGCTCGCCCAACAGCTTGCGCAACTTGCTTCCACGCCCGAAGAGCGCGCCTTTGCTCAGGAAGCCATTCGCTTGGCCGATTATGAAGTGGATATGGCCTTTGACACCGCTCTCAGTGAAGCCCGTCTCCATCCTCCTCCCCTCAGCCCCGAAGCCAAGCAAATTAACGAACGGCTGCAAAAGGCCGAGAAACTCCTGAAGGCCGACGAGGAACGCACCAAGCAACTTGCAGAACAAGTCGTCAAAACCCCAGAAGACAAGCGCGAACCTGTCGAACTCGACCTGATTCAGGCCGAAGCCGATCTCGACCTCGATCAGGACGAAGTCGACGATGCCAAACAGGACCTCTACCGCGCCGGCGGCAATCTTGTCGATCGCATCCAGGCTATGAAGAAGGAGCATGAGCAATTGGGCCATGCGAACGCCACCGCCATTCCCACCGGCAATATTCCTCCGGAAGAGCTCGGCCTTATCCACCGCGCTCAGCAATGGTCAGCGCTGCACCAAAAGCAGCTCGAGCTTTGGCAAGCCAAAAGCGATGCGCTCGCTGCCGCTGGTAAGCTCTCCGCGCAACACGATGCTCTGGAAGCCGCTTCGGACGCCGCCAAGGCGCAATCGCCCGAACTCGTCCACCATTCCAAACGGAGCCAATCCGTACAGCCCGCATCTCGCGTCTCTGCCGCCGACAAGAGCCGCGAAGACTCCGCTTCCTTGCTGCAAAGAACCGAGCAGATCGCCGCGAATCAGAAGATTCTGACTGTCCTCGACAAGCGCATCGAAAGCCACAAGGAGCTCGCCACGGTCTACGACCAGTGGATCAACTTCGTTCACAACGCCCAGCTTCGCGTTATCCATCGCATGCTCATCGGCTCCCTGATTATTTTGATCATCGCGCTATTGGGTCTTTACGCCAACTCCTGGATGGAATCGGTCGCCGGTAGAGTCTCTACCGATCGCCGCCAGACACAGTTCTTGCGCACCATCTCTCGCGTCTTTCTCCAGTTTCTCGCTGCTCTGTTGATCCTTCTGGTGATTTTCGGGCCTCCCGGTCAGTTGGGCACGTTCCTGGGGCTCGCGGGCGCAGGCCTCACCGTCGCGCTCAAGGATTTCATCGTCGGTTTTATCGGCTGGTTCGTGCTCATGCGCAAGAACGGAATCCGCCTCGGCGATTGGGTGGAAATCAACGGTGTTACCGGTGAAGTCGTGGAAATCGGTCCCTTCCACACCGTGCTGCTTGAAACCGGCAATTGGGGCGATTCCGGCCAGCCCACCGGCCGCCGCGTCACCTTCACCAATAGTTACGCCATTGAGGGCCACTACTTCAATTTCTCTGCCAGCGGACCCTGGCTTTGGGATGAGTTGCAGGTGGTATTGCCGGCCGGACAGGATCCCTATCCAACCGTCGAAGCCCTCAAAAAGCAGGTGGCTGAAGCTACGGCCGAGTACAGCAAGCAAGCCGAACAAGAATGGCGTCACGCTACTTCTTCCATCGAAGAATCCGGCTTTACCGCTGCTCCCGCGGTCAGCCTTAAGCCCATTCTTGGCGGTGTGGACGTCAGCGTCCGTTACATTACGCGCGCAAGCGACAAATACAAAGTCCGCGCCGCACTCTACCACACCGCCTTGGAACTGGTCTCCCGTCAGGGCGGCAAAGTCTCCACGTAGTCCGCAATCCTGTAGCTTTCAGGGGTGCTGTTCTCCTGGGTTGTACCTTTGTGGCGGCCGCCTTCTGAACCGGGCGACTTCTTGCTCCTAGGCAAACTGCCGCTGCAACAATTTCCGTGCGCGCGACGCTGTGTACGTGGCCCCTGCATACATCGCCGCCAGCATGAAGAATCCCACGGCGATGCTGAACCGTTGCGCCACCCATCCCAGCGAGAAACTCATCGCCAGTTGCAGCACCGTCGCAAAAATCGCAAACGCCGATTGCGTCCGCCCCATGAAATGACGCGGCACAATCCCCATCAGCGATGATTGCGCCACAATCCCTCCCAGCGCCCGGAAAAATCCGAAACACCCTTGCAGGAGCACCGCTCCCAGCAGGAACGCTACGAACGGCACCGCCAGATGCCCCAGTGCCATTCCTGCCATCACCGTTACGTATAGCGGCAGCCGCAATCTTTGCGGCAGTTGGCTGGTAATCAACCCGCCCGCGATCGCGCCGATCGCCCAACCCGCTTCGATGAACCCGAACCCTCGCGCGCCTGAATGCAGAATTTCCGTGGCCAGCGCCACCACCACTACGTTGGAACTCACGATGCTCGCCATCAGCATCGCATGGGTCACGCCCAGCGCCACCACGACCGGATGTTGCTGCAAATAGCCAAAGCCTTCTTTCATATCTGCGTAAATCGATAGCGAGAGTCCCGCTTCCGCCACCTCGGGATTTTCTCCGCTTTCCAGTGCCTGCGAAGCCCTTTGTGTCGCTTCCGAATACTCCCGTGGAAATTGTTTGTGGTCGCGCGGCGAAACGTAGCCGCTGCGCAGCATGTACAGGCACGCGGCGGACACAAAATACGTCAGCCCATCAATAAACAGGATTCCCGCGATCCCGATGTGGTCGTAGATGAATCCAACAAACGTTCCCGCCAGCAGCATCCCGGTCTGCACACCAACCAGCACTGCGGCATTCCCGCCCGTGAATTGGCTCGGCGGAATCACTTCCTGCACCAGCGCGTTCACGTTCGCCCAGTACATCGCCGAACCCGTTCCGGTAATCAGCGTCATTAAGTACAAGTGCCAGATCTCCAGTTGCCCGCGCCACGCGATGTACGCGATCCCCAGCACCGCAAACCCGCGCGCCAGGTCCAGCAACACTCCCAGGTACCGCCGGTCGAACCGGTCGATCAGCACTCCGCCCAGAAACGGTACCACCAGCCCCGGCAACGTCACTACGATCACCTGCCAGCTCACCGCCACCGTCGAATGCGTCGCCGACATGATGTACCAGCTCACGCCGATGAAATTCATCCCGCTGCCGAACAGCGACACAAACATCGCCGTAAAAAAATACCGGAACGCCCGCTGCTCCCACAGCAGTTTCCAGTCCACACGGTGCCGCTCAGCAGTCGCCATCGAGCCTGCTAGTTTACTATCCCTGAGCAGGTTCCCGAACCATTCGGCAATCTATTTCTATCGCACCGCAGAAACACTTTTTTCGGTTGGATTGTGTGCTTCCGAATATGATGGAGACGTGCGCTCTGTTCTCGATCTTCACGGCATCACCGTTGAGTTGCCCACGGCACAGGGCTGGGTCCGCCCCGTCAACGACGTCTCCTTGCGCATCGCTCCCGGCGAATCCCTCGGCCTCGTCGGCGAATCCGGCAGCGGCAAGACCATGCTTTCTCTCACCTTGATGGGCCTGCTCCCTCCCGGCGCCCGCGTTTCCGGTGAGGCTTTGCTCTCCGCCGCTGCTGCCGCGCCAAAAGATTTAGCCCAGCTCCACGAAGAAGACGACTGGCGCGCCGTGCGCGGCCGCGAAATCGCCATGGTCTTTCAGGAGCCGATGACTTCACTGAATCCTGTCATGCGTGTTGGCGCGCAAATCGAAGAAGCCATTCGCGCCCACGAACCGAACCTCATCGGATCACACTTGCAGCGCCGCGTCCACGCCGCCCTCGAACGAGCCGCCGTCCCCGAGCCCGATGTCCGCGCCAGGCAATTTCCTCATCAACTCTCCGGTGGTCTTCGCCAGCGCATCATGATTGCCATGGCCCTCGCCGCCAATCCCAAACTGCTCGTCGCCGACGAGCCCACCACCGCTCTCGATGTCACCGTTCAAAAACAGATCCTCGAATTGCTCGAGCAACTCCGCCGCGAAATGGAACTCGCCCTCCTGTTTATCACTCACGACCTCGGTGTAGTTGCCAAGGTCGCCGATCGCGTCGCCGTCCTGTACGCTGGGCGCATCATTGAAGAGGGCCCCACGCAAGACCTCCTGCTCTCGCCGCAGCATCCCTACACGCAGGGCCTTCTCGCGGCTTCTCCAACCGTCATTCGTGGACAGCTGATTCCCATCCCAGGCTCGGTCCCGCAGCTCAGCTCTCTTCCGCCGGGCTGCGCGTTCGCTCCCCGCTGTGGATACCGCCGCGCGGAATGCGATCGGGCCGTTCCCGCCTTTCGTCCGCCGCACAGCGATCATTCCGCCAGGTGCGTCCTTTTATGACCACGACCCATTTGCTCGAAGCTCGCAGCCTTCGCAAGAGCTACCGCCGCGGTGGTGGCCTGTTCGCCGACGAAGCAAAAGGGCACCGCTTCGTCGCCGTTGACGACGTGAGTTTCTTCGTCGAGCCCGGCGAGACCTTTGCCATTGTTGGCGAAAGCGGTTGCGGCAAAACCACCCTCGCCCGCATGCTTCTCCGCCTGGTCGAGCCCGACCACGGCGCCATTCTTTTCGAAGGCAACGATCTCCTGCATCTCTCCGGCGAAGCCCTGCGTGCGCAGCGTCGCCAAATGCAGATGATCTTCCAGGATCCTTTTGCTTCCCTGAATCCCCGCATGCGCGTCGGCGAAATCGTTGCGGAGCCGCTCTCGATTTACGAGCCGCAACTCTCACGCAATGATCGCCTGGCCCGCGCCGCGCAACTCCTCCGCCGCGTTGGCCTGCCTGACGATGCCGTGGGCCGCTACGCTCACGAGTTTTCTGGCGGCCAGCGCCAGCGCATTGGCCTGGCCCGCGCCCTCATTCTTCGACCCTCGCTCATCATTGCCGACGAACCCGTCTCCGCTCTCGACGTCTCCGTCGGCGCCCAAGTCCTCCTGCTTCTTCAGGAACTCCAGCAGGAATTTCATCTCACCTATCTCTTGATCTCCCATAGTTTTCCGGTGGTCGCGCAGCTCGCCACCCACATCGCCGTAATGCGCGCCGGCCAATTTGTCGAATCCGGACCCGCCGACTTGATCCTCCATCAGCCAACTCACATCTATACCCGCGAACTCCTCGCCGCAGTCCCGGAGATTCCCTCCATTCGCTCCTTGTGATATTTTTCCCGAAGTAATTGCGTAGTATTCCCAGCAGCAAACATCCGACCGTCCTGTGGTCAAGGAGTCCTCGATGGCTACCTCTCCCATGCCTGTGGCGGGGCCCCAGGCTTCGATCTCTTCCTTTGCTCGTCTCATTGGCACAGTCTTCTCCCCGAAAGCGACCTTCGAAGATATCGTCCGGAAACCGACTTGGGTTCTGCCCACTACCTTAATAGTGGTCTTTAGCTTTCTCGGTGCCATTGCTTTGAACAGCCACTTTAACTGGCGCGAATACATCTCTCAGCAGATCGAGAAAAACCCTCGAGCCTCGCAACTCCCCGCTGAGCAAAAAGAACAGCAGATTGAAGTGAGCGCCAAGTATTCACCCATAGCCGCCTACGCCTTCGGTTTGATTGTCCCCGTGGTGGGTTTGCTGGTAATTTCTTTGGTCCTCATGGGCACGTACAATCTGATGGCCGGAGTTGGCGTCAACTTCAAAACGTCCTTGTCCATTGTTTCCCACGCCTTGTTTCCTGCCGCCGTCGTCGGCACCATCCTGTTTATTATCGTCTTGTTCCTCAAACCTGTTGGCATGTTTGACCTGGACAATCCCGTCGCCACAAATCTAGCGGCACTTTTTCCCGACGATGCCGCGAAATGGCTGGTCGCTCTCGGGAAGAACATCGACCTCCTTGAAATCTGGAAACTCGTTCTTCTCGCCATTGGCTTTGCCGCCGTGAATGCTAGGAAGCTCAAGCCTGCCAAGTCCTTGGTCATCGTTCTGAGCGTTTTTCTGGTCTACGTGATCCTGCGTGTGGGAATCGCTTTCGCCTTCTCCTGATACACTGGCGAAGTGAGTTTTTCCTTCGAAATTCAGCACACGGATCCAACTGGCGCGCGGCGCGGCCTTCTCTCCACGCCGCATGGCGTCATCGAAACACCATTCTTCCTGCCGGTCGGCACTGCCGCCACCGTCAAAGCCCTCACCCAGGAAGCCCTCGAAACCCTCGGTGCCAAAATCATTCTCGCCAACACCTACCATCTTTATCTGCGTCCCGGTCATGCTCTCATTCGCAAACTCGGCGGTTTGCATGCTTTCATGTCCTGGCGCGGCGCGATCCTCACCGATTCCGGCGGTTACCAGGTCTTCAGCCTCGCCGATCTGCGCAAGATCAGCGACGACGGCGTACGCTTCCGGTCTCATCTCGACGGCTCGGAGCATCTCCTCACTCCGGAAAAGGCCGCTGAGATACAACTCGCGCTGGGCTCGGACATTGCCATGGTCCTCGATGAATGCATCGAAACGCCCGCTCCGCGCTCCCTCGCCGAAGCCGCTCTGCAACGCACCACTGCCTGGGCGCAGCGCGCGCGCAACTATTTTGCGCAGCACGCAGAGGAGGATGGCCGCTTGCCGCAATGGCAATTCGGCATCGTGCAAGGGGCTACATTCGCCGACCTGCGCCGCGAAAGCGCTCACCAGCTTCTCGCTCTCGATTTTCCCGGTTACGCCGTCGGCGGCCTCGCGGTCGGCGAACCTCACGACGTCACTTGTGAAATGGCCGCGGAAGTAACCGCTCTTCTTCCTGCCAACCGGCCTCGCTACCTCATGGGCGTCGGCCGCCCCGAACAGATCGCTGACTACGTCGCTCTCGGCATCGATATGATGGATTGCGTTCTTCCCACGCGCGCGGCCCGCCACGCCTGCCTCTACACCACCGAGGGCCGCGTGCTCATCAAGAACGCCCGCTACATCGACGACCAGCGCCCCATCGATCCGCAATGTTCCTGTTCCGTTTGCCGTCGCTACACTCGTGCGTATCTTCGGCATCTCTTTGGCGCGGGAGAAATCACTGCCGCCATCCTCGCCACCCACCACAATATCCACTTTTACCTTGACATCATGGGGCAAATCCGAGAGGCTATCAGGTTTGGACAGCTGCAGAAATTTGCGGCAGGAGTGCGTGCCCAGTATCTGGCCGGCCCGCACTGAACCGAATTGGCAACTCGTGTTAGAGTAGTCGGAAGCGCTCATAGCAACCCGCCGTAGGTCGAGTCTCCGGACGAGAGTAGTGCGGGCAGGGAAAGCGGGAATCCTTACCCGCTAGCGGTGAATCTTTTTTTGTGGGCTCGGCTTTTTGGAACGACAGCTTTGTTGCTTCGATGATTCAGGGTCGCGAAAGGGTACGGTAGCAAACCACGAACATGAATTTCGCAGCTTTCCTAATTTTGCAGGCCAGCCCGGCGGGAGGTCTCGGCACTTTTCTCATTCCTCTCGCTCTCATGTTCGGCATTATGTATTTCCTGGTGATCATGCCGCAGCAGCGGCAAAGGAAAAAAGTGCAGGAGATGCTCGCCGCCATCAAGAATGGCGACAAGGTGATCACTACCTCCGGCATCTACGGCACCATCAATGGCATGGACGGCGACACGATCATCCTTAAGGTCGCTGATAATGTGAAAATACGCGTTGCGCGTGCGGCGATTGCCCAGGTGGAGGCATCGGAAGATGCAAAGTAACTCCCCGGCCCGCCCATTTTCGCGCCTGATCTTTTAAACCATGAATCCCAATCTGAAGTGGAAAATTATCTTCATTCTCGCCGTCGTTCTGATCTGTCTCTATTCCATTTTTTGCTATCCCACATTCCCGACCGCGTTCGCTCAGCTGAAAAGTAACTTCGCGAACCAGATCAAGCTGGGTCTCGACCTTCAGGGCGGCACCCACATGATCCTGCAGGTCCAGGTTCAGGAAGCCGTTGCCCAGGAGACCGATCAAACCGTCGATCGCATCACTTCTCAGCTCCGCGCCAAGAACATTCGCTACGAAGAAGTGCGCCGCCTCGACGACACACACATCATCGTCCGCGGTATCCCGTCCGATCAGGTTTCTCAGTTTCGCGATTTGTTTCATCAGCAGTTCGAGGGTAATTGGGATCTCGGCACCGCGCCAGGTCAGCCCGCGGCGCTGCTCCTGACCTTGCGCAATAGTGCTGTTGCGCATATTCAGGAAAGCACCATGACCCAGTCGCTCGAAACCATCGAGCGCCGCATCAACGCTCTTGGCCTTACCGAGCCTACGATTCAGCCTCACGGCCGCAACGACAATGAAATCCTCGTGCAGCTTCCTGGCGAAGGCGACCCCACGCGCGCCAAGCAAGTGATTCAAGCCGGCGGTCAGCTCGAATTAAAACTCGTCGAAGACCAGACCACCTATCCTTCGCAAGCTGCCGCACTCGCAGCTCACGGTGGCGTTCTACCCCCAGGCAGCGAACTCGTGCGCGGCAAAAACGAAGCGCGCAACGCGCAGAATCCCTCGGATTCTCTTGAAACCTGGTACTTGCTTAGCCGTTCTCCCGTTGTCACCGGGCGTGACCTTCGCTCGGCGGTTGAAAATCGCGGCCAGGTGCCCGGCCAGTGGCAGGTCAACTTCAACCTCTCCGCCGATGCCGGCCGTCGCTTCGGTCAATTCACAGAACAAAATATCGGTCGCCAGATGGCCGTCGTTCTCGACAAAGTCGTGCAGACCGCTCCGGTCATCAAGGGTAAAATCGAAGATTCCGGCATGATCGAAGGCAACTATAGCCAGGAGAGCGCACACGATCTCGCCCTGACCCTTCGCGCCGGCGCATTGCCTGCCTCGATCAAGTATCTCGAAGAACGCACGGTTGGCCCCTCACTCGGTGCCGACTCCATTCGGCACGGCGTGCAGGCTTCCATCTTGAGCTTGCTCGTGGTCATGATCTTCATGGTCTTTTACTACCGGCTCTCCGGCGTGAATGCCGTTCTCGCCTTGATGCTGAACCTGTTAATTCTTCTCGCCGCGCTCGCCATGTTTGGCGCCGTCCTTACCTTGCCCGGCATCGCTGGTGTCATCTTGACCATCGGTATGGGCGTCGATTCCAACGTGTTGGTTTTTGAACGCATCCGCGAGGAACTTCGCAATGGCAAGTCTCCCGCCGCGGCCGTCGAGGCTGGTTTCGACAAGGCGTTCCTTACCATTATCGACACCCACGTCACCACGGTGGTTTCGGCCTTCTTCCTGTTTATCTTTGGAACTGGCCCCATCAAGGGTTTCGCCATCACCTTGACCGTGGGTTTGATCGCCAACGTCTTTACCGCGATCTTTGTTTCTAAGACGATTTTCCATTACCACTTGGGGAAAATGGATCGTCAGTCGGAACTAAGCATTTAGACCGTACTGGGAGTCCTGTAGCCAATTTCTCACCTGATTTTCATCGGTTGAGAGGTTGGTTAGCATCTGGCAGGCAGCGTTACTATTCTTGCTTGAGCCCGGCACGGCGCGTTGCTCCGGGAACAAACTGCAACACCCCGGAGTCTAAAGAAGGGAAGTATGAAACCGCATGATCGAGCTCTTTAAACAGCCCAACATCGACTGGATGGGTAAGGCCAAGTATTTCTTCCTGTTAAGCGGGACGCTTCTGGTTATTGGATGGGCCGCTATCTTCTTTAAGGGTGGCATCAAGTACGGCATCGATTTCCGCGGGGGCACCAACGTGGACGTGCGCTTTGCCCAACCACCGAACATCGATCAACTGCGCAAAGGTCTTCAGGCTCAGGGCCTCGGTAACAGCGAGATTCAGAGTATCAGTGATATCGCCAATCCAAACTCCAACGAAGTCATGATCTTCGTCGAACAAACCGGTCAAATGGACCAGGCTTTGGACGAAGGCAAGTCTAAGGTGCTCACCGCGTTGAACGCCACCTATGGCTCCTCGACTTCCTCCAAACCCGACTTCAATTCCATCACTCCCACTGCTCTTGCCAACTTCCTTGCGCAGAAAGATCCCCTCGGCCTCTCGGTGAGTGCGGGCGACAAGTATCAGCAGTTCGCAAAAAGTCTCCTGGACTATCGCGACAAAAACAGCAACGGCATTATCACCAACTTCGATGCCCTCGCGAATGCCCCCGGCGCTACACCCGCCGTCATTACCGCCATCAAAGAAAACTACTCGCTCGGACCCTTCGCTGTTCGGGACGTCGCAATTGTGGGCCCTAAGGTGGGCGGCGAGCTCCGCAATCAGGCAATTCGCGTTACCCTCTATGCTTTGGCGGGCATGCTGGTATATATTGCCTTTCGATTCGAGTGGATTTTCGGGGTCGCGGCGGTCCTGGCGGTTTTTCACGATGTCCTGATCACCCTCGGGCTGTTCAAGATTTTTGGTTTCGAGATCTCGCTAACGGTCATCGCGGCTCTGTTGACTTTGGTGGGTTATTCCATGAACGACACGATCGTCATCTTTGACCGCATTCGCGAGAATAACCGCCTTTTGCGCAAGGAGTCTTTCGCGTCTGTCGTCAACAAGTCCATTAACCAGACGCTTTCGCGAACCATCCTTACCAGCGGTTTGACTTTTCTCACCGTGCTCGTCCTGTTCCTGATGGGCGGCCAGGTGCTTCGCGCATTTGCCTTTGCCCTGGTGGTGGGGATTGTGGTAGGAACGTACTCCAGTTTTGGTATTGCTGCACCGCTCGTCGTCGCTTGGCATCAACGGCGCGGCCATGGTGCTGCTACAGGCACCGGAACCGCAGCCGGCAACAAGACCCGCGGGAATGAAGGCGGACAAACCCGCCTTGCTCCTGCCGGGAGGAGGTAGTTGTAACCATGTTTGAAGAAATGGTCGTATCGAATGCGAAAAACAAGAAGACGAACAAGCCTTGGACTGTTTTTATCTCCATGGTCCTTCAGATCGCCTTTCTTGCTCTTTTGATTCTCATTCCTCTGATCTATACCGAAGCGCTTCCCAAGACTCTGATGTCTTCCATTCTTCTGGCTCCTCCCCCTCCACCTCCTCCGCCGCCTCCTCCGGCGGCTGTCCAGGTGGTCCACGTGAAGCCAGTTGCTCATCTTATGGAAGCCGGCAAGCTCGTCGCTCCCAAAGCCATTCCTAAAGACGTCAAAATCATTAAGGAAGAAGAAGCGCCCCCCGACGTCGGCGCTGGTATGGTCGGCGGCGTACCCGGTGGAGTCGCTGGCGGCTCCATGGGCGGCGTGATCGGCGGCGTAATTGGTGGCGCGGGCTCAACCGCCGCTCCGCCTCCGCCTAAGGTCACCCCCAAGCGCATCACCGTCGGCGGCAACGTTCAGGCCGCTCACCTCGTCAACCGCGTGCAGCCGGTCTATCCTCCGCTGGCGCGCCAGACCCGCATCAGCGGCACCGTCAAGCTTCACGCCATCATCGGTAAAAATGGTGCTGTGGAGCAGTTGCAAGTGGTTTCGGGTCATCCTCTTCTCGTGCAGTCGGCGCTCGACGCTGTCAGGCAGTGGCGCTATCAGCCCACTCTGCTCAACGGTGAGCCTGTCGAGGTGGATACCGAAATCGGCGTAATTTTCTCTCTCGCTCAGTAGGCCAACGGGCCGGCGCGATCTCGTGGGAGCTGCGCGCCGTCTTGAGTACGCAGTCGCAGTAACACTCTTGTTGGTTCCGCTAATCTCGGAGCCACTAGGAACTAAATAAGGAGCAAACGAATGTTAGCATCTCTGTTTGTCTATGCGGCTTGGCTGCAGGAAGCTTCGCAGTGGGACCTACGCAACATGTGGACTTCCATGGGCCTCCTCGCCAAGATCGTCGTCGTTATTCTCTTCATCCTTTCGGTGTACTCGTTCGGGGTCATGATTGACCGCTTCCTCATGTACAACAATGCCCGCAAGCAGTCGCGCTTGTTCGTTCAGCAGGTCGCGGGCGCTCTTAAGGATGGCAAGCTTGATGAAGCCATTGCCATTGCAGAGCGCAACAAGAAGAGCCACATTGCCAAGGTTGTCGCCACCGGCCTCTCGGAATTCCAGTCCGCCTCTCAGCAGGTCTCGGACGCGGAAGTCATCGAAGCCGCCAAGCGCGGTCTGGAGCGTTCCGTCGCTATCGTTCACGCCGAAATGAAGCGCGGTCTCTCCGCTCTCGCCACCATCGGCTCCACCGCTCCCTTCGTCGGTCTGTTCGGCACGGTCGTAGGCATTTTGAACGCCTTCAAGGGCATTGCCGCGAACAAGGCCACCGGTCTGTCGGCGGTTGCTGGTGGTATCGCTGAGGCCCTCGTAACCACCGCGTTCGGCTTGCTGGTCGCCGTCCCCGCCGTGTGGGCTTACAATTACTTCACCAACAAGGTCGAAGCTTTCGACGTGGAGATGGACAACTCCTCCATGGAGCTCATCAACTACTTCATCCTGCGCCGCGGCGCCAAGAAGTAACCCGGAAGAGGGTATATCATGGCCTATAAGCCTCAAGCCGGTGCACAGATGGCGGCCCCCAATGTCATTCCTATGGCCGACATCATGCTTGTGTTGCTGATTATCTTCATGGTGGTCACACCCATGTTGCAGAAGGGTGTCTCGGTAGATATGGCGACCGTCAACAATCCGCGCGACATGCAAGACGCGGATAAGGACGATGCCATCATCGTTGCAGTTTCGCGCGACGACAACATCTATCTCGGCAACAACAAGATCGCCAAGGAAGAGATCACGCCGCAGATTAAAGATAAAATCGCCAACAAGCTCGACAAGACCGTGTACGTCAAGAGTGACGCCCGCGCCAAGTACGGCACCGTCGTCGCTGTCGTCGACGAAATCCGCTCGGCTGGCGTCGATCAACTCGGTCTCTTGACCGAGAAGGTCAAATCCACTAATCCTAACAGCCCTCAGTCCCAGCCTAAGCCGTAGGGACTCAGGCTCTTTTTCGTTTCGGCCGTTGGTTTCATTCGTTTGCTGAGTTTTCAGGTGCGCGCCGGCTCCCACCCGAGCGCGCCCTGCTGCTCCACAATCGGCTACCTCGGCTCGACAGGAGAACTCGCAATGGGAATGGATGTTGGTGGTGGTTCTGGTGGTGCATTGTCCTCGCCGAATGTCGTTCCTCTCATCGACATTCTGCTTGTGCTTATCATCATTTTTATGGTCATCACTCCTCTCACGCCTAAAGGTCTCGATACCCTCGTTCCTCAGCCTTCGCCAAACCAGCAGCAGAACGTGGAACTCGAGAACAAGACGGTCGTCGTTCAGGTGATGGAAGGCGGCAAGCTGAAAATCAACAACGAGGACAGCAGTTGGGAACAACTCGGCCCTCGCATGGAGCAGATTTTCAAGGATCGCGCTGAGAAGGTTGCTTTCGTCAAGGGTGATAACAACGTCCTGTTCATGGAAGTCGCTCGCGCCATCGACATCATGCACGAAGCGGGTATCGATAAGGTCGGCCTCATCACCGCCAAACTCGAAGCCGGCCAGTAGTTCGATCTTCGTCGTTTTTCTCGCTCGATGTGAGAGTCCTCCTCGCAGGGTCACGCGTTGACTGCGAGGTGACTCATGACCTTTGCTTCCCTTGGTGGTAAGCGCGGGATCTTGTCCGAAGTGAACGTGGTCCCGTTGATCGATATTCTGCTGGTGCTCTTGGTCATCTTCATGATCATCCCGCGCCACCAGATGGGGCTCCAGGTGGACTTGCCGCAACAATCCGCAAGTCCGGATTCTGTGGCCGGTTCGGAAGCGATCATCGTCCAGCTTTCGTCCGATGGTTCTCTCCGGATCAAACAGTCGGTTATTGCGCGCGAGGCTTTGCCGGTTCGCCTGCAATAAGTCGTGGGCCACCGTGCTCAGCACGCTTGCGTTTCTGCAGGGTGATCGCTCGCTCGAGTTTCACGCGGTGGCACAGGTTCTCGATCTCATGCACTTCGCCGGCGCACCCTCGGTCGGCTTGCTGACATCAGAACTGGAAAAAAACCGCTGAACGTGATGGAATGGCCCTACAGGGCAGTTGTCAATCCTAGCTTCGGCCTCGGCTTCCTGGGGGCCGCGCTTATCAGGGATGGATGCGTCAATGACTCATGCAC
>Ga0126369_10000534_pt1 | contig 25000 bp, 15 predicted proteins | sample PanSoiMetaPlot_1_FD_109646 | JGI IMG/M metagenome (GOLD analysis project Ga0126369, IMG submission 109646) | Tropical forest soil microbial communities from Panama - MetaG Plot_1 | ecosystem: Environmental > Terrestrial > Soil > Tropical forest > Bulk soil | place: Panama | collected 2016-02-17
CAAACCGACGGTGTTCGTGGCGGTCGCGGACGATGCCGTCCAGATCCGGCCGGTGACTCTCGGAGTCTCGGGCGAGAAATCCACGGCGGTGGTGTCAGGGCTCCAGGAAGGGGAGCGCGTGGTGACCTCCGGGACCTTCGCCCTGAAGTCGGAGATCTTCCGCTGAAGCGAGTCCGGCCATGCTCGAAACTCTCGTCCGCCAGTCGATTCGCCTCCGAGTCATTAACCTGGGCTTTCTTGGAGCGGTCCTCGTCGGAGGGGTGGTCGCCGCTCTGAAGCTGCCCGTCGATGCGATCCCGGACGTGTCCACCATCCAGGTCTCGGTGCTCACCGAGGCGCCGGGCCTGTCGCCGGAGGAAATCGAGCAGCGCGTCACCTTTCCCATCGAGGCCGCGCTGAATGGCGTCCCCCAGCTCGTCGAGCTGCGCTCGGTCTCACGCTCCGGTCTGTCGGCGGTCACCGTCGTCTTCCGGGACGGGACGGACGTATGGTTCGCGCGGCAACTGGTGCTCGAGCGTCTGCGCGGCGTCGAGGGGGAGCTACCGCGGACGGCGCAGCGGCCGCAGCTCGCGCCGGTGTCCACCGGCCTGGGAGAGATCTACCAGTTCGTGGTCCGCTCCCAGCACCATTCGCCCTCGCAACTCCGATCCCTCCTCGACTGGGAGATCGTCCCAAGGCTGCGAAGTGTCCCCGGGGTCATCGAGGTCAACACCATGGGAGGCGACCTGAAGCAGTACCAGGTGGTCGTCAATCCCGAAAAGCTCCACTCCTACGGGCTCACGCTGCACGAAGTGCGAGAGGCGCTCGAGCGCGCCAGCCCGATGGTGGGAGGCGGTTACCTCGAGCGCCGCGGCGAGTCGCTGTCGATCCGCGGCGTGGGAGCGCTCGCGGACGAGCGCGCCATAGGCGAGGTCACCATCCGCACCGGCGCCGATGGCGTCCCGGTCCTCGTTCGCCAGATCGGCTCCGTCCAGGTGGGAGCCGCACTCCGATACGGGGTGGTGACCCGGGACGGCCAGGGCGAAGCAGTTACCGGGGTGGTGATGATGCTCCTCGGCGCGAACAGCAAGGACGTGGTAGCGGCCGTCAAGGAGCGCGTGAAAGAGATCGCGCGCGACCTGCCGCCCGGCGTGATCATCGAGCCGGTGTACGATCGATCGGATTTCGTGGGGCGGACGCTCTCAACGGTGCTCAAGAATCTGGTCGAGGGAGCGCTCGTCGTCGGAGTGCTGCTGGCGCTGATGCTGGGGACGGTACGGGGCGCGGTCGCGGTGGTCCTCGGCATTCCCGCCTCGATGTCGGTGGCGCTTTTCGGGATGCACTTGTTCGGCGTTACCGGCGATCTGATGAGCCTGGGGGCGATTGATTTCGGCTTCCTCGTCGACGGGCCAATCATCATCCTCGAGGCGGTGGTGGCCGCGACCGCGGGCCAGAAGCTTGCGGGAGACGAGCGCACCCGCGCCTATGCCGACGTGGGAGCGCGCCTGATCAAACCGGTGGCTTTCTCGGTCGCGATCATCATGCTCGTCTACGTCCCGCTGCTCGCGCTGGAAGGCGTCGAGGGCAAGATGTTCCGGCCAATGGCTGTGACCATGGCCTGCGCTCTCTTCGGCGCTTTGGTCTATTCGGTGTTCTTCTTCCCTCCGCTGTTGACGGTGATGGTTCCACCCCCGAAGGGACACGGGCCGCGCTGGCTCGATCGTGCGAGCTCGGCTTACCAACGCGGGCTGCGATGGGCGCTGCCCCGCCGCGCACTGCTGGCAGGCTGTGGGGCGCTGCTCTTCATTGGCTCAGTGTGGCTGTTGTCCCGCGGAGGCGCCGACTTCGTGCCGCGGATGGACGAGGGGGATCTGGTGGTGACGATCCGGCGCGCGCCGTCGATCAGCCTTGAAGAGGCGCGCAAGCTCGACCTCGAAGCGGAAAAGGTGCTCAAAAGTCTTCCCGAAGTCGTCACCGCGGTCGGCATGACCGGGCGGGCCGAGGTGGCGAGCGATCCCGTTGGCAACGACAGCACCGACATCATGGTCCGGCTTCGGCCGAAGAAGGAGTGGAAGACGGCGAGCGACCTCGATGAGTTGTCGGAGAAGGTCAAGAGCGTCATCGAGCGGTCGGTGCCAGGCACTTTCGTCTCGGTCTCGCAACCGATCGAAGACCGGACCAATGAGCTGATCAGCGGATCTCGCGCCGACGTGCAGATCCAGGTCTACGGGCCGGAGCTGTCGGAGCTCAAGCGCATCAGCGAGGTGATCGGCGCGACCGTCCGACGCGTCCTTGGAACGGGCGACGTGCGCGTCGAGCGCGTGCTGGGGCTGCCGATGCTGACCGTGACACCCGATCCCCAGCGGCTCGCGCGCTACGGCATCCGCGCAGAAGACGCGCTTTCGGTGCTCGAGACGGCGAGGGTGGGCACGACAGTAGGCCAGATCTATGAAGGGCAGCGCCGGTACGACCTGCGGCTGCTGCTTCCGCCGCGCAGCGCCACCGTTGATGCGCTCGGCGATCTGTTGGTCGACGCTCCGGGGGGGAAGGTGGTTCCACTCGCGGAGATCGCCACGATCAAGGAGCAGGAGGGACCGGCGCAGATCCGGCGCGAGGGCCTGACTCGGACCGTCCGGGTCGAAGTGAACCTCCGCGGCCGCGATCTCGTCTCGTGGGTGGACGAGGCGCGCCACGCGGTAACGGCGAAGGTGCATTTGCCCACAGGCTACCGGGTGACGTGGGGCGGGCAATTCGAGAACTTCGAGCGCGCGAGCCGCCGGCTGGCGCTGGTGCTGCCGCTCTCGCTGGCGGTCATCTTCCTGATGCTGCTCGCAATGTTCCAGAGGGCCCGGTACGCGGCAGCGGTGTTTGCGAACGTGCCACTGGCGGTGACCGGAGGCGCCGTTGGACTGGCTCTCCGCGGCCTCCCGTTCAGCGTTCCGGCCGCGGTCGGGTTTATTGCGCTGGCCGGCGTCTCGGTGTTGAACGGCGTGGTGATCACTGCGGACGTCCTGCGCCGCCTCGACGAAGGAGCCTCGTCCGACAACGCCGTCGAGGAGGGTTCACTCCACAACCTGCGCGCCGTGCTCACCACGGCGGCGGTGGCAGCGTTCGGCTTCCTTCCGATGGCGATCGCGACCGGCGCCGGGGCCGAGGTCCAGCGCCCGCTGGCGACGGTGGTCATCGCCGGAATGATCTCGTCGACGGTGCTGACGCTGCTTGTCTTTCCGGGCATCCTGCGGATGGCGATGCCGCGCGTAGCGACCGAGGCCGAGCGCCGGCCACATCCAGCCGCCGCGACCGCCCTTCCCGAAGCGGCACAGTTGCACACCTAAGAACGAAGCCGCCGACGCTCCAGCCTTGTTAGAAGGGATCGAGTCCAATCGGCGAAATGCTCCTTTCAGCAACCCCTCGGACCTGTTGAAGTGCTATCCGGCCGTTGAGAACAATTCGTCCATAGCCGACAAAGTCCGGTGACGTCCCACGCGTTTGACCCGACTAGTGAGCGCGAATGAAGGCGAGGCTCCTGTGCCGGGTCGGAATGGCCTCAATGGTGCGGAAGCCGACTTCCTTCAAGATCGGAGTCAGTGCGGCAAGCGTGCTCTCGCCGAGCGGGTGGCCGAGAATTGAAAGCAGGTGGCCCAGAGGCGAGTGGGATTGGGCGGCGAAGTCCATCGCCATCAAGCGGCCGCTCGGCTTAAGGACGCGCCGCACCTGGGCGAGCCCCTTGCGCTTCAGTTCGTCCGGCAGGTGGTGCAACATCAAGCTGCTCGTCACCAAGTCGAAGGAAGCGTCGGGAAATGGGAGCGCCTCGATGGCGGCGACCTGAAAGTCGACGTCCGAGTCGACCTTCGCCGCCTTCCCCTTCGCGAATTCGATCATTTCCGCCGACGGGTCAATGCCCGCGACCTTGCCTGCTCCGACCCGCAATTTGAGCGCGATCGCGAGCGCGCCGGTGCCACAGCCCACGTCCAGCACGTGCTCGCCCACAACCGGGGCCGCCAACTCGACCAGCTTCTCGCGGCGGCGGCGCACAAACGGAATGACCCTGCAGAAGAGGTCATACCAGCGCGCCCAGTGAATGACCTTCCCGGAGGTCTCCGCAGCGTGCGCAATCTGATCCGGCATCTCAATCTCTGTTCGATGGATATCCGGCTGCGGTCTTAAGTGCAGCGGTTTTGAGAGGATCCAGAATTTCTGGACGCGAGGCGGCAGCAATCGCCCTCGGTCACTGGTCGGTGCCGGGATTTTTACCTCAGCCTGTTTTCCCTCCGGAAATAACCGTCTCGGGGACGTAAGATTCCGGAGAGAAGCAGCGGTTAGCTCTGTTCTAGCGCCGACTTCATAGCTCTTTCTCCTTGTCCAAATGAGAATTCAGGTGCTTCCGGGCCGATTCCAAGATCGTCTGACCTTGGGGATGAGGTTGTAGAAAGTTCGTATGCCGCAAAACACCTCGAATGAACGCGGCGCAAAAGTCCGCTTTCCGCCACCCCTCGTTTTTCTTAGCAGCACTCTTCTCGGGGTGGCGTTTCAATACGTCATCGCGCCTGCGCGAGTTCCAGATGAGAGCTCGTTGGAGTTATCGCTCGTTAACGCGTGGTATTGATCAGCACCGATATCCGGTTGGCGCCAGAATGCGGCGCGACCAGATCCGCCAAGCCGTCTCCATTGAAGTCACCCACGGCCAACGGAATCGGATCATTTCCTGGGCCAAAGTGCTGAGCGGATTGAAACGTGCCGTCTCCTCGGCCAAGCAGCACAGAGAAATTATGCGAGCGCCGGTTTCCTACTGTGAGATCAGAAAACCCATCGCCGTTGAAATCGGCAACCACAACCGATTGCGGGCTCACTCCAGCGGCAACGTTCTCAGCTGGTCGAAAAGTGCCATCACCGTTTCCGAGCAGGACGGAGACTGGACCGGGAATCAGGAGCATCGGACTGACATTCGCCACAGCCAAGTCCCACAAGCCGTCACCGTTGAAATCGCCCACCGCGACAGATACTGGCACTCGCCCGACCGCGAAGACTCGAGGCCGGTCGAAGGTCCCATCGCCGTGCCCGAGCAGAATGGAGACCGTGCCCGACTCTGTCGCATTGGCCACCGCCAAATCCGGCTTCCCATTGCGATCGAAATCGGCCACCGCGAGGGCGGTCGGAGCACTCCCGGCGGCCACACGCAGTGCCGGCTGGAATGTTCCATCTCCGTTGCCCAGCAGCACGGCGACCTCGACGCCAGTTGGAGAAATCAAATCTAACCTGTGATCGCCATTGAGATCGGAGACGTAAAGCAAGCCGGGATTGCCCCCGATCAGGAAGTTTCGAGCGGGGGCAAAAGTACCGTCGCCTTGTGCGAGCAGGATCGAGATGCTGCCGTTGCCAAAAATGTTGGTCAGCGCCACCGCCAGATCCGGCAGGCCGTCGCCATTGAAGTCGCCCACGGTAACTGAAGTTGGATCGCTGAGGGGGTCCGCGCCAAGCGGGTAGTCTAGGTGCGGAAGAAAGGTGCCGTCCCCCACTCCAATCAGGATTGACACGGTTTGAGAAAAGTCATTTGCCACCGCCAAATCGGGCAACTTGTCCTGATTGAAGTCGCCCACTGCAACCGAGAGCGGATTGATCCCTGCCTCGAGTTTGGGCGTCACGCGGAAGGTCCCATCGCCGACGCTGGACAACACAGATATGGCGCCTGCATCAAATGCGAGGAGCACCAAGTCCGGAATGCCATCCGCGTTGAATTCAGCAATGAAGGGGGCCGTCGGCTGCATTCCCATGGTGAAGGTTTGAGCTTCACTAAACGTCCCGTCGCCGTTTGCGAGCGCGATCAACACATTATTCTGGTTGCTCGACAGTACGATTGCCAGATCCCAATGGCCGTCGCCGTCGAGATCCCGGCTCGCAACTGCAGTCGGTTGTGCCGGAGTCGCGAAGTCGGAGATGGCTCGGAATGAGCCATCGCCGTTGCCCAACCACAGCGAGAGATTGGACGAACCGGGGTTGGCCACGGCAAGATCCCAATGCCGATCGCCGTCGAAGTCCCCGATCGTCAGGCTCGAGGGGCCGGCACCCAAGGGCAAGGAACCCGCCGCCATGAATGTCCCGTCCCCTCGTCCCAGCAAGATAGAGAGGTTGCCGGATCCTTGATTGAGCACTGCAACGTCGAGACGACCATCTTCGTCAAAATCCGCTACCACCAAATCCGTGGGTCGTTCCTCAGTGGAGCTCGTGAGGGGTGCACCGAACGTACCATCCCCATTGCCGAGCACGACAGACAGCGTATTCGTGGTGTAGTGCGTCGTTGCAAGGTCAGGTATTGAGTCCTGATTGAAGTCAGCGACGACCAGCGACCCAGCGGCACTGCCGACCACCACTGACTGCGGCGGGCCGAACGCGCCATTACCTCTCCCGAAAAGAATCGTCACGTGATCCGAGTTGAAGTTCGCAACTGCGATATCCAAGTCCCCATCGTTGTTGAAATCTGCGATCTGGATAGAAGCCGGACTTGATCCCGCCTCGAATTTCTGCCCTCGTCGGAACGTGCCGTCGCCGTTTCCCAACAGGATCGAGACAGTACCTGGGAAATCGCCGGTGTTGGCAACCGCTAGGTCCGAAACGCCGTCACCGTCGAAGTCCCCCATCCCGACGGCTGTCGGTTGCAGGCCGACAAAGTAGTCCTTGGAGGCATCGCGGAAATTCGCCTCGACCTGAGAGTGCGCAGGCAGCACGGGGAGAGTCAGGAGTATGCCGAGGAGGGCGAGGGACGGAGGGAGCCGGACGCATCTGCGGATCATGGGATTGCTCCGTCGAGACAAGACCGACCAATTCCAAAAAAAGTAAACGGAAAAAGTAAAGGCTCGGTACCTCGAATGAAGGCTCGTGTTCGATCAGAGCTACGCCGCTAGACCCACAGAGCGAGCGCGCAGAAGATCAAGCCATGTTTCCGCCTGAGATCGCCGCCGCCGACGACACCACATGTATAGGGAAAGCGAGAGCAAAGATATCAGGCCCATTCCTGCGGCTATCCACAATATGACTTGATAGGTTTCGGCCTCGTCTGGATTGACGGCATTGGGCCAGTCCCATCCGGTGCTAAGCACGTAGTCGGTATTCAGATCAGGATAGCGCCTCTTTAGCTCCAAGAGCACCGCGTCCGGGAGCCCGGCTGTATGAGCTCTGAGCACCACGCCTGACGTGTTAACCAGATTGGATTTCTGTGCCGTCAGCGCCAAGCGCTTCTCGCCGGTCGCCTGCACAACCGCCAGAATTGAGCGGCTATCGCCATCGTGCTCCGCCCGAAAACCGGTCGGCGGCGTCACAGGGCTCCTGAGTTGAAACATGCCCACAATCGGAAGCTGGCCATGCACGTTCAGGCTGCGGTCCGGCTGAATAGGCCGATTAGCCCACTGCTCCGCATTCGTGAACTGCCGGACGTGCATCGCCAAGGGGGCGAAAAACAGGTAAGCCCCAAGGGCAATCGCAGCGAGCAGCCCGAACATGATGGCGTAGACCAGCATTAGTCGCTGTAGTGGGTTCGGGGGGTAATCCCTGCGCCGCAGCGGCTGCTCGATTTTGTTCAGCAGCCAAGGCAGGTCTTCGTCTCGCACTTTGCCGGCACGCCAAAGGTCCTGCAACGCAAGTGGCAGCACCCGGTAACGATTATGCGCTTTTGCGAAGATGCCGATGGCGAACTTTTTAGGGACCTCGTTGCTATCGGCGCGTACAGTCTGCTTCGCTGCGCCAGCGATGTTCGCAAATCTCTCCGAGATCATCCTGTATACAACCACATTCCACTGCACCGGTTGGTTGTTAGCCCACGGATCAACACCGTCGAATTCGCGGTGCGTCCATTGATGAACCGGAATCGGATCGAGGCCGATCATGGTCCGCCCCTAAACGCGAGGATCCAGTGCAGAAGCACCCCCAACACGAGAAAGAACAAGCCCCAGTATTCCGAGCGAAGCCAATACACGGAGTGCACAGGGTGCCGCACGAATTCGCGACCAGTTTGCCGCTCCAGAACGAGACCCGATGGGCTTAAACGGGCGAGCAATCCTAGCAACACCAAAAACAGACCTGTAGACACCGACGCCAGCGATACGGGCCGAAGCAGCCAACCCGGAGGGAGGACACGGTCGAGTGCCATCATCACCACGCCAGTTAGCAGTAGGCTGGCGAAAACCCGCTCGCCCTTTCCCATCGAAATCCGGATCATCAAGAGACCCTCCTCAGAATTACGGCCGATAGTTGGCCAGCAGATACCAGTCGAGCCCAGTTGCTACGAGCATGAGCACCACGACCGCGATCGCCGCAACCATCCGCGAGCGGGTGACGGGTCCACCTCGTGGAGGTCCGGTGTGCTTGGCCAGCATGAGCACCGTCAGCCCCATGACCAAAACCGGCGGCGCCCAGAAGACCAATCGCAGGTCGTAGTACCCGCTGGTCGCAAGGTCGTGCCAGTTGAGCCACATCCCGCCCACGCCTGCCAGAACGCAGACAATACCGGCAATGCGCGCCTTCTTTGGGTCGATGCGGATGGAGCGAAGGTGTAGGCGGTAGTCGGGGTGTTCAGGTCCGATCCGGCTAATCGCGCCATTCTCGTCCTGCAGCTCCAATTGCCCGTTCAACAGAATCCTGACTTGCATCGGCGTTCCGCTCCTTCACCATTGCTAAGAAAAGTGACGGCACAGGCGGACTTATCGCACCGAGAGCTCTTCGACCGCGATTTGGGAAGAGCACCGCCGGTTCAACGCCCCCACTCTCAATGAGGGGGCACTCAAACTTCAAGAATCTTGCCGTCTTCTGCAGTTTCGTGCGCGACGGCATCAAGATGCACGAGCATGTCCGCTCCCATGTGGGTGAGGACCAAGCGCTTGGGCTGAATCTCGTGGAGGTGTCGCTCGAGGCTGGCCAGGTCGAGGTGAAATTTCACCTGCCGGTCGAAGAAGTAGGCCTCACAGATGAACAAGTCTGCTCCCCGCCCTGCATCAATGAGCGCGTCCGTCCACTCGGTATCGCCCGAGTAGCTGACGGTGCGGCCGTCCGCCTCGATTCGCAGCGCGAAGGGTGGTGCGCCGCAGGCGTGATTCACCAGATAGGGCGTCACTGTCAGGCCGGGCAGGTCACAGGTCCTTCCCGGCTCAAGCTCGACGATCCGGACTTCGAACTTCTGGCGCGTTCGCGACGAGCCCGGGAAGAAGACCTCCATCGCCGCGGTCAAGCGCTCGCGCATCCCAGGTGGTCCAGCAACCGTGAGCGGGACGCTTCGTTTCGAGAAGAACTGCGCGTCCAGGATGAAGAAGGGCAAGCCACCGAAGTGGTCGCCGTGGAGGTGACTGACGAGAATTGTCTCGATGCTGTTGGGCGTGATGCCCGTCCGCTTCATCGCAATCAGCGACGAAGCTCCGCAGTCGATGAGGAAGCGAGTCGTGGCGGTCTCGACCAACATGCAGGTGTTGAACCGCCCCCCACTTCCAAAGGCATCTCCGCTTCCAAGAAACGTCAGTTTCATCGATTGTCTCGCTCCAGTCCCCATCCAAAAACGACACCCGTGGCCGATGGAAAAACGTCGGTGCGGAAAGGTTTGAAATCAGCAAGCGTCCAACCGAACACCAAGTTCTTCTGCAAGCTCGTGGAGGAAAGCGCACCGGGACTGCATAGACAAGAGAGCCCCCCGAGCCATTATGTACTGGAAACCTCCTTTCGCTTTCTTCCGTCGACAATCCTCGTCCAGGACGCACAAGTGCGCTTGAGTTCGTTGATGTGCATCCTGGAGGAACGCCCGCTGTTGCGTGGCGTTGAGCGCGCCGAGAAAGCGAACGCGAGTCCGCAGCGGATCTGGTGGGACTCCAGCCACCCACTCTGGAACGGGCACAGAAAGCCATCTCCTCAAAGCCAAAGCGCCGACCGCGGTGAGCGAAATGTGATAGCCTCGTCTCTTTCCCGTCAAACTTACCTTCGAGCGAATCAGCTTTCGTCGCAAGAGCCGTTCAATCAGGGGATAGATGGTGCCCGCGCTGCCGCTCCACTGCGGGCTCGGCGAATCCCGAAACACCTTTCGGATTGCGTAGGGGGTGGCCGGACCATCGACTGAGACGAGAGCCAGCACGCATGCCTCGATCTCACTTAGCTTATCGCCGGCCATAGAACCCTCACCAGTCGTACCATGCTTGAAGAGGGGAAATGCCACAACACTCTTGACTTTCCTATAGCTCGATTCGTACTATGTAAAAACATCCGGCAGTCTGGAGAAACAACGTCCATGCCGAGTAACTTCACTGTGTCACTCTTGCTGACTGTGATTGGGTTGTCCGCTCGTGAGAAACCCTAACGCATCGAGACGCGCTGTTGCGTTGTCGAGCATTTCCAACCTTCTCGTCTTCGCAATGTCGTGCCTCGCTGGACCGAAGACACCAAAGACTGAACCCTTGCCCACTGTTCAGCAGGTGATGGACCGGTACGTGCACGCACTAGGAGGGCGCGAAGTCATTCTCAGCCACAAGTCGATGACGGTTCAGACAAAGCTGGCGGTTTCCGGCAAGGACCTCCATCTCGATCGGGTTGTCTACTTTAAAGATAACAAGAGCCGGGAAGAGCTCACCCTCCCTGATGGCCAGCGCTATCAATCGGGATATGACGGTGCAATTGCCTGGGAGATGAATCCGAGCACCGGGCCGGCGATTCTTCAGGGTGATGAAGCAAAATCAAAGGCCCGCGATGCGGACATGTATTATCCAACGCGCATTTTAGATTATTTCAGCTCCATGGAAGTAGTGGACATCGCCGAATTCGAGGGCCACCGGTGCTACCGCCTCAAGGGCACGAACAAGTGGGGCAAAATCAACGAGCACTTCTACGACACCGTGACTGGGCTTCTGGTTGGTTACCGATTCAATTCCGCGTGGCGGGGTGGTGCTGGTGACGAGAGCGTGGTGTTCAACGACTACCAAGAATTCGGCGGATGGATGATGCCGGCTCGGATTGAACACAAAGAGCCGACACACACTTTGACGGAAACCATCACCTCGGTTGTTTTCGATGGCGTGGCCGATTCTGACTTGAGGCTTCCCAATGCCGTAAAGGCTCTGTTGCACGAAAAGCATCGAGACTGATGACGAGCTGCTTCCTCGACTTGGGTCGTCGAGCTCGATGCAAGGCAACCCGCTCGGCCACCCAAGCTCGGTACCGGCTCCGTCGTTCGCGGGCTCGTTTGGCTCTCACCAGAGATGCCTCCGCGAGAATTGCGCTGCCGTCGATGTGAGCACCTCTTCGAGTCGCGCGTCCGCCGTGACGCGTATCGCCGGCGAGCGTTGGTTTTGGGATCGCCTACATCCTCTCTAGCCTTTATCCTAAGCGCTTCGTGCGACCGAACCTTCGGAGGGGAATATGAAGCGGATTGGCGTCGGGGTCCTCACCGCCGCCCTTGCCTGTATCGCGATCTCGCGGCCGGCCCGAAGCGAGAGTTCGAGCGCGCCCGAGCCAGTCATCCACACAGAGGACGTCGATCGCTTCTACCGAATCTACGATGCCGCGGGAGGACATCCGACCGCCGACCAGCTCCAGCACGACTATCTCGATGCCGGTTCCAATGGGCTTCACCAGCTCGCCAAGCTGCGCAACGTTTCCGGGACCGCGATCGCTAAAACCTTGGCCGAGCATCCGGAAGTCTATTCAGACGCCAAGCGTTGCATGGCGGTCTTGCCTGCGGCGCGTCAGCGCTTGCAGGTCGCGCTCCAGGAACTGGGCCGTCTCTATCCGGAGGCGAGATTTCCGCCGGTGACGATCGCCATCGGCCGAGGGAAACCGGTAGGCGTGGGGAGCCCCGTGTCGGGCCTCCAAATCGGCCTCGAAGCCCTTTGCCGGTCTGACTGGCTCAATCCCAATGTTGAGGACCGGTTTGTGCACGTGATCGCCCACGAATATGCCCACGTCCAGCAGGTGGCGGCTCTCGTTGATGACGAACATCCGACGGTACTCGAGGGGTCCCTGGTCGAAGGTGCGGCCGAATTCACGGCGGAGCTGATCTCCGGCAATGTGTCCTCTTCCTACCTGACCGGGTTGACCAAGGGACGTGAAAAGGAAATCGAAACCGCGTTCGTCTCTGACATGGACAAAACCGACCTTTCGAAATGGCTTTACAACAGCACACCGACGAAGCCGGACGACCTCGGCTACTGGGTCGGATATCGCATCGTCAAATCTTATTACCAACGCGCCGCTAATAAACGACGCGCGCTTCACGAAATTTTAGAAATGACCGACCCGAATGCGTTTCTCGCCAAGAGCGGCTGGTCTCCCGGCATTCAGCTCCATTAGGGCGTCGGGAGTCCCTCAAGACCCGCACAGCGAGCCTTTCTGATGGAAATTTTCAATGTGGCAGCTTTCCCTCCCGCTCCAGGTGCCACAGATCTTCAGACGTTACCGTCTGCTTGCCGGTGATGCGAATCGCGGCTTGGATGCGAGCGACCAGGGCCGGATCGGTAATCGGGGTCGTGTTTTGCCTGGTCAACTTGGGGGGAGGGCGCAGCACAACCGCCTCGCCCAGAGCAGGGCGTCCATCTGCTGAAGTTCCTTCAAGGCGATACACGAAGCCGAAAATGTTCGGCTCCAGCGTCGTATCAAATGAGAGCTCGGCTTCGACCGATTCACCAGGTGGGATCTCCGTCTGACTTAACACGGCGATGTCTAATGGTTTGGCGGGCAGCCGCTCGCCTTCCTTGTTTTGTCGAATGAGGGAAAGATTCTGGATCTCTACCGCTTGCGAGTAAGCATGCCAGATTCTGAATTTCTGCTTCACCAATCCACTCTCATCCATTTCGGGAAACCTCGGATTCGGCTCCGCGAACAACATCACCAGTCCATCGCGTTCAAGCTCCGCGAAGGCCAAGTTGTAGAGCTCCACTGAAGCACGGCCCGTAGTTGAATCGCCCGTTTCGGAAACCGCCTCTACCTTGACCAGGAAATCCGAGTAGCGCGTATTCTGCGCCCTTCGTTTATATCCATGGGCAATGTACGGGACTCTGGAAATATCCGTTTCGCCGTCCCCGAAGTCCCAAAGGAAGCGGACCGGTCGAAAAGGCACTTTGCTCTCCCCGGTAACTTTTGCGGTGAACTCGTAGACATCGACCGTGTTCGCCAGTGGAGCCCAAGAAATCAGAACCTGGCGCTCAGGCTTGCACTTCTTCACCGTAAAATGTGGCAACTTGATTCGGGTAGACGTGTTCTTTCCAAACACCGTGAGCCATTGTGGAAGATAGGTGCCATCGGCGCTCAAATAGGTCTTGACTGGCACCTTCATGCCCAACCCTGACCCAATGACGGTGTGCAAGTATGCATCCGTTCCATCGGAGGCGTGAGCCTTCACGGAGACAAGATTTTCCTCACCCTCGCAGACTTCGCTCTTCTCCACCGACACTTCGTCGACGATAGGTCCTTCGGCAGCTGAGGAAGCCGATGCCCCTGAAGCAGGCGATCTCACCAGGAGCGGCCTCCGAACCTGGCCAACAACGGAAGCCGCCGGCTCCCTCTTTGAAACCACCGCTCCGAGATCTTCCCGATTTCCCCCGTGGGCCCTTAGGAAAAGAACTAAGAGCACCGCGAGGACCGCCAATGCAGCGACCCAAGCCACCCTTCGCTTATTCGAAGCAGCCATAGCTCACCCCGGCCGTGTTCCACTGCGTGACATGCGGAAAGTCATAAGACCAGGACGTTGGATGGTCTGAGTGTCGATCAGAGAGGCCGGCCAAACGGTCGGGACTGATGGTCAGCGCGCGTTCATTGGTGTCGTTGTAGATGGCTTGCCAGATATATGGATCGGAGCTGTCACATGTACCGGTGGCGGTGCAATTTGCCACGAGATCCGCGGCGTGATCACACGGATCGCCCTGAAACGTAGCTTGACAGTACCCCCTGAATATTGAGCATTCAAGGTCGTCGCTGCAGTCTCTAGCACACGAGTCATGGGTGAATGCGCGCAACTCATCCAATGCCACGCGAAGGTCGGAATGATAATAGTTGTAAGGAGTCATTGGAGGGCCGGCCAGCCCGTAGGCATATGCACAAAACGTCGAGCTGATCGATCCATTGCGGAGGGAGGGGCCTGCGTAATGAGTGCCCTCGATATTCTTGAACTGATACAGCGAATAGGGCGATACGTCACCTGAACGAAGGTGGCGAGTGACCTGAGCGTCGGCCGGGAACTGAGGATAGTAGTAATGCATTTGCGCGGCGAACCGCGATGGGTCCACGCGCTGAGGCAGGGCCAATAGGGCGTTTGAGATGTTGATCGCCCGCGTTGAATCATTGCCTAGAAACCACACGATTTTGTCGAAGGAATGGACTGAATCTCCGCCGAAAATGTCTACGTACACAGATCCCATATTGAGCAATTCCATTCCGGGGTACCCGTAAGCGAGCTGCTGCGGGTTGGCAGGTAACGAACAACTTGCTTGGTGGTCAGGCGGCAGGAACTCGGATTGGCTTGCCGCATCGGGCCCGTGTGACACCATCTCGTGGGTGTATGTCTCGTTCAAATTTTTGACCATTCTGCCGACGGCGGTGGTTGGGCCGCTGTCGATCAGAACGAGTGACCCTTTCGGTGCATCCCATTGACCGTTGAAGAAGCCACACCCCTTGCTGTAATGACCGGTGGGTGGGCAGTAACAATCTTGAGTGCAGCCGCATAGTTCTTCGCCTTGGGGAGTGCAGAAAGTGAAGCCTGTTCCCGTACACGGAGCTGACATCGTACAGGGTTGTCCCAGGTCAGGGCACGGCGGTGGACACGGAGGACAGTAGTCGGGCGTACAAATTTCGCAGTCCTGGGCGAACGAACGAGCGGTAAAGAGTAGAACGGCAATCAAAATAACTTCTCGAAGAGATCTGCCATGGAAAAGACACGAGTTGATGCATCTAAGCTGCATGAGACATCTCCTTCCTTCATGACCTGGAGATCGCGATGAGCATCTTCTGTGCCAGATGTCTCATTGGGGAACTTCCTTGAAAAACTGGACGAGTTTCTTCGCTGCTGGGCGTCATTAGTGCCCAAAGCCTCACGTGAGTGTTTCACGTTCCAGGCCATGTACCACGGCCAGGTACCGGGCAGCCGGAATGCCCTGACGTGGCGGCGGAGCGCCTCCACAACCCTGCCCGCGTCGTACTCGTAGTCGTGGGGGGCTCCTCGGTAGGTGCAGCAGGTGCTTGCGCTCGGCCGACTCGGTTGGCACTGCGCCGCACCGAGAAGGCAACCGCGTTGCCAGGAGACTGCGCGCGTTTACCTGCGACGCAGGGATCGCAATGCGGCTGGTTGGCAGATGGGGCCGAGCGTCGTCAAATCCGGCCAACGAAGTGACCGCTGACTCTCCGCAGAGGATCACTCAATCGCAGAAAAGCTTCGCGGCGCCCGTTTCGCGATTTCTGCGAAGAGCAGTTTCCCACCTATGGGCGACTTTCAAATGAGCGCTGAAGTTACCTCTTGCCGAATTGTTCCGACGCACTCAGCGCTGATGAGCGGTTTATCCCCCTCTCTGCATTGCACGAGACGGGACTTGAACCCGTACGGCCCTTTTAGGACCAGCGGATTTTAAGTCCGCTGCGTATACCGATTCTGCCACTCGTGCGTACGTTTGTGGCGCACTGTCGCTCAGCTTCCGGGCTTTCGCAATCAACCCTCCAACATCGATTGCGCATGCTTGATGTTATAAGAGCCGAGGCATGTTGGAGACAGTCACCAAGGGATTCCGCGCCGCCAAGAATCGGCTGACGGGCCAGAGCGAAATCACGCCCGAAATGATTGACGAGTCGCTGCGGGACATCCGGGTTTCGCTGCTGGAAGCGGACGTCGCTTTCGACGTGGTGAAGAAGTTCGTCGCCCAGGTCCGCGAAAAGGCCGCGGGCGAGGTCGTCAAAACTACGATCACCGACAAGAAGGGACGCACCCTCCGAGTCTCCCCCGCCGACCACTTCATCAAGATCTGCCACGACGAGCTGGAGAGCCTGATGGGGCCGGTAGACACCAGCCTCAGCTTCGCCCCCAAGGGGCAAGTCTCAGGGTTGATGATCGTTGGGCTTCAGGGCTCCGGCAAAACCACCACCGTCGCCAAACTCGCGAACCTTCTCCTCAAGCAGGAAAAGCAGCCCCTTCTCGTGGCCGCGGACATCTATCGGCCAGCCGCTGTCGAGCAACTCCAAGTGCTGGGCGAACGGCTTCAAGTTCCCGTCTTCTTCGAGTCGAACACCGCGCCTGCCGAGTTGGCCAAGAAAGGCTACGCCGCAGCGAAAAGTCAGAAGCGCGACGTGGTGCTGATCGACACCGCCGGCCGACTGGCGATCAACGAAGAGTTGATGGCCGAGCTCGAGGCGATCAAGGCAGCGGTCCATCCGGAAAACACGCTCCTGGTCTGCGACGCGATGATCGGCCAGGACGCGGTCCGCACCGCAGCGGAGTTCGACCGCCGGCTCAACCTCGATGGCTTCATCCTCAGCAAGCTCGACGGCGATGCCCGAGGCGGCGCGGCGCTCTCCATCAAGGAAGTAACCGGCAAACCGATCAAGTTCCTCGGCATGGGCGAAGCGCTGGACAAGCTCGAGGAATTTCGACCCGAGGGCCTGGCGAACCGGATTCTGGGCTTCGGCGACATCGTCGGGCTGATGAAGGACTTCGAGGCCGTCGTCGACGAGGAGAAGGCCGAAGAGGACGCCAAAAAGCTGCTCTCCGGCAACTTCACGATGCGCGACTTCGTCGAGCAGATCCGTACCGTCCGAAAGATGGGGCCGCTCAAGGATTTGCTCGAGAAGTTTCCGATCTTTGGCGAGATGACCGAGCAGCTAAATCCGGACGAAAAAGAGCTCACCAAAATCGAAGCGATGTTCGACTCGATGACCGAGAAAGAGCGGGCTCGCCCCGATGTGTTGGACGATGGCCGCATGGAGCGCGTCGCCAAAGGGTCCGGCCGCAAGAAATCGGAGGTCAAGGATCTGCTGCAGAAGTTCACCATGATGCGCCAGGTGATGGGCTCGATCGGCGCCAATCCCGGCTTACTCGGGCGCATTCCCGGCTTTCGGCAACTCGGGCAACTGCACAAACTCAAGGGCCTAGATCTCTCCACCGTGTTCGGCAAGGACGCCAAGATGATGGAGAAGGCGCTTGCGGGCGAGCCGATGCCGATGGCGATGCCGCAGGTCGCCCCGGGCTACACGCCTCCGATGGGCCAGGCAGCAATGGCGAAGGCCCGGCTGATGGGCTACTCGCCCGTGCCGCAGGGCAAAGCCCGCAGCGACGCCGAGCGGGACGCGCTCAAGGAGCGCCGAAAGCGCGAGCGCCAAGCCCGTAAGAAGAACCGCCGCCGCAAGTAGCTCTTCAATCTTCCGGCCGCTGGCTGCCTTTCCAACGCGGTTGCCTGCGCGGCACCACCAGCCCTCGCGACAAGCGCCTCAGCACCTGCGCTCGTTGACGAGCCTTGTACGAATCGTGGGAATTTTCGCCCTGCTCGTTTTGAATCGCCGTTTGCTGATCCACGATCTGGAATTCCGCGAGCGCGAACCCAATCCGGCTCTTGCGGGCGCGGTTGTCATGCTCGGGCGGGGGCAAGAAGGCATCCAGCCGGATCGGAACGTCGGCAACGAAGCTGAGCATCCGGAAGTCCTTGCCGGAGAACTTGTTGCGTGAGTGCCTCTCACGTGACTCGTAGTCCAGGTGCAGATGAAGCTGCTCGCTGTGGTTCGCCAGGTGCGGGTAATCCTTGAGAAGCGCCTTGAAGTTGATCAGCGTGTTGTGGGTCTGACCGGGGACCACGAAGTTGAACGGAAAGAGCCGCTGAGTGAGAAAATAGAGGACCACCAGCACGTCGTCTCGGGTCCGGGTGACGATTCGAAAGCGCGTCCGGTCGTAAAGCTGAGCTGCGATGGTCTCCTTTTTCGCCAAAAGCTTGGTGATGATCGACTGGTGGGTCTTCTGCGAGTGCGAAAACTCCACGATCGGTAGCCCTTTGGTTCGCATCTCCTCGGCGACCGCCAACACCTTCTCGGTAATCAGGCTCGTCAGCTGGGCCTCGGACATCGCCAGGCGGTAGAGAATGTCGCGCCCTTCCAGGTGCTGAATCACGTGCATCACCTTGAGCACCACGCACGCGATCCGTCGGTAGCGGATCGGCTCCATCACGCCCGACGCGTACAGAAACAGATCGTGAATCTCGGAAGGCTTTGCCACCGCGTCGCTCACCCGATAGTCGAATGTGCGGCGCAGGTAATCGACCGCGTCGCTCAGGATGACTCGGGCCCACGCCTCATCGTAGCGATCGTCCGGGTTGATCTGGCAGAGCCTCAGGAATCGGTCCACTTCGTCGCGGGTGCGAAAGTGCAGACGCCTCCATTCGATCACCGACCCGCCGCGGAGGATGAGCCGGATTCGCTCCAGCTCCTTGAGCGCCATCTCCCGGACGGGTCGGACCGGAAGGTCCGGTAACGGCGGCTCGAAGCGGTTCGCCTTCACGGGACTAGAAGGTAAACGGAAAGTTGATCGGTTCGCCTTGAATTTTATGCCGCGGGAACGTCCAAGTCTTGATCAATCCACCAATGCAGCTGGCCAGAGGAGTGCCCTTGAACTCGTCTGTTTGACAGGAAACGTTGCTCGTCTTGCCATTCGTATGAATCTGCCAGCGCATTACCATTCTGCCCGACAGGTTGGAGTCACGTTTTCGTTGCTCTGAGACGCAGCCCAGAATCGACGGCTTGTTCTGCACCACCACCGACATGATGTCGCTTTGCCCTAGCGACTCCTGCAGATCCGCGCTCGCACTGCCGGGAGCTGGGGGAACATAGACCGATTTCTTCTCCGACCTACCCGCGGCGCGCTCGCCACCCCCACCGAATTCCTTCTGAAACTCGTCGTCAGACGCCTCCCTGGGCGGCTCCACGGCACGAGCGACTTTCTCGCCGTTTTCGGGCCTGCTGGACGCGCTGCTTTGCTCCGACGATGAATGCGAACGATGGCGGCGATCGCGGTGGTTGCCTGACCGTTCCCCCTCATAAGGCGGCGGCGCCGGCGGAGGTTCAATCCGAGTCGCCACCGTTGCCTCCGTCTTCTGGTCCACCGGCTTGGGCGGGGCCGCGGCCACCGCCGATGGCGAGGACGCCGGATTCGCGGTGGGCGGAACCGGCTTTGAAGCTTCGGGAGCCCGCGGGTTTTGGACGCTGGCGGTTGGCGGAGGAGAAGGTGGCGCCGAGCGGCTGAAGTAGAGGGTAACGGCCACCGCCGCCCCAACCACCAAACCTCCCGCCACCCCGGCAAAAATCAGCCCCTTCTTCGACCGCGTCTCGGCGTACGCGCCGAACCGAGGCATGGGAACAGCGCCCACGGGCGCGTCGAATGCCGGAGCCTGCATCAGCGGCGAAGAGGCGGTGATCGGCCGGACGGCCTGCGCGGGTTCCGGGACTGCCGCGGGCATGGGTGCCGGCGTATGGAGTACCTTCATTTCCTCCTGCAGCAGAGTCGCTAGCGTTGTCGCGGCGGAGGGCCGCCACCCACCGCTGTCCGGCGCGGGCGTAGCGGCCGCTGGCGTGGGAATTTCCTTCCGTTCAGCTTTGGGAGCGGTCGCGAAAACCGACCCGACCGGTGCTGCGGGGGTCGCGGGAGCCGCGGGGGCGATGATCACCGGCTTGGTGGGCCTCGGCACCAACGTCGAAGACAGTTCCCGCACTTCGCGGAGAGGTTTCCAATCCGCCAGGCCCGCCCTCCAGCACAGCGAGTCCGGGCCAACTTCTCCACTGTCCCAAAGCTGCTTGACCTTGTCCTGAGTGATTGGCCCAACCTGCTGATCGTTGATTGCCACGAACCAGTCGTAGACCGGGGCCGGACCGGCTGGTACGTTTGAAAGGGTTGAAGGCGCAGGCTCTTCGCTTGCAGCCGCTGGCGCTGCCTGCGGCGGCGGTATGCCCTCGGCCGGCGATGGAGCATCGGTCTCCGTCAAGGCCTGGTCGAACACCGCGCCGATCTCATCATCTTCGACACCGTCCAATATCTCCGCGGCGCTAATGAGCTTCTTCGGCGTGCCGCCGGCGGTGGTAGGTGATTCCGCAGATGTTGGGTCGGCAGCGGGCGGCGTAGCGGCGGCGGGCGCAACTTCGGCCGGCGCCGACTCGGCCGGTGGACTGTCCGTTTTGCGCAGCACGATCACGTGTCCGCACTTCTTGCACTTGACCCTGGCGCCCTTGGGGCCGAGCTTGTCCTCGCTGATCATGTACTGCGCTTGGCAGCTCTCACAAACGAAACGCATGATCGGTCCGCGCCTTTTCCCCTTACCCCTTGCGTGTTGGAACTTCGACCTGAGTACCCACAACGTGCCGCAGCGCACGCAGGTCTTCGGAGATTGCGAAAACCATCAGGTCCCGGATCTTCCGGGCCGCCGGGACGCGGTACGCTGCACCGGTTTCGCCCAAAACCATTTTCTTCACTGGCTCCATCTCGCCGGCGACGAAAAGTCCCGCACGAGTTGCCGTGAGCTCCGCGCCTTCGATGAAGGAGGCAAGGTCTCCGGGCGTCGCTCCGGCCAGGTATTGCCGAACGATCCGATCCAGGGCAACCCGCGCGGGCTCGCCGAGAGCCTTCTCGAGCGCGGCCCGTTCGGCTTCGATCGCCCGCGGGTTCGCGGTAAAGGCATATTGATTCGTCGAGAGAGTGATCGCTGCTTGCAGCAAGGCTTCCAATCGGTCGTAAGAGAGTCTTTGCGAAAGGGCGAGCTCGGGTCTCATCAGTGCAAAGTTGCGCCCAAGCCAATAGTAGACCTCCTTTTGCCCCTGTTCGGAGAAGAACTTGCCACCCACCTTTAGGCACACCGGATGGGTGTGACAAATCTCTACTCCCACCTGTGGCTCAGGCACCGGGGTTCCGGACCGTTTGGCGAGCCGTTCACGGGTAGCGATGAGGAAAGGTGAGTAGAGCTCGATCGCCTCCATCCCCAAAAGGCGCGCCACGTAGCGGTAATGGTGAACCTGGTATTCCTGAGCCGAGCCAATGTCGATGCGGTGCTTCTTTGGATTGAGCTCGTAGTGCGAAAGCGGAAGGCTGTAGAGCTGGCCGAGCTGCTGGTAGAGCAGCGCCATCAGCTCGCTCAACGAGCCACGCACCTTGGGGTGCAGCAGGTGGAGCTGCCAATGTTGATCGGTGAGCGCCCGCTGTGCCACCTCGTTCTTCTTCGCGTAGGGAGAAAGCTTGGTGAGTATTTCCTTCTCGATATCGCCCGGGGAGCCGATGAAATCGCGAACCGCCTGAGCCCCGAGGAACGCCGAATCGTAGTCCTTCTTGCGAGCGGCCAGCTCGGCGAACGCGGAACACACCCGCCCGGGGTTTTCAGTGTTGACGAGTGCTCGCCGATAGGCGGCCAACGCGGCCTCCTCTTGGCCGGGATTTTGAGCTGCGAGATCGCCATAGCTCTCTTGGACCGCCGCATCATCTGGTAGCCCTGCGGCGACGACTTGATACGCGACCAAGGCAGAGTCGCGCTGCTGGAGAACCCTCAAGTACAGCTCGCCCAGCGCGCGCCACAGCGTCATCCTCGAAGCGTGGGTTTCCGGAGTCTTGGGAAGTCGCTGAATCATCCTGACGTAGTTTTCCTCGAGTTGCTTCCAACGGTTCTGGGAACCCAGGAGACCCTCGATCGCACTGAATGCGTCGACGAACTTGGGATCCAGGTCCAGCGCCTCATTGAACGCCGCCACTGCTCGATCGATCTCCTTCACGTCGTCCCGGTAAATTTCTCCTAGAGCGAAGTGGACCAGCTTCGCCTTGTGTGCATCCTGGCGGAGCTCTGGCACCGCCAACATTTTCTCGAGGATTTCCGCCGCCTTCGGCCCCTGCTTGGTCTCGCGATAGAGGATATAGAGAGCGTCCATCACCGGCAGCGCCTCAGGGTGGAGACGATGAGCGGCAAGGTAGGCGTCGATCGCCATGTAGGCGTCAGAGAGCTTTTCGCGCGCCAGGCCGCCCAGCTCGACACAAACCTGGTACTTGGCCTCCCCATCGAGAACCCGAAGCAGACTCTGTCGATACTCGGCGGACTTGTCGAAGCGCTCGGCCGTGTCCGCCAGTTCAACCAAGGCGCGGAGCGACGGCTCGTGGTTGGAATCGATCGCCAGCGCCTTTTCGAAGTGGTTCTGCGCGCGATCGAATTGCTTCAGCTCTTTGTGGATCTCCCCGAGCTGCCAATAGACCTCCACCACTTCCAGGTCGGTGAGATCGTCGCGGTGGTGGATAAGGATCGTCTGGAAGACCTTCTGCGCCTCCTCGAATCGACGGGCGTTGACCAGCGAATTGCCGAGTCCCTCGAGGGCCGGCAGGTAGGTGGCGTCGAGATCGTAGGCGTACTGATACGCTTGCAGCGCCTTGTCTTTGTTCTCCAACTTTTCAGCGACGTAGCCGAGCCGATAGAGCTGGCGACACAGCTCCTTGGACGTCGCCACGTCCACGGCCCCGGCCAGCGAGTTCCCCAAATAAGCGGTGACAATTTCCAACATCCGCTCCGCGCGCTGCCAGTTCTCACGACCGATGTAAATGTCGGCCAAGGGCTTGGCGGCTTCGTGGGAGTCGGGCACCAGGCGCAACGCTTGCTCGTACCATTCAGCCGCGGCGTCCAAATTCTCGTTGTGCTCGGCAAAGTAGCGCCCGACCGCCAAAATCGCGGAACACTTCGCCTGCGTGTCCTCGGTTGCGTCGGCTTCTTGGATCAGCGCCTGCTCGAATGAGACCCAGTCCCCTTCCCGCTCATAGAGATCGCGGACCGCGCGGATCGCCGGGACGTAGCGAGGATCGATTTGCAGTGACTGGAGGAACGACTCCTTGGCGTTCGCGGGATCCAACAACATGTCCTGCTGAATGCGGCCGACCCGGTAGTACAGCTCGACCGTTTGCGCCGTCGGCCCAAAAAGCTGTGCCTCCTGCAGTAGCATGTCCATGGCGAACGGCCAATTTCCGCTCCGTTCGTAGAGCACCCCGAGGGCGTGCATCGCCGCATAGCATTGCGGGTCCAGCTCCAGGGCCTGCTGGTAGGCGGTGGCAGCCCGGTCCACTTGGCGAAGCTGATGCTCCAACAGGTCTCCCATCGCGACCCAGAGCTCCGCCTGTTCTTGCGGGGAAGTAGAAAGCTGCGCGTGTTGGTCGAGGACTCCCAAAAGCTCGTCCCAACGACCTTGATCCCGGCGCAAGCGCTCCAGGGTCCGGATCGCGGCCAGGTTTTGGGGATCAATCGCGAGAATTTGCTCGACGCACAGATCCGCGTTCTCCAGGTTCTGGAATTTGCTTTCCCAGATCGAAGCGCTCTTGAACAGGCTCTTTACTTTGTCGCGATAGTCCGCCGAGAGCTCGAACTGTCGCTGGTAGATGTCGAGAAGCTCATTGGGCTGATCCAGCTTCGTGTAGAGCCGCTCCAGGGCGTCCAGCGCGGTGGCGTTGGTTGGCTCGAATTCCATCGCCTCCCGATAGGCGACGATCGCGCCCGCGTCATCGTTCAGCTCCCGCTCGTAGATCTGCGCCGCTTCCACTTGCATCCGCGCGCGCTTCTCGTCGGTCGCGGCCAACCCGCAGGCGCGGATCAAGGTGGTCGCGACTTCGGGCCACGCCCTCTGGCGGCGGTAGAGCGCCACCAGAGCCTCCATTGTCTCCTCGTCCGGCTCGAGCGCCAACGCGCGCAAGAGCGCGTTCACCGCCTCCGCTGGAGCGGAAAGGTTCTCGTCGTGGGTCCGTGAGATTTCCCGGAGGATTGGTTTACGGGCCTCGATCGAGCTGGTGGCTTCGAGCTTCTGCTCCAGCACTACCACGTATTCGGGATGCCGGCCGCGGCGCTGGAACATTTCGGCCAGCGAGTCCAGGGCGGGCGCGTTGGTCGGATCGAACTCCAGAATCTTCCGGAGCGCCTTTTCCGCCGACTCCGGATCATCGAGCTTCTGGTCATAGACCTTGGCCAGAACGGAATAGGTACGCTCCGCCAACGGGCCGTGGCGAAGGTCCTCCCCCACTTCCTCGTAGACCGCCGCCAACTCCTCGTAGGAACCACTCTCCGCCGCAAGTCGCTCTACCTGTTCGTGGAGCGCGTTGTCCGCCGGGCTGTGCTGCAGGGCTCGGCAGATCGCAAGGAAGGCGACGTCCTTTTGCCCAAGCTTCGACTCTTGGACGTTTGCGAGGTCCCGCAACGCGGCAATCTTCTCCTCTTCGGTCACAAGGTGCGGCAAATAGCGGTCGATCAGCTGGGCGTAAGCGCGCCAATCCTTGAGTTGCGCGTACAGCTCCTTGCCGCGCTCGTAGGCCTGCCGATTGGCCGGGTCTATCTCGAGAATCTCATCCAGCGCCGCGGCGGCGCCCTCGAGGCGCCCGCCCGAGCCTTTCCACAGATCGACGATCTCGAACATCGTGGCGATCGCCCGGTCGCGGTCCTCGAGGAGCAGTTCCAGTTGGGAGCGCTGTTCCAAGACCCGCGCCGCTTCCGCGTACGCCTTCAGGGCCAAAAAGATCTTGTGGAGCCGGCCCAGCTCGGGCTCGCGGTGGGGCTCGATTTCCAACGACCTGCGTGCGGCATCCAACGCTTCTTCGCGCCGCCCCATCTGGCTCAACATCTCAGCCAGTCGGATCCGTAGGTCCTTCACGCCTTCGGCGGATTCCTGAAGCGGAATCAGGCGCCGCAGGATCAGCACCAGCTCGTCCTGTCGTCCCAGCCCCTCGAAGATTTTGCGCAACGCCTCCAGCGAGGGCTTGTGCCGCGGATCTCGGTCGAGCGTTGCCTTGAGCGGGGCGATCGCCTCCTCCGGCCGCCCGAGCCTTTCCAGAAGAATCAGTCCCAGACGGCCGTTTAGCCGCACCAGCTCCCGAGGATCCACCGCCTGACCGAGCTGCTGGACAAGAAGCTCCTTGAGCTCCTCATAGCGCCCGCCTTTCTCGAGCAGGCTTTCCAGGGCGGTGAACGCCTGGACGTTGCGCGGATCCTTCGCCACCAGCTCCCGGTACAGCTCGATCGACTGCGGCAGGTCCGATAGGCCCTCCACCGAGACC
>Ga0126369_10000536_pt1 | contig 24933 bp, 22 predicted proteins | sample PanSoiMetaPlot_1_FD_109646 | JGI IMG/M metagenome (GOLD analysis project Ga0126369, IMG submission 109646) | Tropical forest soil microbial communities from Panama - MetaG Plot_1 | ecosystem: Environmental > Terrestrial > Soil > Tropical forest > Bulk soil | place: Panama | collected 2016-02-17
CCGCCAGGGCTGTCGCCCGCTCCGCGGGCTCATCGTGATAATTGATCGGTGACCTGGGGTTCCGTCCCGATGAATCGGGACTCCACCCCAGGCTTTATTCCATCGTGCGCTCCGCGCACTGAGCATCAGGTGTGTCAACTATATGATTGCCCTAATTTGGGCACTGACATACTTGACTCTGCACGATCTGCTTCGTAACGCCGAAGGCGTTCAAAAATTCCAGCCCAGGGTTTCTCGTGTCAGCGCTACCCACGGAAAACGGTCACAGGGTTTTTCGTAACCCTGAAAGGGTTCGCCAAACGAGTGATTCATCGCCCCGAAATTCAGGATTGAACTTTGCGAACTCTTTCAGAGTTCGGCGGTCTCGTTTCGTACCATTCCCAGGGCGCTGCCCTGGGCTGCAATTCACGAACGCCGTTGGCGTTAAACTACGTGCTCGCGGAGTCAAGTACATTAATGCCCTAATGTGAATTGCTTTTCTCTAACCCAGGCGTTTACTCCTGTGACACGAAAGTTATTCCCGCGGGCGTAAACGCCTGGGCCAGGGAAAACCTTAAGACGAAATTAGGTCACCATGCTGATCAACTGATTGACCGCCGTGGTCACTCATGTTAATTTCGGCCAACATTTATTCAGTAAGCTGGTTCGTAATTTGGACTCTCGATGAAAACAAAGCCCAGGGCTAGAACAGACAGACTTGTAGTTCAGACGCTGCCAGACGAAACGCTGGTCTATGATCTCGAAACAAATGCCGCGCATTGCCTGAATCGCAGCGCGGCGCTCGTGTGGGATTGCTGCGACGGACAGACAACCACCAAACAGATTGCGCGCGCGGTCGGTCTCGAGCTCGCCCACGCGGTCGACGAACGATTTGTTTGGTTGGCGCTGGATCAATTGGAGCGACAGAACCTGCTCGCCGACGTGCCGGACCGGCCCTCAACTATGTCGGGCATCAATCGCCGCACGGCGCTGCGCGCGCTCGGACTCTCAGCTGCCGTCGCTGTTCCGGTGGTCGCCTCGATCATTGCGCCGACGCCGGCCCAGGCTGCGACCTGCTTACACGGCGGCGCAAGTTGTACCGACCCGAGTCAGTGCTGCAGCAATATCTGCGATGGAGTTTGCATCGGCGGGTGAGGACCGTTAGCTCTTAATGCGGTCAAATCTTTCAACGCCGCTAATCACCGGCCGTTTAGTCGCTAAAGTTCTACGCCATTCGTGGCGCGACGCAGTCCCGGATTTGGCCTATTTGTCCGTCGCAGATTTCGAGGCTGTCACGCCCCTGCTTTACGATTCCGGGGCCGCAGCTCTCGGATGGCGCCTCATCGACAATTCTGAGTTGGCCGGCACTCCCTCCGGTGAACTTCTCCACCAGGCCTACCGCTTATTGACCCTGCAAGCCGCCATTCATCAGACAAAAATCCAGAGAGTCTTTAAAGCATTTCGGGCCGACGGGATCGAACCGATCTTGATTAAGGGTTGGGCGATGGCTCGTCGCTATCCGCAGCCGGCCCTGCGGCCTTACGGGGACATCGATTTGATTCTGCGTCCGGGCGATCTGAAGGCGGCGCAAAGCTTGACAGCGAGTGAAGACTTTCGCGATTGTCGCATCGATTTACATGCGCGGGTTTTCGAGCTCGCCGATCGATCGATTGACGATTTGTATGCGCGCTCGTCTTTGGCGGAATGCGGGGAGGAACGTGTGCGGGTACTAGCGGACGAAGATCATCTGGCCCTGGTCTCGATTCATCTATTGAAACACGCCGCCTGGAGACCGTTGTGGTTATGCGACGTGGCCGTGCTCCTCGAATCTATGAAACCGGATTTTGATTGGGAAGTGTGTCTGGGCCCGGATGAGCGGCGCGGGAACTGGATTCGCGCAGCGATCAGTCTGGCAATTGACTTACTGGGAGCGACACCATCGGGAGGCCCAATCGAAACCGGAGCGCAGACGCCGCAGTGGTTGACAGACGGCGTGCTGGCGAACTGGGCCGAGCCGTTTACCATCAATCATGAACCACACAATCACCGGGGAGAGATGAAATCGTATCTGACTCACCCTCGCGGTTTCTTTGGAGACTTGCGACGCCGCTGGCCCGATCCAATCATGGCCACCGTGCTGGCGAACGGCAGTTTCGGCAATCGGCGTCTGCTCCGCTATCAAATCCATAACTGTGTTAAGCGAGCGGCGCACCTGCTGAGCAGATCCGGTGAACCTGCCTTCTAATCAGAACGTGAGGGCGTCGTATTTGATTTTCAATCTGTGTCTCTGTGTCCTCCGCGTCTCGGTGGTGAGAAATGATCCAGAAAAGAGCTGACCACAGAGGTACTGAGATCCACGGAGACACAGAATGAAGTAAGAATTAGACACCAGCGCACAACGTGGTAGTGGTACATTTTGGGTTTCTCGATGTGTCACCACACAATTAGCGATAATGGTTCGTTTGAGAGAATGTTCTCATTCACGCCGCCGCTTTAGCGCGGCGAGCTGGCTGAACTAGACGTTGGAAACCGTTTCAAACGGTTTCCGATCTCTTTATAGTGCTCGGCACACCGGGCTAAAGCCGCGGTGTGAATAAGAACGTCAAAATGCACCACTACCCACAACGTTGTTTCCGTGATCTGTTTCGCGGATAATCGTACACCCCAGCAATAACAGATGTACCGGCCGTCATTCCCAAACAGGTTCGTTGCTTTAGTCGCCTCCGCCATGCTGTTGAGCGTCCAGCTCGCGCCCGCATCTGCGCCGGCGGGCAGACCCGACGAGATCTCCCGTGAAAATTCTCAACTCGACGTGCGCGCCACCGTCACACCCCACGGCGTTCTGGTTCAATGGACCAGCAGTTTTGATGCAGACATTCTCGGATTCAATGTCTATCGCCTGGACGGCGGATCGAGCCGCAGACTAAACAACACTCTCGTCGCCGGGCCAAGCCTGGTTTCAAATCCCTCTGCCTCGTCCTTTAGTTGGTTTGATCCGCTGGGCACGAGTGCGTCGGCGTACGAGGTCGAAATAATAGATCTTCATGGCGCCCCATCGGCGCGCGCTGCTGCGGCGCGGGTTTATGCTGCGGTGTTGCCCCAGTACCGGCAATCTGCCGTGCTGGGCCAGGCCAGCGCAGCAAAGGGTTCTCAGACATCCGGGCCTGAAGCGGACGGCACGATTGGGCTGCTAAAGGGATCAGCTGAAGTCAATGCGAATGATTCTGCATCGCCGGCGGTGGCGCAGCAGTGGGCTATCGCGAACGAACGTGCGTTAAAGATCGGGGTGCGGGCCGATGGCTGGTATCGCATCACCCAACCACAGATGATCGCCGCCGGGTTCGACACCACAGCCGACGTGAGCAATATGCAACTTTTCTGCGAAGGCGGCGAACTGGCAATTAAGACGAGTCGTGACAGTGGCGTGCTGTCATCAACTGACTTCATTGAGTTCTGGGGCCAGGGGCTCAACACCCCGACAACAGACACGCGAGTTTACTGGCTGAGAAACGGTCCCACGCCAGGAAAGCGCATCCAGCTTGATGGCGATGTCTCCTCAACTACTGCTCCGGCGGCGGCGCCGCAGACTTCGAGTGGACCAGTCCAAACGACCGCGGCGAATGCTCTTTTCTCATGGCTGCCTGCCAGCGTGTCTTTCGACACCGGCGATTCCGGCTCGGATAAGCCGAGCAGGGAAGTGACGGCTGAGAAACCCGTAACCATCCCCGCATTACTTCCACCCCTGGACCTGACTAAGTCAACTGCGGAGCAGATTATGAGAAAGACCGAGACCAGGTCCGCTTCTGATGCTCAGCCGCAGACACCCGTTTCTGATCCCAAGCCGCCCCCGACTTCCTCAGTCGTAGCCACGAACTCTGCGTCGCCGGCATTTGCCCGGGCTAACCGCAAACCAGCAGCTCGTTCCCGCAAACCGTTGCGCTCGACGCGGCGTAGCCGGCGCGGACGAAGAAAACCGCGACCAGCGCACCATCACGCGACCATGGCCGACACCGTCGCGCCGGCCTTCTCGTTCGTCACTGAATACACGGAGCGCCGCATTTATTACACCGCGGCACTCAACGGCGACCGGGAAAATTTCTTTGGCCCGGTAATCTTCAGCCCGAGCGCTTCCATTCAGGTGAGCTTGAAAAATATCGAGCCGACGTCGACCAACCCGGCGCTACTACAACTGTCGCTACAGGGCGTGAGTCTGGGCCAGCATCAGTTGAACGTGACGGTTAATGGTTCGGCGGCGGGTTCGATAACCTGGCAGGATCAGGCGTCCACAGTTCAGACACTTTCGATCCCGCCGGCATGGTTAATCGAAGGCCTGAACGAGATCAAATTTGCCCCGCTCAACGCCAACGACACCACGCTCCTGGATTATGCGCGCATTACCTATGCGCACAGTCTGCGCGCTGACAACGACGGCTTGCAATTCACGGTGAAGGCCACCCAGACGACGCGCATTGACGGATTCACTACCGGCGATATCAGAGTTCTGGACGTGACGGATCCAACTTTGGTCCAGGAGGTTCGCCCGATTATCGAGGCCACTGGCAATAACTACGCCGCCACCGTGCCCGGGGGCGATCGGGGTAAAGCGCGGCGTTTCGTGGCTTTACCCGCCAATAGTCTTAGCCAACCCGCATGGCTCTCGTTGAACCAGCCGTCGACCCTGAACAGCAACACGAACGCGGGCGATCTGATCATTATCAGCTACAAAGATTTCATTCCCTCGCTGGCGCCGCTGGTGGCCCAACGGCAAGCCCAAGGCTATGTCGTGAAGGTCGTCGACGTCGACGATGTGTTTGACGAGTTCAGCTTTGGCGAGCACACCCCGCAAGCGATTCGTGATTTCATGTCGCTGGCGAAAAACGGCTGGACGCGCGCACCTGCTTACCTGTTATTGGTCGGCGACGCGAGTTATGACCCGCTCAATCATCTGGATAAGGGGTACCTGGATTTTGTCCCTACAAAACTCGTAGATACGGGGATGGCCGGCAGCGCCACGGCGTTAGAGACCGCGTCTGACGATTGGTTCACTGACTTCAACGGCGACGGCATCGCCGATCTCTCGGTCGGACGGTTACCCGTAAGAACCATCGCTGACACTAATTTAGTCGTGTCCAAGATTGTGAATTACACCCCGGCGAATGCGGCGAACCGCGGATTACTCGTCGCCGATACGCAAGGCAGTTACTACTTCAATTTTGAAGCAGCTAACGATCAACTCGCCGCGATCTTGCCGGCCACGATGACGATTCAAAAGATTTATCGCCGGTTGCAGGCCTCAGACGACGCCGCCAGATCGAATATCGTCGACAGTCTGAAGAGCGGGCAGGGAGTGACGGTCTATTCAGGCCACGGCAACGTGGACATTTGGGGCGGATCGATCTTTACCGCGACTGATGCCGCCGCCTTAACCAACGGCAATCGACTCTCGTTCCTGGTTGTGATGGATTGTCTGAACGGATATTTCGTGAGCCCAACCTTAACGAGTCTGGCTGAGTCTGCCTTGTTGGCGCAGAACGGCGGCGCGGTCGCCAGCTTCGCCTCCTCAGGCTTAACCATCCCGGATGGCCAACATCAGATGGGTCTGCAAATGTTCCAACTGCTGTACACCGGCAGCCCGATGGCGATCGGCGATGCGAGCAGGTTGGCGAAGGCAGCCACCACCGATGTCGATGTGCGCCGCACCTGGATTCTCTTCGGCGACCCGACCCTGAAGATCCGATAGCCCCGATCTCGTCTCACCTCAATTTTCATAATTAAGACCTTCACTGCTGCCAAAGTAACTCTCCATCTTCTGTAGCAGTTTTTCGATCCGATCGTTGTTTTCATTCGTGCTGGCAGCGCTCTCGGCCACCGCCTTGGCGACGGTATGGAGCGCCTCGACTGATTCGCGATGCAGGTCCATTTGCTCCTGCATCAAGTCGCGTGACGCGCCGAACAGATCGCGCCACATGCCGAGGTACTTCATCAAGCTGGACTGATGGTCGATGAGCGAGTCCACCAGCGCAGACAAATCCCGGATAGTCTCGACAAATTTTGCCTGTGCCTCAGCGATCAATTGAGCTTGTCTCTCCAGGTCGTCAGAAGTCATGGGTGTCCTTTCAGTGCCTTAGCCGAAAAACTTTTCCGCCGCTCGATAAATCTCGTCATCCAACCGCTTCAACTCTCCCACCGCTGCTTCCAACGGCACACTGACAATCTGGGTACCTCGCAGCGCTGCCATGCATCCCCATTCGCCGCGGCGGACCATTTCGTAGGCCTTGATGCCGAAACGCGTGGCCAGGATGCGATCGTACGCTGTCGGCGATCCACCCCGCTGTACGTAACCGAGCTTGGTTACCCGCGCCTGAATGTCGGTGCACCGTTCGATCTCCGCGGCCAGGGCTTCACCAATGCCGCCGAGACGATTGTGCCGATAGATACTCGCGGCTTGCTCCGACGTCAGGAAATCTTCGTCCGGATGCGGGTGGGCATCTTCGGCCACCACCACGATTGAAAAGGCGCGCCCCTTCTCCTTGCGCTGCTTTATCACATCGCACACACGGGAGACGCGAAAAGGATGTTCCGGCACCAGGACCGCATCCGCCCCGCCGGCGATGCCACCGTAGGCCGCAATCCATCCGGTGTGACGTCCCATCACTTCGCAGACCATCACCCGGTGATGCGATTCAGCGGTGGAGTGCAGGCGATCGACGGCGTCAGTAACAATCGAAACCGCCGTATCGAATCCGAAGGTGTAATCTGTGCCGCAGATATCGTTATCGATCGTTTTGGGCACGCCGACAACCGGCAATGAATGGTCGCGGCAGAGGTCTCGCGCTGCTGACAGGGATCCTTCTCCGCCGACCACCACCAGACCGCTTAGCTGGTGCGCATGCCAGATCTCCTTGATTCGCGGAATGCATTGATCGTCCCTGGTGGGATTGAAACGCGAGGTCCCGAGGATAGTCCCGCCGCGCGGCAGAATGCCAATCACCCTCGCCCGCGTCAGCGTTTCAACATCATTTTCGAACAGTCCGAGATAGCCATTACGAATCCCGAGAACTTCGACATCGTCCGCAGAGGCGCAGCGGACTACCGCGCGGATAACGGCGTTGAGTCCGGGGCAGTCACCGCCGGCAGTCAGGATTCCAATTCGCATGATTGAATTTAGTGTTTTATGATCATTGCCCGACAGGTGAAAATGTGTCAAACGTGCAATCGAAAACTGAGCGGACATTGATTCTCGCAGTTGAAACTGCAACCCGCGCCGGCGGCGTAGCAGTGGCTCGCGGCGAAAACATTCTGGCTGCTGCGCATGGTGAGGCCTCCGTTTCTCATTCAACGAATTTGATTGAGATGATCGATGGAGCATTGCGAACGGCCGGCTGCGCTCTGACTGAGGTTGAGCTGTTTGCCGTAGCTGTGGGCCCGGGAAGCTTCACCGGACTGAGAATCGGGTTGGCCACGGTAAAAGCTTTCGCGGTGCACTTACGAAGCCAGGTCGTGGCGGTGCCGACGCTGGCAGCCCTGGCGCATGCCTCCGGAATGACCGGAAACATCATCGCGCTTTTACCGGCCGGGCGCGGTGAAGTTTTCGCGCAACGATACGAGGTGGTTAACGGCAGCGTATCGTCGATCGACCAGCCGCGGCATCTCAGTCCCGAGGCGGTCATTGAACGATACTCCGGCATTGACGGTTTACAGTGGACAGGTGAAGGCACGCGCATGCTCGCCGAAAGATTCGGGAATGCGCCTCCGGCTTCGGCGCCGATTGAAATTGCGCCTTCAATTGCCGTACTCGCCTATCGTGCCCAGCGGGAAGGGAAGACCGAATCTCCGGAAGATCTGCAGGCAGTTTATGTAAGGGCCTCGGACGCGGAAATCAACGAACAATGGCAGCTACAGAAACGTCAGCAACCAGCACAGAGCTAAGCGTTCTGATCGACCGGATGACCGAGCACGATCTGGTGGAGGTCTGCGCGATCGAAGAAATGAGCGAACTGAGCGCGTGGGGTTGGGATGCTTACCACAACGAGATGCAGTCTCGCATCGACACGATCATGTTGGTTGCTCGTCTAGACGCACCAGCCCTTGACGATCAACTTGGCGGGGACTATCAACTTGCCGGGTTTATTGTCGCGCGATTGATTGCCGATGAATTGCACGTCAATAACGTCGCGGTCCGGCCGGAATTTCGCGGCCAGGGGCTGGGCGCTGCGCTTTTACAAACTACGCTGGCCCAAGGCCGAAAGCGAGACGCGAAAGTCGCCCAATTGGAGGTGCGCGCCGGGAATCAGCCGGCCCAGCGGCTTTATCTTCAGTGCGGCTTTGCGGTGGTCGGCCGGCGCCGGAACTATTATCGAGCTCCGACCGAAGACGCCTTGCTGATGAGCCTTTCGCTCAAGTGATCCAGCTCACAAATACCCCGATTTTGCTGGGCGATTTCGGCCTACTTCATCTTGATTTAACACAAGGCCATGAGCTAACATTTCGCCCATGACGAACTGCCCCAGGCATTTCTCATCCGCAAGCAGTTTCTTTCCAACCCCAACCATCGAGAGGAGAATATTGATATGGAAATGACGAAGGCGGACAGCCTCAAAGAGGAACTGATGGCGAGCAACCCCGAGTTTCGGGAGATGGCTCGCGAACATGGGCGTTACGAACAGCGTTTGAGCGAATTGTCCGCACTTGCATATCCGAGCGACGAAGAGCAGATGGAAGAAGTAACCCTGAAGAAAAAGAAGCTTGCTTTGAAAGACCAGATGTATTCGCTGATGCTCCAGGCAGAAAAGGCCGGCACAGCACACTAAACCTGAGCGCGCGCATTTGCGGCGCGGCTTTTCATTTCATATCCTTTGAACGGGGCCCACAGGCATGGCTGTTGAGCCCCGTTTTGTTGTCAGGTACGCACGCCGCTGGCGTGCCTTCGGAGCAGCCGGGACGGCTGCGTACCCAGAATGGTTCGTGACGGAATTCCATTTGTAGTTGGGCCGCTGCTGCTGGCGCTTGCTTGCCTCATCGGGGCGTTTTGGATCGTCTGGCTGTGGCCGGCCGCGATCCTGTTTCTCATGGTCGCCGCCTTCATGGCCTACTTCTTCCGTAATCCGCGCCGCTCAATCCCGCTCCAGCCGGGGATCGTCGTAGCTCCGGCCGACGGGAAGGTGACCATTGCCCGCCAGGCCACGGCCGAAAATCCCGAAGCCCTGGTCAGCATCTTCCTCTCGCCGCTCGATGTGCATGTCAATCGCGCGCCAATTGAAGGCGAAATCGTCGATATCAGCTACAAAAAGGGGCAGTTTGTGATGGCCACCAGGGACGATTCGCGCTTGCTCAATGAGCAAAACAGCCTGACAATCGTGGGCAGCGACATTACCCTGCGGTGCGTGCAAATCGCCGGAGTCCTGGCGCGGCGAATTGTCTGTTGGAAGCGACGCGGAGAGAGGGTAAAATGCGGCGAGCTTTTCGGCATGATAAAGTTCGGATCGCGCACCGACGTGTTGCTGCCGCCGCAAGTTGAGGTTACAGTCAGCGTCGGCACACGCGTTCGCGGAGGGGAAACGATAATCGGAAGACTACGGGATTGAACGTTAGAAGATTCCAGACTGGACCCAGACTTGGGCCGGCGCCCTCGCCGTCCCCTCGCAAGGGCTTGAAGAAGGGCGTATACGTCGTGCCCTCGTTCTTCACCGCGCTCAACATCCTGGCCGGCTTTTATTCGTTGATGATGACGATGAGCGCGTTTCGTTTCCTCCAGATCGATCAACTCGATTCGACGAAGATGCGGCTGGACCGGGCGGCCATCGCCATCGGTTTGGCCGTCGTCTGCGATGTCCTCGACGGGCGTGTGGCGCGGATGACCAAGACCGCCACTGAAATTGGTATTCAACTCGACTCGCTGGCCGACATTGTTTCGTTTGGCCTGGCTCCGGCGTTTCTGGCTTATGTTTGGGGATACGGAACGGCGTTGGAAGGATGGACGAACGGCAGCCAGTTCGCCTGGTTCATATCCTTCATGTTTGTGATTTGCGGCGGCTTCCGCCTGGCGCGTTTTAATGTACAGGCATCGCGACCGCGGCCGCTGGCGGAAGGAACCCCCAAGGTCGATAAGAAGAGCTTTGTGGGGTTGCCGATACCGGTGGCCGGATGCCTAATCGCGGCCATCGTTCACTTTACTCCGACACCGTTACTGAAACACGGGCCGAAAGCTCCGGTGCTGGCTATCTCGATGATGGTGCTGGTGGCGTTTCTCGCGCTGCTGATGGTAAGCACCCTGCGCTTCACCAGTCTGAAAACTGTCGGCACCGAACGCCGCGACGCGCGACTCTTCATCGGGCTGATTGCGCTGGTTGGTTTAATCTATCTCTACTCCCAGTGGGTGCTGCTCATCCTCGTCTCTGCCTATCTCGTGCATGGCCTGCTGTTGCGGGGTCTCACTTCACTCTTCCGGCGCGGCGCGGATAAACAGGCGCCCGAAATGCGCGAAGTCTAACCTCTTCCAAATCTATTTGTTGGTGGCGCTCGAGAAGGCCAACAGCCCATGCGGAATTGTGATCAGCACCAGGTTGTTGATTGATATCGGCGCCGCCGCGCTGCTGTTTTCTTCACCCAGCGCCAGCGTGTTCGCCGTCTTTCCGTCACGCAGATTCAGCACGATGGCCTGATCGGTTGAAAACGGGGTGAACAATGCCCCGTCCGATGAAGTTACCGGCCGCGATGAGACGCGTCCGGGAAGTTGCCGCCGCCAGATCAGCGACCCCTTGTTCAGCGACAGAAGATAGGCAAAGTTATCGAGCGAAGCGGCAACTACGCCGTTGGGAACGACGGCCACCGCCTGCACTGCCGCTCCGGTGCGCCGGTGCCAGACAATTTTTTTCTCTGATTCGCTGTAGGCGTAAACATTACTATCTCCCGATCCAAAGTAGACGACATCATCGAAGACGGCCACATGACCTTGAATCGGTCCGCTCGTCTTGAATTGCCAGACGACCTCGCCGGTCCGCACATTCAGCGCCCGGATGGTGCCGGCTTTGCTGCCAAAGTAGACATGGTCGCCAAAGACTACCGGCGGAGCGGTGAATTCCTCCGGGTACTGAATGCTCCACAGAATGAGGCTGGTGCGCTTGTCGAAAGCATAAACATTACCATCAGCCGTCGCGCCGAATAAGGCCACGCTATCAACCGCCAGTCCCGTGGAAATAGCCGCCGGCAAGGTTCTATTCCACATGGTAACTCCGGTCGTCTTGCTCAAGGCGCGCAGAGTACCGCCGGCCACTGCCTGCGACGATTCGCCATACCGTTGAGCCACAAACACGCTGCGATCGTCGATAACCGGCGCCGCGGAAAAAGCGCCGCCCGCATCGGCCCTCCAGACCAGCTTGCCATCGGTGGCATTAAGGGCCATTAGGCTTCCCGAACTCAGCGGCACAAAAATAGTCTGGGCATCAGCCGCGGGGGTGAAACCGGTGGTCTGATCAGTCTGGTAACGCCACACCAACGCGAGCGGTTGGGTCAGGACCGGACCATCCTCTTTGACGAACCCGCCGGCCGGCGAGATTCCGGCGCAAATCATCGTCAACAGGACGGCTGCCAGGCAGAGCGAAGTGCAAATGCGCTTGGGTGAGGGTTTGGATTTTTCGTATCTCAAGAGATCTTTTTCGTGACGAGGTTTGGCGGCCTCGCAGGTCGAATCTATAATCCCAACTCCGGCAATTTTGACGTTCAATTTAGCGCGGAGGTTTTCTTTTTTTGCCTACCGGAAGTCACGAAAGAATCATCATACTCGACTTTGGTTCGCAGTACACCCAGTTGATCGCGCGGCGCATTCGCGAGGCTGGCGTTTATTGCGAAATCCTGCCTTTCAATACCGACCCGGCATCAATTCTCAAAATTAATCCGCGCGGGCTCGTGCTCTCCGGGGGGCCCGCGTCTGTTTACCAGGAAGACGCTCCGCATTCGCAGCCCGAGTTGATTGGCGATGCCGGCTACCCGGTGCTGGGGATCTGCTACGGCCTGCAATTAATGGCGCAGCAGATGGGCGGAGAGGTCCAACCCTCGCACAGCCGCGGCTATGGCTACGGCCGCCTGACCGTCGTCGATGAAACCACACGGCTGTTCGCGGGCCTGCCCAAGGATATGGACGTGTGGTTGAGCCATGGCGACCGAGTGACGCTTTTGCCTGACGGTTTTCACATGACGGCAAAGACTGAAGAAGGCGTTAACGCCTTTGAGAACCCGGAACGCGGCATCTATGGGGTGCAGTTCCATCCTGAGGTGGCCCATACACCGCTGGGCGGCCAAATCCTGCGTAACTTCCTGTTTGAAATCTGTAAGTGCAAAGGGGACTGGACGCCCGCCGCCGTCATCGACGAACAGGTCGAGCGTATCCGGCAAACGGTGGGAGAAGATGAACAGGTCATCTGCGGGTTATCTGGTGGCGTTGACTCTTCGGTGGCGGCGGCCCTGGTGCATCGCGCGATTGGCAATCGCCAGACGTGCCTGTTCGTTAACAACGGCTTGCTGCGCGAGGGCGAATTTGAATCTACGCTCCAGCTGCTGACCCAAAGTTTGAAATTGAATATTCGCGGCGTTGAGGCGAGCGCACGCTTTCTCGACGCGTTACGCGGCGTCGTCGATCCCGAAGCCAAGCGCAAGATTATCGGGCGCACATTTATCGAGGTGTTCGAAGCCGAATCAAAACCGCTGCGCGCGAATTTTCTGGTGCAGGGAACCCTGTATCCCGACGTCATCGAGTCGGTGTCGGTGCGCGGGCCTTCGGTGACGATCAAGAGCCACCACAACGTCGGCGGCTTGCCCGAAAAGATGAACCTGAAACTGATCGAGCCGCTGCGCGAGTTATTTAAGGATGAAGTGCGGACCATCGGGCGTGAGTTGGGCGTTCCCGAAGAAATTCTCAGCCGCCATCCTTTTCCGGGACCCGGTCTCGGGGTGCGAGTGCTGGGCGACATCGAAGAAGAGCGTTTGCAGGTGTTGCGCGCGGCCGATCGCATTTTCGATGAAGAATTGCGTCGTGCCGATCTCTACAATTCAGTCTGGCAGGCCTTCGCGGTGTTGCTGCCGGTTTCCACCGTGGGCGTCATGGGAGACGAACGCACCTATGAACGAGTGATTGCCCTGCGCGCAGTGACCAGTGTTGATGGCATGACGGCTGACTGGGCTCGGCTGCCGCACGATCTCCTGGCGCGGGTCTCCAGCCGCATCGTCTCAGAAGTTAAGGGCGTGAACCGCGTCGTCTATGACATCAGCTCAAAGCCGCCGAGCACCATCGAGTGGGAATAGGAAATTATGGAGTGCGCCGATTCGACGGCGCTTTATTCAGTCTCAAGCCCAAGCGGTGACAGGTCGCCGCACTCCAAAATGAAGGAACTCTTTTGGGCAATCGTCGCGCTAATCGCGCTGCTGACGCTGGTTCTGATCACGCTGGGACTGCGGGCGGTGCCGCTGAACAAAAGCGCACTCGGCGTCAGCAACGTCTTCGAAGACGGCCTGCTCTTTGGTCTATTTGCGCTTTTGTTCGCCCCGATTTATCTGGCCTGGATGGGCGGACAGTCGGTCTGGCGTCGTATTCATCCACCCCCCGCGCTGCCGACTGAAGGCGATGATCCGGTTTGGGGAAGAAAGATCAATCGCCAGGTTGTCGAAACTGCTTTTCTCGCCGTCGCAGACGCCCGCATGCATCACAACGCGAATTTGGCGAAACGGTTTATTGGGGAAGATCTATTTAAGAGCCTTCGTCGCGAGTGCTCCCATGCAAATGCCGGCATCGAAGCTCAACCACGCAAACGCTGGAGCATTGACGATGTGTTGTTCACTGATGAAGGAATTGAAAAGGGTGAGTCCCTTTGTCACTTGAGCGCAACCGTTAAAGGAGTGATTCTGCCCGTGGCCAAACATAACCAGCCGGAGACAGCCACGAACGAAGCGGCTGAGGAATTTGAAGCGCATCTCGAATTTGAGCGCGCGCTACCTGAGGTCAAGGATGCGCGCTGGTTTCTTATGCGGATGTCCGGCCTGTAGCATTCGCAGTCGGCGGGTTTGGATTGTCCGGCGGGACAAAGAGGCATGAACAGACGCGACTTCTGCGCAATCACTGGCGTTTCTGCGGCGTCGTTGGCATTGAATGCCGCCTGCCGCCGCACTTGGGCCGGATTACCGAACGATGGCCGGCTCAATGCGCGCCCTTCACCGTCCCACCAACCCGGCAACACTCCATCGCCCTTGGGGAGTTCGTCCGTTGGGCGGCAAATCTACCTTGGACTGGATCGCGATCGGGATGCGATCCTGCAATTACCGAAATCTGACGCCAAGGGGCCATGCCCGCTCGTCGTGTTTCTGCACGGCGCAACCCAAACCGCTGAAGATATGTTCTGGTATCTCGATTCAGCTCCTGACGAAACCGGCGTCGCAATCCTGGCGCCGAATGCCCGCGAGACCACCTGGGACGCAATCACGGACAGCTTCGGACCGGACATTCAGTTTTTGAATCGCGCCTTACAGCGGGTCTTCGACACGGTGGCGATCGATCCGGCGCGTTTGACGGTGGGAGGGTTCTCAGATGGCGCGAGCTACGCGATCTCGCTTGGTCTGAGAAACGGCGACCTCTTCTCGCGTGTGGGAGCCTTTTCGCCAGGGTTCGTGATTGATGGCCCGGCCCAGGGAAAGCCCAGTTTCTATATCTCGCATGGAACCCGCGACCAGATACTGCCTATCGATCGCTGCGGCCGGCGCATAGCCGGCGACTTGAAATCGCGCGGCTATGAAGTAACGTTCCGGGAGTTTGACGGACGGCACGAGATACCAAAAGACGTGATGCTGGAAGGCTTGCGTTGGCTGTCGGTGCCGAGAGCTAATTCTTCTTTCAACCGGGTGAAGGGAATACTGGCGACCTAAGATTGCAAAGTCCAAATTCCAGAGTCCAAAGAGTCCAAATTCCAGAGTCCAAATTCCAGAGTCCAATGGTCCAGAGTCCAATGGTCCAGAGTCTAAAGTCCCAAGTCCCAAATCCAACGTCCGGCTGATCGACAGTGTTACTGAACGTTGGACTTCTGACCTTGGACTCTGACTCTGGGCTCTGAACTTCGGACTCTGGACTTTGGACTTCCGACATAAAACCTACGGCTATATCTTGTTAAGTTGATCACTCACCGCCACGTGATATAGTGTGGCACTGAACAGAGACGAATTTCCCCGCGCTGTTCCTTCAAGAGCACAAACATGCAGGACAAGCCTTTCGTTCATCTCCACTTACACACTGACTACAGCCTGCTGGACGGCGCAATTCAAATAAAACCGCTGGCTGAACGCACCGAAAAACTCGGCATGCCGGCGTGCGCCATGACCGATCACGGCAACATGTACGGCGCCATCTCTTTCTACAACACGATGAAGGCCAAGGGTATCAAGCCAATCATTGGGTGTGAGACGTATATCGCCGCGACCAATCGTCACGATCGCTCGGCGCGCAACATCGGAGGTGAGAAAGCAAACTTTCATTTGATTCTGCTGGCGAAAGACTACGAAGGCTATCGCAATCTTTCGCGGCTTACCTCGAAAGCTTTCACCGAAGGCTTCTACTACAAACCGCGAATCGACAAGGACCTGCTCGCCCAACACAGCAAAGGCTTGATTGCGCTGTCGTCATGCATGTCCGGAGTGCCTTCGGCGTTGCTGGCGCAGGATCGCTTTGATGAGGCCGCAGCTCAGGCGCTCGAGTTCGAACAGATCATGGGGAAGGGGAATTATTTCCTCGAGATTCAGGAGCATGGCCTCGAGCCTCAGGCCCGCATCCGCAAACCGCTGGTGGAATTATCGGCGCGCACCGGAATTCCCCTGGTGGCAACCAATGACGCACATTATTTAATGCCGGACGATGCGCGCGCCCACGATGTCCTGTTGTGCATTGGCTCTGGCAAGAGCGTCAGCGATCAGAACCGTCTGAAATATGGCACCCCAAACTTTTACGTGCGTTCGCCGGAAGAGATGTGGTCCATCTTTGGCGGGGAATTGCCGGAGGTGCTGCGGCGCACGGTGGAAATCGCCGAGCGCTGTGAATTAAAGCTGCCCGAAGGCGTCAATTATCTGCCAAATTATCCGATCCCTGAGTCCTCCGCGGGACTCACCGTGGATGAATACTTTGAAAAGGTAGTGCGCGAGGGTTATCAGACGCGCAAAGAGTCCGTTTGGGATCTGGAACACGGGCGCGGCGAGCTGGCGCACACTTTTTCAGAGTACGAAGCCCGGCTGGCGCATGAAATCGAGGTCATTAAGCGCATGGGTTATTCCGGATACTTTCTGATTGTCTGGGACTTCGTGCACTACGCCAAACAGAACGGTATCCCGGTTGGGCCGGGGCGGGGCTCGTCTGCCGGGTCGCTGGTCGCTTACTGTCTCCGGATTACCGACATCGATCCGCTCAAGTACAACCTGTTCTTTGAACGGTTTCTTAATCCCGAACGAATCTCGATGCCGGATATTGACATCGATTTCTGCGTCCGCGGCCGCGGTCAGGTAATTAATCACGTCTCGAAGCTTTACGGCCAGGACTCTGTCTGCCAGATCGTCACCTTTGGGACCCTGGCATCAAAAGCGGCGATCAAGGACGTCGGTCGGGCCCTCGATATGCCCTACGCAGAGGTTGACCGGATTTCCAAGATGATTCCGCCACCCGTTCGCGGCCGGAACGTCAGCATCAGTCAGGCTCTTGAACAAGTTCCCGAACTCCGCAATGCGATAGAGCAGAACGAGCAGGTGGGCGAACTCATAGATCTCGCGCGCCGCCTCGAGGGCTGCGCCCGCCACGTTTCAGTTCACGCGGCCGGCGTCGTCATCACGCCTGAACCACTCCAGGAGCTAATTCCCATCGCTGTTTCGGGCAAGGACGAAGTCACCACCCAATACGAGATGAGCGATCTGGAGAAGGTGGGCGTCCTTAAGATGGACTTTCTGGCGCTTAACACGCTTACCATCATAAGCGACTGCTTAAAGAGCATAAAGCGCGCGCTTAACGACGAGATCGATTGGTCCAAGCTTCCGCTTAACGATGAAAAGACTATGCAACTGTTTAGCGATGGGCGGACCGATGCGATCTTCCAGTTTGAGTCCTCAGGGATGCAGGAGATCTGTCGCAAGCTCAGGCCTAAGGGAATCGAAGACCTTTCGGCGCTGAACGCGCTCTATCGGCCCGGGCCCATCGACGGAGGCATGGTCGATGACTTTATCCTGAGGCATCACGGAAAGAAGAGCGTCCGCTACATCGTGCCTGAGATGAAGGACATCCTGGATAGCACGAACGGTGTAATCGTCTATCAGGAACAGGCCATGCGCTTAAGTCAGGCGCTGGCCGGCTACTCAATGGGCGAAGCGGACAGCCTGCGCCGGGCGATGGGCAAGAAAAACCGCGAGGAGATGGCCCGGCAGGAGCAGAAGTTCATTGACGGGGCTGTCGAACGAGGCATCAAGCGCGATAAGGCACAGCAGATCTTTTCGCTCATGGCCCAGTTCGCCGACTACGGTTTTCCCAAGGCGCACAGCGTCGCCTACGCCTATCTCGCTTTCCAGACCGGCTATTTGAAGGCGCATTATCCGGAACATTTTTATGCCGCCGTGCTTTCGAATGAAGTCGACGACACGGCGAAGGTGTTTCGTTACACCAAGGAAATGCGCGCGCAGGGAATCGGGCTGCTGCCGCCGGACGTCAATGAAAGCCAGGTGGGCTTCACGGCGTTGAAGGGCGCGATCAGGTATGGACTGGCAGCCATCAAAGGAATCGGCCTGACGAGCGTCAATGCAATTACCAAAGCTCGCGAACAAGGTCCGTTCAAGTCGCTTTATGACTTTTGTGAGCGACTCGACGAGGGGGGAATTAATAAGCGGGTGCTCGAAGGTCTGGTTTGCAGCGGAGCTTTTGATTCCTTAAAGCCGGGGCAGGCGACGACTGCTCATTGGCGCGCTCGTTTGTTTACCGCCATTGATTCAGCGCTGGCGCGCGCCGCGCGGGCTCGCCGGACTCGCGCGATGGGTCAGGACGACCTGTTCGGCGCCTTTCAAGCACCCGTATCGGATGTTGAGAGCCTGCCCGAAGCAAATCCCTGGACCACGATGGAGACGCTGACCGCCGAGAAGAAAGCCCTGGGCTTTTACATCAGCGGCCATCCGCTGGACGATCACCTGGAAACAATTAGCCGTTTGGGAGCGGTAACCACGGCGGAAGTAAGCCAGCAGGAGACCGGCTCGCGCGCGACGGTGGCCGGCGTGGTCAGAAGTCTGCAGCTGAAGACCACCAAGAAGGGGGATCGCTTCGCGATCTTCAGCCTCGAAGATCAAGCCGGTTCGCTGAAGTGTGTGCTTTGGCCAGAGCCCTATCGCCGGAATAGTTCGCTACTAAGCGAAGAGGCGACCCTTCTGGTTAACGGTCGCGTGGAAGTCGGCGAAGACGGCCCGGCGACCATCATTATTGATAAGATCAGCGAGTTGACCCAGGCGGTCCAGCAAAAGGCCCGCGAAGTCGTAATTCGATTTGTGAAAGCCTCGCCGGCGCCCGAGTCGTTTGAACAAGTCAAGCAATTGCTGGAAACTGTGCCCGGCGATTGCGACGTTTTCATCGATATCAAAGTTGACGATATGCTGGTGCGGGTCCGAGCGCATCCATCGCTCAAAATAGAAGGGAGCGCTGCCACCGAAGCAAACCTGCGAAATCTTGGTTGCGAAGTCAGTTGGGAAGGGTTTGCTTCCGCTGCCCGCGCTGCTGGGGCGGCTGCAAATTAAAAGATGGCTAAACTAGATCAGAATGCTGACGCGGGTCGAAGTGCGTTCGAGCGCGTGCAGCTTGCGCGGCATCCCGAACGGCCGTACACACTCGACTTTGTGGAGCGGTTGTTTGAGGACTTTACCGAGATTCACGGCGACCGGCGATACGCTGACGACCCGGCCGTGGTGTGTGGCTTCGCCAATTTTCACGGGATGCCGACCCTGCTGGTCGGCCATCAAAAGGGCCGCGACACCAAGCAGCGCCAGTTCCGCAACTTCGGCATGCCAAAGCCCGAAGGTTATCGTAAAGCGATGCGCGCGATGAAGCTGGCGGACAAATTCGATCGGCCCATCTTTTGTTTCATCGACACGCCGGGCGCCTATCCCGGCATCGACGCTGAAGAGCGCGGGCAGGCCGAAGCCATCGCTTACAACCTGCGCGAAATGGCGAAACTGACCGTGCCGGTGCTGGTCACGGTCATCGGCGAAGGCGGTTCAGGCGGCGCCCTGGCCATCGGCGTGGGCGATCAGGTCCTGATGCTTGAGAACGCGATCTACTCGGTTATTTCGCCGGAAGGTTGCGCCGCAATTCTTTGGAAGGATTCAAGTCAGGCGCCGCGCGCGGCCGCCGGGTTGAAGTTAACTGCCTCTGACTTGAAAGCCGAAGGCGTCGTCGATGAAGTAATCGATGAACCGAAGGGCGGCGCGCAAAATTCACATGATGAAGCTGCGCGCTTACTTGACGCAGCCTTGTCGCGCAGCCTGGCCGAGTCCTCTACGCACACTCCGCAACAGCGTTTGACTCGCCGCTATCAAAAACTCCGCCAACTAGGGAAGTGGGGCACTGCCGACGGGGCGAGCTAGCACGGTACGCCGGCATCCTGCCGGCTCTTTATCCAGCAATGGACCAAGATGCTCGCGGACCGCACGCCGGGACGCGTGCGCTCCACCATTAAAACGGAACGTCGTCATCGGTGAGATCAGTCGGCTCGGGTCCGGCGTGTGACGGGGCGGCCGCGCCGCGTGCGGCGGGCGCTCCGGCATCTTCACCTCTGCCGCCCGCGCTGATGAACTGCATGTCGGTGGCGTTGACTTCCAGCGAGTGGCGCTTGTTGCCGTCGCGGTCCGTGTATTCTTCAACCCGCAAGCGTCCTTCGATATACACGGGCCGGCCGCGTTGCAGGTATTGCGAGGCAGTCTCGGCCTGCCGTCCCCAGAGGGTCACCTTAAACCAGGTGGTGATGTCGTTGTTTTCCCCGGTATTTCGGTCTTTGCGCCGCTCGTTCGTAGCGAGACTAAAACTACAGACGGGCGTGCCCTGCGGTGTATAACGCAGCTCCGGATCTCGCCCCAGGTTGCCGACCAAAATTATTTTATTGAAAGACATAATGCGTCTCCGTTGTCTTTCTCCGTTGACGGGAGATAAAAGAGTGAATCGAGCGGGGCGATAGTAACGGGAGGCGCAGCAACGGTCAAGCGAGTCAAATTATCGGCTTGCCGCGAAAAAAAGAGCGCCGACCAGTCGGTGCACTCCAAAGAATTATTTGGCCCGACGCGCACGCACTACTAACCAAATCTTTCTTCCGATGAACAGCGCCATCTGAATGAGGACCGCTGTCGGAAGTCCTGCCAGGCGATAGGCGACGAGCCAGGCAGCGACGCCGACGACCGCGAAGATAGCGCCGGCATACATCCAATATCCGGCGAAAATAACTACGGGCGCGAAGACGAACCGGGTGACGGCGGCGTAACTGGGAAGCTCGGCAAAGGGACTGTAGATGTAACCGAGTATGGGAATTGCCAGGACCAGGTGGATCCAGCGGAGAATCGATCGTTTGGTGGAAGCTTTAATCATTCAATCCCTCTCCCTTGAGAATTCGCGGCGTGGACTTTTCGATTCTGGCAGCTCGCGTCCGGGATTGTTTGGCCGCCGAAAAGTACAGCAGGTAGGCTCTCTGTCGGCCGGGTGTCAGGGCCTCGAAAGCGGTTTTGAGTGACGGCATTTCATCCAGTTTGTTTTGAAATTCCTCCGGCACTTTGAACTGAGCGGTCTTCTTCAAATTCACTTTAAGACCGGCCTTTTCGATTTCGATTGCTTGCTGAATATAAGCCTTGACGGTGGCCTTCAGCTTGACGATTTCCCGAGCGTTCCGGAAACGAATCTGCCGCGCCGCCTGCACGTTCTCAGTTTGCTGGATCAGAATGTCCTGGGGATCCTTTAGCAAGACGCCTTTGAAAAACAACAGCGCGCAATATTCCTTGAACACGTGAATCAGAACAATGTTGCTGCCTGCGAAGGTATAGCAGGGACAACCCCACTTCAATTCTTCGCTCAGCCCACAGTCGAGCACAATCGTTCTCAATTTCCCCACTTCTTCCTGCCACTTCCCGGCCTTGTCGAAAAACCACTCGACCTTCGGATTTCTTTTCTGGTCCTGAGCTTTCATGTTGGTTATGCGCCGCCCTCGCGTTGAGTGGCGGTGATTCTGTCACCAAGCGGGAAATAGAATCAAGCAAATTTGGAGTGGGCCGGCAGAGCACAGTTGCCACGGCGCTTTGGATCCTTAACGCCCAAGGAAGCGTGGCTCTCAGCGGCGTTACCAAGATGTATCGAGACCCGGCCGGCGCCCTCCGAACCCGCTTGGCAATCTATTAGAAACGCGTTTGGAAAACTGCTAGACTCGGCCTCGTCTTTACGACTGCGATGAGCGCCACCGTCTATCTCGAAACGTTCGGGTGCCAGATGAACGTCGCCGACAGCGAGCGCGCGGATGTGCGTCTGCGCGCGGCCGGCTTTAGTCTCAGCGAATCGCCTGAGCGCGCCGATGTGATCATTTTCAATACCTGCTCGGTACGCGAGCGCGCGGCCCACAAGGTCTTCACCCGCATCGGCGAGGTGCGCCGGCAGAGAATCGGCGATGAACCGGTGGTCGGAGTCATGGGATGCGTAGCGCAACTGGAAGGGTCGACGATTTTTGATGCCAGCCCGCTGGTCAATATCGTGGCCGGCACCCGCGCCACCGATCGTCTGCCGGATTTGATTGCGCGCGCCATCGACGGAGAGCGCCGGATAATCGATCTCGACGAACGCCAGGCAGGCGAAGTCTGGGACGTGCCGGCAACTGAGCGCACCTCGAAATACGTGGCCTTTGTTCCCATCATCGAAGGCTGTAACAAGTTCTGCACCTACTGCATCGTGCCGTACTCGCGCGGCCGCGAGCAGAGCCGCACTGCCGCCGACATCATCGCGGAAATTCAGGAGCTGCGTCTTCATGGCTACAAGGAAATTCATCTAATCGGCCAGAACGTTAACAGCTATCGTCCGAAGACTGACGCCGGCATGCAATCATTCAAGGGGGCCACTCCCTTCTGCCGGCTGTTGCGCAGCGTGGCGGCCACCGGCATGGAACGGATCAAATTCACGACTTCGTTTCCGCGCGACTTTCACCCGGACATCGTGAACGCGATCGACGAGCATGAGAATTTGTGTAACTGGATTCACTTGCCGGTGCAGTCCGGCAGCGATCGCATTTTGCGCGCGATGCGCCGCGGCCATACCGCCGGCGACTATCTGAAACGGATCGACGCTGTGCGCGGCGCGCGACGGCAGATGTCAATAACCAGTGATATCATCGTCGGGTTTCCGGGCGAAACTGCAAACGACTTTGATGAAACTGTGAAGCTGGTCGAAAATGTCGCTTACGATGGGCTTTACATTTTTAAGTATTCCGAGCGCCGCGGTACGCCGGCCGCCGGCCTCAGCGACGATGTTTCGCCAGCGGAAAAATCCGAGCGCTTCATGAAGCTGGAACAGAGTCAACGACACCTGCAAAAACGGATTTACGACAATTATGTGGGAAGGGAACTGAGCGTGCTGGTCGAGCGCGAGAGTTCGAAATCGGCAGCTGATATGACCGGCCACTCGACCTGTCACAAGGTGGTGAACTTTCCCGGCCGGCATTCGATGCTGGGCCAAATCGTAAATGTCCGGATCACGCAGGCCAAGCAAAATAGTCTCTACGGAGAAGTAATCAGCGCCCCTTAATCATTCACATCGTGTACAATAGGATGTCGAACATGGAAATCGAGGTTAAGATTCGCGCCCTGATGATGGATCCGAATAGCGGCACCCCGATCATCATCCTGAAAGACGTGAACAGCGAAACGATGCTCCCAATTTGGGTGGGCGCGTACGAAGCGAATGCGATCGCTCTGGAGATTGAAAAGATCGCGCCACCGCGACCAATGACTCACGATCTTTTGCGCAATCTGATCGTCGAGCTGGGACTGACAGTCGACCGGGTGGTGGTGACCTCTTTGCGCGACAATACTTTCTACGCCGTGATTGAAATGACCGGAGAAGATGGCGAGGCGATGCGCCTCGATTCGCGGCCGTCAGACGCAATCGCGTTGGCCTTGCGCGCCGATTGCCCGATTTTCGTGGACTCGGAAGTGATTCAAGCCTCGCGTAATTCAGTTTCCAGTGACGAAGACGCCGAAAGCGAAACCGACGCCGTCGACGAGGAATGGCCGGACGTAATTGGCGATGCCAGCGATTTGCCGATGTAGCGCAGGCGGTGAGCTTGCGTTTTGACTCTAACGGATCGTGATGTTGTTTGACTCACACGCAGACTGACAGTTTGCGTTACCAGAATTGATAATAGCGATTACTAACCAAAAGGGTGGGGTAGGCAAAACCACCACCGCAATCAACCTGGCAGCCGCGTTTGCGCGACGCGGATCAAAGACGCTTCTCCTCGATCTCGATCCCCAGGCAAACAGCTCTATTTCTTTTCTCGATCCGATGGGCATCAACGCTTCCGCCTACGAGTTGATGATGGACGGGCAGGGAACTGGCGAGCTTCCGGTTTATAAGTCGCCGCTCGAGAATCTCGATATCATTCCCGCGCGAATCAGCCTGGCCAAACTCGAATCAAAGCTGGTGGGCGACTTCGATGCGCCTTTTAGGTTGAAGGATCGAATGGAGCCGCTGCGCAAAGTCTACAAAACGATCATTATCGATACGCCGCCGACGCTGGGCCTGATTACCGTAAACGCGCTGGTGGCCTCGACGCATGTGCTCATTCCCATTCAGTCGTCTTATTTCGCGCTGGAAGGCACCGACGATCTGCTGGAGACCATCGAGAAGGTGAAGGGCCGGCCAAATCCCAAACTCGAATTGTTGGGCGTGCTGGTAACGCTGCACGACAAGCGCACCACCCTCGGCAAAGAAGTCTTTGAGCAAATTCGCCGCGTGTTCGGCGCGAAGCTGTTCGAGACCGTGATTACCAAGAGTGTCCGCCTGGAAGAGTCCCCGGCTTACAAAGAATCAATCTTTACCTTCGCGCCGCAGTCGTCCGGCGCGATCGAGTACGAAAAACTTTGCAACGAGGTACTGAGCCGTGTCTAGAAGAGGCTTGCCCGCAGGCTTAAGCATGCGTCACGACGCGCATTACGTAGAAGAGCTGACGCAAACCAAAACCACCCACGTCGGGCGCATGTTGCCCATCGACAGCCTCGACGCCAATCCCGATCAGCCGCGCCGCGACATTGGCGACTTGACCGAACTCACCGCCTCAATCAAAGAGAAGGGCGTGCTCGAGCCCTTGCTGGTCAAACCCACGCTTAGCGGCCGCTGGACGATTATCGCGGGCGAACGGCGCTGGCGCGCGGCCACGGCCGCCGGTCTGGTTGAAGTTCCCTGTATCGAGATGGAGGTGGCCGACAGCGAAGTCGCCGAGATCGCGCTCATCGAAAACATGCAGCGCAAGGACCTGACGCCCTGGGAAGAAGCCGATGGCCTGCGCGCCTTGTGCGAACGGTTCGGCTATACCCATGAGGAAGTCGCGCGCAAGGTCGGCAAGAGCCGCAGCACCGTCACGGAAGCGTTGTCGATTGCGGCCATTCCCGAAGAGATTCGCAACATCTGCCGCGAGTCGGAAATCAGCTCCAAATCATTGCTGCTGCAAATCGTCCGTCAGCCTGACGACGAATCAATGAAGGTGATGGCGCAACAGATCGCCACCGAAGGACTCACCCGAGATGGCGCGCGCAAGGCCCGCAAGGCCTATATCGATCCGACCGGAGCCAGCGAGCCTTACGTCTATCGTTATGAAGCGCCGGACAGGGAATTCAAGGTTGAGGTGAAATTCAAGAAGTCAAACATCTCGGCCGAAGAATTGTTCGAAGCGC